>Ga0308160_10006857_pt1 | contig 11460 bp, 21 predicted proteins | sample PhyFR1_FD_201036 | JGI IMG/M metagenome (GOLD analysis project Ga0308160, IMG submission 201036) | Phyllosphere microbial communities from UC Gill Tract Community Farm, Albany, California, United States - DLSLF.R1 | ecosystem: Host-associated > Plants > Phyllosphere > Unclassified | place: USA... | reverse complement strand
TGCTTTTCGATTCGCGCATCGGGTAAGGGCAATTACACCGTTGTTCTGGGCAAAGATACTGATTGTAAGCCTCCGTATACTGATTCAGACGTACCTCATAGGAGTAACAGTGAACAGTGCGGAGAAGAATCCGGCCATACCATCGGCGAGAATACCACCTTGGATTCGGCTGTCGAATTCGGGCTTCGAAATCAGCTAAATTCAAGTGGACGTATCAAGGACTCACGCCATCGACAGTGACTCTTGACAAATCTGCTGATGCGGTGATATCTCCGATAGCTTCCATTGCGAGTACCACATAAACAGCCAGACTTGGCAAGACAGCAGGTCCATACACTCCCAGCTTGAATCGCTTAACCCAGAGGAACGTGACTGCCGGTGCTCGGTCGATACTGGACGAATCGACGTACCCGGTAGCTCCAGCCACGATCATGCCAACAATCAGACCGATGATGATACTAGCATTTCGCATGAAGGGAGAGCCAAACATTTCGACGATGACGATGGTGATGAAACTGAGGAAACCGAGACCGATATATTCTGCTGAACCCCATCTGATCTATCAGCTACGCTCAGGACGAATGCGTGTCGAGACTTACGGCAAGGCATTGGGAGCATTGATAGTAGGGCACAAGCGGAAGATACTAGGCGCAGCAGGTCGTAATTGACAATCGTTGGTTCCGCCTCCCCAGTTCAGGAAACCAGATTTACCAACTAGCGACGCGCCGATCAAAACGACAGTCAAACCAGTGACGAGTGGTGGGAAGATCTTTCGGAGCTTCTTGGCCGGGATGAACGACATGCCCATTTCCAAGAATGAGCAGACTAGGAATGTTCCAATCAGCTTGCCGTATGCGCTAAGCGTCAGCCTTACGTCTTACGTTACGAGTCGACTAACTCGGGACAAGCTAGACGAGTAGTGGTTCCGTCCGCATTTTGGATAGATGGACACGTTCCGTCGGCATAAAGTGCGTTGAATACAGCTGATGCCGTCGAGAGACTGGCGAATGAAGTTCCGACAACCGTAATTAATCCAGTTCCAATGTAATAGTTTGTCTTTGGGATCTTGAATCGAGCAATCTGGACCATGGAAAGGATACCGGAAGCGATCAATGATGCTGAGATCATATAGGCTTGGGTGTCTGGTGGTAGAGCGAGCTGGCTCGCCATGATGATGGGCGGCTGAAATGTCAGTAAGGCCGGCATGGGGAGCAGGGTGGACTAACTGTAATGACACCCGCGATCATAGCGAGACTGTGCTGGAATCCTGGACAATCAGCCTGTGTCTTAGCAACCGTGGATGGTGACTTACCGCAGACTAGAGCCAAAAGCATTGGTAGGTCGGCATTCAGGCTGTAAAACGGAGGTGGCTTTCTCCTGCCTTTGCCTTTACCGAAAGGCATAGTAGGCATGCACAAGTACTTGAAGTCGTAGTCGCCCAGCCATCCTTCTCTTCATGGGTCAGCACGTCCCCGCTACTTTCCTTAATTTGACTCACCTAGTGCCGAGTCTCTTGATGGCATTCTTGAACCCGGGTTCATGGTAAGGGGAAGCCACAGACATGCCATCATGGGCTACAGGCTGAGTGTCGATAGTTGCCATTCTGTGACGTTTCCGCAGATGATGAACAGGACCTTCAGCAATTGCATCCGGAGATATATACCAGCTCCACATCCAGTCAGGTGCTCACGAGAGCTTTTGCCGATTTCAGATAAGCTAGGAAATCGCAACCCCGCAAAGGCCAATGGGTAGTCACCACCTTATCTTTTTGGTTCCTGACCAAGAAATTCAGGAAAAATCGGCTCCGCATTCTCGCCAAGCCCCGGTCTGATCGTATCTGGGTATGATATGCATTCAGAAGTACGATACGAGGATATGTACGGTACAGGATCCTAGGCGTCGTAAGGCAAGTCAGCGACCATGTGCGACTCCCTGGGGATCAGCGGTTTTCACACTGCGGCACGAGGATACTTACCACATAATAGGAACCGAAAGATCCTCAACTCCCTCGCCGGTCAGACGGGTACCGTCAGCATTAGAAATGATGCCGTTATGCTTTATCGATCAGCGATTGTATTGACGATGCACAAAAATACTCACACGACCAAGAGTGACTTTGATAGCGGGGTGAGTGGGTTTATACTCCCCAAGCGGTCCTGCCAGCAGAACCTCCTTGTTCCCGATCATCTTGACAACATTCTGGGCCGCTTGCTGCCCCTGCCAGTATGCAGTATGGCCAGCTTGTATAGCCCCGCTTTCAGCACAGTCACCACAGGCGAAGATGTGCGACATGTCCTCGACATCCTCCTCACTTGGGGTGGAATTATCGACCTGAAGAGTCGGGTGGATCCGGATACGACCGGTCGCTGGTGAGATCACTTCAGGGCGGAAGGAGGCCATGAGCGCTACATGAGGTTTCTGGCCTGTACATGGTAATACCATCTCCGCCGCAAGCTCCCGGCCGGTGGAGGTGACGAGAGTCTTGAGTTTGCCGTCGAGAATTTCGGGGTGCTCGGGCCAAGTCATAACTCTTTCACCTAGTATAGTCTGAACGCCAAGCTGCTTGAGGCTATCCATGACTGATGATTAGTACTGGTATCATTTCGATATCGATGCACTTACTGCCGTTGTGCATCTCGATGGGATAAAGAGGCATGAGCTGCTGACGCGAGTGAATCAAGGTCACTTCCTTTTCAGGATATACGTCCTTGAGATCGGTTGCCAATTCTGTCTGTCAAACAGTTGCCATACGTCAGGGCCAGAGTACCTACGAATACCCAAGGCTCCTCCTCCAACAACTAAAATGCTCTTCGCTCTCTTCATGGTCTCGGCGCGCTGATGCATATACCCTACCCCTCTCTTTTTGCAACCCATAGGAACGCCCTGAAGTTGTTGGCTACTTGACTCTTCGCCCCAAACATCGACTGGGGAAGGAAGACTTGCCCCGAGCGCATAGACAAGGTAGTCGAATTCAATGGTTTCGGCCTCACCGACGGGATGGTCAGGATTCTCGGTTGAAAGTCGGGTAAATGTGACGGAGTGGGAGGCGAGAGAGGACACGTTCCCGTGAATCCATACTCTCATTTTCAACTTGAGCTCTGCTGACTCAGATGTAGGAGTAGTTGGAGGGGTGGGAAGACCAAAAGCGGGATCTCCTGGGCGAGGCTCGAAGGCATGGGTATACGGTACGAAAGCCTTGTTGGCATGGGAGGGGATTACCGTGAATCGAGGGAAGACATATACATCTATCCATCAGAATGAATCTAACCATAGTAATGAGGGACGTACGGTTGAAATGGGTATTACGGTCGATGACGACAAGTCGCCAATCAGGCGGAAGAGTCGAGCTCAGTATCTGTGCACATCGCCTTCCAGCATATGCAGCCCCAAGGACTACAACAGTCTTCGTGGCGGATCTAGTAGAATTTACCACAGCCATTATATATACACTATACACAAAAGGAATGGGATCAAAGCGAGGGGGGGAAAGAGGGATTGGGCCAAGTCACTTCAGGAGATGGTCTTTTATCTGATAAGTCTCGCAAAAGGCGCTCGGCCGAGGCGCCGGGCGCCAGTTCTAGCCGCTTGTTCTTCCATGTGCATCTCGCGTGGATTTGAGTACGTAAGCAAAAGACGCGTCGTTATGACGCATCAGCCAAAATTCCGATGGCTGTTGATAGATTATAGAATAGGTGAGGATGATCAACCCGGGGCTCAAGAGGGCGGTCATAGCATTGCCTGTAGCTTGGACAGGTGTATGGCTCACATATTATGGTAAATCGGAACCCTAAACAAAGTCAGAGTTGACAGGCAGCCTATACCGATACTCTTCGACGATCGTACATCCGTGAACGGCACAAGAGCCTTCAAGCGACATTACAGAACTTAGCAGGAGGTAAACCGGACGAGCATGCTCTAGCGACAGAGACAGAACGGGAAGCACTCAAGCGCAGGTTAGTGATACGTTGACTTGATCAGGATCGCGCTGAGGATGCAGATTCTCGAGCTTGAGGTTCGCGGGCCGATATTGGAACCCATACATCGAGTGGAGAGAGCAGGGAGCATGGGAATGGGCACTATGGAAAATCATCATCTCCACGGTCACTGGAAAGATCTTCTCCACCGTGTAAGTTACCTATGAGGCTTTGACTGACTGGAAGCGGGGTACCGGATGAACGGCCGATCAAGGATTTACCAATTGAAAGACCGGACTTTGCGCTGCTGTATGGCCCAGAACACGCAGCAGAGATGTCAAAGACGATAGAGCCTATGCACGAAGGTGGATCGAGCATAGCGAGGAAACGGACAACGAGAGGAGGAGAAGATATCGATATAACGGATAAGTTGACCATGACCTGGGTGAGTAGCTACTCGCTTCAGATGACCTTTACTGAATTAGACAGCTCGGCCAATCCACATCCTATGTTACACTTGACAAACTTGCCATTCTTACCGATCCAGCTCTATCACATCGTACATTACCCTCCCGAATCGCTCCAGAACGTTTACGCCCGCCTCCATGCCGTCTAGATGAACTGCGGCGAGTGGATTTGGTACTAGTCTCACACAAGTACGTCTACCCTAGATCTGGGACGCCAGCTAACTGTCAGCCATTTTGATCACTTGGATCCGGAAGCGATCCACGAGCTTGGGGATAGTTGTGAATGGATAGTACCAATCGGAGTTGGACCTTTCATCCGAGAGCATGGAGTTACTAGAGTGACTGAGCTAGAGTGAGCCACCATCTTCGCTTCGTACGTAGCTGACATATAGCTGGTGGCAGGAGGCTAAGCACACGCTAAGTAGGCCAGGGCAGAAGGATCAGACCTTTACGATAACGGCTGTTCCCAATATGGCGAGTCGACCATCTTCCAAGATGTGTATCCTGGGCTGATGGATAGCACTGGTCAGCACGTTCTCCACTGGATACAAATGCTACACTATGGTCTGCATTCCACGTGAAGTCAGATACGGAGAAGCCCAGATCGTTCATTCATCTCGGCGATACCGGGTAAGTACAACGCCTGAACGCGAGGCACCGGGCTGATCAATAGATACTCGCCAACCCTATACCACGCCGTCGGACGTGTTTTCGGCAATATCGACCTAGCAGCAATTCCCATCGGATCATACGAGCCTAGATGGCATATGCATCTCCAGCACACCGACCCTGAGGGTGCAGTCAACATGGCTAAATTCATGAATGTCAAAAAGAGCGTAGGGGTACACTGGGGAACGTGGATCATGAGTGATGAGCTTTGTAAGTTGCAACCTCAGGTCTCGGGCTGACAAGCAGACAACCAGCCACCTAAGGATCTGGCAATTGCTCGTGAGAAGCTAGATGTTCCAGAGAGCATGTTTAGCGTAGAGCCTGTTGGGCGGACTATTGTTATAGAGTGAGTACGTGCGTCCGGGTATGCGGGCATGCAGGTACTTGATGAGTTTCAGGGTGGAGCATGCCCGAAGATCGCTCAGTTAGGGTTGCTTACTCACTTTGCTTCTTGCTCCACTAGCCCCCTTTGATGACCTATCGGATAATCAATCATGAAGGCTAGTGGACACATAAAGGGGTACAACCTTGCTGATTCCTTCTATCAACCATCCCTCCTCAAAATCTTTCTCACGCTGTCTCTTACTGTCCAACCGATACCTGACCCACTTATCCCACCATGACCCAAGTTGTCCTCGTCACTGGTATAACAAGTTTCGTGAGTCCTCAATGGTAGCCGACTGGTGCTGATGCCTAGCTCGGTGCCCATGTAGTTCTCACCTTTCTCAAACATGGCTGGACGGTCCGAGGAACTCTGCGATCTGAAGCCAAAAAAGCCGAAGTCCTCGCCGTGCCCGGATACATAGAATACGTCAAATCTGGTAAACTTGAACTTCACATCACTGGTGACCTTGTCGATGGGGAATACAGCGAAGCCATTAAATCAGTCGACGCTGTAGTACATGTCGCCTCTCCTGTCGAGTTTGGAGATAAGGAGTTTACGGAATCTCATTTGGCACCTGCTGTGCGAGGGACTCGAGGGGTTTTGGATGCTGCAGTGAAAGAGCCCTCCGTCAAGGCCGTCGTCATGACTAGTACTATCGGTACGTGACTCTCTCCTTTCACTGTGTGTGCTGACATGGTCCAGGAGCGGTGGGAGATTACAGAAAGATGCCCTGGAATCAAGTCGGCGTGACGGTCACCGAGGAGGATTGGAACCCTCACACCGCGGAGGATATGGAGAAGATCCTCAATGGCGGAGCAGGGAAGTGAGTACTATATGAACAGGAAAGATGATTGCTGACGTTGCAGGGGAGCTTTCCCTGATGGGTACCTATTCTACATGACCGGTAAGAAGTATGGCGAGCTGGAAGCCTGGAAGATTCAGAGGGAATCCGGTGCGAGATGGTCCCTCGCTACCATGAATTGTACCATGCTCTGGGGTCCCCCAAGTGCGTTGTCGTCTCCATTCACTTAGCCCGGATCTCATACGCAGTCCAACCGCAGTCATCCCTCTCATATGGGGGCATGTCTACCGAGTATGTGTGGGCCATACTCAACGGACCGATGGAAGCTCATATTGCGCCTACCTACTACCCGTACTACGTCGACGCAAGTCATCCTTCCCACACAAGAACATGAGCTGATGTGCAGGTCCGAGATGCCGCTGAAGCTCACTACGAAGCTGTAGTAAGGAGTGCTCAAGGTCGATTCCTCCTCGCTGCCGAGCGTGAGTCTTTATGAGATGACGCTACTATTGGTTGACGCTGCAGCATTCGACTACCAGGAAATGGCTGATATGGCTCGAGGATGGTATCCCGAGCTCAAGGACAGGATTGTTCTCGGTAAGCCGGGCAGATATGTTTATCGAGACCAAGGCGTTTATACCGTCTCGAATGACGAGAGCAAGAAAGTTCTCGGGATCAAGTGTAAGGCACTCGGAAGTGGGCATGGGCTGATGGTAGATCGGCCCAAGAAGGAGACATTCAAGGATGAAATGGATAGGTTGTTGGAGCTTGAGAAGCAGGGTCTGAAGTAGGCTTTCGCTCGACTGCTTGGGACAATTTAGGTAGATTTGAATTAGGGTTTTTGGTCGAATGCATATATAGTCGTACATCGAAGCCGGCGGAGTAGACCGACGCGACTTCTTTGCTGCAAGATTCACCTGTAGATCATCTCTAGCACCACCCGCCATGCGCTGATCACGACCAAAAGACACTCAGCTACATGTCTGACCATCATCAGATCAAAGGTATCAGGCAAAGAGTCAGTCCTTTGTCCTTTGTACTGCTTGTGTCACTGATTAATCAGATATCGACTGAAATTCCGAAAAAGATGCAACCGCCTACACCAGTCACTCAGACCCAAGGACACAAGTTCCAGGTGACGGATTTCACTATTCATATACCCAATTCGAACCGATCTGTGAATGGCCAAGAGGCAGGACCGTCAAGATGGCGTACAAGGGAATTCATGGGGTATTATATCGCTTTTGCGCTGGTTGTGCCTGTCATGATATGGATACCTATTCGGCTTAGTTCTGGTATGTCATTTCTTCTAGATGGTAGGGTGGGCTGATCTATAGTACATCATCCGAACTATTGGACCTATGCGGGACGATTGTCTGATGGCTGGATGTTCGGTTGGAAAGTGGTGAGCCAGGTCCCATAACTGTGGTAGCTGATGAGATAGGATAATAGTGATCCCCAATACCGTTCTTTCCGGTCAAATCTATCTGCCCTCCTCCTCCTCGCTTCCTCATATCTAGCATGCTCCACACTCCACTCTAGACTCGCAACATCACCATCCCGCTCACGAACCACATTCATCGCTGCGTTCTCGATTATCATGCTTCTAATCCTACATGGTTCTTCCACTATCAAAGTCTTGACAATTCTGGCGCTCAACTACAAGCTGGCCAGAATGGAAAAGTCGGGGGCGATAGAACGGTTTTGGCCGGGAATGGTGATTGTGGGCAATATGCTGATTCTGTTCTTGAATGAACGGAATGATGGATATCGGTTTGCACATCTTCATGGGGCTTTTGAGGTCGTTGTGAGTGACTTACCTTCGAAGGTTATGATGGACTAATTATAGGACCGGATGGAGGGTTTGCTGCCTCGCTGGCATATCAATTTCAATATCACAATGCTTAGGATCGTCTCTTTTGCTCTCGATTATCACTGGAGACAAGCTACCGATGGCCGGACTGTAAGGCAGAGCCTGGATGATCTCGATCAAAGCTGACAAGTAGCCGGAAGATTACCGTAAAAGGGTCTCTACATCTTTGCCAGAGAACGAATACTCGCTTCTGAACTTTATTGCCTACTGCCTATATCCACCCCTATACATCGCTGGACCAATTATGACGTTCAACGACTTTATTTGGCAGGTATGTCTGCTGAACCAGGAAGTACTGAAACTCAGATCCGCAATCCCACGACAATCACCCGCCGGGAACAGCTGTCTTATGCCCTCCGGTTCTTGTTCTGCTTGTTGACGATGGAGACAATGCTGCATTCCATGTACGTCGTTGCCATCAAGGATACTTCGGCATGGGACGGGGACAGCCCCGCCGAGCTGAGTATGATTGGATTATGGAACTTGGTAGTTGTCTGGATGAAGGTGTGTGCCTTGCGGGGCAGGAGCTGACAAGCAGCTACTCATACCTTGGCGGTACTTTCGGTTATGGGCGCTGCTGGACGGGATGGATCCCCCTGAGAACATGATTCGTTGTGTTCTCAATAATTACTCGATTCTTGGATTCTGGAGATCCTGGCATAGGAGCTATAATCTCTGGGTCGTCAGGTAGGTCAGCCGAAAGTGAGCGGGCTGACAATAGGTACTTGTACATTCCTGTTGGAGGGTCCAAGAACGTGGCCGCTGCCACTTTACTCGTCTTTACGTTTGTCGCATTATGGCACGATCTGTCATTCAAGCTGCTCGCTTGGGGATGGCTCGTCAGCTTGTTCCTATTGCCCGAGATTGCCGCTCGAGCTACTATCCCATATGAAAAGGCAAGTCAAGAGCAAGACATCACTGACAATCAGTACGGCCATGAACGGTGGTACCGTCCTCTAGCCGGTATAGGAGGAGTCGCAAACCTCTTTCTACTCATGACTGCCAATCTAGTCGGGTTTGTCCTAGGTGTCGACGGCGTGCGACACCTCCTTACCGAATTGACTACATCATACTCCGGATGGACATTCCTGTTATTTGCCTGTGTATGCCTGTACATAGCTATCCAGGTCATGTTTGAGTACCGAGAAGAAGAGAGACGTAGAGGTATAGATCGGAAATGTTAGCCCATATGTACGAGTACGACTGCGCCGGCCGCGGCGGCATGCCATGCACTTTGTACTAACGTCCAATGCCGCAAAGGCTACCATCAAGTCTGGATGGCCTTTAAGATGATCGGCGATCCTTTGAATTCCACTCCTTTTGTGCGTTACGACTAGTGCATGCTGCGTTTGAGTGTGTGTTGCTATAGTTACTGCTCTCTACTTTAGAATCGAACGACGTTGGCATAACTACGGATTCCTGTGTCACCTGTAGTCAATTGGATCCGGTGACGATATTCAGGGTTATATACCTCTCGTGTTCGCCCTTACCCCGCTTTCAATTCAGGGAACCGGGCACAGTCGACCCAAATGGCATATGCTCAAAAGTCATCATCATCGATAAAAGAAAGATGATCCACCTCATATAACATATCATATATACTACAATAGACCATAGACTTCCCCCTTCAAACCTGTCTCCTGTCAAACCAAACTACCCCACAACGAGATCATAACTTAAACTTAATCCCCATCCATCCACACACGCCAAGACCAAAGGGGACAAAGCGCAGTCACTTCCATTGACCATCCCGTAACAGGCATTGTCTTGGCCACCTGCCCGATCATCCGAGACACAACCCGGTTTTACATACCACGTATACCCCTTCATACACTATCTCCTCCACACTCATCTCCTCAAGATGTTCTCTCACCTCATCGCCTTACTGCCTCTGCTCCCGTTCATCTTGGCTGTTGCCGGTGATGACAAGCACGATAAACGATACCTACCTTTCCATTACCCAGTACACGAACAGGCCGATGCAACAGTCGAGAAGCGGGACCCATACCTTCCCTTCCATGTCCCAGTCGTCCACACCGATGCTGGTAAGCGTCAATTCCACCCCGAACTTGAAGTTCGACAGGAATGGTTAGAAGGTCAGGTCAGGGGTATCAGGCGCAAGTTCGAGAGGCATCTCCACGAGAACGAGAAGAACATTATGAAGCGGAATGAGATTGCCAAGCAGGCAGAGATGAGAAAGAGGGCAACAGGGACTGTCCAGTGAGTCTGCTGTCGAGGGTCGTTGGGCTTGGCTAATGACAGAATGGTCGACGTCGGAATCGACGCATCATACGCTGGTCAAGTCAGTATAGGGTATGTCTTTGCTTGATTGGCAGGACTATGCTGACTCCCAGTACACCAGCCCAGAACTTCCTGCTCATTCTCGATACTGGATCGGCCGATCTATGGGTCGCCGATTCCGACTGCACAACCAATACATGCTCTGAATTGACTCGATTCAACACGGCCGATTCATCCACCTACCAAGCCTCTAGCACACCATTCCGTATCAGTTACGGGTCAGGTGATGCCGCCGGTCTCATCACCCGAGATACAATCACCATGGGTGGATTCACGATACAAAATCAAGGTTTCGCTATTGTCAACCAGACGACCGCTGGATTGGTCTCGTCTCCAATCTCTGGATTAATGGGTCTTGCATGGGAGAGCATAGCACAGACTGGCGCTACGCCTTTCTGGGAGGCTTTGGCTCAGTCTGGAACATGGACAACGCAAGAGATGTCTGTTTACATGAAGCGATATCGAAATGCCGTCAACCCATCAGACGTCGAGACGGATGGTGGTTCATTGACCCTCGGGTATGTCTCCTCTAATTGCGTTGGGCTGTTGCTGACTTGAAGTGGTACAGACTCGTCGCTCTACACGGGTGAGATCAACTTTATCGATATTCCCGATAGTCAAAGAGACTACTGGCGAATCCCTCTTCAAGGTTTAATGGTCCAGGGCAACAACATCGATGTCACTGTGAGTAAATGTGGACACATTTGAGATCCGGCTGATATGTAGTCCTCCGGAACTCAACCCTCTACTGCTATTGATACCGGAACCACCCTCATTGCCGCACCCCAAGCCGCCATTGAAGCCATTTACGGCGCCATCCCCAACGCTCAACCCATGTCGGGTTCCCAGAACCAAGGTCTTTGGTCATTCCCATGCGACACCAACCTCAACGTTTCCATGCAATACGGTGGTCTAAGCTACGAGATCTCTTCCGCCGACATGAACCTAGGTCGATTCAGTACTCAGTCCGACATGTGTACCGGAGCATTCTTCCAGATGGACATGTCTTCCCAATCACCCATTTCATGGATTGTCGGAGCTTCTTTCCT
>Ga0308160_10006852_pt1 | contig 11467 bp, 10 predicted proteins | sample PhyFR1_FD_201036 | JGI IMG/M metagenome (GOLD analysis project Ga0308160, IMG submission 201036) | Phyllosphere microbial communities from UC Gill Tract Community Farm, Albany, California, United States - DLSLF.R1 | ecosystem: Host-associated > Plants > Phyllosphere > Unclassified | place: USA... | reverse complement strand
GCTCGTCGCGGTGGATGGCCGCGGACGTCACGAGGCCGTCGAAGGCCTTCGAGCCCAGGATGAAGTCGATGCGCATGCCCTCGTTCTTGGGGAAGCGCAGCTGCTTGTAGTCCCAGTAGGTGTAGCCCTCGGGCAGGCGCGAGCGGACGACGTCGGTCAGGCCGACCTCCTCGAAACGGAAGAAGGCGTCGCGCTCGGGCTGGCTGACGTGGGTGTGACCCTCGAAGACCGACATGTCCCACACGTCGGTGTCGAGGGGGGCGACGTTCCAGTCGCCCATCAGGGCGAGTGGCTGGTCGGGTCGTTCGGCCAGCCAGGTCTCGGTCTCGGCGGCCAGTTTGGCGAGCCAGTCGAGTTTGTAGGCGTAATGCGGGTCGGCGAGTTCGCGCCCGTTCGGCACGTAGAGGCTCCAGAGCCGCACGCCTTCGACCGTGACGCCGATCGCGCGCGCCTCCTTGGGCTGGTCGGGCCCTTCCTGGCCCTTGGCGAAGCCCGGCTGCGACGGGAAGGTGATCTCGACGTCCTCCATCGGCAGGCGGCTGACGAACGCGACGCCGTTCCACTGGCTGAGCCCGTGAAGCTCGACCTCGTAGCCCGCTTCGCGGAAGGCGTCGTACGGGAACTGCTCGGGCTTGCACTTGATCTCTTGCAGGCCCGCGACGTCGACGTCCTCGCGGACGAGCCAGTCGACGACCCGGCCCACTCGAGCCCGGACGGAGTTGACGTTGTAGGTCGCGACGCGCATGCCGACCACGGTACCGGGCGAGCCCGAGACGGGTCGGCGCAGCCGATTCGTTGCCCAAAGGGCATCGATGCCCTTCCCATCGGGCAATGAACGCACTAGAAAATACACATGTCGCATGAGGGGCGAGGCGGAACGGGCCTGCCGGGCCAGGGCAGCCGGTACGAACGCGAGCGCGGGGTCACCCCCGCTCGCATCGAGACGTATCCGAAGCGTCACCAGGTCTCCGTGGACGTGCGCTTGGCCCGCCTCGCCCGTTCGGCGGTCGTGCGCTACGAGGACTTCTTCCTGCCGCCCGGCACGTGGGCCGACCTGCACCGGCTGACCACGCGGTCGATCGACCGGTCGTCCCGAGGCGGTCGCTGAGCCGGCCCGCCCCGGTGTTCCCGGGCCGTCTGCTCTACCATGGGTCACCGTGACCGACGCACGCACGCAGCTCATCGACTACATCGGCTCCGAGGCCGTCTTCCACGGCGACTTCACGCTGACCAGCGGCAAGAAGGCGACGTACTACATCGACCTTCGCAAGGTCAGCCTCGACCACCGCGTCGCGCCCTTGATCGGCCGGGTCATGGTCGACCTGATCGACGAGGTGCCCGACGTGTTCGCGGTCGGTGGCTTGACGATGGGCGCCGACCCGATCGCGGCCGCCGTGCTGCACCAGGGTGTGGCGCTCGGCAAGGACTACGACGCCTTCGTCGTCCGCAAGGAGCCCAAGGACCACGGCCGAGGCAAGCAGGTCGAGGGCCCCGACCTCGAGGGCAAGCGGGTCATCGTGCTCGAGGACACCTCGACGACCGGTGGTTCGCCGCTCGCGGCCGCCAGGGCCCTCGAGGCCGTGGGGGCCGAGATCGCCGCCGTCGCCGTCGTCGTCGACCGCAGCACCGGGGCCCGCGAGGTGATCGAGGCGGCCGGCTACCCCTATTACGCCGCGATCGGGCTGGAAGACCTCGGGCTGACACCGTGACCGACGACCGGCGGAACGGCGACGACGGCGAGCGCGACGACGCCAGCGATTGGCTCGCCGCGCAGTTCGACGGCACCGAGGACGACGACACGTCGACCGACACCCCGTCCGGAGGCGCGGGCCGCCTTCCCGACGTCGCTCCCGAGGACGTCCCCACCCAGGCGTTCGACCTGCCGCCGGCCACACGGGCGGTCGAGGTGCCCCACGACGGCGACGAACCCGAGCGCCCGGTCGACCGAGGGGCCGAGCCGGCGTCCGAGGACTCGCCCGTGGTGCCGCCGACGCCGACCCCCCTGCCGTTCGTCGTGCCCGAGTCCCCGGCCGGGACACCCCCGCCGAGGACCTCGGGCCACCCGCAGGCCCTCGACCTCGGAGCGTTGACGGGGGCCGTGCCGCCGCCGCAGCCTCCGTCGTCCGTACCGACTCCGGACCTTCCCGCGCCGCCCGAGTCGCGGCAGCCCCACGACGAGCGGGCGGGTGACGGCGATCCCGCCGGTCCGCCGTCGGTCCCTGCGGACGTGGGGGACCGTGCCGGCGACAGCGACGAGCCGGGGCCGTTCACGGCATTGATCTCGGCACCCCGGCCCGAGTCCGCCGAACCCGCGACCTTCGACTGGCACGCTCTGCCCGAGCCCGAGCCCGAGCCCGAGCCCGAGCCCGAGCCCGAGCCCGAGCCCGAGCTCGAGCTCGAGTCCGAGTCCGAGCCGGAGCCGGAGCCGGAGCCGGAGCCGGAGCCGGAACTGGCACCGGAGCCCGAGCCCGAGCCCGAGCCGGCGCCGGAGCCGGAGCCCGAACCGAAGCCGGAACCCGCCCCGCCCGTCGAAGCCCGCGAGGGCGGTGCCGAGGCGCCGTGGTGGGTCGAGGAGCACCACGAGATGACGCGGCGTGAGCGCCGCCTGGCCGAAGCTGCCGCGGCTACCGCGGCGGCGGCCACCGGCAACGGGGTCGGGTCCGGCGTCCCCGGATTCCCCGTCACGCCGACGCCGGCTCCCGCGGTCGAGGCGCCGTCCACCCAGGAGCCCGCGACCGTGTCCGACGCAAGGGGAGACCGCGAGCCCACCTTCACCGAGATCCTCGGTGTCGTCCCGTCCGGTTCCTCCGCCGAGGCCGGCGAGCCCGAGGCGACACGGCCCGAGCACGAGCACGAGCACGCGACGACGGCGGCGGACGTCCCCGCCGCCTGGTCCCTGTCCGGCTCGGGCGAGGTGCCCCTGCCCGACGCCGAGCCGTCGCTCGACGTCGAGCCGTTGCCCAGCGTCGAGCCGTCGGCCGACGCCGACGACGAGGGTCTGGACGACGCTGCCGAGGTGACGACCGCGACCGCCCTGTTCGCGCCTCCTCGTTCCGCCCTCGACGAGCGATCCGACGGCGCCGACGACCCGGGTGACGCCACGCAGGTGCTGCCCGGCGTGTCGATGAGCGCTTCCACGCCCCTGGCGGCCGAACGACCGCGCCGTGAGGTCGGCGGAGCCGGCGTGTTCGTGCCGCAGACCCGCCCGGTGGACGAGCGGCCTGCCGCGACACCCCGCGCGGCGGGCCTGGCCGAGTGGGTCCGGACGCACAAGGTCCTGGCCGGTGTGGGTGCCGGGCTCGTGATCGTGCTGCTGCTGGTCGCGTTGTTCTTCATCTCGAGGTCGCTGTTCGCCTCGACCGACGACCTGACGGGCAGCTCGTCGGCCGCCGCAGCACCGACCGCGGCCCCGACGGTGACGGCCTCCCCGGCCGCGCCCGCCGCCGAGGTCGTCCCCACGGGCCCGCTCGCGGCCGGCACGCACTCGTACGCCGACCTGCAGGGCGGCGAGTGCTTCTCGTCCTTCGAATCGGCCTGGCAGCAGGACTACGAGGTCGCCGACTGTGCCCAACCGCACGTCGCCCAGCTCACCCGCCTGGGCACCCTCGACGGTGACGCGGCGGCCGCCTACCCGGGCGCCGACGTGCTGCAGAGCCAGATGAACCTGCTCTGCACGGGCTCGGACGCGCTGGACCGCCAGGCCGCCGCGGCCTACCCCGACGTGCAGTTGCTCGCGAGCTTCCCGGCCGACGCCGACGCGTGGGCGGCCGGCGACCGCACCTATTCGTGCTTCGTCAACCGCAGCGGCGGCGAACCCCTGACGACCAGCCTCGTCGCCGTCGCGGGCTGACGGGGCGACCCGGCCCGCGCCTCCTGAGGGCCTAGGCCTCGGACGGCACCACGTCGGACTCGATCGGCTCGCTGCGCACCAACTCGTGCACCCCGGCCAGGATCTCGTTCGGCCGGAACGGGTAGCGGTCGATCTCGGCCTGATCGCTGATGCCGGTCATCACGAGGATGGTGTGCAGCCCGGCCTCGATGCCGGCCATGATGTCGGTGTCCATCCGGTCGCCGATCATCGCCGTGTTCTCGCTGTGGGCGCCGATGCGGTTCATCGCCGAGCGGAACATCATCGGGTTGGGCTTTCCGACCACGTAGGGCTCTTTGTTGGTGGCCTTCGAGATCATCGCGGCGATGGCGCCCGTCGCGGGCAGCACGCCGTCGGCGCTGGGCCCGGTCGCGTCGGGGTTCGTCACGATGAACCGTGCCCCGCCGAGGATCAGGCGGACGGCCTTGGTGATCGAGTCGAACGAGTAGTTGCGGGTCTCGCCCACGACGACGTAGTCGGGATTCGTCTCGGTCATGATGAAACCGGCCTCGTGCAGGGCCGTCGTCATGCCCGCCTCGCCGATCACGAACGCCGAACCGCCGGGCATCTGCGAGCGGCAGAAGTCGGCCGTGGCGAGGGCGCTCGTCCAGATCCGCTCTTCGGGGACGTGCAGCCCCGAGGCGCGCAGCCGGGCCGCCAGGTCGCGCGGCGTGAAGATCGAGTTGTTGGTCAGCACCAGGTAGGGCGTGCCCTCGTCCTGCCACTGCTGGATCAGCTCGGCCGCCCCGGGCAGCGCGTGGTTCTCGTGGACGAGGACGCCGTCCATGTCGGTCAGCCAGCATTCGACGTCTTCGCGTGCACCCATGCGGTCACCTTAGCGAGGTGCCCTGACGACGAGGAGGCGCGGGTCGCCTCCTCTCACCGCCTACCCTGGTCCGATGCCCCAGGACGAGTCCCCGACCCCGCCGAACGACGAGCTGACGCACGGTGTCGGACCCTGGCCGGGGGGCGAGGAGGCCTGGCCCGACGGGGATCACTTCGACCCCGAGTTGCTGCGCGACGGCGACCGCCGCAACGTGGTCGACCGCTACCGGTACTGGACGATGGAGGCCGTGGTCGCCGACATCGACGCCCATCGGCACGGCTTCCACGTCGCCGTCGAGAACTGGCAGCACGACATGAACATCGGGTCGATCGTGCGCAGCGCCAACGCGTTCGCGGCCGACACCGTGCACATCATCGGTCGCCGTCGGTGGAACAAGCGGGGGGCGATGGTCACCGACCGGTACCAGCACGTGCTGCACCACCCGGACGTCGAGACGTTCCTGGCGTGGGCGCGTGAGCAGCGCCTCCCCGTCCTCGCCGTCGACAACGTCGAGGGATCCGTGCCGATCGAGACCTTCGACCTGCCCGAGCGCTGCGTCCTCGTCTTCGGGCAGGAGGGACCGGGGCTGTCGCCCGAGGCGCTCGCGGCGGCCGAGGCCGTGCTCGAGATCTCGCAGTTCGGCTCGACGCGCAGCATCAACGCGGCTGCGGCCGCCGCCGTGGTGATGCATTCGTGGGTCGTGCGTCACCGCTTCTGACCCCCGGGGCACGGAGTCGTTGACCTGACTCATATTTCACACCTATACTCTTGATGATCGGCTTGAGGGTCGATCACTTCCTGTCTCCCGAGCAGAAGCGAGAGTGCTCCGTGCCGTCGTCCACCCCGTCCCCCGCCTCCGACGGCGCCCGCCCCGTGCCCCGGGTCCTCCTCGTCGCGGCCCCCTTGATGGCCCGTAGTGGCGTCTACCGGTCGACCCACGACCTGATCGCCGAAGCCCGGGCTCGAGGGCTCGACTGGCGGGCCGTCGTAGGGCTGCGCCCGACGGCCCTCGGCACCGTCGCGAACACCCCCGGGGTCCGCGAGGTGACGGTGCACGCGCACGGTCGCGCGGTCGTCGACGAGGTCGCCGGTCTCGTGTCGCGCGCCCCCGAGGCCGATGCGGCCGACGTGATCGTCACGCTCGTCACGCAGAGCGACGTCGCCCTCGCCCGGTTGCGTCGTCGCGGGGCCACACCCTGGGTGGCGTGGGTACGCGGACTGCCGTGGCCCGCTCCCGGCGAGCAGGCGTACCTCCGTCGGGTGGCCCTCCGCCTCGTCGAGGGTCGCGCCCTGCGTGGGGCCGACGACGTCTGGGCGACGACGCCGGTACTCGCCGACGAGGTGGCGCGGGCCCGCCGTCCCCACCTCGTCCCGGCCGGCATCCGTCTCTCCGCCCGCAGCTCGTGGGGCGAGGCCGCCACGCCCCTCGTCTGGGCGGCCCGGTTCGACGTCGACAAGCGACCCGCGGCGTTCGTCGAGCTCGCGGCCCGTGCGGGCGTCCCCGGCCGCCTGCACGGGCAGGGTCCGCTCGAGGCCCGGCTCCGCGCCTCCCTGCCCGACGGCGTGACCATGCCCGGGTGGGTCGACCCCGCCAGGCTGTGGGACGACGCCGGGCTCTTCGTCGGCACGGCCTCGAGAGAGGCCTTCGGTCGCAGCGCCGTCGAGGCCGCCGCCGCGGGCGTGCCCGTCCTGCTGGGCGACAGCTACGGCGCCGCACCCCTCCTCGTGACCGACCCCGACCTGCGACGACGACTCGTCCTGCCCGTGGGCGAAGCCGACCGGTGGCTCGCCGCCGTCCGTGACCTGACCGACGACGCCGCCCTGCGCCGGGCGGTCTCGGACCACGTCGCCGCCAACGCCTCGCTCCTGTCCGTCGGCGCGTCGGTCGACGCCGTGGTCGACCGTCTGATCCGGCTCGGCATCACGGCGGCCGGCCGATGAGCCGCGCGACCGACCGCGCGACCGACGGCCCGACCAGCGCTGCGGCACGAGCGCCGCGCCCCGGCGCCGCTCCGCTCCGTGTGCTCCAGTACGGGGTGCACGACACGGGCTACCCCCGCAACGTCCGCGTGCGAGCCCATCTCGAACGGCAGGTCGGGGCGTCGGTCGTCGTCGCACCGCGGTCGCGGGCCGCGCGTCGGCTGCGTCGCGCGATCGACGACGTCCGCTCACTCGTCCGGGGCGCCCGGCAGGCCGACGTCGTGCTGCTCTCCGAGTTCCGGCTCAGCCACGCGCCGCTCGCCTGGCTCGTCGCCCGGCTGCACGGCGCCGCCCTCGTCGTCGACGGGTTCGTCGGGCTCCACGAGACCGCGGTCGACGACTGGCGGCGGGTCTCCCCGACATCGCCCGCGGCCCTCCGGTTCCGCGTGCTCGACGCCGTGGCGGTGAGGTGCGCGGACCTCTACCTCATCGACACCGAGCCCCGGGCCGCCGAGGTCGTCCGTCGACACGCCCCCTCGGCGGTGGTCCTCCCGCTCGCGGTCGGTGCCCCGGCCTGGGCCACCTGGCAGCCGCCCGCTCCGCCTCACGACGCCCTCCGGGTGCTGTACTACGGGGGTTACATCCCCCTCCACGGCGTCGACCTCGTCGTCGACGCCCTCGCCCTGGCCGCGGCACGTCGCCGGGTCGAGGTCGTCCTCGTCGGCGACGGCCCCGCGCGCCGGACCATCGAGGCGCGCGTCCGTCGAGCGGGCCTCGCCGACCGGTGCACCTTCCTCGACGCGGTGGCCGAGAGCGAGCTCGTCGACCACATCGCCCGGGCCGACGTGGTCCTGGGGGTCTTCGGCTCCTCGGTCAAGGCCCGTGGAGTCGTCGCGAACAAGGTCTGGCAGGGGCTGGCGTGCGGTCGGACCGTCGTCACCCAGCGTTCGAGCGCCCTCGACGACGTCCGACGCGAGGTGGGGGGACTGCTCGTCCAGACCGAGCCGGCCAGCGCCTCCTCGATCGCCGACGCCCTGGTGGCGGTCCGGCCGGCCGACCAGGCGCAGGCGCCCCGCGACGTCGCCGTGCGCCTCGAGGCGGTGGTGCGGCGATCGTACGACCTGTTCACCGACCACCTGTCGGCCCTCGGCCGGGGTCGGGTGCGCTCGTGAGGGGACTCGGGCGGCAGGTCGGCCGGCTCGCCCTCCACCTGCTCGTGCCGGCCCTCAGCGCTGCCGCGCCGCTGGCCGTGATCCCCGCGGTCACCTCGACCTACGGGGCGTCGGGCTGGGCGGCCGTGGCCGTCGGCCTGTCCGTCGGCGTCGCCACGGCGGTCGTCGCCGAACTCGGGTGGGGCATCGTGGGCCCGCAACGCGTCGCCCGGGGCATCCGGCCCCCCGGCGACCTCTTCGCCACGGCGGCGGCCAGCAAGCTCGTGGCGACCGCGATCCTGCTGCCCGTCGCAGCGGCCGTGACGTGCGCCGTCGTGGACGAGCACCGCCCGGCGGCCGCGCTCGTCTCGGTGGGGGTCGCGCTCGGAGCGCTCAGTCCGACCTGGTACTTCATCGGCCTCGGGCGCCCGCTGTTGGTCCTCCTCGCCGAGACCGTCCCGCGCGTGCTGGTCTCGCTGGCGTCGGCCGTCGCGATCGCGGCCGGTGCACCCCTCGAGGTCTACGGCGCCGGCATGGTCCTCGCGACCGTCGTCACCTTCGGGGTGGCACCCCGTCTCGGCGGTGCCCGTCTGCCCCGAGGGGGCGACTTCCGCGCCGTCCCGGCCGTCGTGCGCTCCCAACTCGTCCTCGTCGTCGGTCGGGGTGTGGCGACGACCTACAAGTCCCTGCCCGTGGCCCTGTTGGGCACGGTGTCGCCCGGTTCCGTCCCCGGGTTCGCCGCGGTGGACCGGCCGCTGCGCATGGGGTTGCAGGTCGTGTCCGCGATCCCCGACCGGCTGCAGACCTGGGTGGGCGTGCCCTCCGCCGAGCTCGCGCACCGTCGCAGCCTGATCTCCCTCGGGCTCAACGCCGGGCTCGGTCTCGTCGTCGGGATCGGCTTCGCGGTGTCCATGCCGGCCGTCGCCGTCGTCCTCTTCACGGGGGCCGTCCCGGTCTCGACCGACCTCGCCGTGGCGGGTGGTGTGCTCATCGCCGTCATCTGCGCGTCTCGTGGCGCCGGTCTCGCCCTGGTCAGTTCAGGGCGTCACGCCCACACGACCACCTCGTCGATCGGTTCGGCCGTCGTCGGCGTCCCGGGAGTCCTCGTGCTCGGGGCCCACCACGGCGCCCTCGGTGCCGTGTCGGCACTCGTCCTGGCCGAGACCGTCGGGCTCGTCGTCCAGCTCGTCATCCTCGCGCGCTCGAGACCGGCCGAGCCCGTGCCGGCGCCCGCGACCACCTCGGTCGGCCCGCAGCATCCGCAGTCTCGAGGGGAGGCTCCCCGATGATCGTCGTCCTCGCCGGTGCCGTCGCGGCGGCCCTCGTGGCGCTCGTCGGCGGACTGCTCCTGCCCGCCGACCGGCGACGGGGGGCGGCGCTCGTCGTCGCCTTCGCCGTCCTCGTGTCGACGACGTCGGGGTCCGCGCCCGAGACCGTCCGACACGTCGCCCTGGCCGCGGTGGCCGGCGTCTCCGTGGCGGCACTCGTCTCGCCCCGGTCGTGGACCGTCGGGCGCCCTCGGGCCACGCTGGCGACGATCGCCTTCTTCGCCTTCTCGATCGTCTGCGTGCTGGTGCTCGCCCCCTCGACCATCGTCCTCATGGCCGAGCTCGCGGCGATCGGGGTCGCGATCTCGTGGCTCGTGTCGACGTCGTCGCGCCGTGACATCACGGTGTTCGTCCGCGGGCTCGTCGCGCTCGGCCTCGCGCAGGTCGTGGCGGGAGTCGTCGAGCTCACCGTCACGCACCGTCCGTTCCCCTTCGGGTACAAGGTCCTCGCGACGGGCCGATCGTTCGTCAGCGACAACAAGATCCTGCCCGGTGGTCTCGTCCGGGTCGAGGGCACCCTCGGCCACCCCATCCCGTACGCCGTCTTCCTCGCGGTCTGCCTGGTCCTCGTCCTCGTGACGCGCCGCGCCTTCCCCGTCTGGTTCCCGTCGGTCGCCGTCGCGGGGCTGTCGGTCGGCATCCTGCTGTCGGGAAGTCGCAGCGTCGTCGCCGCGGTCCTCCTCGCCGTGACCTACGTCCTGATGACCTCCGAGGCCCGGACCCGGGCCACGAAGATCGTGCTGATGGGGCTCGCGGCCGTCGCGGGCACCGCCGCTCTGGCGTCCGAGATCGTCGAGGCGGTCGGGACGCTCGTGGCCTCGGGCTCGTACGAGAACCGGATGGGGGCGGTCCGATCGGTGCCGGGACTCCTCGCACGGCCCGCCCTCGAGGCGGTGGTCGGCAGCGGCTTCGGAAGCGAGGCCGAGTTGTACGCCCGCGGGCTCCTGCCCCAAGAAGGGTTCACGGTCGTGGACAACCAACTCGTGACGACGCTCGCCACGTTCGGCCTCGCCGGCGTCGCCTCGCTGGTCGCCGCGATCGTCATCGGGTTCGTCCACGCCTCCCGGGTCGGGCGGGCGGTCCTCGTCGTCATGATCGTCACGCTGTTCTCGTTCGACTATCTCGTCTGGTTCTCGACGTCCGCGGTGCTCTGGGCCTTCTGCGCCTTGGACGACCGTCCGCGCGACGACCGTCCGCGCGACGACCGTCCGCGCGACGGCCGGGAGGGGGCGGACCCGGCCGGGGTGGACCCGTCCGGGTCGGACCAGGCGCACGACGGCCGGGGCCGTGACGCCCGCGTCCTCGCCGCCTAGGCGCACGGCCCGCCGTTCACGGGAGCGCACTGCTCGTCGAACCGGTCGTCAGCGACCGCCGGCCCGTGGGTCACGTCGCCCGCGGCCGCATCCCCGACGGCGGCGGCTGGCACATCCACGGGCGCACCGACACCAGCACGCGTGTCACCCACCTGCAGCACGCGTGTCGCCATCCTGACGGCCGGGTACGTTCGTCCCCGCCCACGACGAAGCGCCCCGACGATCGTTTCGTCGGGGCGCTCCGTCGCTGTCATCCGGGTGCTGTGGCCCGGGCGGCCTCAGGCTCCCAGGGCTCGCCCGAGGTAGGCGGCGACGTCGTTCGTCGCGTCGACGATCTGGGCGGTCGACCTCGCGTAGACGTCGGGTCCGAGCCCGAACGGGTCGACCACGTCGTCCTCGTCCTCCGTGACGAGGATGCCGGAGCCCCGACGCGCTGCCGCGAGGGCGACGATCCGGTGCAGACGGCCGGCGAGGTCCGGGGCCGAAGCGATCGCCCGTGCCGCCTCGACAGGATCGACGAGACGGGTCAGGCGGGCGAACTCCCGGAGGGTGAAGGTCGAGCGGTTCGCCCGCGGGACCAACGACACGACGGCCCGTCGGTGCTCCCGGGCGAGCGCGAGGACGAGGGGAGCAGGGCCCACGACCTCGGCCGTCAGCTGGCGGGCGCGGTGGGTCGACAGGTCGAGCCCCAGGGACTCGGCGGCGTCCAGGGTGGGGCGGGGTGGAGCCTCGCCCACGAGCGCCGACGTCCCGAAGCTCTCGACGGCCGCCCGTGTCGCACTGCGCACGAGCTCGGCGGCCAGCGGCGACCGGCAGATGTTCCCGGTGCACACCATCAGCAGGGGTGGGACGGTCATCGGGCCGCCCTCGTCGAGGTCGCGGGCGAAGGCGAGGTCGAGGTCGAGGCCGATTTGTCGGTCACCGATCCGTAGTAGCCCCCGTACGTGCCGTACCCGTAGGCCCCCAGGCCCTTCGTCGGGGCCATCGTGAGGACGACCCCCAGGGTGCGGCTGCCGATCTCGGAGACGGCGGCGAGGGCCTGCTTCAGCTGGTGGCGCGAC
>Ga0308160_10006851_pt1 | contig 11467 bp, 10 predicted proteins | sample PhyFR1_FD_201036 | JGI IMG/M metagenome (GOLD analysis project Ga0308160, IMG submission 201036) | Phyllosphere microbial communities from UC Gill Tract Community Farm, Albany, California, United States - DLSLF.R1 | ecosystem: Host-associated > Plants > Phyllosphere > Unclassified | place: USA... | reverse complement strand
GGGTGCAATAGCTGCAATACCTGCGAGACGCCGGCGGAGCCAACCCCGCCTGAAAGCGGAAAGCACCGCGTCATCAAAATCCACCAGGAACGCTGACGGCTTGTCGGCGATCACGTCAAATTCGTAGGGTGGGCACTTGTGCCCACGCGGTCTGACCCTCTGCATACCCGCCAACGCAACCAATATGGCGGGCCTCCCCGCATACGCTTGACCAACCACACAAACAGACGCGGCCGACGGTAATACGATGCCGCACCATGTCCCGCTATCGTCGCGCCATCACCGGCTCCACCTTTTTCTTCACGGTCGTCGCACACCGGCGGCGTCCCATCTTCTGTAACCCGGCAATACGGGCCAGCCTCCATCAAGCGATTCGCTTCGTGCGGGCCACGCGGCCATTCGTCATCGATGCATGGGTAGTTTTGCCCGACCACATGCATTGCATCTGGACCTTGCCGGAGGATGATGTCAATTATTCGAACCGCTGGTTTGCAATCAAACGGTTCGTGTCGAGCGGGGCGGGGCATGCCTTGCATGATCCATCTCTGTTGACCGCATCGCGACGAAAGCATCGAGAGTCAACGATCTGGCAACGGCGGTTCTGGGAGCATCAGATCCAGGACGAGAACGATTTCGAGCGACACATGGATTACATCCATTTCAATCCCGTGAAGCACAAGTACGTCCAGCAGGTCAGGGAATGGCCGCATTCGACGTTTCATCGGTATGTGCGTGATGGCGTGTATCCGTCGGATTGGGGCGGGAGGCCAGGTATCGAAGAGATGTTGATCGAATAGGCGGTGGGGTATGCATCGGTACGACCGCGTGGGCACGAGTGCCCACCCTACAACCCCAGTGCTGCGATCAGTCTCTTTGCGTCATATGGCGCATGTACCTTGATGTCGTTGTCGAAATAGCAGTACACATCCCGGATTTTCCTCCGAAGCGGGGCCTTGGACGCCACGCGCACCCCATCCTCCGGCTGCCCACCCGTGCTCCACGCCCGAATCTTTCCGGCCCAGCGTTCGATCGCCGCATCGCCATACCCGCTCGCGTACAGCTCCTCATCCCCATGCAAGCGCAGGTACATGAAGTCGGCGGTCACATCCTCCATGTACGGCCACTTGCCCGCGGTATCGGCCACCACCAGCGCCACGTTATACTTGCGCAGCAGCGCAATGAAACGCTCGTCGCGAAAACTCGGATGCCGCACCTCGACCGCATGCCGCATCGGCCGCTTCGCATCCATGGCCAGCGACACCTTGCCCTCCATGCGCGGCTGGTACTCCAGCGCGCGCGCCAGGGCCGCTTCGGTATCCTGCGGCAGCAGGGAAAGGAAATGCTCGAAGCGTTCATGGTCGAACTTCACCATCTCGGGAAACTGCCACAGGAAGGGCCCGAGCTTCTCGCGCAGTTCGAAGATACCCGAGGCCAGCACGTTGGCCAGCGGCCCCTCGATCTCCTTCAGCTTGAGCATGTGGGTGATGAAGCGGTTGCCCTTTACCGCGAAGAGAAAACCCGGCGGCGTGGCGGCATACCAGGCGGCGTAGCTCTCGGGGCGCTGCAGCGAGTAGAACGAGCCGTTGATCTCGATGGTCGGCAGCTGGCGCGACGCGTAGTCGAGCTCGCGCGCCTGGGCCAGGCCCCTGGGGTAGAAGACGCCGCGCCACGGCACGTAGCGCCAGCCGGAGATACCGATGAAGATCGCCATGGGGCGATCATAGAGGGGCAGGCTGCCGCGCTCGGTGCGTTGCCGAACGCGTGCAGCCAGATGCAGGCGTCAGGTCAAGGCGAGAGGGCGGCGCACGCCGCCGGCTGCCGCCACCTTGAACACGCCCACCACCTCCGACAGGCGCTCGGCCTGCAGGCGCATCGATTCGGCGGCGGCCGCCGCTTCCTCGACCAGGGCCGCGTTCTTCTGCGTGACGCCATCCATCTCGGCGATCGCGCGGTTCACCTGGCTGATGCCGGCTTCCTGCTCGGCGCTGGCGGCGGTGATTTCGCCGATGATGCCGTTCACCTGGCGCACGCTGGCGACGATCTCCTGCATGGTGGCACCGGCGTGGTGCACCAGGGCGCTGCCGGCATCGACCTTGCTCACCGAAGCGTCGATCAGGGCTTTCACTTCGCGCGCCGCCGCCGCCGAGCGCTGGGCCAGGCTACGCACTTCGCTCGCCACGACCGCGAAGCCGCGCCCCTGTTCGCCGGCGCGCGCCGCTTCCACCGCCGCGTTCAAGGCCAGGATGTTGGTCTGGAAGGCGATGCCGTCGATGACGCCGATGATGTCGACGATCTTGCGCGAGGAGGCGTTGATCGAGTCCATGGTCTGCACCACCTGCTGCACCACCTCGCCGCCGCGTACGGCCACGTCGGCCGCCTGCGAGGCCAGCGTGTTGGCGTGGCGCGCGTGCGCGGCGTTCTGCTGGACGGCGCCGGTCAGTTCCTCCATCGAGGATGCGGTTTCCTCCAGCGAGCCGGCCTGCTGCTCGGTGCGGTTCGACAGGTCGTGGTTGCCGGCCGCGATCTGGGCCGAAGCGCTGGCGATCGCCTGGATGCCGGTGTCGACTTCGCCGACAATGCTGTTCAGGCTGCCGTTCATCTCGCGCAGGGCGCCCAGCAGGTGGGCGGTTTCGTCGTGGCCGCGCACCTCGATCACGGTGGTGAGGTCGCCGGCGGCAACGGTGCGCGCCACGCTGACGGCGCGCGCCATCGGCCGGGCAATGCTGCGCGAGAGCGAAAAGCCGAACAACATCAGGATGGCGGACAGGACGATTGTCGCGCCCGAGAACCAGGCCACGCGCGGCCAGAAGATGGCGCCGATGGTGTCGGTGTAGACGCCGGAACCGACCACCCAGCCCCAGGCCGGCACGCCCTTCACGTAGGAGATCTTCGGCACCGGCGCGTCCTGGCCCGGCTTTGGCCACAGGTAGGCGACGAAGCCGGCGCCATCCTTCTTGACGACGTCGACCATGGCCACGAACAGGTGCAGGCCGTTCGGGTCGGTATGCGCACGCAGGTCCTGGCCATCGAGCTCGGGCTTGATCGGGTGCATCAGCATGCGCGGCGTCATGTCGTTGACAAAGATATATTCCTGGCCGCTGTAGCGCAGTGCCTTGAGCGTCGCCAGGGCGGCGCGCTTGGCGTCAAGCTCATCCATCGTGCCGGCGGCGGCCGCCTGCCGGTAGTGCTCGACGACACTGGTGGCCAGTTCGACCGCCTGGCGCACGCCGCTGCCGCGCTCGTCCTCGATCAGGCCGCGTTCGGATAGCAGGAAGCAGGCGGCAACGATGGCCATGCCGAGGCCGGTACTGAAGGTCAACAAGCCAAGTTTCTGGGCGATGGTCAGGCGTAGCAGTGTGAGCATGAATCGGTCGTGGCGCAGTGGGAAAAGTGACGGAAAAGCCGATGAGCGAGGGCAACGGCGCGTAAATACAAGGAATTCCTTATGTGAAAATGATAAAACTGCGCAAGTATAGCGAATGTTGCCTAAATAAAACGTCTAATCTGAAAATGTTCCTTGTCTTTTTGTGATGGCTCAACAATGCTAAGCTAGCGCTCCCTTCCACCACGGCATCGCGACCATGATCACCGTCCATCACCTGAACAATTCGCGCTCCCAGCGCATCCTGTGGCTGCTCGAGGAACTGGGCCTGGAATACGAGATCAAAAAGTACCAGCGTGACCCGAAGACAATGTTGGCGCCGCCGGAACTGAAGGCCGTGCACCCGCTGGGCAAGTCGCCGGTGATCACCGACGACGGCACCGTGGTGGCCGAATCCGGCGCCATCGTCGAGTACCTGGTCGAGCGCTACGGCAACGGGCGCCTGGTGCCGGCGGCCGGCACGCCGGAAAAACTGAAGTACACCTATTTCCTGCACTTCGCCGAAGGCTCCGCCATGTCGCCGCTGCTGATGAAACTGGTATTCGACCGCATCGAGAACGGCCCGATGCCCTTCTTCGTCAAGCCGGTCGCGCGCGGCATCGCACGCAAGGTGAAGGAGGGCTTCGTGAACCCGAACATCCAGGCCCAGCTTGATTACCTGGAATCCGAACTGAAGGCGCGGCCCTGGTTCGCCGGCGGCGAATTTTCCGCCGCCGACATCCAGATGAGCTTTGCGCTGGAAGCGGCGGCCTCGCGCGGCGGCCTGGGCGCCCAGTACCCGCAGCTGAGCGGCTTCCTGCAGCGCATCCATGCGCGTCCGGCCTACCAGCGTGCGCTGGAGCGCGGCGGCAAGTACGACTATGCCCGCTGATGATGACAAGGTGATGGCAAGCTGATGGCAAAACTGCTCGCGATCGACGGACTGAACATCGTGCGCCGGGTTTACGAAGCGAGCCCGGAGCCCGACTCCGACCTGAAGGCCAGCATCGCGCTGCGCCACGCGTTCTCGTCCTTCCGCAACATGCTCGAGGTGCACGCGCCGACCCACGTGCTGGCCGCCTTCGACTACGGCGGCGAGAACTGGCGCCACGCGCTGTATCCGCGCTACCGCGAGCACCGCGCGCCGATGCCGGCCGTACTACGCGAAGCGCTGCCGGAATTCCAGGAGCGCCTGAAAACGGCCGGGGTGCCGGTGGCGATGCTGCCCGGCGTCGAGGCCGACGACGTGGTCGCCACCTGCGTGATGCGCTGGCTGCAGGAGAACCGCGGCGAGGCCATCGTCGCCACCACCGACAAGGACCTGCACGTGCTGATCGCGCACGGCGCCCTGGTCTGGGACCACTTCAAGAACGAGTGGCACGACGATGCCTGGGTGCGCAGCAAGTTCGGCGTCGCGCCCGAGCTGCTGCACGATTTATTGGCGCTGATGGGCGACGCCACCGACGGCGTGCCGGGCGTCTCGAAAGTCGGCATGAAGACCGCCGCGCGCCTGCTCAACGCCTACGGCAGCCTGGACGCCGTGATGGCCGGCGCCGGCATCCTCAAGACACCGCTGGGCGAGCGCTTGCGCGCCGAACGCGAGATACTGTATCTGTCGCGCCAGCTGGTGCAGCTGAAGACCGACGTGCGCCTGGGCGTAACGTGGAAGATGCTGGCCTACGAGTCGCATTGAGAAAGGAAGCCCGGACATGCTGAAGGCAGTATTGGTGGATTCGAACGCGATCTCGCGCGGCTTGCTCAATACCGTGCTCACCGAAGGCAGCTACGACGTGGTCGGCCAGACCCACACCGGCCACGGCGGCATGCTGCTGGCCACGAAGTTCCGTCCGCACCTGATCTGCATCGCGCGCGAGCAGGTTGAGGACAGCGACATCGTCGAGCAGCTGCGTGCCACGCTGCCCAAGACCCTGATCTTCATGGTTTCGGGCACGCTCGACGCGCCCACCATCCAGGGCGCCCTCGCGCGCGGCGTGCACGGCTTCATCGTCAGGCCCTTCAAGGCCGACGCCGTGCTCAAGACCATCCGGAATACCGTGCTTGCCGTCGTCAAGAAACAACAGAGCATGTGAAAGAAACCGGTAGGGCAAGGCGCAGCGTCGAAGACAGTACGCTAGTACGGCGAGACGATGCAACGCCGCCATGCCGGATTTTTTTCACATGCTCGCAGGGCGGCGCCTGATTTCCTCGGCCGCAATCGCAGCCAGTTCCTCCAGGGCGCGCAGTTCGCGTTCGCGCAGGCGGCGCGGTTCGCGGTCCATCACGCACAAGGCCCCCAGCCGGAAACCCCGGGCGTCGACCAGCGGCACGCCGGCATAGAAGCAGACGTGCGGGGGGCCGGTCACCAAGGGGTTGTCGCAAAAGCGGCCGTCGAGCCGGGCGTCGGCCACCATCATCGGCTCGCCGCTCAGGATCGTGTGGCTGCAAAAGGCCATGTCGCGCGGAGTCTCGGTAAAGCCGATCCCGACCCGCGACTTGAACCACTGGCGCTGTTCGTCCACCAGGGTCAGCATGGCGATCGGGCTGCCGGTGATCTGGGCCGCCAGCCAGGTCAGGCGGTCGAACACGGTCTCGGGGGCGCTGCCGACCAGGCCGGTGGCGGCCAACGCGGCCAGGCGTGCCGGCTCGTTGGCTGGCAGCGCGGGCACGGCCTGCGCCCGGTGCATGGGGTTGGCAAGGCAATCCGGGTCGGCCGGCGATAGCAGCGGCGCCGCGCCGGCGCGTTCGCGCAGCAGGGCGCTGACTGCGCTCAGGCGCACGCGGCGATGGCCCCCCGGCGTTTTCCAGGCAGGCAGCAAGCCGTTTTCGATCCATTGCTGGGCGGTGCTGACCGCAATGCCGAGCAGCGCGGCAGCCTCGCGGGTGGTCAGGATCGGATCGTCCGAATGCTCGGAAAGATGCGCAGACATGACAAAAATTCTTTCAACTCACAAATAACTGGAGTGCGCATTCTACTTTATGCCAAGCAAAATTTATCGAATTTGATGATGGCAAGTTGCCATAAAACATCACGGATCGTCCAGTTCGTGGACCTGTGGAGTGAATGCCTGCAATTTATGTTGACGTGTAGAAATTTGACGATCAAAATGGTGGTAATCGTCAAATCCGTCATTTGTTTGCGCGCACCGCCAAGGAAGCCATGTCCCACCACTCAATGTCAGCACAACAGGAAGCAGAGCGTCTCGACGCCCTGCGCAAGCTGGAACTGCTCGACACGCCGCCCAGCGAGGCCTTCGACCGCATCACGCGCATGGCGGCGCAGCTGTTCCAGCTGCCGGTGGCGGCGGTATCGCTGACGGATGCGGACCGCCAGTGGTTCAAGTCGCGCGTGGGCGTCGACCATACCTCGATCCCGCGCGAGAACGCTCCCTGCGCCAAGGTGGCCGACAACGGCAACATGCTGGTGGTGAGCGACATGCAGACCGACGAATGCTTCCACGACAGCCACCTGGCGCGTTCGGGCGTGCGTTTCTATGCGGGCGCGCCGTTGATCACGCGCGACGGCTACTGCCTGGGCGCGATGTGCGTGCTCGGCACCGAGCCGCGCGAGATTACCGGCGCCGAGCGCGAAGGCCTGGCCGACCTGGCGTCGATGGTGATGGCGCAGATCGAACTGCAGCACGCCATCGGCCGCATCGACCCGGCCAGCGGCCTGCCGAACCGCAGCCAGTTCATCGAAGACATGAGCGACCTGGCCAACGAGCGCCCGCTTGGCGAGACCCGGCTGGCGGCGATGGTCAACCTGACCACGCCCGAGCAGCTCAGCGACGCCATGCGCGCGATGGGCGCCGGCTACCTCGACGAGATCGTGGAGGAGGCCGTGCGCATGCTGCGCGCCGCGCTCGGCCCGGGCCGCAAGGTGTACCACGTGGCCCCGACCCAGTTCGTGTTCCTGGCCGAGCCCGGCGCCGACGTCCAGCGCTTCTGCGACTGGCTGGCCAGCTGGATCGAACTGCGCGCGAACGCCATGACCTCGCGCTTCATGACCACGACCACCATTGGCGTGGCGCCGTTCCAGGCCGGGAAAAGCGACACGCTCGAGGTCCTGCGCGACATGCATAGCGCCGCCCACGACGCCCTCGACGGTTCGCGCCGCGTGCGCGTGTTCTCGGCCGAGCAGAACGCGGTGTTCCTGCGCCGCTTTTACCTGGTCAATGAATTCGGCGCGGCGCTCGAGAGCGCCGACCAGCTGCGCCTGGTGTTCCAGCCGAAGGTCGAACTGCCGACCGGGCGCTGTCTCGGCGCCGAAGCCCTGCTGCGCTGGAACCATCCGGTGCTGGGCGAGGTGTCGCCGGGCGAGTTCTTCCCCTTGATCGAACAGACCTCGCTGGCGCGCGCCACCACGCGCTGGGTGCTGGCCCAGGCGCTGCGGCAGCTGGCCGCATGGCGCAACGCCGGCCTGACGCTGCAGATGGCGGTGAACGTCTCGGCGGTGAACCTGACCGAAGCGGACTTCTGCACCCACGTGGCCGAGCAGCTGCGCCGCCACGGTTTGCCGCCCGAGGCGCTGGCGCTGGAAATCACGGAAAGCGCGCTGATGAAGAACCGCACGCAGGCCATGAAGACCCTGGCGGACCTGGCCGCCGCCGGCGTGCACCTGGCGATCGACGACTTCGGCACCGGCTACAGCAGCCTGGCCTATCTGCAAAGCGTGCCGGCCAGCGTGGTCAAGATCGACCAGAGCTTCGTGCGCGACCTCGATACCGACAAGCACAAGCGGGCGCTGGTGAGTACGGTCATCAAGCTCTCGCACGATCTTGGCCGCAGCGTGGTGGCCGAGGGCGTCGAAACCGCGGCGGTGGCCGCCCTGCTGCAGGCGGAAGGCTGTGACCAGGCGCAGGGTTACCTGTACGCGCGCCCGATGGCGCCGGAAGACTTCGAGCGCTGGATCTGCGCCAAGTGGACGCTGCCGCGCGAGCGCAAGGCGGTGGCGCCGAAGCTGGCCTGCGCTTGACGAAGGTTTGAAAAAAACGGCGACAAACAAAAACAAAACGACAAAACAAAAACGGCGCACCGGATGATCCTGGTGCGCCGTTTTTATTGAAGCCGCAAGCCGCTTAGAATTCTTCCCACTCGTCGCCGGCTGTGCTGGCCGGTTGTCGATTGCGCGCGGCCGGTTTGGCTGCCTTGCCAGCCGCACGCGGCGCTGCGGCTGGCAGCGCCGGCTTGGCGGCGCGCGGTGCAGCGGCCACCGGCTTCGCCACCGCCGCCTCGCCGGTCCGGAACACCGCCACCGCTTCGGCCAGCTTGGCCGCCTGCATGCGCATCGCGTCGGCCGCGGCCGAGGTTTCCTCGACCAGGGCCGCGTTCTGCTGGGTCACCTGGTCCATCTGCACCACGGCGCCGTTGATCTGCTCGATGCCCGCGCTCTGCTCGCCGCTGGCGGCGCTGATCTCGCCCATGAGGTCGGCCACGCGGCGGATGCTCTCGACGATCTCGTGCATCGTGCTGCCGGCTTCGTTGACCAGGCGGCTGCCGTCGCCGACCCTGCCGGCCGAATCCTCGATCAGTCCCTTGATGTCCTTGGCCGCCGCCGCCGAGCGCTGGGCCAGGTTGCGCACCTCGGTGGCCACGACCGCGAAGCCGCGCCCCTGCTCGCCGGCGCGCGCCGCTTCGACCGCCGCGTTCAGGGCCAGGATGTTGGTCTGGAATGCGATGCCATCGATCACGCCGATGATGTCGGCCATGCGCTGCGAACTGGCGTGGATGGCGTCCATGGTGCCGACCACTTGCTTGACCACGGCGCCGCCGCGCTCGGCCACGTTCGAGGCCGCGCCGGCCAGCACGTTGGCCTGGCGCGCGTTGTCGGCGTTCTGGCGCACGGTCGAGGTCAGCTCTTCCATCGACGACGCGGTTTCTTCCAGCGCGCTGGCCTGTTCCTCGGTGCGCGAGGACAGGTCCATGCTGCCGGCCGCCACCTGCGACGAGGCCGAGGCGATCAGCTCGGTGCTGCTGCGCACGATCGTCACGGTGCCCAGCAGGCTGTCGTTCATCTTCTTCAGGGCCGCCAGCAGCAGGCCGAGTTCATCCTTTGTGGTGACGTCGATGCGGCTGGTCAGGTCGCCCGCAGCCACGGTCTCGGCAATCGCCAGGGCGCGCGCCACCGGCGTGGTGATCGAGGCCGTGATGCGCCAGGCGATGATGGCGGCCAGCGCCAGGATCACCGCGCTCAGGGCCAGCATCAGGCGCAGGGTGTTGTCGTAGGTGGTGTCGGCTTCAAGCGCAGCTTGGGCGGCCAGCTTCTTCTGCATGTCGATCTGGCCGTTGATGACCTTGCGGTATTCGGCCAGCAGCGGACGGTACGCGTCCACCAGGTAGCTGGAGGCCTGCTCGGTCTCGCCGGCGCCGATATGGCGCAGCAGCACGTCCTGGGCGGCGACGAACTTGCCGTTGTATTCCAGGCTCTGGCGCAGCAGGGCCTTGCCTTCTTCGCTGACGATGGTCGGGGCCAGCTTGTCGAAGGTGGCGGCGATGCCGGCGCGCGCCTTGTCGACGTCCGCGGCCTGGGCCTTGCGGTCGGCCGGGTCGGCGTTCAGCATCATGTTGCGCAGCGCGATCGAGATGTTGTTGACCTCGGTGAGCACGGCGTTCGAAGCCTCGATCTTCGGCATGTAGTTGTTGACGATGACGTCGGTGCCGGTCTTGATACGGCCGAGCATGGCCGTGCCGAGCACGATGACGGCGATGAGAAAGGCGCACAGGAGGCCGAAGCCGGCGAAAAGCCGGGTCCGTACGCGCAGGTTGGCGATGTTCATGGATTTCGTCTCTGAGGTTGGGGCGGCAGGACTGACATGTGCCGGCATGGTTATCGTTATTGCTGATTTTCCGTCTAGCAATGTAGGGTAACGGTGCCGTGCGGCCCAACTCAATGGCGAACTACCAACTGCGGGAAAATTTTGTGCGATGTGTTGCGGGCCTGCCGCAGGCAGGCCCGGAAGAAGAAACGCCGGCGCAAGGCAGGCGTTCGCTCAGGCGCCGAGCGCCCCGTCGATGATGCCGCCGCCCAGGCAGATGTCGCCGTCGTACAGCACCGCCGACTGCCCCGGGGTCACGGCCCATTGCGGGTCCGTGAAATCGAGCGCGAAGCGGTCCATGCCCTCGGCCAGCACGCGGCAGGCCACGTCCTGCTGGCGGTAGCGCGTCTTGGCCGACAGCAGGCGCGGTTCCGGCGCCTCGCCCGCGACCCAGCTGGCCTGGCCGGCGTCCAGGCGCGAGGACAGCAGCCACGGATGGTCATGGCCCTGCACGATGTACAGGGTGTTGTTGGCGATGTCCTTGCGCGCCACGAACCACGGCTCGCTGGTGCCGTCGGCATTCTTGTGCGACTTCAGGCCGCCGATGCCGATGCCCTTGCGCTGGCCGAGCGTGTAGAACGACAGGCCGATGTGTTCGCCCACGGTCTGGCCGTTGTCGAGCTTGATCGGCCCCGGCTTGTGCGACAGGTAGCGGTTCAAAAAATCGCGGAAAGGACGCTCGCCGATGAAGCAGATGCCGGTCGAATCCTTTTTCGCCGCGTTTGGCAGCTGCAGCTTTTCGGCGATCTTGCGCACCTCGGTCTTCGGGATTTCGCCCAGCGGGAACAGCGACTTCGACAGCTGCGCCTGGTTCAGGCGGTGCAGGAAGTAGCTCTGGTCCTTGGTGTGATCGAAGGCCTTGAGCAGCTCGAATTTGCCGGCGGCGTTTTCGCGCACGCGCGCATAGTGGCCGGTGGCGATCAGATCGGCGCCCAGCTTCATCGCGTGATCGAGGAAGGCCTTGAACTTGATCTCGGCGTTGCACAGCACGTCCGGATTCGGCGTGCGGCCGGCCTGGTATTCGCGCAGGAATTCGGCGAACACGCGGTCCTTGTATTCGGCGGCGAAGTTCACGGCCTCGATGTCGACGCCGACCACGTCGGCCACGCTGGCCGCGTCGATCCAGTCCTGGCGCGACGAACAGTATTCGGAATCGTCGTCGTCTTCCCAGTTCTTCATGAACAGGCCAACGACTTCGTAGCCCTGTTCCTTCAACATCCACGCCGCGACCGAGGAGTCGACTCCGCCCGACATCCCGATCACGACTTTTTTCTTGCTCATTTTTTAAACCTGA
>Ga0308160_10006850_pt1 | contig 11468 bp, 8 predicted proteins | sample PhyFR1_FD_201036 | JGI IMG/M metagenome (GOLD analysis project Ga0308160, IMG submission 201036) | Phyllosphere microbial communities from UC Gill Tract Community Farm, Albany, California, United States - DLSLF.R1 | ecosystem: Host-associated > Plants > Phyllosphere > Unclassified | place: USA... | reverse complement strand
CCGTTCCATGCATGCTGGATGAACTTGCCTGAAACATGGCAGCTGTGCCGGACGATGCGCGACCGGGCGCCGATGTCTGCTGTTCTTGTTGCGTGTCTGTGCAGGCTCGCTGCAGTGGCCAGGCGATTCACTCTCCGCAGGGCACCATGCAATATTAGCATTTTCTGATAAACAAGTTCCGCAAGAAAATGAATCGTGCGCAGGCCACACTTTTGCGCGTCCTGGCCGGAAAGAAGTTGTCAATCGTATACAATCTGGCGCGATCAATCATGCACCCTCAGAACGCCCCGGTGCACACAGGAGCAGCGCTTGAACGACCTCGAATTCTCCTATCTCAGCCTTGATACCCCCGGCAACGACGCGCTCGACGCCTTTGCCCGCGCCCACCCCGACGGTAGCGCTTACCACCTGGCGGCCTGGCGCCGTGCGGTGGCCGATGCCTATGGCTATCAGGGCCAGGCCCTGGTGGCGCGCCGCGATGGCCAGCTGCTTGGATTCCTGCCGCTGTCGGCGGTCAAGCGCCCACTCGGACGGCCGCGTTGGATCTCGCTCCCCTTCTGCGACCTGGGCGGCCCGCTGGCCGAGTCGCCGCAGGTGAGCCAGGCGCTGGCGACCCGTGCGCGGATGGACATCGGCGGCGCCCGTGCCAGCGGACTGGAGCTGCGCTGCTCGCACGAGGATGCGCTCGACGAAGCGGCGCTGGCCGGCCGCAAGGTGCGCATGCTGCTCGGCCTGCCCGACAGTGCGGCGGCCCTGATGCAGAGTTACCCGCCGAAACTGCGCAGCCAGGTGCGCAAGGCGGAAAAGAACGGGCTGACCTCGGAAGTGGCGAGTGGCGCGTTGGCGGTGGCCGAGTTCTATGATGTGTACAGCCGCAACATGCGCCGCCTGGGCAGCCCGCCACACAGCCGCGCCTGGTTCGACGCGATCCACCGCCACTACAGCGCCGCCGGCGACATGCTCATCGTCATCGTGCGCCATGAAGGCAAGGCGGTCGGCGCCGGCTGGGTGCTGCTGTGCGGCGACAAGGCCGTGATCCCCTGGGCCTCGACCCTGGCCGACTACAACCCGCTGGCGCCGAACATGCTGCTGTACTGGACGATCCAGTCGCAGCTGTGCGAACGCGGCGTGCGCCAGTTCGACTTCGGCCGCTCGACCTATGGCGAGGGGACGTATAAATTCAAGAAGCAATGGGGCGCGCTGCCGGTGGCGCTCGACTGGCGCGAGTGGGATGGGCAAGGCGTGGCCTTGCATGCCGCGCCGATTGCGGTGCCGGGCGCCGGTGGAGGCATCAAGTCGAACCTGCGGCCGATGATCGAGAGTGCGTGGCAGAAGTTGCCGCTGGCGGTGACGAATAGCCTGGGGCCGCGACTGCGGCGTTACATCACGCTCTAGAAAAGGAGCGGAGAAGTCGACTTCCGATATGCGCCATCGCCGATGGCCTTGCCACTTCTATCTACATGCTGCCGAGAAAGCCTTCCGCTTTCGACTAGCCGAGATCCAGTTGCCTTTACTTCTGGGCGCCTCTTTCATTCTTCCATTTCCTGATTTGCCGGCGACAGCCTAGGTGATCAGGAACATACCGTCGATTTTCTTCGGCGCGTCTCTTATTAGGGCGAATTCGCCGCACCAACTTCGGCGCACTCTTTCGAATTGGCGCCATACGTCTCTTGCAGCGACACAGTTTGTCGCTATGCCTTTCTATCATCGCCTGGCTCCTTTCATATAAAAGAAGAAAGGGAGGCGCATGCTGAACGACGCAGCCGTCAGCATGCATCTTTCAATTTAACAACATCTGAAAATCCACTGTGTAAGATTTCCTTTGGACAATATATACTTGTATGAATTAATAATGCTTGTCGAAGTTGATGGGCGCATGTGCGGCAAATGTAAATACGATGACAAAAAGGACGCCAGCTCGCGCAAAACCGTGGCAACCAAAAGAAAGCCGGAATACAGCCTGCGGCGGACATGGCCTCGACACTTATGACGTGTTGGTCCTGGCAACCATGAGTGCCGGTAAATCATCGCTCATCAATGCCTTGGCTGGCTGCGAGTTATTACCTTCTGCAAATGAGGCAACGACCGCCTGCCTGACGAGTATCGAAGACCGGCGCACCGCCAGATCCTTTCATGGCGCCTGCTATTCGCATGCAGGGATACAAATAGGTGCGCAAAAAAACGTGTCGGTCGAGCAGATGCGGACATGGAACGCGGATACGCAGGTAAAGCATATTCGCCTGTCCGGAAAGCTCGGCATGCATTGCCCGCCCAAGGCCGGCAAGGTGGTGCTGCACGACACCCCTGGGCCCAACAACAGCCAGGACGAGCGTCACGAAGCCCTGATGCTGGAAGCGGTGCGCGAGATTCCCTTCAAGCTCCTGCTGTACGTGCTCAATGCCGGCCAGCTGGGTACCTGGGATGACCGCCGGCTGCTCGAGCAATTGCGCGAACTGCTGGCGCAACGCGCCGGCCATCGGCTGGTGTTCATCCTGAACAAGGTAGACCTGCTCGATCCCGAACGCGGCGAGGATCTGGCCGGCTATGTGGGCAAGGCCAGGGATTACCTGGAAGGGATCGGCTTTGCGCAACCAATCATCGTTCCCACCATGGCGCATGTCGCGCTGGTCGCCAGGAAGGCCCTGGGCGCCCAAGTGCTGACCCGCGTCGAGCGCACACGCCTGAAACAGGCCCTCGACGACCTGGCGGCGGACGGCGCCTGTCCGCTGCAAGCGGCCGCCCTGCCGGAGGCGCTCAAGGCACATGTACGCAAGGATCTGAACAAAGCGAGGAAAGCCAGGCCCGCATCGCCCGGAATCGAGGCTGGTGACGTGGCTGGACTGGAACAACTGGTCGTGCAAAGCGGGATCAGGACTGTCGAATTCCTTTTACATCAACGCAGCACCGTGGCCTGACCCATGCATCACATTCATATCACACACAATCCCTTTATCGTCGAGACCGAATTCCTCATCAACGGCGAGCCGCCGGCCGACGGCTGCAAGCTCACGAGCTACAAGGAAACACGCCTGCAGGTCTGGATCGAGAAACTGTTCGACGAACTGCATGCCCTGTTCAATGGCGACAGCAATTTCCACATCGTGTTCAAGGGCGTGGAATCGGATTACGCCGACGTGCTCGACGCTGCCAGCGTGGCAAACGCACGCGGCATGCATGTCGAGGCCGAGTGGCAGGAAACCGAGCCGACCGAGAACCGGCTCGAACTGATGCGCGAGCTGATGGACGCGGCGCGTGCGCATCCGACATTCGATGCCTACATCAGCGAAAACGACGAGATGGAACGTGCGCTCGACGAAGCGCTTAACTCGGACTTCGACGTTTACGTGGTCGCAACCATGTCGTCCGGCAAGTCGACGCTGATCAACGCCATGCTCGGCCGTGACCTGCTGCCGGCGGCGAACGAGGCGACGACCGCCACCATCACGTCCATCGCCGACGTAAAGGGCGGTAAGACCTTCCGCGGCGCCCGTGTCGACGCGCGGGGCGACGAAGTCGAAGTCCATGAAGAACTGACGCTGGATGTCGTCAGCGCATGGAACAAGCTGGAAGACACCCGGCACATCGCCATCGAAGGCGATATCCAGGCGATCCAGCAACGCGACGATGTGCGCTTGGTGCTGACCGATACCCCGGGTCCCAACAACAGCCAGGATGAAGACCACGCGCGCGTGACGATGAGCCATGTGCAGGACTCCAGGCGCAATCCGCTGATCCTGTATGTGCTCAACGCCAGCCAGCTGGGCACGAACGACGACCGGAATCTGCTCAGGCTGGTTGCCGAGGCCATGCGCAAAGGCGGCAAGCAAGGCAAGGACCGCTTCATCTTCGTGATCAACAAGATGGATGTGTTCGATCCGGAAAAAGGCGAAGACCTGCCTTCGGTACTGGCCCGCGTGCGCGCCTACCTGGCCGATAACGGCATCCAGAATCCGGTCCTTTACCCGATATCGGCCAACCTGGCGCGCCTGATCCGCAAGCCGAGCGACACGCATTCGCGCAAGGAACGAGGCGACTACCACGCCATGGCGGACCTGTTCGGCGAAGAGCCAAGCATGAACCTGCTGCAGTACATGCCGGTCACCAAACGCGTCATGCGTGCGCTGGATACAAAAGCACACTCGCCGCTGATGCTCAGCAGCGGCGTGCCGGCGGTCGAGGCCATGATCGACGAGTACATCGACAAGTACAACCTGCCGCACCGCGTCAAGCGCGTCTACGACGTCCTCACCCGTGCCATCGAGATGGGCGTGAACGAAACCCAGTTGACCGCCGAACTGGAAAAGGACGAACAGGAACTGGCCCGCATCGGCAACGAGCTGCACGACTTGCAGGCGCGCCGCAAGAAGGGTTTCGATGCCACCGCCTACAAGGACCAGGTTGAGCGTGAAGGCAAGGTACTGCCCGAAGTCACCGAGCAGGCCCTCGTTGAACTGCAAAGCCAGAACCAAGTGTCCTTCAGGGCTATCGCCGACAACTTCGTTGGCTCGACCACGCCCGAGAAAGCCGAGAGCAGGATGGAAGATGCCGAGACAGCGCTCCGCTTCGAGTTCAACAAGCTGCTGAATGAATATGAAGCGGTTTTCGAGGCAAGCCAGCAGGCGATCAAGGATGACCTGGCGCAGGCATACCAGCACTACGTCACGGATCTGTTCGGGGACTGCCAGGCGCTGGACCTTCCGATCCTGGAAGGACTGCGCAAAACGATCGCCGACATCGCCCTCAACCTCGGCGTGCAGGAAAAGGAAGTCAAGAAGCGCCAGGTGCTTGTCAGCAGCCACAAGGTCAGCACCAGCAAGTGGTACAAACCCTGGACCTGGGGCGACAAGAAAACCGTCAATGTCTACGGCGACGAAACCTATGTCGACCTGGCGGAACTCTGGAACGAACGCCAGACACGTATTCGCACCGAATTTTCGAAACTCTTGAAGAGTGCACGCCAGCGTATCGAAACCGGCAAGGACCAGCTGGTAGACCAGTTCCTGGCCTTCATGGAGGAAGAGTTCGACCAGAAATTCGACGCCTTGCTGAACTCGATCGACGAGAAACTGCACGACAAGACAACGCGTGAAGCCGCATTGCAGGAAAACAGGGCATTGCAGGACTGGATCAAGGCTTTCAAGGCCAAACTCGACAACGCACTGGCAGTGTAAGCACACCATGACTACCGATACCGACCGAATCGCCAGCACCCGCAAGCATTTTCTGGCTGCCCTGAACGACCCGCAACTCGATACCGCGCTGCTGCACAGCATGGTGAAAGAGTTAAAGAAAACCCAGGCCGACCTGCTGGTGCCTTATCTCGCCGACGACAATTACGATCCCATCCAGGACAATCCTTCCAAATGGAATGACCAGTACTTTTCGCAGCAAAAGACTTTCGCTCAACGAAACTTTTCAGTGGAACGCCTGGAACACCTGATCCAGGTACGGGATCGATTCCGACAGGAAGGACGCAAGGGTTTTGTCGCAAAGGCACAGGCAGCCACCGTGGCGCCACATGCGCAGGCCAAGGATGGTTTCCGTCCATCGAATAATCTGGCGAAATTTGTCGAAGAAGGCGATCTGGCAACCGTGCGGACCGCGCTGGGCGTGGACCTGGAAGACAGCCGTATCGATGTCCTGACCTTGCGCGCCGCGCTCGCATGGGCGAAGTCGCGCCTGCCCGGCCTCTGCGAGCCGTACGCCGAGAAAGCGTTTGCCCATGTAATCGAGCAAGACCGCCAGAAGTGGACGCGCGACTACTACAACAAGCAAGTGGTCTACCTCGACACCAACTTTGCCGAAGAGCGCTACCTCCATCTCACCGAGGTACGCGAATACCTGCGCCAGCAAGGCACGCCCAAGCCCGCATCCGTGCCCGCAAGCCGGCCCGCACCGGCGCCGGCGCCGGCCGCCGCCACGCCGCGCCCTGCAGCAGCGCCGCGTCCGGCGGCCAGGCCCACAGCCGACGAAGCCCCTGCAAGGCCCCAGCCCCAGCCTTCACGCCCGGCACCCGGCAGGCAAGGCCTGTCCCCGGTCTTGCTGGCCGCCCTGCTGATCGGCGGCGCGCTGGCAGCAGTCGCCATCCTCATCCTCGTACTGCGGAAATAAGCATGACGCCGGCAAACATCACCCCACGCATGGCGCAGGAAATCCGCGCCAACGCCAGCCTGAACCTCGAGGCCGGGCGCGCGCTCATCAACCGTAGTTACCTGGCGGAGTTGCAGGATTATCCGGTCCAGCCCCTGGCGCAAGGGACAATGCCCTTCCGCCGCGCCAGCGACCTGCGCCTGTTCCGCATCGAACGCATCGTCCAAGGCAACAAGCAGGCGGTACTGGAAAGCACCACTGCCGCCTATACGGCCCTGGGTGCGGCCGGCTACTCCGTATTCCTGTACCTGCAGGCCGACGGCCGGGAAACCAGCTTGTACATCGGCACCCGGGGTGAACCGGGCAAGGCGCTCGGCCAGAATTCCGGCGAGCTGCTGCAGCAAACCTTCAAGGGCCATTTCTCGGGCAGCTCGCTGCTGCCGCTGAATGCACGCGAGACCGACGCCCTGCTCGACCGCCTGCTAGAAGAAAAGGACAATCCCTCGGCCAGCATCACGGCGGTGACCGGCGTGCCGGCCTTGTCGACCGAAAACCGCGACCATTTCATGCAGGGCCTGGAGCGCTTCATCGACGCGGCCGAACGGCGTACCTACCAGGCGCTGATCCTCGCCGAGCCGGTCTCCTCGCAGAACCTGGAACAGATCCGGGTCGGCTACGAACAGGTGGCGACCCAGCTGTCGCCCCTGCTCAAGCTGAACCTGACCTTCGGCGAGCAGGAAAGCGACAACATCGGCCTGAGCATCAGCCAGAGCCTGAGCGAGTCGCTGGGCGACAGCCTGGCCATGACCGAGACCCGCAGCCAGGCGCATACCAGCGGCACCTCGTCCACCGTCACCAAGGGCACGTCCGAATCGCTCAGCGGCAAGACCGGGACGGCCAAGGCCGTCGCCATCGCCGGGCCGCTGCTGGGCGGCGCCGCGGGCCTGGTGTTCGGGCCGCTCGGCTCCATGATCGGGGCCCAGGTCGGCTCCGCCATTTCCACCGCCTTCGACAAGCAGCGCACGACCGGGACCAGCGAGTCGCGCTCGGAGGGCCGCAGCGAGAGCGATACGGTGTCGGATGGCACGTCGGTGGGCAGGACGGCGTCTGCCACCTCGACCACCGGCAGCACCGATACCCACTCGGCGAACCGTACCGTGGGCGCGAACCGGCAGGTAACGATCGAAGCGACCGACAAGAGCATCGAGCAGCTGCTGGCCAAGATCGACCACCACCTGAAACGGATCGACGAAGCCAAGACCTATGGCGGCTGGAACTCCGCCGCCTACTTCATCGGCGACAGCACGGCGTCGTCCGAGGCGCTGGCCAGCATCTTTCTGGGTCTGATCCGCGGCACCGATTCCAGTCACGAGGAGTTTGCGCTGAGCACCTGGAATTCGGCCAAGAAATCGGCCGTGCTCGACTGGCTGGGAACGTTCAGCCACCCGCCCCTGCAGCATGCTTTGTCGAAGCAGCTGCCGATCGGCTACCTGACGCCGGCTACCCTGGTCTCGGGCAAGGAGCTAGCTATCCAGCTGAGCTTGCCGCGCCGCTCGACCTCGACGGTCGCTGTGATGGAAACCCAAGCCTTTGGGCGCAAGGTGCAGCGCCTCGACGGCGCAAGCAATGCCAGCCCGGGCCGCAGCATCGAACTGGGCAAGATCCGCCATCTCTGGGAAAACCTGCCGCAGACAATCGACCTCGGACTCGATCAGCTGTCCAGCCACGTGTTCGTCAGCGGGTCGACCGGGGCCGGCAAGAGCAATACGGTCTACGCGATGCTGGACCAGATCAGCGCAGCGGGGATTCCCTTCCTGGTCATCGAGCCGGCAAAGGGCGAGTACAAGCACGTGTTCGGCCAGCGCCAGGGCGTGCAGGTATTCGGCACCCACCCGGGCTATGGCGTACTGCTGAGGATCAATCCCTTCCAGTTCCCGGCGGCGATCCACGTACTCGAACATGTCGACCGCCTGGTCGAGATCTTCAATGTCTGCTGGCCCATGTATGCAGCCATGCCGGCCGTGCTCAAGGAAGCGATCCTGCGCGCCTACGAGCAGTGCGGATGGGACCTGGAGCAATCGGTCAACCGCTATGGCGAAGGCATGTTCCCTTCCTTTGGCGACCTGCTCGTTACCCTCGAACAGGTCATCGACGCCTCGGCCTATTCTGAGGAACTCAAGGGCAATTACATCGGCTCCTTGTCGACGCGCATCCGTTCCCTGACGAATGGCTTGAACGGCCAGATCTTTGCCGCCAACGAAATCGACAGTGCGGTCCTGTTCGACAGCCGCGTGATCGTCGACCTCAGCCGTGTCGGCTCGGCGGAAACGAAGTCGCTGATCATGGGCGTGCTGGTCATGCGGCTGAGCGAATACCGGATGGCGCAAGGCGGCATGAACCTGCCCTTGCGCCATGTAACGGTGCTCGAGGAAGCGCATCACCTGCTCAAGCGCAGCCAGGGCGACAGTGGGGCCGAGGGTGGCAACCTTGCCGGCAAATCGGTCGAGATGCTTGCCAACGCCATTGCCGAGATGCGCACGTTTGGTGAAAGTTTCTTCATTGTCGACCAGTCGCCGCACGCGGTCGATATCGCGGCAATCCGCAACACCAACACCAAGATCATCATGCGCCTGCCCGAGGAGATGGACCGGCGCCTGATCGGCAAATCCGTCGCCCTGCGCGACGAGCAGCTCGACGAGATTGCCAGGCTGCCGAAAGGCGTGGCGATCGTGTACCAGAACGACTGGCTCGAACCGGTGCTGTGCCAGGTACACAAGTTCAAGGGCAGCGAGCAGCCTTACCTCCCCTGCCCTGAGAACCGGGGTGAGCCCGGCCGCAGGACGGTCAACCGGCACATCCTGCAGCTGCTGCTGGCCGAACGGGCGGCCCAGGCTGGCTTACCCGACCTCGTGCTGCTGGAAGCAGCGCTGCGTACCCAGCCCTTGCTTGCAACGAGCAAGATCGCTTTGCTGGACGCGATTGGCGCCGTGAAACAGGGGCAAGTGCCGCTGCTGTGCCAGCAGGCCGGCTTCGAACGCCTGGCAAGACTGGTGACGGATGTCCTCGGCTGCCGTACCCGGGTCCAGCAGATTGTCCAGAAGGCTGCCAGCTACCAGGAGCTGGGGCAACTGCTCGATGCCTTGCTGAGCGAATCCGTGGACGAGCCGAACCTGCCGCTGCGCCTGGCGGCAGCGCACTGCCTGATGAAGGACTACAGCCTGCAGCACGAAACGCATCTGGACATTTACTCGGCGTGGCGCGCCACGCTGGCGACAAGGACGACATTGTGAAAATCGAAATCTTTCCCATCCATCGACTGGAAGCATCCTGCCAGCTTGCCTTGCTGGCGCGCGATATGCCAGGCAGGACCATGGACGTGGCCGAACTCGACAAGCCGATCGGGCTGACCCAGGAAACCAGGGATCAATTGCCTCCTTTGAGCAAGGAGACGCGCGCGGAACTCGAGAACAAGCATTATCCGGATACTGTGCTGGACGCTATCGGCAGCGAAGCCGAAGCACATATCTACGACGACGCCAAACTCGAGCCGGCCGTGGTGAACGGCAAGGATGCCCTGATCCGCACCGATATCGACTATGACAAGACCGACATCATGGGCGAATCGAATCTCGACCGGATGAAAGCCGGCAGGCCGCCGCTCGACGCCGACGACAAGGCAGTCGAGCTGCACCATATTGGCCAGAAGCCGGATTCGCCACTCGCAGAACTGACGCTTGCCGAGCACCGTTGCAACGGCAACGACAACATCCTGCACAACAAGCTGAAGGAATCGGAGATCGACCGGAACGACTTTGGCGACGAGCGCAAGGAATACTGGAAAGCGCGTGCAGAGCAGATCGAAAACCAGCGATTGGAAGGAAATACATGATGGAACAACTGAAGGCATTGGTTGAGCGGCACGGTGCAAAGACCCGGCCGGCAAGCGCGGACAGCATTGCTGCACTTGAAGCAAAACTGGGATTCGAACTGTCGCCGGAATACAGGCGCTATCTGCAGGACTTCGGTGTCATCGTATTGGGTGGCACTGAAACCTACGGACTGGGTGTGCCCGATGACTATTATCTCAACGTAGGAGTCAGTTATGCAGACTTGCGCCGCGATCCGACGTATCCACGCCATGCGCTGCCTGTCCTGGATGTCGGTGATGGGCGCTACTGCCTGTACGATAATGAGGCGCAAAAAATGATCCTGTGGGCCACGCCAAACGGCGGGGTGGTACAGGTATTTGCGGAATCGCTAGGCGCATTCCTGGCAAGGCATTTGCTGCGCGAAGCATAGCGATACAAGGGGCCTGGAAAAGCAGGCGCAGGAACATTTTCACTGTTGTGCAGGAGTGAGGACATGGGCTTTCGCATTGCCGGGGACACGGCTGCATTGACGCAGGCGATCAATACGTTCAACGCGCAGTACCACCGCGACTACTTTTCCGTCCGGCGCCATGCGGCCGCGTATCTTGCCGGCTCGCCTGCGCTGCCGCATGCGCAGCAATTGGCAGTGCACTTGTCAGGGGCGCTGGAGAGCTGGGGCGCAGGAAAACGACTGGCGCCGTCATGCCGGACAGTGGACGCAGCGGCACAGGCCTTATGCAACCCGGCGCTGCATGCCAGGCTACAGGAGCTGGCGCAGAGCTTTCCCTACCTCGAGGTGATAGAGCGCAAGCGGCATCTGAAGGAAGGCGCGCCGTTCCCAACGGTCGAGCAATTCGACCGCGCCTTGATTGCGGCGCTCGGCATGCTCGCCGACGCCCTGTTGGTGAACAACACCAATGTGACGTATCCAATGAAAGCCTTACTGCTCATCACAGGCCTGATGCCTGCTTATGACAGCCAAGTAAAAGGCGGACTGGCCATTGCAGGCGTGGCTGGAATCAACAAGACGCGCTATCTGCTCCCCACCGGAAATGGCGCTGATACCATGAAGATCTGCGTTCTTCCGTTTCATATTGCCGAATCCGTAAAGCATTCACGCGTGCTGTTCGACACGGCAATTGAAAACAGTCTGTATCCGGAGCTGAAAGGCGAGTATGGCCGGCTTTTCGACATTCTCTTTTTTATGCAACGTGGACGCTGCAAAAAGACTGCACTAATTGAATTTTGCGCGCCAACGCCACTTCGGCGGTGGTACGACATGTAGGGGAAGAGGATGTGCACCCAATGTGGTGCAATACGCGAGACATGCGCCGGAATCGTCGTGCGACGTCGGGCCATATGGCCTGGATGGCGAATGAAAATGGTGCGGCTGGCTGGGATCGAACCAGCGACCCTTGGCTTCGGAGGCCAATACTCTATCCACTGAGCTACAGCCGCACGGGAAACTCCTGAGCGATGCGAAGGATACAGTCTTTCGCGCGTGGCGTC
>Ga0308160_10006849_pt1 | contig 11469 bp, 11 predicted proteins | sample PhyFR1_FD_201036 | JGI IMG/M metagenome (GOLD analysis project Ga0308160, IMG submission 201036) | Phyllosphere microbial communities from UC Gill Tract Community Farm, Albany, California, United States - DLSLF.R1 | ecosystem: Host-associated > Plants > Phyllosphere > Unclassified | place: USA... | reverse complement strand
ATCAAGATTGAGCCCGCGGAGGAGGCGACGATACCTATCGATGTCGAAGTCAAAGTCGAGACCGAGATGACGGATGAGGGTGATATCAAGAAAGAAGCAGTAGATGAAGAAATGCCGTTGAGCAATGAGAGAGCCGCTAGTCCACTCGCACCGTATGTCCCCTTTGTAGAGCACTGCTGATATGACAGTGAACCAGTCCAAGAGGATAAGAACATTGCGAGATATTTGGTGGATTACCTGTTGAGGAAGGGGTATATGAATACCGCACAAGCCGTGACCGATGGAGCCAAGATTGAAGTAGGTTCCGACTGCAGAGAGTGAATCTGGGCTAGACTGACTTCTAGCAATTGGTCGACGTCAATCTCTTTACTGAATTAGCTCGAATTGAGAGGGCTCTGGTCGACAATCAGTCAGTCACGGAGGCACTAGCGTGGTGTGGTGAGAATCGTGGAACACTCAAGAAGACGAAGGTAAGTACTATGCGATCATGGATGCTGTAGCTGAGATGCAGAACAATCTCGAATTCACACTTCGAATGCAAGAATTTATCGAGCTATGTCGACAACGCAAAGTCACCGAAGCGATTATCTACTCTCGCAAGAATCTCGCACCTTGGGCTACTACTCATTTGACTGAATTACAACAAGCCATGACGCTTTTGGCATTTGGGGAGAAATCAGGAGTAGCTCTGTATCGCGTAAGTAGCTTTTGTCGTACAGTGCTCAGCTGACGTATAGCGATTGTACGAAAGATCCCGGTGGCATGATGTCAGGATCCAGTTCCGTCAGACATTCTTATCACTATATGGCCTTCCATCACAATCACTCCTCTCCCTATCTTCTTTCGCTGGCCTCGCTGCCCTACGCCTGCCATCTTGTGCTCGACATCGCAAATCTAACACTGAACACGATGAAATCCCGCTTAGACCAGCTGCTCCTCCACTTCACGATTTGGATGATATCATGAACGCCTTTCGTCCTATTGAACGCTTGGATGAGCAATCGGTGAAGGAGCCGCTAGATATCGAGACTGGAAATATCGATTGTCCATCTTGCGATCTCAGTCTACGGGTTCTAGCTGGACAGATCCCAATGTCGCATCATGTCAACTCGACTATCGTCTGTCGAATCAGTGGAGAAGTTATGGACAGTGAGAATGAACCATTGGCGTTTCCTAACGGAAATGTCTACTCGTCGAAGGTAAGCAACAGCCTAGCGAGCGTGCGCGAGTATCTGAGCTGATGAATAGGCATTGAAGGAGATGGCAAAACGAACATTCGATGTCGTCACTTGTCCCAGAACCAAGGAAAGCTGTGCTTTCTCAAAGCTGAGAAAGGTGTACATTTCGTAAATCATATTCATAGCGTGTTGTACATAATGATCCCCAATGACCTACTCTTGCTCACCAGCCAAGACAATCATGTTGAAATTGATAGCATCTCCTGCTCGATTCATGTATTTTTCTTGTACGATCTTGGCGACGTCCTTCTTGTCAGCTTGAACCCTATACGATGGCTTACTTCGAGGAGAGAGGAACATGGTCCTCTGTCGAAAGGTCCTGTTCGACCGCCATCCATTTCGACGACTCGTTTCTCCCTGTCAATCAGTCTCGGTCATGGCATATAAGACAATGTTGGACATACCCCTTGTCGTTCTCAGCCTCGATGAAGGTGATGAAATGCTCCTCGACGTTCTCGAGATCGGTAGGTACAGCCGACTGACCAGACTGAGCAGCAGATTTATGAGCAGTCTCGAAGAAGTCTGCTTCGTCAAGTAGCTTCGCCCTCTCGATGGCTGCCGAATTAGCATGATGTTATCCTTGGACCGAGAAGGACTTACGAGAAAGAGGGAGAGTCTCGGCCTTGAACTTCAAGAGCGGTGATTCTGCCTTCAAGGCATATGGCCCATCTTTGGGAAGATTCATCAACGCATGAAGCAACCCAATCGACCCGCAGGCATTCCCAATCTATCATCAGCGCCTTTTTCCTATATTCATATGAGCACATACAGTCTGTTTGATCCACCAAACATCTCCACTAAATTTCCCCTCTCCACCGTCTTCCTCCTTCTTCCTCGCTTCTGCTAATTCTCCACGACATGGGAAAAGCAGCAAAACAGCTTTGACGGGTTTAGGGATGAATTGAAGGAATTCGGGGTCGAGTGAGAAGAGGTCCTGGAATGAAAGGGGAGATGTGGGGAGACCGATAGGGTGAGACCACTATTCGTCAGCGTTCGAAAGTGGGGTACAGTGCACAACGGGACTTACGTCGTTGAATACCTGTGAAGTTAGCTTTTCCCATCAGGTCTTGGAGGAAAAGAGCCTACGTCTGGAGAAGCTTCTAGTGGAACCCACTTGGACGGCATTGTATGTAGGTGTATAGTGATGTTATTGAAAGGATAGAAGCCATGGGTCACTCGTCGTAAAGGTGTGGGCGGCAAAGGTGGAGGTGGGGTTCCACAATTTTGGATCAACTTGGTCAACTGGGTCAACTTTCTTATCCCTTGTCACTGTTGTTTTACTCGTCTCAGAGCATCAGGCGCAATCCCAATGAGCGCAAGTCAGCCAGAGGCGGGTCCATCCCGGCTTCGAGCCATCAATTCATATCGCGTTCCTGTACCGGAGGATGTAGCATCGGATTCGAGCATTGAGTATTTGACCATTCCATCTATCGGTACGTTCCACTTGCGCTTCTACACTCTATCTACGAACTCGAGCTAAGCAATAGGTCTTGCATACTACAAATACCGTAGAGACCTATTTCTAGCTGGTCTAGAGCCCCCGATCCTTCCGAGTCCGACACCAGACTACATAACAGTCCCGAAACCCCCACCTCCTATCCCATATATCCCCAAAGCAATGGTCCTAGGCGACGAAAGTGATCGCACTCGTTACATTACAGAGTGGACTATCAAGCTTGAAAAGCTGCTTGATAAACCGAGAGCTCAACAACAACCCTTTCTCAAAGCTAGAGTACAGGAAATGGAGTCTCGTATGAACGGTGGAAAGAGGATGCCAAAGGGGACTACATTGACTTTCATCGTGCGTTAACTCTATCTTGTCTATTAGTGAAGAGAGCATATGCTCATGAGTAGATCAAAGTCCTGAAATATGGTTTGTCCGATGTTCGTGATTAGGGGATTAAGCTGATCCGTAGGCTGGGTTGATGAAGGATTATGGCCTTTGGATCCTATAACCCGTGAACCGGCAATACCAGCGGACTCACCGATTCAGACTGAGTGTCCACTTCCCGAAATCGGTCAGGAAGAGGGGAGCGCAAGTACAGCGACTGAGAGGGTATGAGACTGTCGACCTCGAAGAGAACGGACAATTACATTGCATATGAACATAGTACATAATCGCTTATCACAACATCATAATACGTAGCATGAAATCGTTATAGTGCTTGATATACCTAGTTCCTCAGTAAGGCAGAAAGCTGGACCATGTATGTCTCTGCGATGGAAGAGAAATGGAATTCGTGACGGGAATTATGCGCTGACTCGAGATTATGAGCCAGTTCTGCCCATCAGCTTCATCCCAACGATAGCGGTGCGAACATACCATGTGCAAGGGACATGTACCAGGATACGAAGGCTTCATTGGTTTCTTGGCTTTGTACCTGAAGGTCATCTACTAGTCAGCTTCCTCCTCTCCGTAAGCGTAAAAAGGTAACATACGCCAAGCAGCATAATACCGACTATCCATTAGCTGTGCTACCATTTTTCTCAGATCAACTCACGCATTACAGTATAGCGAGCCACCCCTATTGAATGCGATTGTTGGACCCTCTTTATCCCAGAAGATACTAATCACATCCGGCGCTAACCCAAATATGTCCGCCAGAGGGAGAAGGATATTCCTCTCGAATCGCTCGCATATTGGTAATTTCCCTCCATCGTCCAAGAGCAGCGTATGATTCTGTTCACCTGCGATGTCAGATCAGACCTGGTTTGCTGGTACAGACATACCCTTAGGAATATAGACTTTCATACGACCTCGACCAGGGTTGATACCTTTTCGTCAGCTCCGGCATAGCGCATGTAGAGGATGTACCAAGAGTAAGATTGGTCTCCACGCTCTTGTCACACCAATTACCATCACTCTCGGCGGTATCGGTGAGTGATGTACTTTGGTTCACCATATCCCGCTCATTCGATGGTTTAGACATATTGATAGCTGTATTGACAGTATTGCGCACATCGGCCATCGTACTTGGCTATCAAGTCAGCCTAATGACCTTTATGGTAAAATGTGACTTTCCTGTTTGGTCGATAATTGTGATGGTGGAACACCCGCATTGGTGCCGCTTTGACTGGAAGCGCCCCTTTTTGAATTGAAGGCGCCAGGCATACTATCCATGAAGCTCGGCAGCTTTGCCTTTAAGCCACTAGGCATGAACGGGTTCCGTTTAGCCACCTGATCCATGATACTCGAGCCAGTTCCGCTACCGCCACTGGCGGAAGATTCAGGCCGTTTCGCGATCTGTCCACCACCACTCGAAGTTTCTGGACCTCTCGCCACTTTGTCCGACATGGTGGTCGACTGATTGGTGATTGAGGTCTGGCTGGCGATCTCGCGAGATTCTTCGGCTTGAGATCGTAACCTCTGTTCTCGTTGCTGATTAAGCAATCGATCGACGTTGAAACCCCTCTTCTTCAATGCGACTAGAGGGGTGGTGAGGATACTGCGGGTCAGCGGTATACGTGTCGTTGCATTTGCGCAAACTCACCTGTTGAGAAGTAGTGCATCATCTGCTTTTGGCCCTTTAAGCAAGACGTTGCATAGGGAAGAGGCAATACTGGTCGTTAGCTCGCTATCGAAAGAAGGACGCAATAGCTCACTCCCAATCATCAGGCTCGGCGGTAGTCGAGACAATAAGCTGAATAGCCTTGTTCGACTGTCTAGTCGCAGTGGCATACAGTGTCTGAGCATCAGCTCTGCAAGTTCAATTAGTCGTATGTTTACCTCATAATGAGCATATTCCTGTTTACTCTGCCGCAATGTATGTTTCGCCTTCAAATCTCTCACTTCCCTCACACTGAAGTTACCATCCTGCTTCAACCACTCGATAGCGTAGTCTGATTGTTTCCTCCTAGCCTCGGCTAAAAAGATGGTCAACCTCTCCAAAACATGTCGATGAAGTGATTTCGCTTGATCGGTCAAATGAGTTGAGGGGTGGTGAGTGAGGTGTTCTGTTTTGACCATTGAGGATATCCAGCGTGCACCAAGCGAAGCATAGAAGGTTTCAAGAAGGACTTCTTCTGGTCCAGCAAGAACGTATTTACCAAAGTTCTGGATGAGTGTGATATTGTCGACCAGGGCCACCTACCACTATCAGCGTTGCCTCGCTTGGACTGAAGCGGAAAGAGTCGACTCACATCAGAGGCTTTACACAAGACCCACTCGATTTCGTACTCCTCAACGGGAGCTTCGGATGTCTTTCCACTCAACCAGCCTTTCTCGGCTGGACGGGGTTTGGCAGGGACATGCTGCGCACCAAGAACGAATGATGCGCTCTTCATCGCTGTTCGTGTGGAATTGTCGAAATTGAGCCAATTAGCTGCAAGTAGACGAAGCTGTTGTAGATATCTTAATCAGCATTATACATTCAGGTGGACTCACTTTTCTCTCGAACCAGCCTGTCGCAATGTCCTCTCAGGCTCTCTGATGAGCAACCAAGCGATATCTACAAATCAGTCTTGATCGTGTAGATAGACTCACCCTTGACAGAGGGTTCAGATTTGACCCCGCAATACTGCAAGAAAGTATTGGCTTTCTCCCCGAAATCGACAAAAGTAAATGCGGAACCGTACAATTCGTTGGTGTTTTCTCGTTTGGCAAAGTAGACTTCGGAAGGCTTATATAGTTGAACATCTTTTTCGGATTTAACGGGGATGAAAGCACTGATTCGGAGTCGATCTAGGGATGATGCTCCAGCAGCACCGACTCGGCTTGCGAGGTACTGAGATATTAGAGTCTGCTCGATAAAAGGATGAGAAGCTTACCTCAAACATCTTTCTAGCTTGATCGGGATCCTTGGACACCCTGGTCAAGAACGCCGGAACGAGCGCTTCCATTGAAGGATCCGTTGGTATCCGTAATTTCGATGCGATCATGGCAGACGCGATAGATTGATCGGCGATAGCAAACCCCAGAATGGCACAAGACCAATTAGTGTATACCTGGCCATCAGAATTGCTAAATGGAATAAACCAGACGGCTCACCTCCCCTGGCCTGGCCAAGATCTGGGTCCCATCCGGCTTGGTAGCTGGTAAGAAAGCTACTCCTGAGAATACGCTCGGATCGAAATTGACGTAATGCGTCTGCAAGTTTGCCAGTAAGTAATCGAGAGCTTTCTGGTTCATCGGCGGACGCCCCGCGGCGATGCCCAGCAGGACGTCGATAGGCGGAAATCGCTTCAGTCCAAGGGTAAATAACATCCGAGCTAGCTGTCAGGCCGATTACAATGAGCTGTTAAGACGTAACGTACCTTCATCAGATCCAGGTTTCCATTTCCCCTCCCCCCAATCTAGGACCGGTAATCCCAAGTTCCGCATTGCCTCGATAGGCTCGTATAGCTGTAACGGTTTTTGTCTCACAATGTCAGGTTTCGTTCCGTCCTCATTCAAAGGCTGTTCTAGCGGGAAGGCATTTGTATGTTTCAACTTCCCCATTTCTTCGCTTGTCAAGGTATCTTTGACTGATACCAGGTATTTCATGAGATCTTGGCATGACCATGTACCTCCTCCGATTAGTCTGGTATCAGCTTGTACGATTCGGAGCGTAAGTGGAAGTCACCTGGAAAAGACCAATTGCAAATCAACAGTCTTCCTCACTCCAATACCAAGCAACATCTTCTCCGTCCCACCTTTGATGGCAGTGGTCTTGGGTAGGGCAATAGTCGGTAGATCATCAAATAGCAGATTCTTCTCAAAGTAAGATTCACCAGGTTTCTTGAATCCCGCCTTGGTGGGGATACATGCTACATCCTTCAACTCCAGTGCGATAGCAGTCTGTTGATTGGCGGTGATAGATAACCAAGCCCTTCCAAGCATCGCTAGGACCTTCTCTGCAAATGCCGCATTGGTCCTGATGTCGGTTTCGGGATTAGAGCCGGCATGATTCGACATTGGTGGGTTGATCAGAAAAGTGATATATTGGAGTACGGATAATTCGGTCCAGCCGAAGATGGGATATATCTGAGCACCTTTGAGATCTTTTGTTACGGAGTAAGGGAGAGTATGCGCCGGTAATGGCATATCGGTTGGGATCGAAGATGATTGCGGCTTAACGAACGTCTCGATGATAGAGAGGGGTACCACTTTTCCATTCTCCTGAAGCAGAATAGCAGCGTCGATTAGTCGAGCTCGGACGGCAGAAGTGTACCCATCAACGCTGGCGACGGATTGCCACCACTGTAAGCAATCTGTCATTTCCTTCTCGTCCAGTGGCCGTTTGCCAAGTTGGGTAATGACATTATCGAATTGAACCCTACGAAGTAGACCTCGTTCCTGTAATCGACCGATTGACCGAGCTGCCGTTTCCATAGTCTCTGGCGTGATAGTCGGGAGGTCGGGCAGGAATTTCTGTAAATCCTTGTCTGGCAGCTTGACCTCATCGACGGGCTTGATCCCCATATTGCACAATATTGGGAATTGCCTATTATCGGCGACACAATTGAAGAAGGCAGCTTCCATCTCTTGCGCGACCACGGACGATGGCGTGGATGGCTTAAAAGTGAAAAATCGCAAAGCGTGTAACGCCCTCGTCGCAAGTTTCGAATGATGCGAGTTATCGATAGACCACTGAGTTTGGATTTCCCCCAACTCGAGCTCGTAGATCAGTCTACTGAGATACCCACCAATCCACAGCAACTCCTTATTCCAGTGTGAGACGTGCTTGTCTACCAAATCGATCGATTCTCGCTCGACGGTGGGTATGAACCTCGCTGCGAAATGACCACCAATTCCCGTAGTCTGACTGGTGGCTTGTCCGATGAAGATCTTGGCTGACTTCTCCCCGTCCAGCGGTGGACATAAACCAGCAAAGACATCACCTATATCCTTCGCGCCCAATGAACCATTTTCGACGATCGCGTCCTCTTCTTTCCGGGAGAATACCAAGCTTGCCGGCATTGTTTTTGGTGGAGGCTTTTTGGTTGCTCGCTCGAGTTCTCGTCCAAAAGCCGGTGAGACAGTGACTTTGATTTCCGCTTGATACGTGTGAATTTCCCTTGTGGCTTTGGTGATCGACATCGGATCTTCGACTGGTGCGGCTGGTGGGGGTGGGGTAGGCGCTGGTGTGGGAGCCGACCGATTGAACAGTGACGACGTAAAGAAGGATGCGAACCGTTTGGAGCCTTCGTTGATGATAGCAGCGGGTGTTGGCATTGGAGGTGGCACAAATCCAGTAGCTACCATCAGCTTCACTGCGCTGCCAAAAACATACCTGCCAACCACTGCATCACCTCTGCAGTTATCGTCATTCCAGTAGCATCGACTCCTGTAATGCTCATCATCCCGTTCGTACTACTCGTCTTCATCCCCTTTTTGCTAACTCTCGTTTTCTTGTCCACCTCCTTTGAGATCCTCAATACCCGCACATCATCCACCAGCATATCAATCTTCTCCATTGTTCGCATGAATGTCAAACTGGTCACGAAGAATCTAGCCAGATCGAGGGGTCCTTCGAGGATACTTGGCTCGCGGAGATCCATTGTGAAGCTAGTCCAGGGATTGCCGGTACTGGAGCGTTCGGGTTCGGAGTCTGTGGGCGGCAACGTCCCGGACCGAGCTAGGAGTTGATCTTTGCCATCTTTCCAGTAGAAGCCCATCCATTTCCCACCAGATTCGACAAATGGATCATCTGACTATCAGTCCCACGTATCACCTGCTCAGCGGTATATCCTACCGCAAACACTCCACAGCGAGTAGAAGCCCACACCAAATCTACCCATCAGCACCGTCTCGCCATCGTTTGACGTACGCTCCGATCTTCTCCTCGTCCGGATTACCCTCTGCAATCTTTTTCAATCGCTGCCAATCCTGAGGACGAAATGCCATGCCATCGTTCATCACCACATATCGAGAGATCTTGGGTCAGTAATCGATTACCTGAATGAACCCACATTGTCTTTCTTGGCATCAGGCAGCCTGCTGGGTCCTGCCTCACTGTTGCCGCCTTTCTCCGCGGATAGAGCATTGAGCCGAGCTTGTGTGTAAAATTTGACTTGAACATGTTCGGCCTGTTTATCAGTAAGGTACAAGGGGTGTTCATGTCGATTTGGACTCACTCCTGCATCATCTGCATTTTGAAGTAGCTCCCGAAATACTGACATGTAAGCTAGCGTCACTTTATACACTTCCACATACTTGTGTGCTCCCCTGAATATCGAGCGAGGATCTCTGGTATATGTCAGTCTCCCTGTACTTGTCATGTATCCGAGCAACCCACTATCGATCAATGCCCTTTGGTTGACTTCCACTGTCTCATCTTGACCTTGACTCCAGAGGTCCTCTCTACTTGGTGGGGGCATTGCAGAGCTCTTCGTGATCTTGACCGAATCCTGTTGATACACCGGGCTTGTAGCTTAGATACCCCGCCTCTCCTGCTGTATTCGAAGATGAATTACCCCTACTCTTACATGGCACAGACGTGTCGTGCCTCCACCTTGTCATCTTCACACGGAGTTGCGTCTAATCTCCGTACTGATCGGCTTTGTTTGCCGTTGACCGGTCTACTTGCCAAAAAGCAACAGACTAGTCACCCATACCCGGTACAAGTCTACCCGCCATCATCAGCCTGTCAACCTCATGTTGAAACTCACTCGCCCGATTACTCGGATGTCGAACCCGTCCATCTCAGCATCGTCTCGTCTCGCCACCATCTCCCGCCATCTTTCTTCATCGCCCATGAGCTCTGCTACACAAAGCGATAAACCCACACCCAATGAACAGTCCATTTTATACGAGTCGGCTGGTGTCGCTAGAATATATAAACTCAACCGGCCTAAAGCTCTGAATTCATTGAATCATGAGATGATCACATCGCTTGCTGAGAACATCAAGGTGAGTCGTAGATTTTGGGCCGAGAGCTCGCTAACTCTGAAGACATGGCGAGAATCAGAGAAATGTCAAGTCATCATTGGAAGAGGTGACGAGAGGGCTTTCTGTGCTGGTGGTGATGTGAAACGTAGGTCACAACTCATCAGTCTATGAGCTGATCGTGTAGAGCTAGTATTGGATCTCAAGGCAGACAAGCAGACAGCTGTACCTTTCTTCAAGGAGGAATTTCAATTGAATTGGCTCATGGGAAGGATTGGAAAGCCTTACGTCTCTTTCATTGACGGCATTATTAGTAAGTTCCTCGTCGAGATACAGATACGGATGCAGCTAATCTGTAGTGGGAGGAGGTGCTGGGATATCAATGCCCGCTCCTATCCGAGTAGCAACACCTCGAACCCATTTCGCCATGCCAGAAACCAATATAGGGTACTCGCCCGATGTAGGAGTTATGTACTACCTCGCTCAATTGGATGGAGCTGTCGGCGCTTGGCTAGCTATGACTGGCCAACATGTCTTTGGTCGAGCGGCCTAGTAAGTCTTTCAAGTGGTGCTGAGTGAGAGCTGACAGAAAGTGAGCTAGGCTTGGCAACACACTATGTCTCTGCAGAATCTATTTCCGACATCATTCGTCAAATCAGTGAACACTCAACCCCATCCAATCGAAATATCTCGGCTCTCATTGCATCTTATGCCCCTCCACCATCATCCGAGGTCAACTCCAAGAAGAACCCGGACGGAACTACAATCATCACTGGCGAGATCCGAAAATTCCTTGACGAGACATTCAGTAAATCCAGCTTGACCGAAGTCTACAAGGCATTAGAAAAGGGAGAGCAGCACAAGTCTCAGCAAGTAAGGGAATGGGCAAAAGAGCAGAAGGCGACTTTGGACGCCAAGAGTCCTTCGGGTATGGCCGTTGCGCTTGCAGCTTTCAAGAAAGCTCGTGCAGCTCAAAGGCTGGATCAGACTTTGCAGAATGATATGGCTGTCGCTACCGCTTTTGCTGTATGTTGCCCTTAGTTTCGAGATGGTGACGCTAATCCACAGGGCGGCAACCGAGTTACAGACGATTTCATCACTGGAGTGTCGGCAGTTTTGGTCGACAGGATCAAGACTCGACCCGAATGGAGTCCAAACAGTATCACTGACTCCGCCCTCTCTCCCAAAAACATCGAAGCAACATTCTTCAGCCCTTCCTCGAAACATCTCCAAAATATGCCCAAACTCGACTTCAAGCCAACATCCTCATTGACAGAGGGTAAGGACACGACATGGGGCCGATTTAGGGAATTCGGTTTACCTTCCGAGCAGAAATTACAGGATATGGTCGAGGGAAGTGCGCCTGGGAGTGGGGCATTTGCATTGAAAGAGGACGAATTGATTGAACGAGTCCTCGAAGGACAA
>Ga0308160_10006847_pt1 | contig 11470 bp, 15 predicted proteins | sample PhyFR1_FD_201036 | JGI IMG/M metagenome (GOLD analysis project Ga0308160, IMG submission 201036) | Phyllosphere microbial communities from UC Gill Tract Community Farm, Albany, California, United States - DLSLF.R1 | ecosystem: Host-associated > Plants > Phyllosphere > Unclassified | place: USA... | reverse complement strand
CAAACTGACGATGTAGACGAAAAGCAACATCCCTCATCCGACAATTCGATATATACACTCCCATCATCTCCATGACCTCCAATGCCCAGCCGCAGGATGTCGACTCATACCTCCAATCGGGAATGAATGATGTCCTAGCTAAACCATTCACGAAATACGGTCTATTTGGTATTCTCGAAAAGCACTTGATTCACCTCAAAGCCATCCAACTATCTACCGAGATCCCTATCACACTCGGTATACCCCCGTTATCGGACCAGGGGGTGATGGATGCTGTCATGAATGGCGTCAACTGGAATGCGGACACATCAAACCCACTGGCTAGCATGGGTTGGTCAGATGATACCTACCAGCTCATTCTTCAAGTACGCCCTCCACAAGAATTTAGACAGCAGCTGACATATAGGAATTCTTATCCTCAGGATCAATGCCCGATATCACGCAACTTAACCAGATCGGGACTGGAAACGGGAACGGATCAATGGGAATAGGTACAAACGTCATTTTCGGAGATAATCGAAAGAGGTCAATAGAACTCATAGAGGAAGATTGGACGAGTCCAAATACCGACATGTCCGGTAGAACACCACAAGTACAACAAGCTCCTGCTGGACGGGGGAATCCGAAGAGGATGAAGGGTGTTGGAGCCAAGTGATCAACGATTAGCGACATCTTTCTGTCGCTCCAGGAAAGGAAGGAAAAAAGAGGAAAGAAATGTGCAAAGAGATCTTGTACATTACCAACACACGGATGGACGGTGCTTCTGCACTCATGTAGTGAGTAAATTATTGTCGTAGCATAGATTGCTGGACGCATGTAGCCTATTAGCCTTCCTTTCACTGACTCGCTATGCTCACGCCTACTAATACGACCAGTCACCATTCACTGTTTGAGCGACATGCCACTGCGCTATTCCCAGTGTTTCGCCGATTAGGAGGGACCCTTGCCAACATCTTGAAATGGGACGCTAGATATCGCACGCTTCCCTCGGCTTGTCGATGGGCCTTTGTTCATGAGCCGCTGAAAGGTGAGCCTGATTTTCGGCCGGGACATGGATGAAAGGATGGACCAGCAACTCTGGAGTGAAAGGAGCAGGAAGCGTTATATATAGGCACTTGAGGAATCGCCTTCTCCCGCCATTGCTCATACACCCAACACGAGAACATCCTCATCGACACTACTACTCATCCCACAATGTCTCTACGCGCTCCCCGTATCCCTGTAACAGAGAACCATTCGGTGGACGTCCTACGTCCGTCAGAAGCCGGACCTAGGGCGTTCGTCCTTTCCGAGGCCTCTGAGCACCCAAACAAAATTCAGACTATCTATCTCAAACCGGGCCGCTACTACCAATTCACCTTCACTCCTTCCACCACGAACGACCAGCTCGACCAATTATACGTTACCGAGCATCTGACTGCGGAACTATCCCAGCCTCCGGAACGAAGTGTGACCCTTTCATGCTGGCCATTGCATCGCGAGGAAACTGGATACTCTCACCTGAATTTGCAACTGATGTCGCAAAAAAGAGCATCGGATGGAGCAGGACAATTTTTTGAGTTCGCCTACGGAGTGGAATTGTCGAAAAATCTCCATAATGATGATGTCTCCCACGCGACGGCCATCGTCTATGTTCAGAGAGATGGGACTATCGACGGAGCGGACCCAGATCACCTCCTTCAGTGGTTCCTGCCGATCGATGGCGAGGGAACGACTGCAAGGCCCTTGCCCCCAACTATCCCCACGGAACGTCATCGACTTCGTCACTAGCTTTTCGCAGACACTATGGAAGACGATCCTGGAGAATGCGCTAAATCTGTGTAATTAATCATGTTGATATCTGGTATTGAACCGAATGCAGTTGGTGGCTCGCTGATATTGGATCCGCGTCAAGGCGCTTGCATTGGCGTGGAGCCAGACAGGAGGCAGCATCGCGACCGTCTCCCCTCAAAGACATGGCATCTAGCGGTGATGTGAGACGGCTTATGCGTGACTTATCACAAACGTGCGTGGAGTCAAGTGAGTTGATCTACGCTGACAAAGGATGACCCATACCTCTCCTCACACCCGCTTAAGCGGCACAGCATGCTCAGGACAGTGTCAAAGGTGAGTTGGCTATTTTGGGTCGACTTTGGAATTGTTGATGAATGGGACACGGATCATACAACCCACTAGGCAAGGGTTCGGCGAGTGGCGCAGGACGGACAAAGGACGATTTGTGGAGCATGCACATCATCACACGCTCAACTCGTGGGGGTAGCAAGATTCATCATCCACTTTTCAGACCGTTTTCGCCATTGATCATGCCTTCGCCACCTTCATCCATCGAGGCAAGCATAACATTCTGGTCTGAACAGGATTCTACCAAGCGCGAGCACACTTCGTCTAAGATCGGCCTTGGAGACACGCTAGGCCTGGAACGCAGAGGTGATAGATTGATTTGTAGAATATATGGGGTCAACAATTCCTTGTACAAGTCAAGACTCAAGATTCCGCCTGATTGTGGTGTCGAGATTGAAGTCACAAACATCTCACACGATTCGGGCAATACAGAAACAATTGGAAAAACGACCATCACGCTCCAAGAAGGCGAATCCGTCTTCTTTGAGCAACGAGTCACCGGCCTTGATCGGGTCCATGAGAAGGCTCACACATTGGAGAGGGAACAGGTCACTGAGTCTAGAGAAGGAGAAGGATCGGGAGAAGGAGGGGAGAAGCATGAAGATCACAGTGCCTTGGCGGAGAAGTTGCTTCATGAGGTGACAGCCTTCATAGTACTTGAGCGAGGTGAAATGACTGATCAAGCAGCCACACCGTTTCATGACTGAAACGTCACTCATCACCATTGCCAGATGGTTAGATACTCAACCCTGATTGCCGCTTACATGGTACTGTAGATCTCCAAGTCCTTTTGCAGTGTGACAAAGACATACCAGTACCTCTTTAATGGCACGTGATGCAGAGATGGGTCAGTATATTATTGACTGCTGCCTATAGGGCCAAAGATGGTCCACTTTTGCTTTGTATATGTACATATGACACTGTTGAGTTCTTACACCCTAGTAAGCCTGATACGTTATCTGGTCATGTCAGCTCCTGGCGAGCACGAACGTGTGTGGAACCAGGTGAGCTATTCCACACTGACAAAGGATCTATCATCCCTCTCATTACACCCACAAGTGGCTGGCACAGCTTTTTGAAGCAAGGGTGAAAGGTGAGTCATGTCTTCTGAGTCAAATTTGAAATCATCTGTTGCGTGGAGCACAGGGCATAAAGGATGCCCAGGGTTCCTCTTGGCAAGTGGAGCTTTGAGCACAAAGGGTGAATCGGAGTAAGCAAGAGCTCGGCTTTTTCTCTCGAGCTGGAAGAGGAGGTACAGTGTGTATAAGACCTGTCCGGATCAGCTGTCTCAAGATCAAGATAAGTCACTCAACAAGCGCTATTGAAACCTAAATATTCATTGAAGATGTCTGCCGCCTCCCAACTCACAATCTTGCTCGTCCGGACCAGCGGAGGATCCAGTGTCACAATCCCCATGGAGCAAACGGTCCTGGGAAACGTACAATTCGGCCAAAGGATGAGATTAGAGGTGAATAAAGATCCGGACGGCAGGAAAACATTGTTCAGTACATCCCGCTACGAGGGCGATGAACTTCTCCAGTCCATCTCAGGGACGATTCGTTCCGGCTCCTGGATCAACGCTTATCTCCACAAACGTGACCCTCATCATATTCTTCTAAATGGCTACGCCGAATTCAAGATGACCGAGCACGGTCTTGAGTTCGTCATCGGCGCCACAGGTCATCCTGACCATGACGAGGTTTCATACTATTCACAATTGGAAGCGTTGCAGGCCGAGACCAGGGAGGCAGATCTCCGCCATGCGATGGGGACAGTCAGTGCTTGGATTACCAACCAAGGTTCCCAAAGAGAAGACGGCGGCGATAACGATGGTGGTCGTGGCCCATGCGTTGTTCGGACAACAGGGGGTGACATAGTCGTCCAAGTGGACGATGTAGGAACTCTGAGCGCAGCTCCTTTGGAGAGTAATCTCGCTTCGTTACCACCGGGGTGGAGACGAATTCATGAGGGGCAGGAGGTCGAGAGTTTGACCAGAGGGAGCTACTGAATACGTGACGGACTGTTGAGAAATCTGCATAGGGAGTATTTTAGAGGATGAGAAATACCTGTGTGTGAGAAGGATTCTTACTATGCAGCTATGTATGACCTGGACTTAGGGTGAAGCAATCAGGAATACCACTCTGGAGTCATGACATGGTATTCCTCCCAGTACTCCAGCATTCTGGGGTCGAGAAACACAAACGTGCGTGGAGCCCGAAAAGTTGGTCTTCAGAGACAAGGGATCTCCTTTACTTCTCCTCATACCTGTCAATTGCGGGCACAGCATTCTTGGACCAAAAACAAAGGTGAGGTCGCGTTTTTCGTTCGAATGTGTAATCGCTCTGGTGCTCGCCTTGAGCCCAAGGCCGCACCGGGCTCGGCGAGTGGAGCTATATTCACAATGGATCCCTTCGGCGATGAAAGAGAAAGCCCCAGCTCTTGACTGTGAAGGCCGATCCTGATGGTTGAAGATGTCAACGTCGCTGTGTGCTCACCTGCTTTTCTCTCAACCTTCCAACAACTCACCAACGATCAGTCATTCAGCCGGTCCATCCAAAGATCTCTCCAAGCAGACAAGAAGATATTCATCATGCCCCCTGCTCCCCCTTCACTTGAGTTTATCTTGCACGATGGCAAAACTGGAGAAGTGTCGAAACTCCCCGTCGATTGTTCGGTCTTCAAGCTGGAATTGCGGCACTCGATAGAGACCAACCTCAAGGACGATGAATATGGCACACTTGAGATTAAACACACTCTCGACGACCACTGCTTCAAGCCTTTGATGACTCAAATTATCGGACCGAACTCGTGGCTCGAAGTCTCAGTCGAGGGACAAGAGCCACGACAAAAGTCACAAATCGTCATATCTGGCGGGTTTGCCGATTTCGAGCAGACCGAAAACGGTCTGGAGTTTGAGCAAGGGTATTCTGGAGATGCCGATAACGTCATAGCTTTCGATGACGAGCAGCAGGAGAGATACGAGACGCAGAAGGAGGAATATAATAAGCAAGTCGAAGAGACGAGGCAGCTGTTGGAGGCACGCACGAGGAGGATTGCGTCCGCCGGGCAGCATCCGACGATTCCGGAGCAGAATAGCCCAGCGTGACCAGAGCCTCCCGATCATCGGCGAGGGGAAGCGAGTCGCAACGTGCAGCGTCTCGAGCTTCGTCGTACTGTAAACAGAGATATGGAAGTTTATGAGGAGATCTGCCTGCGTGATATGGTCACTCAGCTCCGCTGGAAAATCTGATCACGTGACCTATTTCGAGATTTACAAAGTTGTCCATCCACCTCCTACAACCACTCTACCTTGACCTTGCACTCTTCCACATACAACATGGCCCCATCAACAGCAGAAACAAGTAAACCCAAACAACGATCAGATCTACTTCGCTTCTCAACCCACCGTCATCTCCGCCAACGTATCCTCCTCTCTGTTCTATCTGGTAAATCACTACGAATCGACAATATTCGTTCGGACGATGTTCATGTTGGTTTGAGGGATTATGAGGTTAATCTATTGAGACTTGTTGAGAAGGTTACGAACGGAAGTACGATAGAGATTTCTGTTACTGGTATGTCCCCTCTTACCAATTGCTGCATGCAGGAAAAGCAAGATGAAAAGGAGGCTGATGGGTAGGTACTTCGTTCTTGTTCCATCCTGGATTATTACCTGGTGGACGATTCACACATACATGCCATAATGGACGTAGTATTGGATATTACCTTGAGGTGTTGATTCCCCTGGCACCATTTTGCAAGAAGCCAATGGATATCATCATGAACGGAATTACAGGGGAAGAGGGGAGGGATATGACCGTTAGCTACCACGCTCACGAAATCGAAAAAGCTAATTAGTAGGTGGATATGATCAGGACGGTGACGCTACCACATTTACATCTATTTGGAATCACGGATGGTCTAGAATTACAGGTGAGCTGGGTATCTACCGCGGCGAGTTGCCAGCTAATGGGTAGATCAAGAAAAGGGGAGCTGCACCATTAGGAGGAGGACAAGTAATTTTCAAATGCCCAATCGTCAGGAACCTCAAGACTCTCCAATTCCTAGAAAAGGGAAAGATCAAGAAGATCAGAGGTGTTGCGTAAGTCCCAAGACATAGGACTGACAGCTCAAGAGGGACCGAACTGATAAGTAGCTATTCCACCAGAGTCTCTCCCCAATTCGCGAACCGTATGGTCGAATCCGCACGATCAATCTTAAACCGCTACATCCCCGATATTTACCTCTACACAGACGTCTACAAGGGTGAAGAATCAGGTAAATCCCCAGGATACGGAATCACCTTGATTTCCCAATCGACAACGTCCGTCCTACATTCTTCGGAGTGTCTCTCTGTACCTGCTCCTTCTTCTTCGTCATCGAATACAACGACTACCGCGCCATCTAGGGCCGTTCAGACTCCTGAGGAAATCGCTCTTCATGCCGCCAGATTGTTACTCGAGGATATCGCTACCGGTGGATGTGTGGATAGTAAGCACCAATGGCTTGTTCTATTATTGATGGTCCTGGGCAAGGAGGACGTTAGTAAATGCCTAATGGGTGATTTGACTGCTCATACGTACGCCATCTCCTTCTTCTGGTAATGCCAAGCTGATGAACAGGGTCCAATTCATGCGTGATATCCTATCATTCTTCGGTGTCAAATTCAAGATTACCCCATATACAAAAGGAGCACCCACAAAACCTACAGATGAGGAAGAAAGTGAGGAAGATGAAGAAGAACGTAATCCGACATTACAACCCGTCGAGGGTAGAGAAGGGACAGGAGAGGTCTTGATGAGCTGTATTGGTGTTGGGTATAGTAATGTCAATAAGTCGATGGCTTAGGTCATTGTGCTTTATTGCTTCGCTTTCTGCTGGATGCATGTTGTATATCATGGGCGCTGAGCATTCGATTACATATGGAAACATAACATGGCTGTATTTACTATCAAACATGGGGTACTATCAAACATGGGGTACTATCAAACATGGGGTACTATCAAACATGGGGTACTATCAAACATGAGGGTCATCAACAAGTGGGTCGTGTAGTCTACAAATGATTCCAGATCTAGTACAAACTCCTTCTATTACACACTCCCATCCACAACCTTCACCGCTTGGCAGTTTTTGGTCTTCCCGGATCATCAGCCTCCCTGCCAGGTATAACGACCTGTAATCTAGACATACTCCCCCTCCGTCCAATCCTCTTACTACTGAGACTCCTCCTCACTAGGGCACCTGTAGCATGCTGAGCCCGTTGTGCCGATTCCAGGACTCTCCCAAAAGCCCCAGGAGATGGACTAGGAGAGGGAGGTCGCGAGTATGCCGAGAGAGGGGATGCCGGTCGTGATTTCGCTTTATCGTACCTATACTCGTGTGCTAGCCAGGGACTTTGTGGTTGATTTTCGATACCTGGATGACGAGGGTGGAAGAGAGATGGATCTTGCGATATGAATGATGGCCTGATTGTGGCTGTGCCGAATGATGCATCGGACCTGGCTAATTAGCATTGGTATTCGGTCGTAGGAATGACATACGGATCGGTATAATCCAAATCATCTTCATCACGCCATCCATTCCCCTCTGAAGCCCTAACCACCTCTCTCAAATTCTTGTCCAATTGCTTCACGAACGCTGCGCTCCCCCTCGAAGTTTGGCCATTTACATTAATCATACCAGCCCCCTCCCTCCGATGGGCAATGACAGCACTAAGTACCCCCAATTCTGCTTGAACGTCGATAGCTCCAGCGAAAGAAGGGACAGGGATCGAATCAGCTTGACCATTAGGTAGATGGTTCATTCGAGCAGCGACGAATTGGAATGTATCACCAATCACTTCTTCTGGGGTATCCATGTCTTGGTGAATCGACGAAGAGAGGTAGTCGAGCATCATTTCCGAGTTTGAAGAGATTATATCGGAAAAGAGGGCAAGTTCGGGGTCGCGCTGGGCGTCGCGGGGCGAGAAAAACGACATGGCGCTCAGGACTCGAGCAACTAGGGTCGCCGTCTTCTGAGATCCGGCGGGGTAGAGGCCTGTCATCAGCTACTGCCGCAGTAACACAAGGCTTATAGCTTACCTGAGCGTAGCCCAAATAGATGGGGACGAATCAGAGCCGGATTGATCAGTCGCAGCTGAATCATTAGCATCACTCACAGATCAGGTCATTCAAAGCTTACAAAGAGAAAAGACGAAATCGCATTATAAGGAAAGTAGCGCCTGCTTGATCAGCCTAACCACTCGTGATCGACCCAGACACCTAACTCACTCTTTCGTGGAAGCATGATGATGCCTTACGGCCCAGTACAAAGTCCCAAGAACAACTTTGAGCGGTCTATCATCAGCTCTGGCCATATGATATGCCACCACTAGCTACTCACTCAGGAAAAGATCCCCTAGCAGCTATATGATCAGCGCGATTCTGCGGTAGGCCAGTGGACGCACCATATAGATCCGCCCAGCACGCTTCGATCTGTACAGCCACCCTGTTGGCTTCCTCATGGAACGGTTCGCCCGTTAGAGCGATCAAGGAACCAGTCCCAATTTCTTTAGCTAATCGAGCGACGGTTGGTCCAATAGCCCTTTTCAGGAAATCTTCGCTGAGTATCCGAAGGGTAGCTTCTAGAAGTTTCGATAGGGGTGTATTGCCTCTGAAGAGGGTACTATCCGCTACTTGTCAGCTCGTCGTCGAAAGTGGGGAGAGGTACTTACCTCCTCTCGCCTCACGCTCGATCATCTCGGTGAGGAGGGAGTAGACGTGTCCACTGGCCACCCCAATTCTTGCTAGGGTGTCCCAAGCTCCATCAAAGCTATGAAATCGATCTAGATCGTAAAGAGCATCAACGTTCTCAGGATAGACAACCTATGAGTCAGCGAGATAGCAAGATTCGAGAATCGGACTCACCCTGGCTACCGCATAACGATCCTTGGGTAAGAGGCGAATATCGTGGTAAGATACCGCCAAACGCAGCTCGCCCACGACAGAGCCGTCGGCGGTAGACTTGACTGTATATCGCTCATCTTTAGCACTTGAGATATCGGAAACGAGCGACAAGTCGACAATGGCAATCTTGATTGCTTTGCCTTTACTCTGACGGTAGATGAGAAGGACTGTTTATCAGCTTGAATCATTGCAAAGAACACGAAAGCTTACCGCATGTGGAGAATGAAGGGATATCGCAAAGATGGAATGCTTCGCCCCAGAATGGGAGTCTGCTCTTGCTTGCTGCTCTTGTCCAGGTCGTTCGCGCTCGGACTACGTCGTCGATGCGTCTGATCATGAGCACCTTGTAGTGAGGGCGAGTGAGGAGACTTACAGTTCCATGCACAAGAGATCCTTCCTTGTCCACCCAGCTTTCAGCTCTTTGCCCTTCTTCGACATCATGCTGCCCGAGTCCAAAGCCGAAGTATCCCTAGTCTCACCATCCGACATTCGACTACTCTTCTCGGCAGATCGATCCTGGGTATACATGGAGGAGGCAGGATCAGTACTAGCCCCCCGGTGTCTGGTTCCAGCTTCATTAAGATCTATGACTGATAACGATAATCGACGATGACGGCCGGCTGAACCTGATTGCCTTGGACCAGCAAGACTTCGAAGGAGGTTGTACCAGTCGTCTTGTTCTTTGGAGGATCCGAAACAGATGAATATCGTTCTATCAGTCTTCTCACCTTCTGCTTGGGCGAGGGCATTGTAGGTGGAAGAGACTGAGCGGAGATCATGCGGATGCCGGGTGGTGTTAATGGGTGGTAATGGCGGAGCACGGGGTATATCGAGTGATCCTCTACCAGAGAATGTCTGGCCTCTTGCTCGGAGTCCGAATACCCCAGATAAGCCAGTGGATGTTTTAGATCGAGGTTCGCGTGCATGGCCATTGGATTTGGTGTTGGGAGGGGAAGTTGAAGTGGGTTTGGCGATACTTCGCAAGCGGAGGGAAAGGACGTGCGGTCTATTGAGGACGGAGGCGTGGACGATTTGAATATCGGATATCTCCCACGCGGGCAGCTGAGGTACTGGAGGTCGCCGGGATCCTGCGTTCGGTATAGAGGGTATGGCGTGAATGATATTGCAGGCCTGCACATTAGCTGGACCCGATTATGTGGGTCGAATAACTTACGGTACCATCTCCCCTGATCCTCAGCTCGCCACCATCCCTACCACCATGTCCTCGCAGCTCAATCTGCAACCCCCCAATAATCCACTGCATAGCAGTTGCAACTGACCATCCTCCAGCCCGACTCGTCTCATCAGGGAAGGACCCCTGCGAATTCGAGATTGGCACTTTGGTTCCAGAGCGGACCGAGCGCGGAAACAAGTCCAATTCCTCAATAACATCCCAGCTTCCCTCTTTATTATGTTTCGACTCCCCCGGCCTAAGACTGCCCGAGGCGACGTGGTTGTCCCCTCCAAACAATTGAGGCGAGAGAGTTTGAGCGACAGTGACCCAATCAACGGGTAATGGCGGGCTCGATGGAGGAGGGGAAACGATAGTCGGACATGGAACGCCCGGATCACCGAATCGACTCTGTCCTTTGGACGATCTAGGTCGTAACTACTAATCAGCCTGTGCATAGCTGTAACAACTCACCAAATCTAGACCAGATGCTCGTTTCTTATTCTTGATATCTTGAGTGATTGTGGGACCATCTCCACAAAATTCTTTGACGCGTTCAGTCGGGCACCACGCGAAATGGATGTTTGCCGAAAAGAAAGGATGGTCGTGGCTTGTGTTTTTAGTTGAGTAATGTCCTCTGACCGACATGTCGAGTGAATGTTAGAGAGTGAACAAGTGAGGATAATGTTTCCCTCGCCATAGTCTGTATGGTGAGAAGTGAGTGAGACGAGTATCCTGAGCATATAGAGGTAGATTGATGGCGTTCGACCATCCCTTTGACACGCGAATGTTACACAAACACACTTCATTACTGCAATCCCGTTCCTGAACCACCTCCACACCGGGTGTAACAGAGTTACCGTGAGAAACCACGTCAAACAGGCTCTGGCTCAGGGGTGCCACACTCGGCCCGTCACTCCGCCACGGCCTACCACGGCTGTTCAAGAAGAGGGGAGGGGGGAAAATGAAGGGGGATCGTGTAGTCCAAGAAAAGCTTCAACCTCATTGTCCATACCGTCCAACACCTACAGCTCTAGCATACTCCCAGACTTGAACACCCAACCAAAACATCAAATCCGATAATAGAAGAAGCGAGGTGAGTAGTGTGCCTGACAACTGCGTTTCCCGCGAGAGGGGAGATCCGTCATCATCATCATTCTACCGTCTCAACTACCGAATTCTATCCTTCTTTGTCACCATTCACATTACTTTAATTGACTCCATATAGCCT
>Ga0308160_10006846_pt1 | contig 11471 bp, 17 predicted proteins | sample PhyFR1_FD_201036 | JGI IMG/M metagenome (GOLD analysis project Ga0308160, IMG submission 201036) | Phyllosphere microbial communities from UC Gill Tract Community Farm, Albany, California, United States - DLSLF.R1 | ecosystem: Host-associated > Plants > Phyllosphere > Unclassified | place: USA... | reverse complement strand
ACCTTCAAACTCGAGATATGCGCCAACAAAGCCAAAGGGTTCTCGAGTACATCTTTCAGTTCCCTCGTTGATCCTGAATCTTCTTCTTCGTGATTTGCTGATGGGTTTCCTCCCTCGACTACGCTCGGAGTGTGAGTTGCTGAGTTATGGAGTGAGGACGGATGCGAGGATATTGGTGGGAGCGGCGGAGGGGCTGAATGAGGTGTTGAGGAGGAAGAGAGAAGTGCAAGTGCTTGTTCGATATCTCGATGACAATTTTCGAGCATAAGTTGATTACTGTCGACACGAACGAATTACTTTCAGCTGAGAGGTGCTGAGAGGGAGCAAGCGGTACTGACGGTGTCATCGTCCGTTTCCTTCCCCTCTTTGCGAAAACTGGATAAACGCATTCGATCTTGACGTTCAAACATCTCGCACAACTCGGTTCATCCTGACTACACTTCGCTTTCGCCGCCCTACACGCCGCACATGCTCCGCTCTTCTGAGGAGCTGCACCCGCACCTTGTCGAGATGGTCTCGCATCGATGTTCCCGTGACCGATTAGTTGCGAAAGACCTATTCGTGATCGCATAAGGAGGTCTAGAGGATTCGAGAGTGGTGGTGGAGGTGGCGGAGGGACGAAAGCGACTTTTGAGGCAGTCTTCGAGGTTGAGGAAGCGGGATTAGAAGAAGAGGAAGCGGTTGGAAGATTGACGAGGGGAGAAGCGGGAGAGCCTTTCGTACTTGAAGCGTCGGCAGTCGAAGAGGAGGAGATGCTCGCTCGATGCCGATTCATTCCAGAGGGTCCACCTTCGATCGGGAGAGGCATGGGATATGAAGGGGAACCCAAAACTCGACCTGAGGGAGAAGTCGGCGAGAGAGCAGATTGACCGGAGAAAGGAAACGTCGTATTCGGTCCACTCTCTTGCAGTGGAACGAGTTGAAATCGAGGTGAAGTGGAATGGTATTGAGCCGGTGGAGGTTCGAGGGAAGGAGGAGCAGAAGTGCCTTGAGGAGAGAGAGGAAGATGAGAGTTGAACATTCTTCACAACAGTGCACTCGGATTAGCTGAGACTAGACCGGAAAGTTGTTTATGAGCTCACTGATTACACCTGTACCCTTGCTATTCCATCCGCTACTGTTCCTACTTTGCCGCAGTGGCCGGGAAGAGGGGAAAGTCTGTTCGATTCTCTCAGAAGTAGCGGGAGCAGTCGAGGTTACTCTTGCTTGGTTTTGATGAGCTGTATGCGTCGAATCGGTTACAGCTATGAAATTGGAGCGAGGACGAGATCGAAAGGAAGCGAGAAACTTCGAAGAATTCTACGAAATGATCGACGGAAATTGATGATTACAAATAGATTCGATTAAGACTAGACAGGCTCTCTCGTTTACCTACAGCCTTCCTCAAGATGCGAACATCTAGAACAGCGTTTATTTTGTCGAGCTTACCTCTCGCATGGGCTGCATTCGATTGCAAAGGCTTATCGTTGAATGGGAACGAGTTTGATCTATCATCAGTTCGTACAGCCCTCTACTCTCTCCTGACGCTTAGCCTGACCTCGAGTATAGTTAGCAGGAGTACAACATTGGGAGGAGCAAACGAATACACCACCAACTGTGACCAAAGTGAGTTTTCGACTCTTCTCCTCCCCCTCCTCAAAGAGTTGGATCAATGACGATGTTATCGCTCAATAGACTAAATACGACCTCTCACTGTGCTCAGCCCTCCCTCCACCATCTTCACAAGAGTCTGATGACTATCCATCAGGAACTCGATTATGTATGAGGACGTTCACAAGTCGAGAAGGATTAGAAGATCGATTGTTATCAGTCGTACCGATAGCGGGAGAACTAGAGGGAGGACCCGAGATGAATGTCAATGCGATCAAAGTGGAAGGAGTAGATGAAAGTAAAGAATGGTTGTTGGAGATCAAAGGAGGGAAATATAATGAGGTGGATCAGTTAGCGAGGATTGAGATGAAGTGTGATCAGAATGCGAAAGATGTAAGCTCGATCTATCGTCAGAGTATTAAGTAACGTATACTGACGACGAGGACGAGTGAACAGACGAAACCAACTGTGAAGGAGTATCATTCGAAACAAGGAGTACTCGACTTGGAATGGACGACTGCTGCTGCTTGCCCTCTATCAAAAGATGGAACACCTCCACCTGGTAACGGCAATGACGAGGGAGGAGATGATGAGAAGAAGAGTTCAGGAGGATTAGGGTTCTTCGGATGGTTCTTCTTTTTGTGGGTTTTCAGTTCTCCTCTTCTTCGCGATTCCGCTCATTTTTTTCGATCGTTCACAGAGTCTTCCTCGCGTTATTGGGATACTTTGTGCTGGGGTCTTATCACAACCATACGACTTATGGAGCGACAGGTTGGGATATGATTCCGCATCGAGATATGTGGAGAGATTTACCTTGGGTCATTTCAGATCTGTTCAGAGGTAAGTTGACTTTCGCTTCCTTGACTCGGACAATATAGCTGACATCATCGCGCGAGTTGTAGCTCGAGGAGGAAGTCGGTCGGGTTACTCTTCTCTCGGATAGTAGAAAAGTTCGGAATATATCGTCTTTTCCCCAACAGGCTACTCAAGTTAGATTGATTATCCCCTTTGCCAAACCTTAGAACATCTGGCAGATCATCGAGACTGAGGAACATAGGGGAGAGCGAACACAACTGTGATAGAAGCTGGGAGATGCCAATCAAGGTAATTCGCAACGACTTCCCTGTTCAGAATGACAGACCACTCTGCTGTAACCGTATCCTCTGTTCCAATAGCCCTCCAGAGATCGCCGTCTAAAGTTGCTGTTGCATCCAGGCAGGTAAGAGGCGGATCCAGCAATCAGCTTTCGAATGAAGCTTACCAAAAGTGTAAGGCCGCGGTCTGCCTCGTTCTTCGCCCCACACCCCTTCTTCGAAATCGGCGTACTTGCGATTTGGCTGCACATGACCCGCGTTGAGGATGTGGCTGATTCCTCGAGGCCCGACGAACGGCGAATCATGCTCGTCGAGCGTGAGAACCAGCTGAGAACGAGGACCTTCGGCTTTCGAGCGCATTTGCAAGGCGATCCCGTTGACTTCGACACGCAAGTCTGTGGGGAGACACCGTGTCAGCTCGACTACATGCTGTCAAGAAAGCTACTTAAACGAACGATTCGCATCTTCGTCGGTAATCCAGAGGGTCTTGACCTTATACGAGGCGATCGCAGCTTTAAGTGCCGAATGGTGGCGCAAATAAGGCTCAGGCAGAATCTCGACGCCAAAATCGCGGACGAAAGATTCGATACTCCGAGCGATGAAACGCTCTTTGTCGCTCTACGCAATTGAGCGAGATGTGAGCGAGCGCAGGCAAGAGATGTGTTCGCTTACCAGAGACTGCTCCTTAATCCGGGGCTGCGCTACTGCTTTGTCTTTGTCCCTGTTGCCGCCGCGATCGAACAGTCGATTGAGCATTTCGATGTTGGGATGGAAAGGAGTCAAAGAGGGAAGAGCGGCAGCGATCTCCGGTCTACTGGTCAGATCCGCGGTACTTGCGAAGCAGCTCGTCTCTTGCCGCCAATCCACGAAAACTTGCTGAATGAATCTATTCCCAATCACTCGTCAACTTCCATTCCACCCGCTTCACTCGTCGCTCGACTACCTCCATCGTCCATGAAGTCTCCCTCACCATCCTCATCATCCTCATCGTCCTCATCTCCGACATCTCCCGTGTTGAAGTTCAGTTTCTTCCCTCTCGTTTTCCTCTTCGCAGGTTCCTCCACCTCTCCAACCAAAGCCTTCTTCTTTCCTTTCATGACTCTCTTTCCTCCGTAAGCTTTCTCGGGTCCTCCAGCAGCAGCAGTCGAACCAGCTGCGTTTTGAACTTCATCGTTTTGTTGTCGTTGTTGTTTCGCTACTTTGAGTGGAATCGGATTTGGAATGACTTCTCCCAAGTAGAACCACTGTGATTGACTTGCAGTGGATGCTACCAACGAGGGAAGAGCGATCAATCAACGTTGCGGACAGGGAAGAGTGTGAAAGGGACAAGAGTTTGCTCACCTAGATCTGAATATTTCACCATTTTCCCTCTCTTTTGTAATCTCGCGTTGGCATGTGATTGAGCAGTCATCGTTGCAACCATACGTTCCTGTGTGATTGTTCAAGGGAGGAGGAGAGGGAGAGGAGTCAGTTTGAGCCCCTCATCCGGATTGAAAGTGAGAAGAAGAGAGAGAGAGAATGAACGGTAGCTTTAGCAATCAAGAATATAGCTTCTTTTGAACACAAATTGACATCCTGATCCGCTTTGATGATCCTATTCACCCTTGAAACTGGCAAGACTGAAACACCGGAATCTGATCTAGCAGGAGGGATTGAGGAAGAGGGAGTAGTTCGTGGTCGTTTACTAGTCGATTCAGATGACATCTTGAGTGTTAGATTGAGATAAGAATGACTAGAGAGAGTGGGAAGAGAGAGAGAAAGAATTGCAAAGGTTTGACTTCTGACTATGACTCTCGACGATGCTCTACTACTCGAGAGATGCTCCCAATACACTCCAGCCACTAGTATAACTCATCTACATGGCACTCCCTTCCTTCTGAGTGGTTCTGCGACTCTCCTCCAACTCGATTCATTCAACTCTTTCGAAGCAACTTCAACTCGCTCAATACAACATAGATGGGAGGTATTCGAACGGGAGAGGATACATCGAGTAGTTATAGATCCAATAGAAGTGGGAAAAAGGAGGAGAGTGATAGTATTGGGAGGGAAAGAGGCAGTTTTAGTCGAATTGGTCCCTAAAGGAGAAGAGTGAGTGCAATGATCCTATTCTAGCTATCGTAGAGCGAGAGCTGATTCAGTCATCTCCTCTCTCACAGCTCATCTCAAGCGCAACTCAAGACGTTGGCTCGTTTCGCACTCGACGATTACGCAGGAGATGCTTCATTCTTCGAGGTGAGTAGCTGCCTGTTCTGATCGCTGTCGTTCAACGACTGATTAAACAATCTCAATTCCTCACAGGACGACTGTATCCTGATCTCAACACTTCACAATTCGATTCACGTCTTTTCCCTCCCTTCAACCCTCTCCTCCGATTCTACCGCTTCTCCTCCTCTCCTCCGATCCATCTCTACCATTCACGCTCCAGCTCGACCTCTACTGTGGACGTCTAGGTTCTCCCAGTCTCGTTACAGCAAGGAAGACGGGATTTGGATAGCGGGAGGAAGTTTGCTGGGTGAAGTGCTGATATGGGATTTAGATCAGAGTGAACTGGCTTTTATCATGAGAGATGGTGAATACGGGCTGGAGAATGATCAGCGAGAGGTGAAGGTGGAGACTTTAGGCCGACTGAGGAGACTCAACGGTCATCGAGTGGGTATTTTATTCCTTTCAACTTCCTTTCGGTTTCTGTATTCTCGGCTGATCAGCCAAGCAATTGGTAGGGAGCTATTTTCACCGCTATCTTCTCACCCGTCAATCCGAACTTGCTCGCTACCGGTTCAGATGATCGAACTCTGCGAATCTGGGATCTATCTTCATTCTCTTCCGACTATTCGCCTTCGACCTCCACTACCAATGAAGACGATTGCAATAAAGTGGAAGGATCAGCTCGAACGCTATGGGGTCACGAAGGAAGAGTTTGGCGAATTGATTGGGTCGATGAGGAACGACTCGTGTCTGTTGCAGAGGTGCGTTGCTTTCACCTCCGCACAGCTTTATTCGTTATAATCGCATCTTCTATTCGAGCTGACTATCTTGAGGTGTATTGTAGGATGCTACCTGTCGGTTATGGAAATTGAACTCGTCGACCATCTCAACCGATTCTTCCCTCCTCCCCTCGACATCTCAATCTCCCAACGACTCAACGTATACCCTACTACAGACCTGGAGAGACGGACATGATGGGAGAACGATCTGGAGTGTCGGTGTTGCCGATATCGAGAATGAAGAGGGAGGGACAGCTAAGAAAGTCGCATTTACTGGAGGAGCCGATGGAACCATCCGAAGCTGGCCGATGCCTTCGAAGTCCCTCCTAGCAACGGATCGAAGTGTCGGTGGATCGTACAAGCTTCCGAAAGGATCTCAGATCAAGTCATTCGTCGTCGCCATCGATCCTTCTACAGATCGGCCGCTGGCTCTTTCGCTCACAGCTGACGGGTGAGACTTGCCGATTCTTCATCTACGCTGATACAAGCTGATCTCTTGCCTCATCTCGCTAGCTCTTTCTGCCTTCACGACCCTTCGACTCCCGCTCAAAACCTCTCCCCTTTCCACATTTCCCCCTCCTTCTCCAATTCTTCCGCTTCCCTTCATCTCTTCCTGACCCCTGTTTCAGAATCTACGAACGAACGCGTCACCGCCACGATACATGCATTCTCGAACAAAGGAAGTTACTTGCCCGCTCAACTCAGCATCCTCACTACCAACGATCCTCCTGCTTCATCTCCCTCTATCAAGATTGTCTCGATCGCCGAGCACGATATTGGTATCAAGACCGTCTTTTCCGCCTTCGACGAAGCGAGAAGCAGGATCGCGATTTGGGAAAGAGCAACTTGGAATATTCACATCCTGGACTTCGCTTCATCGACCTCTTCTCCGCCAACTTCCCTTTCTAGCATCGAAATCACTCCTTCTCGTGATGGCTTGACAGCTCCAACGTCTTGCCTTTTCCTCGACGATCAATCACTTCTCCTCGTTGGAAACGCCCGAGGTCAACTCTCGCTTTACTCCCTATCAGCCACTGGGTCAAATTCGACTCTACTCGCGAGTGTCGATGCTCATTCAGATGGCATACAAGATTTGCGAGCTTTGAATCGGTGGAAGGAATCGAATGAGGAGACTGAGCGATTGGAGATTGAAAGTGTCGGAAGAGACGGGATGAGGAAGACCGTCGATATCACGAATGAAGAAGGTCGATGTGAGGTGAATGTAGTCGACGAGAGATGGGTTGCGAAAGGACCGATTGAAAAGGTGAGTCAGCGCTCTTTTCCTCCCACTGCTTGCGCACTCAACTTTGTTCCTTGATCAGATCCTCACGCACAAGAATGGAGAGACTCGATACTTTGCTCTAATCGATACTCGAGCGGGAGTGTTCGATTCCCTCAGTCGAATGGTATGCCCAATTCTGCTCTCTCACACTGAGTCTCGCTGATCCTGCTCTTCTCGCACAGCTCTACTCTTTCGAGAGTCCTGGCAAGCAGATTCCGTCTCAACTTGTACAGACTCGGAGGAATGGATTACATTACTATCGTCTCCTCCAAGGTCAAGTGAGTACAAGATGTTCTTTCTGTTTTGCGTGCATCGAGCTGATCATTCGATTCCTACTCAGCTTCATCATCAATCCCAAGCTACCACTTCAATATCTCCTATCGTCTCAACAGGTCTGCATGGTCGAGAGATCCGGGCAGTCAAGATGCAAAGCTTCGAAATTGGAGGAGAGCGGGTGGTCCTCGTCGCTACTGCTGCTGAGAACGGAGTACTCGCTATCTCTCGACGTGAGCCATCTCCAGCAATACTCGATACCTCTGTTGACTGACTTCTTTGAACCTGGATAGTAATGAACGACAACTCGCTTCGACCACTTTACATTAATCGATTCTTGCCTAGCTCCCTCAAATCGCTCACCTTCTCCTCGCCAATTTCGTCCTCGATTGGCTCAACAACGACGCTCTACGCTTGTGGTACTCGAGAGCTTGTCACGGCGTTCGACATCGCCGTCGTCGCCCATCGAACCTCGTCAACATCGGCAGCAGATTCGCGAATTGAATTGCGGGTCTTGTCGAAAGGGATGATTCTGGCGGAAGCTGAAGGAGGGGAGGTGAGAACGATGGATATCGCACTGCTTGAAAATGGGAACGAGGAGGAGAGGCAGATCTTGGCAGGTTACTCAAACGGAAAGTTGCGAGTGGGTTCGCTTTCCCTTCCCCTTTGACAAAACGCGGTTCTGACGCGAACTCCACTGTGCTGCAGCTCTGGAGGCATTCTGAGTCAACATTCGAAGTCGTCACTGAAACCGAAGGATTAGGGAAATGTATCTTGTCGGTCGAAGTTGCAAAAGTGAAAGTTGATTGGAAGGAAAGAGTTCTTGCTATATCTGGTCAATCTGATGGGAGGTGAGTAGCTTGTACTCTCTTCTCTGACTTCTCCCGAACTGATTTGGCTCAATTGAGCGAAATAGGCTGAGCATCCGAGATCTCACTTCGTAGGTTTCCGCATTTCGCTCTTCGTCCGTTTGCTCCAGAACGCTGACTTCCCTCCTCAATCTAGCTTTATCAATGGACCTACTTGCCCTTCCGCGCTTCCGTCCGCTCTCTATACTTCTTCGCCTCATCAATCTGGAATCAACGGTCTCACAGTCTCAGTCGAAGGTACGCTCTCGCAATGTTCTTGTACAAGGTTGCACACTGACAATGAATCTTCCTCTATTACTAGACTCTACTCTTCTTGTCGCGACCGCAGGAGACGACAACGCTGTCTCGTTTGAGCGAATCGAATTCAGCGGGAAAGATGAACTCTTCGCAATATCAACTACATTGGCAGTACTTTCAGACGCCCATGCATCGACGATACAAGGTAAGTGGTTTCCTCCCCATACAGTCTGATTGGTGTAGCTGACTCTAAACTCTTCATGACAGGCCTCAAGTTCCTCTCTCCTAATCTTCTCGCCTCTTCCTCCGTCGAACAACGTCTCAACTTCTACTCCATCGACCCCTCGTCAGCATCACAAGGCGACCTCTCACTCTCTCTCGTCGAGTCTACGTGCCTCGATGTCGCCGACTGTTCTGCTCAAGATGCGATTCAGATTGATGAGGAGGGAGAAAAGTGGAAAGTCGTTGTCGCAGGAATAGGAATCGAGGTCGTCGAGGTATCACCTCGATTTGCGTAGGATATTGCTTGCTCTGAGAGACTGGGTCATTGTTGTAGGTCAGTCAGCGAGGGAAGGTTGTTGGAACTCTCGATCTGCATCATAAACGAGATGAGCTTCCCCTTTTCTCCCCTTTCTTTCGTTGTAGATCGAACGTTCTCTCCTATGTTGACTCTCGCAAGAACTCTTGAGGAAGCATAAGGAGGAGCACGACACAGTATTAGTGTCGACTTGCGAATATTATTTCCGAGTTTTCTCGATCCCTCAGCTTTCCCCTTCGACTGCTCCTTCAATCCATACTTCACTCTATCTCAATCCCTTCACTGCTAGCTCTCTCGGTAAGTCAGCGAGATTGACCCACTTTTCAACCGGATAATCCGCGGTCCAAAATCGCTCATTCCCTTTTTTCCTCTCTTTGCTCTCTTCCTCCTCAGTCCTTCTCCCAAGCGAGCGAAAGGATACACATAAGCCTTCAACAATCCTCTATGCACTCGCACGATGTCCGACACAGCTCCCTCAGCTACTCCTCCTCAAATCCATTGGTCCGACTCTCAATCTCCCTACTTCGTGCAGGTGATCTCGACGATCATCCATTCCAAAAACATCATACGCTTGTTAAATATTCTACACCAGTGTCAAGAGCCAATGAGGTGGTTGAAGGAGGAAACAGGCCGTTCGCGAGACAGTTTGCGAAAAAATGAAACGAGTCAGCAAAAGATGCTGGCGGACTTGAATTCACGTGGGTTGACTTTTTCACGTGACACGGTAAATATACACCCACTGACATTGCACGTGGGACAGTTGGGCCCGACGAAGCGTTCTTTCTTGCTAAATTTGAAGATTCAGTCAAGCAGCTGTCGGAAATAGAGGCCCTACTCGACGCAGTCAAAAGCCTAGCTGGGCATGAAGGAATGGATCTCGATCAAGCAGTGGTCAATGCGCCGCAAGAGCAACTTCAAGGTGCGGAGTCGGAGCCACAGCTGAGCTTGCGAAGAAGACGCGCAATTGGTTTTGGCGTTCTGGTGATGTCCCATTCTTCAAGCAATCTATCTCGAGAAGGGTAGGCTTCTGACAACTTACAAGTGGAACAGACCGTCTTTTACGCGAACAAGCGAGACCGACTGAAAGCTGCAAACCTCGTATTTCAAGACATAGTCGATCGCAGTGTTCGAATTCAAAGCACCACACAACATTATCTGAACTCGATGCAAGAAGAACAGACATATCATACGGAGACTATCGTCAAGAGGCGGCGACCGCTTGAAGAGTACGGAGTAATTTGTCGCGAGACTCGATTATCACTCTTCCTCGAAGAAGAGCGTCTATCTCGTTCAGTCATCGATCTCGTACTCGAATGGAAGAGGAACAAGTCGAAGGAGTAGGAGGAATAGAATTGCTTGAAAGGAGGGAGTAGCTTGAACAGAAGAAGTAGCTTGAAACGAATCCGAATGAGATTGCAACGTGAACTTTACCTTTGTCACCCTCTTCTGCTGTCAGCGCACTCGTTCTAGCACTCACCTGAGTGTGCTGTTAAGCTATGATTGTATTTTTGCTCAATCAGCGTCGAAGTCGAAGGAGTTTTGAGAAGAATCCAAGTCGAAGCACAGACCCTTCGAAAACCGCGGAAACTTTCGGAGCTTCTACCTTCGAATCGCTTCACTCTCTTCGTCCTCTCTCCCTTACCTCCCTGCCTTATGAAGTCCTCCAATCCATTGGGACGTACCTTCCGTGATCCAGTCGAACGCAGCTATGTGTGCCCGGAGCACCACTGTCTTTCGCAAGAAAATACAAGCTCTCCTTACTTCTTCGAGTTATACTCGATCTTCAGTATCCTCAAATGTCTACATCACTCGAAGCTGGACATCGGCTTAGCGCTGGAGGGTATCCTCGAGAATAAGGAATGTTCCGAGAAAGCGAACGAGCGTAAGACAGAGTATTTTCGCTTTCTTACCTGACGAGCTGACTTTTGCGTCGATCATGCAGTCTTCCTCCCTTACCACTCATCCAATCCCAAATACAGACAAGACGACGCAAAGATGAACTGGGCCAGAGGACTAGTAGGGACTTCTCTGCGAAATACAACATTGGCGAACATCGCAGCCGATGAAGAAACAGTCAAGGAATGCCAGATGGCAATCGATTCGCACACTGAGCTCCTCAGCCGCTACGTCGTGGATCTTGTCCTTCATTGGAAGCAAGATGCGCGGGAGTGAGGGAACGGATGGAAGGCCGGCGAGGAGCGAGAGAGGAGGAGTACTGGGATCGAATCTTTCGCACTTGCAACTTTATTCTTTGCTTTGAAACGATAGCTCGAGTCTCCGAGAAACGATAGCTCTCTGGAGATGGCGGGTACCTCGAGAGAAGTGATCGCTGTAGAATGCAAAAACGAGAGAAACGAGATACAAACGAACAATGACAAAGCCTACTTCCTTCGTCCTCCTCCTCCTCCTCCTCCCCCTCCACCTCCCCCTCGATCTCCACCACTCGATCCCTTGTAACCATTCGGGTTCTTCTTGCTCGGTTGATTGCTCCTCTTGACTCGTTTCTCCTTCGAGATTCGGTCCTTTCGAATGTCGGCAGCCGATTTGAGTCCACCAGGAGCAGAACCTGAAGATCCAGGTTTCCCGATCCTTCTCCTCTTTCCT
>Ga0308160_10006844_pt1 | contig 11473 bp, 15 predicted proteins | sample PhyFR1_FD_201036 | JGI IMG/M metagenome (GOLD analysis project Ga0308160, IMG submission 201036) | Phyllosphere microbial communities from UC Gill Tract Community Farm, Albany, California, United States - DLSLF.R1 | ecosystem: Host-associated > Plants > Phyllosphere > Unclassified | place: USA... | reverse complement strand
CGGGTCAGCTGGTTGAGAGGAGGGAAAGTCCGAGAGGGGGCGCTCGGTAGTAAATGGCCCGTAGACGCGTTCGCCGCGCTCGGATGCGCGCAAGTCGATGTGTGTGTGGTGGGTGTTGGCGTGTGGGGAAGGATGGGGGGGGGGGGGGTGGTGCACGCCAGACGTAGCGTACTGGTCCTGGCGGCTGAGCCCTCGCTGGTTGCGAGCCAAGACAGGCCGCTCGAATCGGCGCGGCCCCTTTCTCGCTCGTCACATGGTCCAAATCAGGCAGAGAGGGAAAGCTCGGGGGTACACACCTGCCTCGTGACGGTGATCGAGTCGTGGCCCTCGAATCCAACGGGGCTCGTCGCCCGTTCCGTGTTGTCAAAGACGATCGTCACGCTCGCCTTCGTGACGCCGGCCTGACCGCGCTTGTAGATGAGGTCGAGGAGGTTGGTCGCCCGGACCGAGGTCATGTTGGTGATGCCGAGGACGAAGCAGATGGCGTCGAGGATGTTGGACTTGCCTGGGAGTAGGGAAGGGGGGGGGGGTCAGCGAGAGGTGCTGCTGCTGCGGCTGCTGCCGCTGCCTGCGAGCGGGGGGGGGGGCCTTCGGTGGCCGAGAGAGAAGAGGTGGACGGACCGGAGCCATTGAGGCCGGTGATGGCCTGCGAGCATGCGAATCCATATCCGGCAGGAAGGCAGGGTGAGAGGCGAGGGGAGGGAGTTGCGCGGCCCAAGGAGTGGGTGGAGGTCAGGAGCGGTCAGCTAGAAGGCCAGCCAGGGGCAGGGCAGCTCGCGACGGGACCGACGTTGAACGACTCGTCCCATCCTGTGATGGTCGTCCGGACGGGATACGACTTGAAGCCCTCGAGGATGAGCTCGGCGATCCGCATCTTGACACGGGGGCAGCAGGCGTTGGCGGACACAGGCGACAGGGCGGACGCGACCGACGCCGGCCGAGGTCAAGCGCGTCCTCCTCCCGGGTCAACTTGCCGATGCGAGTCGCGTCGGGCGGGTGGCTGCTGCGCCCCGCCTCGTCCGGGCCGAGCGTTCGCCGGCGGACACGCGCCAGCTCGCCCTGACCCTCATCCTTCACCCTCTGTACCACTCTCCCTCGCACACGCACACACGATGGACGAAGCTCTCCTCTCGGCCGTCTCGGGCTCGATCGCCGGCATGGGCGCCATGGTCAGTCCCAGGATGTCTCTGCTCGCATATCGCCGCCGAGGGGCAGGGGGGGAGGAGGATGCGCCCTCAGCCGCCCGCTGCCGCCCGCGCCTCTTCGTCGTCCTCCTGCCCAACATGGGCAAACGAGAGGGCGAGTAAGAGAGAGGGCTCGCCGGTCGACCCGTTTGACTGTGGATGGCGGACCGGAGGCACTGGGGGAGAGTCGTCTCTCGCCCGACCAGCCAGAGGTCGGCGCTCACGCCGAGGCCCACGTCGGCCTCACCGGCTAAACCTCCCCGGCGGCGAGCGAGGGCGGGCCTATCTCTTCCCCTGCTACACGGGGGGTCGTCCATCTGTCGCCCTTTCCATGCCCTCTGCTCGGCTCTCTGCCGAAGGGGCGACGTCAAGGCCTGCGTCTCTGCGTCCCGGACGGGTCGGGAAGCGGCGATGGCCGGCCGTCGGGAGGGAGCGGGGGCAACCTCCATCACTGCCCGACCTCCTTCATCTCCTTGCCTCATCCAGCGGACCCTTCCCGCAGCCTGACACTCTCGCCTCTAATCTGCCCTCCAGGCTATCACCTATCCGCTCGTCATCGCCTCGACCCGCGACGCAGTCCGCTCGCGCTCAAAGGCCGCTACCGGCCTCTCCGCCGCTAGTGCCGACAAGGCCGAGCCGGCCGAGCACCCCGCTGCGGGCGACAAGTCGTACGCCGCCGTCGTCAAGGATGCCGATGAGGCCGGTCTTGATGCTTCAAAGCCCTCAGCAAAGACTGCTGGCGGGAAAGGTCCGACGGATCAGCTCCGGCTGGCCCTCCACAAGGCACTCGTACGTTCCTGCCCCCTCCGTCTGCTGACCGCCTTCGCGAAGCGCGTGGACGACTGACGCCCGGCCTCGATGATCAGACGACCGCGACCGCCTCAACGGGCACGATTGGCTCGATCCTCGCGACCGAGGGACCCTCGGGCCTCTACGCCGGCCTCCAGAGCTCGCTCGTCGGCATCGCGGCGACCAACCTCGTCTACTACGGCGCCTACTCGCTCGTCTCCGACGGGGCGAGGAAGCGGTCGAAGGGGGGCGAGACGCTTACCGTTGGACAGTCGATTGTGGCCGGTCTCGTGGCTGGTGCGTCTCCCGCGGACGAGAGGCTCCCTCACGAAAGGACAATCAATCCCTTTCTGACCATTCGCCACTGCGCTCTTCTTGGCTGTGCGCAGGCTCGGCCACGACCGTCCTCACTAACCCCCTCTGGGTCGTCCAAGCCCACCAGTCGACCTTTACCCACCTCCACCCAGACCGCCCGCCGCCGTCGATCAAAGAGAGCGTTGGCCTCCTCTACAAGCAGGGCGGGATCGGCGCCTTCTGGCGGGGCATCAAGGCGGCGCTTATCCTCGTCACGAACCCTGTCTTGCAGGTGTGTCCTCCTTTGAAAACCCCGCCCGGGCTCAGGCCAATCAGGATGAGACGCTGACCCTTTCCTCGTGCGCCTGCTCCCACCAGTATGCAGCGTTCGAGAAGCTCAAGGCCCTCCTCCTAGCCTTCCGCCGACGCCAGCAGCTTGCACGTGGGCCAATGGCCGCGGGCGCCGGCGCCGTCGTCGGTCTCTCTTCGGCCGAGCTCTTTGCGCTCGGCGCGCTCGCAAAGCTCTTTGCGACCGGCCTGTCGTACCCTCTCGTCCTCCTCAAGTCGCGACTCGTCCGTCCCTTACCTCTCTCTTCCATGGCGCTCCCCCCCACACAGGCTGACGCTCGCGCTTCTCCCACTAAATGCTCACTACCCGCTCAGCAATCGGCCTCGCACGCCTACCCTTCGATCCCCGCCGCCCTCCGCTCGATCGTCGCCTCGGAGGGCCTCCTCGGCCTTTACGCCGGCCTCCGCGCCAAGCTGCTCCAGAGTGTCCTGACGGCCGCGCTCCTCTTCGCAGGGCAGCAGAGGGTCTATGAGCTTGCGAAGGGGGCGCTTGGCAGGCGCTGAGGGCTCAAAGACAGCCGGCGTGGACTTCTCTACCTGATCGTCGCCTGCTCGCCTGCGACATGCTACAACTCTCTTGACCATCCGCACTGGTCCTCGACCGGTCCTACCCGCTCTCCTGCCCGCTCTTCCCGGACCACCTTGTACCCCATTCTACCGTCTCTCGCTCGGCTTCTTCTTGGATCTCATCATTCTTCCGGCCGTCGCCCCAGCGACCCTCCTATCCCGCCGAGCCGAGGCCCTTCCGCGCAGCCGTCTAGCCCCAGAGCGTTTTTCAGACGACCCAAACGCTCTCCTGCTGGTCCGTAAACGCCCTGGCTCTCCCCTCTCCATCAACCACCCAGCAGTCTTCGAGCCGAACGCCGACGGCCCGCTCGAGGTAGACGCCGGGCTCGTTGGAGAAGGTGTGGCCAGGGAGGAGTACCGTAGGCGAGGCAGCGTGGAGGTAAGGGGGCTCGTGGCCTTCGAGACCGATGCCTGCGAGGAGGGAAGAGATAAGGGCGAGGAGTCAGCTGTGGTTCGTGCGAGCTCATCTGGCTGAGACATGTGGGAAGGGTAGGAGGACGACAACGAGAAGGGGGAGCAGGGATCGCTGGCGCACCATGTCCCAGCCTGTGGGTAAACCCCTTTCGAAAACCAGCCTTAGTCAAGACGGCCCGGGCAGCATGGTCGATCGAGGCGGCTGTCGCGTTGGGGACGACAACGTCGTATGCTGCTTTCTGGGCGGCGTGGACGAGTGACCAGATACGGCTGTGCGCGCGAGGGAGGGGGTGGGGGTGGGGGAAGGGGCGGTCAGCGCGCTTGGCTTTAACGACAGCGCAAGTTCAGCAGCGGGCTGACAGGTGTTCAGCGGGAATCTTGGACCCGGGCAGGGCGAATGTTCGCGTGATGTCTGCCGTATAGCCTTGAAACACCCCGCCCGCATCAATCAGCACGAGCTCGTCGCTCTGGAGCCGCCGCTCGCCCGAAGCGCCGTGCGGGAGGGCAGCGTCGGGCCCAAAAAGGACGAGCGCGTTGGCCTTCGGTCCGAGGCCGGCTTTGGCGAACCAGTGGTCAAGGACGAGCGAGGCGGCGTGCTCGGTCATGCCAAAGCCGAGGTTGTCCTTCGTGTTGCGGATGGCCCAGAGCGTGAGCTGAAGGAGGAAGGGGGGAGGGGGACATGTCAACGATGCTAGTCCGACAAGGGCAAACCTCGACGAAAAGCACCTCGTTTGCGCAGACGAGACGGTCGATCTCCTCGGTTGTCTTGCGCTCACGCAGCGTCCGGATCCCGGATGGGCTGCTCATGACGCGAACGTCGGTCCCGAGCTCGCGCGCCAGCGAGGCTTCGAGGTCGGCGGCGATGCCGGACCGGACGTTCTCATCGACGACGACCTTGACTGGCCGACCGGCAGCGATTGCGGCGGATGCTGAAGGGGCGAGGTAGGCCGCGAGCGAGGCGTAGGGGTCTTCAGCCTCGGCCCAAGGGAGCCAGATTGTCGAAGCCGGGTCGAGCGCGAGCGGCAGCTGAAGTTTAGCCCGCGTCATCTCGAACGAGGGGACGACGACTAGCGTTGGCTCCGACTTTGAGCTCGCATTTGTCGTCGGAAGCGTGACGAGCAGGAAGGGTCGCTCGGAGAGATGCCAGCTCGAGGCCGAGAGGTTGGCGTAGAACAGAGTGTTTGCGCTCGGCTCAGAGACGTAGGCTGCGTGACCTTCGTCGGCGAGCGTCGCGGCGAGCCGAGCGCGGCGGGCGGCGAATGTGGCAGGGCCGAGCGGAGTGAGAGCCGTTGCGCAGCTTGGGAGTGGAGGCGGGGAGTGCAAACAGCAGCTCGAGAAGAGGGAGGAGAGGCCGACCTGGGTGGGCGAGATGGGAAGGTCAGTTAAGTGCGAGCGAGGGAGACTGCATGCACGCATTGATCCGACCGGTCTGGCTGGGTCGCCACCTTGAGCTGCCACGGCTAGGACCCATGGAAGGATACGGCTCGCTTGGCCACGTAGCAGTCATTCGCGTCTTGAGCCGAGAGGATGGCCGCCAGCGCGGGAGGCAGGGGTTGGGGGTCTGACCGAGGGTCGTCTGCAGGCGTCGGAGGAGACCGAGGCCAGCGGCATGAAGGACTCACGACTACGAGCAGGACGCCGGCCGCAAGCCGGGTCTTGGATGAGGTCGGTCGGGAGGGGCGTCCGCCGCTGGCGAGCTCGTTGACGAGCGGGAGCGCTTGCTTCTCCATCGGAGTCGCTTCTGAGGACGGCGAGAGGATGACTTCAGGGGTGCTCTGGTCGGATGGCAGAGGGCGCGCCGGCGGACAAGAGTCGGGCCGACGCCTTGTTGCTGCTGTCCCTCCCTACCCCTTCCCCGTCATCCTCCCAGCCGACAAGGTCCAGCTCAACATTCAGGTCAGGCGATCTCGTCTGCTCGCTCTCCGTCTCCTTCGTTTCCTCGCTCCGGCGTGGCCCTCGTCGAAGCCAGGGACGACCGCGCTCGACGGCCCTCGCGGTCCGATCTTCGGAGCCCCGCCGCGCCTTGGCCCCTCCCTGCTCGCGCTTTAGTGCTTTGGACCCTGCCCAGCTGCTGCCTTCGCAGCCTCCCGCTAGCAACGATGGCCGACTCGAAGCCCGAAGTCGCGCAGCACGTCGCAGCCGTCCCAACGCCGCCAACGGCGATAGCGGCGACACCGACGCCTGCCTCGGAGGATGCGGTCCCGCGCGAGACGCTCCTGCTTTCGATCCCCCCTCCGGCGCCGTACGACCTCTACGTCCGCTCGCTGGACATCGGCCTGCCTTCGACGGCGCCGACGCTTGCGTCCAAGCTGGCCGGGCTCGTCGGCCGGAGCTCTAAGAAGCGACCGTCAGCTACCGATGAGAAATACGGCGCAGAGCCGGCAAAGGACTGGATCGTGCGCGACGTCGACGCCGTCTGCAAGAGTGGCGAGGTGCTCGCCCTCATCGGCGGCTCTGGCTCGGGTGACCCCCCTCCGCATCCTAGTCTCGCTCTCGTGACTTGAACTGATCCTTACTGCTTTCTTCTTCAGGCAAGACGTCGCTGTTGAACGCCATTGCCGGCCGACTCGGTGCGCTCCCCGTCCTCAAAGGCGAGGTCGAGTTCGTTCCGGCCGCCTCGACGGCCAGCGGAGTAGACCCTGCCGCCAGCGGCGCAGACGGAGCGACCAAGACCTCCAAGGTCAAGGCCGGCAAGGTGGTCGGCTTCGTCCGGCAGAACGACTACCTGCTTCCGTACCTGACCGTGCGCGAGACGCTCACGTTCGCGGCCAGCCTCCGCCTGCCGCGGAGCGTCGACCGGGCGCAGCGGGCCGAGATCGTCGAGCAGACGATCCTCGAGCTCGGCCTGAGCGACGTCGCTGATGTCGTCGTTGGCGGCGGCGAGGGCGCTCGGAAGGGCATCTCTGGCGGCGAGCGCCGACGGCTCAGCATCGGCTGCACGCTCGTTACGCTGCCCTCGGTCTTGATTCTCGACGAGCCGACGTCTGGCCTCGACGCCTTCACCTCGCACCTGCTCCTCCTCCTCCTATCGCACCTCGCTTCGCGCGGCCGGACAGTCATCCTCTCACTCCACGCGCCCCGGTCCGATGCGTTCGAGATCTTTGACCGGCTTTGCGTCCTGAGCAAAGGTGAGGTCGCCTACAGCGGTCCGACCCGGGCTAGTCTCGGTTGGTTCGGCTCGCGCGGGCTGGAGTGCGGCGAGGGTGTCAATCCGCTCGATTTTCTTGTCGACATCACCTCGGTTGACGTGCGCGATCCGGCGCGCGAGGACGAGTCGAAGGAGCGGGTTGGCACGCTCGTCGCCGCCTGGAAGGCCCGCTCGTTGACAGAGAAGGAGCTCGCGAACTCGACGCCGTTGACCCGGTCGGCCGGCAGAGCTTCGCATGATGATGGCGCCCCGCTACCGGACGAAGACCCGGCGTATGACGCGCGGCGGCCGGGCGTCTTCGTCCAGACGGCAATCCTGCTCAAGCGCTCGCATCTCAACGTCTACCGCAACGTGCCCCAGCTCTTTGGCTTTGCCGCCCAAGCTGTCATCATCGGCCTCCTCATGGGCCTCACCTTTTTCCAGCTGGGCGAGAGTCCGGCCGACGTACAGTCTGTCAAAGTGCGGTCGTCAACACCTGCACTTTTCCGAAGTGACTGTCGCTGACTCCTTCCTCCCACCTGTGGCACGGCAGAATGCGAGCTTCCAGGTCGGTCGACTTGCTAACCGTCAGAGATTGCCTGCTTCGACGCTGACCTGTCTCTCTCTCTCCTTATGCAGCTCATCCCGGCCTACTTCTACCTGACCCAGGTTTACTGGATATGGACCTATTGCAACTCCCTCGTTATCTTCGACCGCGAGCGTGAGGACCGGCTCTACGGTCAGTCCTCCTGCTCGTATGCCTCCCGCCCTCTGAGCCTACGATGCTGACCGCTTTGCGTGCAACAGCCGTTGTGCCCTGGGTGCTCTCCGAGTTCCTTTCGGTCCTGCTGCCTTCGATCCTCGCGCCCTTCATCTAGTGAGCGCCGCTGTCCGTCGACTCTCCTCACTCGAGGAGCGCAACTGAACGCCTTTCTCCTCTCAAAGCGCCGTCATACTCTTTACGATGGCCGGCCTCCGACATGACCCGTATGCCTCGAGCCTGTTCATCGTCGCCAGCGTCTGCGTCCTCGTCCAATGGGCGGTGCAAGGTGCGTCTCGTGGGCCGGCCGGCGACCAGTGTCGAGAGGCGCCCAGGTCTGACTCTTTTGTGCGACCGCTTCCTGGCAGGTCTCGCCTTGCTCGCCGCTTCGATCGTCCGGCAGTTTGCCATCGCCAGTCTCGTATGCGTACGTCGCTCTCCTTATCATCCTCACTCGCTGCGTTCTCGACTGACCCCATCCCCGCCCGATCTTCCAGAACGCCGCCAGTCTCTTCATGGTGCGCTCGCGCTTCCGAACATGGTTCCTCCCTCGACGTTCGCTCGGCTGACGCGGTCCTTCCTTCTTGCAGACGATGGCCTCCGGCTTCCTGCTTACCAGCGTCCCGGCTTACGTCGCCTGGTTCCGATGGGTGCGTTCAGCACCTCATAGTGTTGCTCTCCTTGGCGATCGCCTCGACTGACTCCTTCGAGCCGTCGTCTCGCAGATCTCGTTCAACTTTTATGGCTACCGGTTAGTCTAGCCGGCAAGAGTCGATTGACCGTCGAGCTGACGCCTTCCGCCCCTCTCCCCCGAAGAATCATCGCCCCAACCTTGCTCGAGGGTCGGACCTTCGCATGCCCCGGAGTAACGGGCGCAGCCAGAGTGCAGGTGGGTCTCGCTGCGCATCCCGGGCCGCTCGACTCTAAGGACTGACCGGGTTGACCCTCCTTGCAGTGCGACGGCGACCGCACCCTCGCTGGTCTCCTCATCTCGACCGAGACTTCGATCGGCGTCTGGTACGCCGGCTTGATCGGCATGTTCGTCGTCGAGCATGCGCTCGCCGCTCTTGCTCTCCATTTCTATCACCCGGGCGGCGTCAAGTTTGCGCGGGCGACGTCGGCCCGCAAGGGCAAGGAGGACGGCATGACGGACGCGCTCGACATTCCGCGCCAGCAGATCGATGTCGAGGTGCGTTCCGAGCCTGCGTTCTGCACCGCAGACCATCGACTGACGCTCGCGATCTCCTCGCATCGTCATCGTGCCAGATCGACCACCTCTCGCTCAAGTGGACCAAGCGCGGGCTCTGGCCCTTCTCGACGAGGACGCAGAACAAGACGATCCTGCGCAACGTGACGGCCTCGTTCCCGGCCGGCGAGGTCTCGGCCATCATCGGGCCGTCTGGCGCAGGTAAGAGTACGATCCTCCAGCTGCTTGCCCACCGGCACCTCAATGCCGGCTCGATGGCCCAGTTCAAGTCGGAGGGCGCGCTGCTCTTCAACGGCGAGCCGTCGACGAAAGACGTACAGAACTCGATCGCCTTTGTCGAGCAGGACGATGACTACCATCTCTCGGGTCTGACCGTCCGCGAGACGCTGCGTTACGCGGCCATTTTGCGACTACCTGCGTCGATGACGCGCAAGAGCAAGCTGTGAGTCGCACCGGCTGTCACAGCCGCGACTCGGGGCTGACGTCGCTCTTTGCACCCGCCAGAGCTCGCGCCGAGGACGTCCTGCTGATGCTCGGCCTGAACGACTGCGCCAACGTCCTCGTCGGCGGTGCTCTAGTCAAGGGTGCGTCTGGTCGATATTCTAACAGCGGCCGACCCAAGGCTTATTTGACCCACACACACCAATTTGTGCAGGCATCTCGGGCGGCGAGAAGCGCCGACTGTCGCTCGCGGTGCAGATGATCAGCGACCCCTCGGTCCTTGTCGTCGACGAGCCGACATCGGGCCTCGACTCGTTCATTGCCGCAAACGTCATGGAGTGTCTGACGAGCATCGCTCGTACCGGTCGGACCGTCATTGCGACGATTCATCAGCCGCGGTCCGAGATCGTCAAGACGTTTGACGGCCTGACCGTCCTCGCCAAGGGCGGCGCTCTCGTCTACAGCGGGCCCTACGCGCATGCAATGCCCTGGTTTGAGGCACAGGGCTTCCCTCTGCCTAGCAAGTCCTTCAACCCGGCCGACCATATCCTCGACGTCGTCTCGGTCGATCCACGGCCGGGCCGCGAGGCCGAGTCGGCCGCCCGCGTTGCCGGCCTTATTCACGCCTGGGGCGAGCAGGTCCAAAAGGTCGATCTCGTCGAGGACCGGACGCCGCGCGACGGACAGACGATCGCCGCCGGCTCCAAGATCACGCCGCTCTACATCGCCTTCCCGGTCGTTCTCGAGCGCATGGTGCTCAACCTATGGCGCCAGCGCGAGGCCTTCTTCAACCGCCTGACGCAGGCGCCCCTGCTCGGTCTCATCTTCCGTGCGCCCCCGCCTCTTCCTCTTAATGGCCGCACGATAAACGACTCATATGCGCCTCTTGATTGCCGCCCTGCCCAGTGCTCTTCTACCAGCGCATCACGAAGGGTCCCGCCGGCGCGCAGGATCGCATCGGTACGTCAGACAGTCGACGTCTCTCACAAGACGATTGTCGACCTGATCGAACCCGGTGCCTTTCCTCTGCCAGGTGTCACGCTCGAGAACGTCAACAGTATCCCCTTCGTCGGTCTCCTCAACGGCATCGCCATCTTTCCGCTCGACCTGGCCACGTTCAAGCACGAGTACTCGTCCGGCGCCGCCTACTCGGCAGGGACGTTTCTCCTCGCCTACTCGGTCTTTGAGCTCTCGATGACGGTCCTCGCCGCCCTAGTGAGTCGGCCCGGTTTCCACATCACCGTGGGCTGCCTTTTGCTGACACGCCGTCGCCATCTCACCAGCTATACGGCCTTATCATGAACGTCGCCGTCGGCCTCCAGACGAGCGTCCGCATCTACTTCGAGTTCTCGACTACACTCCTCTGCCTGCTCTCGTTTGGCGAGTCGATCGCCGTTCTCTTTTGCACATTCGTCGGCCAGATGGGCCTCGCAGTCTCGCTCGTCTCGACCGGTGCGTTCGGCGCTGGCATGCGCTTTCCGCAGAGTCCGGCAACTGACCTGATCGTACACTCTGCGACCCTTCCAGTCCTCGCCTGCTGCTGCCAGATCTCGGGACTCGTTTCGCTGTCAATGCCAAAGTGGCTGGCCGCCATCGCCTGGGCGACGCCGATGAAGGGTGCGCGACGTCGCTTCCGTCGTTCATGAAAGGTGCCTCGTACTGACGCTCACTCTTGACTCAAAACAAAATTACAGGCGCCACCAAAGTCCAATTCATCAACGAAGCCCGCGGCCTTCGCTTCAATTGCGACGAGGCCTCGATCGCGTCTGGCCGCTGTGTCGCGACGACGGGCGATCAGATGCTCCAAGCATTCGGCTTTGAGGACCTCAATACCGCCCGCTTCCTCGGCATCATGGTTGCGACTACGGTCGCTTGGCGTGTCCTCGCCTGGGCGTGCCTTCGTCTCAAGATGATCAATAAGTAGCGACATCCTGCCTCTCCCTGTCCGTTGTAAAAACATTTCTCCTTTCTGTCGTTTGTACGCCCTGCACCCACCTGTTCCTGCATTCATCTCTTCGCACTGATTGCCTCCGATACATCATGACGTCTGCTCACTAAACGATGGGATCGACGAACGAAGCGCCGGAGTTTGGTGTTGCCCGTCGCCGGAACGGCGTCAAGCGTCGGACCCGCTCACGTGTACAGCGCTGTGTCGGCGGTGAAGCTCTTAGATCCTCTTCCAAGCATTGTCGAAGTGACACTTCGATCTGATCAACTCGGACGCAAGCTCTCTCTGGTCAGCGCTTGCCATCATCGGAACGAGCGCTGGCCGGTCTGAACGTACGCGGGCTGAGATCGGCGGGCTGCTGCGCGGGGGGTTGCCGCCGCCGGCACGCCGAGCT
>Ga0308160_10006843_pt1 | contig 11476 bp, 11 predicted proteins | sample PhyFR1_FD_201036 | JGI IMG/M metagenome (GOLD analysis project Ga0308160, IMG submission 201036) | Phyllosphere microbial communities from UC Gill Tract Community Farm, Albany, California, United States - DLSLF.R1 | ecosystem: Host-associated > Plants > Phyllosphere > Unclassified | place: USA... | reverse complement strand
TTCCTGCTGCGGCAGAAGGACACCTCGCTGGAGCTGCTCGACAAGAACGGCAAGCTGAAGATCGACGTCGGTCTCAAGCGGCTGCTCAACTCCATGCGCACCGAGCCGGGCGTGTACTCCGAACTGTACGTCAAGTCGCCCATGGGCGAGGCGATGCTGCGCCTGTGCCTCGACCCCGCGACCAACCTGCTGTTCTCGAACAAACTCGAAGACAACAAGCCGATCGACGAACTGCGGAACCAGGGGTACAGCATCGACGACGCCATCGCGATGGTCCTCAAAAGCAGGGGTCTTTAATGAACTCGATCATCCATACCGCCACCGTGTCCATCGTGGTCGTCGCGACCGCGCTGGCGGGCTACCACCGCTTTGTGGTCGCGCCAGCCGCGCTGACCGCCGTGGTCGACCTCGAGTCGATCATCAGCGAATGCCAGGCCGAGCTCCAGCCACTGTTGATCAAGGCGGCAAGCGACCAGGAGCGGGCCGCGATTCAGCAGCAAGCGGCGCTCTTTCCTCGCCTGCTGCAGACGGCTGTCGGTGAACTGGCGGCAGAATGCCGCTGCCAGGTGCTGGACCGCACTGTCCTGCTCACGCCACGTCCGGGAACCCTCGATCTGACGGCGCAATTGAAATCGAAGGTGCTGAAATGATCCAGAAACTCACACTTCGGCAAGACATGCGGCGACGCTGGTACGCGTACCTGTTCCTGGCGCTGATCTGGACTCTCGTATCCATCCGCATCTTCGTCGATCCGACGCCGCGGCTGCCGATCCTGTACAACGCAACGCCAAGCCTGCCATACACGTTCGCTTATGTACGCTACGGCCAGAAAACGTTTAATCGCGGCGACTTCATCATCTACGCGTTCGACGGCGGTGCGCAGAAGTACTTCCCCGGACTGCGCCGGCAGCCATTCTTCAAAATCGTCCGTGGCGTGCCAGGCGACGTCGTTTCCGTACGCGACCGCGATGTGTTCGTCAACGGCAAATTCGTCGGCATGGCCGAGCAGTACGGGCCGAAACGGCTCGTGCTCGACCCGATCGAGCCGGGCGTCATTCCGCCTGGCCGGTTCTTCGTGCAAGGCACTGGTCGCGGCAGCTTCGATTCGCGCTACAAGCTGAGTGGCCTGGTGCGCAGCGATCAGATCCTGGCCGGGGTCGTTCCACTGTTCTGAGGTGCACGATGAAGTGCGGGTTCGTTGTCGCATTGCTGATCGGCGCCGCCGTCGGCTGGCTGTTCTTCGGACGCGACCTGCGCCAGATGCCCAGGGTCGCGGCCGGCTCTGCGTGCAGACCGCATGGGGACGACGGACAGGTCGCGAAGCCCGCCGCCATTGTGCCAGCCGCTGGCGACCAGTGGGTCCGGGACTGGGCGCGCGGCGTCGGCCAACGTAGCTGGGCTGCCGTGCAACACCACGAATGTTCAAGTGAGGATCGTTAAATGCGCTTTTTCGTCTGTTTGACCGTGGCCGCAACGATGGCGCCGCTCCATGCCCAGGTGTTGCCGCCGGTGGGCCCGACCTACCCGATTCAGGAGCAGAGTGTTCTGGCCCAGATCGAGCAGCGCCTGCGCAGCATGGAGCGCAGCGGCGAACTGGCGCGGCTACAGAACGAAAGCGCGCGTCGTGCCGCGGACTCGATCCGCAATCCGGCGCCGATTGCCGGCCTTTCCGCCGGGCCGACCGCCCGGACCCACTACTACGACCCGACCTACACGCTTGACCGGAACGTCTTCGACAACCAGGGCCGCTTGCTGTTCGCCGCCGGGACAAAGAAGAATCCGCTCGAGGTTGTTTCCATGACGCGCCGCTTGCTGTTTTTCGACGCGCGCGACGCGCGCCAAGTGACGCGCGCCAGGGAGCTGATCACGAAGTTCGGCGCCGACGGCGTCAAGCCGGTCCTGGTCGGCGGCTCCTACGCCGACCTGATGAAGCAATGGAAGCTGCAGGTGTACTACGACCAGCAAGGCACCCTGGTCCGAAAGTTCCAGATCCGTCAGGTGCCGGCACTGGTGTCGCAGGAAGGCATGCGGCTTCGTATCGACGAACTGGAGACCAAATGATGAAGAACGTGGTCGCAAATATTTTGCGGTTGCTGGCGTTGTGCTGCGCGTGCCTTGCGCTGCCGGCCGGGGCGCAGGGGGTCAGTACCTGCGTCGGCAAGTTCCCGAATCCGATCACCGACATATGCTGGAGCTGCATCCTCCCGATCAAGATCGGCAGTATCCCGGTGGCCAACATCGGCAGCCAGGAAGACAGCGACACCAATCCAACGTCGCCCATCTGCAATTGTGGTACGAGCCCGATTATCGGGCTGTCCATCAGCTTCTGGGAACCGGCCCGGATCGTCGAGATCACGCGCAAGCCATTTTGTCTGGTGTCGATGGGCGGTATCGATCTTTCGCCGGGCATGGCCGTGCCGGAAGGGGGGCGCAGCTTCATGCCAGGCGGCAGGTCGGGCTCGTTCTACCAGGCGCACTACTACCTCAACCTGGTGATGAACTGGATGAATGTCATCGCCGATTTTGCCTGCAAGGAGAAAGGCGGCTTCGACCTCGCGTACGTGACCGAGGTCGATCCGCTGTGGAACGACGACATGCTGACGGCGATCCTGAACCCCGATGCCATCCTGTTCGCCAATCCGATCGCCCAGGCGGCATGCGCTGCCGATTGCGTCAAGGCCTCGCTGGGCTTCGGTTTCAAGCAGATGTTCTGGTGCGCCGGCTGCCAGGGCGCGATCTACCCGCTCGACGGCAACGCCGGCGACCACCTCGGCGGAGTGCGTACCGCGGAACTGCTGACCCAGCGGCTGATGGCCAAGATGCACCGCGAGTTCATCGCGTGGGGATGGCATGGCAGTCCTGGTTTGTGCGGACCCTACTTCCTGCCCATCATGGACAAGACCGCATACAAGACCCAGCTGCTTTATCCGATACCGGCCACCGCGAAGTTGAGCGACCTGGTGCCCTCCTCCGGCAGCGGCACGCCATCGCAGCCGGACAGTGGGGTTCCGCTGCCGCAGCTGACCGGCAGGTGCTGTCAGCCTTTTGGACGGACCACGGTGATCTGGGGCGCCGGCAAGGAATTTCCCGTGAAAGGCGAGGACTACTCGTTCATCTTGTTCAGAAAAAGGAGCTGCTGTGTTGGATATGGCCTTTAATTGGCGCGCATTGGGCCTGGCCCTCGGTAGCGCAGCATTGATGTCCGGCTCGGCGCTCGCCCAACAATCCGCCCGCGGCGCTTGGGCGCCGGGCCACGCCGCAGCAGCCAGGATCGCGAGCAACCCCGCGGGCGCGGCGGCCACCGCGGCCGCGCCGGCGGCAGGACTCAACCTGATCGACCTTGCCAACGGCTACGCCGGCTCGGTGCCGGCCCTGCCCGCCGCCGACGGACCCCTGCTGATGGTGTTCGTCAGCTTCTCCATGCCGCAGCCATCCCTTGCGCGCCTGGTCGAACAGGCCGAGTCGAGCGGTGCCGTGCTAGTGCTGCGCGGCCTCGACCAGGGGTCGATGCTGGCGACGGCCAAGCGGATCAAGGCGTTGATCGGTCAGCGGCGCGTGCAATTCCAGATCGACCCGCAATCGTTCGAACGCTACGGCGTGCGTGCGGTACCGACCTTCGTCCTTACCTCGAGCTCGACCTTGGCCACGCCGTGCAGCGGTGCCCAGTGCTTCGCGAACGCGCAATTCGCCTCGGTGTCCGGCGACGTGTCGATCGCCTATGCCCTCGAACAGATCGAGCGCGGGGCGCCTCGGTTCGCCGGCCAGGCGCGCACTATGCAGCGCAAGACTGGTGGGGGCTGACGATGCGCGGCGCCCGGATATTTGCGTGCTGCCTGCTGGCGCTGTGCACCCATGCTGCGCGGGCCCAGACCGAGTTTGACCCGCAGCAGGCCCAGATCGCCAACCAGTCGGTTCTGCCGTCGGTAACGTCGGCCACCGGGGCGCGTACCGTCGTGCCCGACTATACCGAAACACCGGATGAGCTGAAGTACGAAGGTCGCGACGTGCGCAGCGAGGCACAGAACCGCCTCACCACCTGCGCGCTCCAGCCAGCCCTGCCAGGATGCGAAGCGACCCTGGCCGTCCAGGAATCCGCATCCCGGCCCCGGGCGGACCTGAGCGATGTCGCGGGTTCGATCGCCGGCGCGCACGACGCGGCGGCCAACCCGGCGGCCAACCTCGGCAACTTGTCGAGTTATTACAGCGGTTGTTCGGAAACAGGCACCTGCAGCAGCGACGTCTTCTGCTTCGGGTCGCACTGCTTCGAGACCAAGGCCGCAGCCGACCCGGATTTCGCGGCCGCGATGAGCTACATGGAAGCCGCGCGGCAGGCAGGCGTGTATCTCGACCCCGGTACTGCCATGAACCGCGATTCGGTCCGCGTGTTTTCGGGAGAGGACAACCGATGCGAGGAAAACCTCGTCCAGAACTGCTGTGCATCCAGCCAGAGTGGGAAGGGCATGAGCAACGGGAAGATGACCGGCGTGGGCTCTATGCTGGTGTTCGACTTGCTGATGAATTCGGGGAACCGTCGCTTCCTGATGGCTGGGTTCAAGTCGCTCGCAACCGGGGCCGGGTTCAGCGGGACACTGTCTCTGTACGGCGTTTCATTCACGGCAAACCCGGTGATCGCCGATGCCTATTACACCGAGCTGTCCCAAGTCGATGGGGTCTTTATCGGTATCGACCCGACCACCATGGCGATCCACGTGGCTGTGATGATCGCCATGCAGATGATGCAGTGCGACGAGGAAGAAATGAAGACGGGCCTGAAGAAAGGGGCCGCACTTTGCCACATGGTGGACGAGCGCCGCTGCAAGCGTCGTGTGCTGGGCATCTGCCTGAAACGCGAGTCGGTCATGTGCTGCTTCAATTCCGTGCTGGCGCGCGTCATCAACGAACAGGGACGGACACAGCTCGGCATCAACTGGGGTAGCGGCGACCGGCCGGCCTGCACCGGCTTCACGGTGGCCCAGCTCCAGAGCCTAGATTTCTCCAAGATGGACCTCACCGAATTTTACGCGTCGATCGCGCCTGACCAGGCCGATCTTGGCTCATTCCAGGACGGCGCAAAGACCATCGCGCCGCAATGCTACTACGGCAACGGGAACTGCAATGCGACACAATCACCGCCTCCTTCTACCCCTGCTGGGCAGTAGCCTGCTGTCTGCCTCGGCAGCCCTGGCCGCGCCGGCGCGCGAGGTCACGGACCTGCGCGCCTTGTGGATGAGCGCGATCGACAGCCCCGACGGCCGCGCCAGCGGTGTGTTCGTGTCGCCCGAAGCGAAGGCGATCGCGTCCCAGATGAAGACGACGTCCCCGCTGCAGGTTCAGGTAACCACCATCAGGACGTATGCCCAGGACGGCTGCCGGCGCCTGCAGATGACCATCACGGCGGAGAATGCGGTCGTCGGTCCTTCGGCCGGGCCACGCAACCAGGACCTCGTCTATGCCTTCAACTATTGCCGCGACGGCCGGCCTCCGCGTTCGCTCGAGGTGAAGCCATGATGCGCGCCGGTGTCGCGATTGCCCTGGCGATTCTGCACATTGCCGCGTATGCGGATGATCCGGCACCCGACAAGGGCCGGGTCGGTTGGCACTTTTACGATGATCCGCTTCCCCCGCCGCCCCCGCCTCCTCCCCCGGCGCCAGCGAAAGTGGTGGCACCTCCGCCTGTGGCGGTCCCGCCTGCGCGGCCGCCCGAGCTGAAACTGTTCGAAGACATGCAGCGCAAGATGGAGGAGCTGCGCAACGTCGCGATCGTCAACCCGAGCGAGGACAACGTCAAGCGCTACATGCTCTACGAGCAGATGGTGAAGGAGAAGGCTTATCGTTTCGCCGAGGTGGCGCAGCTGGTCTCGTGGAGCAATCCGAGTCTGGACAGCACGCTGCAAGGCCGCCCGGTCAATCCGGGCGCCGCCAAGGTTTATGACGACGTGCAGGACGCAAACACCGGCAAGAGGCTGGCCGACCTGGGGAAGGACCATGCGTTGCTGTTCTTCTTTCGCAGCGACTGCCCGTACTGCCACCGCTTCGCGCCGATCCTCGCGTACTTCCAGAAGAAGTATGGCATCCGGGTCGACGCCGTCAGTCTGGACGGCGGTGGCCTGCCCGAGTTCCCGCGCCCGCGCGTCAACAACGGCATCGCCGAGCGCCTTGGCGTACAGCAAGTTCCGGCTGTCTTTCTGGCCCAGCCTTTTCGGGGTGAGATCAGCACCGTCGGCTACGGCGTGATGAGCACTCCCGAGCTCGAACAGCGTGTGATCAAGGTTGCGGACGCGCCGCGAAACGGCGCCGAAGGCGTCGACCTGACCAAGACCGTCTTGAAATGACTGGAGAACTCCATGGCAAATAGGAAAATGCGTGTCGTTGCGGCGCTGCTTGCTGCGATCATGGCATCGTCGCCTGCTGTCCACGCCGGCGACCTGAACAGCGAGATGAACGCAATGTTCAACAGTATGGGCGCGACCGGCACCTATACCCAGCCCGGGGCGTTTCGCGGCCAGGCGATGAACACGTACACGGGCGGTTCGATCGACATGCGGATCCCGAACAAGCGCTATCAATTGTTCGCGTTCGAAAAGCCGAGCCTTCATGTAGGCTGCAACGGTGTGTCCATCAACGGCGGGTCGATGTCGCTGATCAGCGGCGATGAGTTCGTGCAGCTGCTCAAGCAGTTCGGTTCGGCCATGAAGGGGATGGCCTTCCAGCTTGCGCTGCAGGCCGTCTCACCGATCCTCGGGGGACGCGTCGAATGGCTCAAGGAACTCGAAAGCAAGCTGTCGATTTCGAGCAAGAGCAGCTGCGAACTGGCGGGCATGGCGTGGAGCAAGATCGGCGACATGGCCAACTACAGCGTCGGCAAGGCGTGCGTGGACGCCGCGAAGATCCTGGACGGTCTGGGTCCTGCCGAGGCGGAAAAAAAGTGTGCGTCGGCCGGTGGCACGAGCGAGACCCTGAACCGTGCGAAGACCAGCGGCGATGCCGAGCTGGCGAAGCTTCCCCCGTTCTCCGGCAACCTGACCTGGCAGGCCCTCAAGCGCGGCGACAGCGCGCAGCTCAGCGACGACGACCGCGAGCTGGTGATGAGCATGGTCGGCACCTTTATTTACAACGACGAGGGCGGGGTTGAGGAATCGCACCAGGCGACGCTGACCAGCGCCAGCCAGATTCTGAAGGGCGAAGACGCCGAGGACGCCTCCGGCGAAGTCGCCATCACCTTGTTGCGGTGCGACGAGACGGTTGCATGCCTGCATCCAACGAGCAAGCAGATCAGGCTCAAGTCGCTCACCCGGCGCGTGCGTGAGCGGATGGAAAGTATCGTGCAGCATATCCGGAACAAGCAGGCTTTCGGCACGAATTCGGAGGAAATCGCCTTCGTCAACATGGTCAACGAGCCTGTATATCGGATGCTGTCGATCGCAACGATGACCAGCAAGGACGACCCGGCAATGGGCCTGATCGGCCGGTACGGGGATGTCATCGCGGCCGACTATGCTTACGGACTGCTGAGCCGGACACTGCGTCTCGGCCTGTCTGCACTGATGGTGCAAAGCAAGCTGAACGAGGCGCAGGCGCGCGATGCCACCAATCTGGCAAGTGCGACGCAGGGCATGCTGCAGACCCTGAGCCAGGAAAAGACGACGATGTACTCGAAGGTGACCGGAATCGCATCCCTCACCGGCGAGCTGGAGCGCCTGCAGCGGGAACTGCGCGCCAACAGTTCGTCGAAGATCCTGTCGATGTTCGGCGACTCGCGCTACGGCTCGGCCAACTAGGAGCTGGCGACATGGATTGGACCATCTATAGTTATCACAATGTCCAGGCGCTGCGCGGTGTGTTGAATGCGATCGCGATGGCCACCGGTGCAGGGGACTTCAAGGCGTCCGTCGTGATCGTGTTGATCTTCGGCTTCTTTGCCGCCATGGTCGCCTATGCGGTTGCGCCGCAAAAGATGCAAGGTTGGCAGTGGCTGGCCTCTGTGACGCTGGTGTACGCCGTACTGTTCCTGCCCAAGGCACAGGTCCAGCTGATGGATGTGACGGCCCAGGAACCTCCAGCCGTGGTGGGCAATGTACCCTTCGGCCTGGCGTTGCTGGCCGGCGGGAGCAGCCAGGTCGGTCACGTGCTGACCGGCCTGTTCGAGACCGCTTTCTCGTCCATTCCCGGGGACGGTCCAGTGTCGCGCCCTGAGGAACTATCGTATCAGCGTAACGGGCTGATGTTCGGTGCCCGCCTGATCAACGCCAGCCAGAACTTTGCGTTCGGCAATGCGGAATTTCGCTCGGACATGACTGAGTTTCTTTCAAACTGCGTCGCCACGTCGCTCGCCAGTGGCGACCTCGACGTCGAGACGATCCGCAAGTCGACCAATCTGTGGCGAGACATCGAGCCCGGCCTGAACCCTGCGCGTTTTTCCGTGCTCGCGAACGCCGGGGCGAATGACGTCCTGCCTTGTACGGATGTCTACCGTGCACTGGGCGGGCGCATGGCGAACGAGGTCCAGAACGTGAAGGCCACACTCGCCTACAACATGCACCCTGGTCTGCCGGGCGCCGAAGCAACCACACGTATCGACTCCGAGATCACGGCAGCCTACGCAAGCTCGTGGCTCGTGGACGCGTCCTACAGCGCCTCGGACGTCATCGCCCAGAATGCGATGATCAACTCGTTCAAGGACGGTTCCGCGCTCGATTTCGTGCGCAGCGGCGATACGTCGGGTTTGCTCATGAACCAAGCGATGTCGACCACCTACCGCCAGAAGAATTCGGCGTTCATCACGAACGCCAAGATCGCGGAACAGGCGCTGCCAGTGATTCGCAACGTCATTGAGGCCGTGACCTACGCGCTGTTCCCGCTGTTGGTGCTGCTGATGTTCCTGACCACTGGCCGCGATACGATAGCGGCGTTCCGTAACTACGCGACGGTGCTCATCTGGATCCAGCTGTGGCCCCCGTTGTATGCTGTCCTGAATTTTATGGCCGGCATCTACGCTTCCTACGACCTCGCCGCGGCCGGCGTGATCGATCCGGCGTCAGCATCACGCGGGGTGGCCCTGGCGACGCTTGGCGCGATCAACGACAATGCATTGTCGAGCCAGGCGGTGGTCGGCTACCTGACCTTCACGATCCCGGTCATCGCCTGGTCCGCACTCAAGCGCATGGAAAACCTGGGCACCACCCTCGCTGGTGCCCTGAATGGTCTCCAGTCGACCGGTGACGCCAACGCGGGCAGCGCCAGCATCGGCAATTTGACCTCGGGCAGCGTGTTGCGCAACCAGGCCAACGTCTCGCCGTCCCGCAACAATCCGGGCGTCGACCGCTGGCAGGGCGACGATGCCACCTCATACACCCGGGATGTGCATGGCAACGTCACGCACCAGATGGCCGTCAACAGTGGTCCTGTTACAACTAAACAAACCATCAGCTGGGCCCAGGCAAAGACCGCGGCGCTGGGCCATGACGTACAGCTCGCCGAGAACCAGCGCAAGTCGCGCAGTGAGGAAGCCGTAGCGGCACTGAGGGCGAGCTTCGGCTACAGCCGCGGGGTCGGAAACAGTGACCGGGCATCGCATGGTGCCGGCAGCGGGTTTTCGCAGCAGGGCACCGAGAGTTTCCAGAAGCTCGACAATCTCCTGGGGGGGTATGCGAAGCGCCTCAATCTGCCGAACACCGCCGAGATCCGGGAGGGCCTCGGCGTCAAGATCTTCGGCACCGGTGCTGAGTATTCAGGTGGAGCCGGGGTGCAGAAAGCGCTTGAGAAGATCAACAGTGCCTTTGAAACGAAGGAACACAGCGTCGGCCGTGGCTTCACGAAAAGCCTGATGGAGGACGCGCGGCGCGAGGTGGCCACCTTGCGCGATGAGGGCACCAAGGTCGGCAAGGACTCGTCCCTGCTGGATTCGCTTGTGCGCTCGGCACAGAGCGACGTGGCGTACGGCGAGGCGGTCAAGTCGATGGAGGAATCACGTAACTCCGCCGTGGTCGATTACACGACCACGCTCGACCTGTCGACTCTTGACGGCGAAGCCGCGTTCAAGCAGCTGACCTCGAGGTCCATGGGCATGAAGGAGCTGGCCGAATGGGTGACGTCCTCCCCATTTTCCATGGCCCAGAAGATGGACATCGCGAACCTCCTCGCGGGCAAGGCTGCGCCTCACATGCCCCCAGCGGCCGCCTTCACGACGGCGAGCGGCAAGGTCGTGACCAATTCGAAGGATATGTCCAAGGCCTACCAGGAAACCGACCCGGCAGACGCACACCTGAAGGCCGGCGATAGGGCAGCTGTCGCTGCGCAGGATACCCAAAATCAGTCCGCGGTGGCCGCGAACGGTGGTCCGGATGCCCGTCGCTCGGGGCATGTGCAGGGGTCCAACGCACGAGGCGTCGTCATTCCTGAAAGAGAAGGCGGCAACGTGATGCGACAGATCGGCACCTCCGATGGTGGCGTTCTGACCCCGGAACAACGTCAGAAGCTGCCCACTACGATTGGCGACCTGTCCAAGAATCCAGAAGAGTTCGAAAAGCGCCGCAAGGAGCTTGAACAAGAACAGAAAGCGTTGGAGGAAAAGGCGATCAAGGGAATACCGACCGTCGGTCGAGGGCCGGACGGGGAACTGGCGATTCACTCGAAGACCCGTGATATCCTGATGCAGCAGGGCATCGAACGCTGGAAGGCAGGAGAGGCGTTGAATGTAGGTGTCGGTGCGTTGATCGATGAGCGCGCGATGGCCACGGCGCTCGTACGTGAGCAGGGCCGCCCCGTCACTTTCCGATCCGTGCTGGAAGGCGTTGACCAGATCCGCAAGATGAAGCAAAAGGCGGCTTCTGGCGACGCCGGGCAGCAGGCACACCTCGATCGGCTTCGTCCCCCGGTCGAGTTCGCCAACACCGGCGTCCTCGGGCTGCCGGACATCTCCATGGACTGGCGTCGTTGGAAAAACCAGTACGACAATACTGGGTCGCCTGATTGGTCCGGAATCGGCAGCGAAGTGAAATCATTTGTTTCCGGCCTGATTCCGTCGTCGGCGCGTCAGGCGGTCTCCGAATACAGCAAGGCGGCCGCGTTGCACCGTGACCGTATTCGGTCCGAGAACCCTGGCATCACCGAGTTCGATCTGTCGGTCAAGACCCAGGAGGCCTTGCGTTCCGATGCGATTTTCGGGACCCGAACCAGCGCCAATCCGGCGCCGAAGCCTGCCGCCAAGTCCGCCGATCAATAGCGCCGTCGCACGACGCGGAGGCCGCCGCTCGCCTGGTGCGACCGGCGGCCTCGTCTTTAGGGTGGCGCGATGTGGCCGCCCTGGCATGACGGAAAATGTCGAATGTGCAGGCAGCGCAAGCGTCCGCCAGAGCTTTGAGCTGCCCTGTAACCGGGACGCGCCATCGACGAAGGCGCCGGCCAGTCTCCGTCTATCGCACATGTCAGCGCTGTGACTGCGCAGCTGTGCCCGCCCGCGTAATGGACTGTTCCGCAG
>Ga0308160_10006842_pt1 | contig 11477 bp, 18 predicted proteins | sample PhyFR1_FD_201036 | JGI IMG/M metagenome (GOLD analysis project Ga0308160, IMG submission 201036) | Phyllosphere microbial communities from UC Gill Tract Community Farm, Albany, California, United States - DLSLF.R1 | ecosystem: Host-associated > Plants > Phyllosphere > Unclassified | place: USA... | reverse complement strand
GTTAGTCGTGCGTAAGCTAATATTTGAAAACACCTGAGACCGGAAACCTTAGCAAGACTTACTGGTGTTCTCCCACTCCGCCTTGTCCCCGAGCAACCCATTATGACGGAAACATCTCGCACATACTAATGCATATTTGGTTTGTTGAGAAGTTGCTAGCAGAAGGCACAGCGGCAAAATATCAATTCCATGTACCTCGTGAAACTCGTCCCAAGTCTGGCTTACATGGATCTTCGCCCATAAGCTTGTCGGCGAGGTGATCTGGCGATGCGCGATTCGGGGGTAAATGTGTGTACTGATTGGCAGAGATCGAGGACAATACTTACCATACCACTTTTTGGTAGGCGTTGGCAACAACGGTTGCGCATGCATTTGATTGGCCTGTTGAACCATCTGCAGTTGCTGAGGCGACATCATTTGGCCGCCCAAAGCCTGCCCGGGAAGAGCTGGGGCAAGGCCGCGAGCTCCTGCAGGAAGCGGACGCCCCCCGGGAGTCATGCGAGAAGCAGGGGTAGGGGTGCTAGGCAAAGGTGCTCGATTGGCTTGACCAGGGCGGACAGAGTTTCGAGACTGGCAACGAATAGGTTCAGCGGGAGAGCTCAGGCAAGTATGATCAATGCTACTCACAGAGTTATTGGGTGTTTCATCGTACTTGTCCAAAAGTTCCTTGGTAGCGTAGTAATTGGTGGCCTTCTTCACCTCTTCCAATTTCGTATGCTGTTCCTTGAGTAGCTTTCGAAGGTGAGTTTCTATTTGTCTTGATTATCAGTAAGCGCGTTCATTCTGTGAATCAGAAATATGCTGAAACATACCTTCTCGAGTCCTCTGCCTCGAGTAGAAGAATTGTAGCAGCCGGTTGAAAAGGAGTAGACTGTACGCACGTCATGAGAGCGATGTTTAGTTGATTTACAGATCGTTGTTGTGTATGAAGAGCCACTCACCCTATCGGCCAGACGAGAATGACAGCCAGTTCTATTATTTGAGCAAAGCTGTCGTCGTGTAGGCCGATGATTCGCCATGGTATGCCGCCGAGCCAATATAAGCCAATCCAAATGACCCAAAGGGAGATACCGTAAAGATTGAGGAGAAGTGAGATTCGTCGTTCGCGTAGTTTGATCTCGGCGAGATGAGTTTTGGCTTCTGTTATATCGGTCGCGAGTCGAGCTAGTACAGAATCGTAGTCGGTGGTGGGTCTCTGTTCGAAGGAGAAAGAATGTCAGTCGAGGTGGGCCTACCCTGGCTGTTATTAGATTTGTGCCCTACCTTTTTGTAGGCCCATGGGTTCAGCCAAGCGAGAGCGCCCATCTTTCAATAAGCCAGTCGATCAAGATATTTCAGGAAACTTGACAAGGGGCTTTCTCTCCAAGACTCTTTCTTTTATAACAGGTCAATGAGCTTGACTAAATCCTATTCAAATTCAGCCAGATGTGACCATGCTCATACAACAACAATGACGTTCGCGAGGTGATTCCCGTGGTTAAATGTCACGTGATAGGCTTGTTTACGATCTCGAGCTCGAGCGTACATGAGCTAGAAAGTCAACGCACATTTGCCAAGTGGGAATGCGAGCGATGAGAAAGATTAAACCGAAAAGTCAGGTCCTGATCGCCTGCAACACCAGTAGACCTAGGCCTGCTGCATGAACATAACCAACAACCAATAGACCTAACAAGAGCAAAATGGGATCCGATGAATTCCTCGAAACACCCTCCAAGAAACGCCAACGGATGGTCTCGTTTCCGAGCCACAACAGCTCTGGTACACCCGGAAGGCAAAGACCTAGTGGCGATCTATGGCAGCGAGCAAGAGCAAGATCTGAGGCAGGCGATGAGTCGGAGGACGAGCTAGCGGATCCCTTGCATGGCGACTTGTCATATTCCATGCCTCACACAGGATTTCATGGCTCTAGCTCGGATCAGGAGGCAGACGAGGCTCAGCACAAATCAACAGGGAAGGATGCCGCCGAGGTCATTGGAATAGAAATGTCATATATGACCCCCCGGCGGAGAAAAAATGCAGCAGGTACATTGATTGAACACGATGCTCGAACCAAGTCCAGACTTACGAAATTGATCTCACCTAGGGTCATCCGCCAATCAAGACGAGCACGAACCACCAAGTTTCGCTCGATCAGAGTTCGAGACAGTAAGTATATATCAGGAAGCAAACGTTCTCGAGATCAACGATTTCTGAGCGTACTAGCCCTCTTACAGATCGTCAGGAGGTTGAGAAATCGTACGACACTAAAAAAATCTGGTGCAAGCAGGCCTAGCTTCCGGAATATGAGCTATGACTGGCAGTTCGCCGGATGGGGATCGTAAGTGCGAGCTCATAAGCTGTTTATTTAAACATGACTTGACCTTCGAGTTGCAATTGATAGTATGAACTACCTAGATTTGACTCCACAAGACTTGGAACAAGCTCGCCGTCGATTAGCCGAGATCAACGAACGTCCGAAATTGGATCAGTACCGGGGCACTTCGATCGCAGGCAATGCTGTTTGGGGCTCGTGCTATTATTCGTGAGATTTCGACGAGCGTCGGGTCTCTGACACAAGCTGACCAAAGCATGTACCAGACTTCCAGCTATTGCTATGGTAGCGGATATTTATTCGCCAATTTGCATGCTCGTGGCATGCTGTATCCTATTCCTTCTGAAACCTATCTTATTGGAACTGGGTAGCGCAATGAGAATCGACGGTGCCAACGTGAGCGCAAGTGGGTCTCCTGGTAGCAAGCGGGTTTACTGACGATTTGATGCCGCAGTACACGTATTTACTCAATACGACCACCAAGGTTTTCGCTTTGGTTGCTGGTGTTGTAACCATCGTCGATGCGTGAGTTCATCCCACACCTGCTTGGGCTGTGATAAGCTGATTGAAATGCTTCCTTCGTCAGAGTCGCTACGGGTATCGTTTCTGCAGCGACGGCTGCATCGGTGAGTCGATTTTTTTCCTGAGCGCCCAGGGTCGAGACGTGTATACTGACTTGTCGGTACGCAGTATATCGGTGGTGAAGCGAAACTTCCATTTCCTGAATACCTCATGGCCATCTTGATTCTAGCTGCCTTCACCGGACTCTTCCTCTTTGGTGTTCGAGAGAGCAGTGGTGTCACTCTATCAATCTGCGTCTTCCACTGCATGACAATGTTCACATTGATAGTGGCATGCGTCATACACTGGGTTCGAGAAGGCAATGGCATTATCAGCGAGAACTGGAAGACCGGTCCATCAGGATCATCTGGAATCGCCCGAGCCATCTTCAACGGCATCTGCATTGGTCTACTAGGGGTTACCGGCTTTGAAAGCGCTCCAGCGTAAGTGAGGTGTTTTCGGCATATCGCTCGATATCTGCGCTGATCTGTTCCTGACCGCTAGCTACATCTCACAACTGCGAGCCGGGATCTATCCCAAAGTATTGAGAAACTTGATATACGGGGCGATACTCATCAACCTCCCGATCTTGTTGTTGACATACGCTGTCCTGCCTCGAGACTCCATCATGAGCGGAGCAAACATCTTGTCGCTGGTTGGTCAACACAGCGCGGGTCCTTGGTTGAGAAAGATAGTCGTGGTCGATTCGGCGATTGTGGCGAGTCACGAGAACACAGCTTCTGATAGGGTGGCTAGCAACTTGCTGAACTTGGTCTTTCTTCACGTGGTAGTTGTGCGGTGGGGTATTGGTGAGTGGATAATGCTTGCTTTAGGCCGATTTATTCTGACCGATGGCATCTGCTTCTGTCAGACCGGTGCCGTCACTACATGCAGCCTTGTAGAACGTCTAGCTGAGTGAGTTGGCCGGGCTTGCGGAGGCGAGAATGGAAGACTCAACATGCGGCATTATGCGTATTAAGAGATCGAGCGCTGCCCAAGGTATTCCTCAAAACTTTGCCAAAGACCGGCGCCTTGTGGGCCGCTTGCGCCCTTTACCTGCTTCTTTGCATCACAATCTATGCATCATCGGGGTTCTCACTATCACAATCGTCTAATATGTTTTCCATGGCCTATGTGAGCGAAGAAAGCACCCAGGCATTTACCTTCAGCTAATCCTCCCTGTAAAAATGACAGATGTCCGTATTGTTCACTGTAAGCTATCGATATGCGCAGAACATGGCCACATTTACAACGCTAATCCTTGAGATGTGCCAATTAGTTTGTGGTCGCCAATATCATGTTAAAGTTTAACCGAGACGCGCTGCAGCGTGGATATCGCGCACCCTTGACTTTGGTCATCTTCACACTTGCTATTCTGACTACGGCGATCATTGGCAACCTCGTTCAGACCCCCGTCATTCTGCTTCTTTGGGGAGTCGCGGTGTCGATTATCACGCTCTTCTTGGTGGCCTACCAGAACCAACCAGGCCTGTTACGCTGGGCTGTGTACATCTATGATAACGTGAAATGGGCCCGCAAATGGAAAGCTACGAGGAACACGGAGGACTTCTTGATCAGACGGATCAAAGTGTTGAACAAGCAGGTTGTTTGCATCTGGATCAAGGACGATGATGTGAGTTGAAAGTGACAGGTCGACCCCGTCGGATCAACCACCCAACGCTGTATATCTGTTATCTCGTAGATCGCAGCGATGGTCCGTGCCGAGCTGTACGCCAAGCAGAACGAAGCGACCACCCGCGTGGTCTTTGTTCATGCCTACACGACCGTAGACGTTATCCCGACCGAATTGGAAGCCAACGCCAAGATCGTCGACGAAGCATTCCCCGATATCACCACGGACTTGGTGTTGGTCCGAAATCGCAGTACTTTTGGGCCCGAGGTCAGTAGAGGCATGCAGAACCGTCCGAGGTTGACGGCATGAAGGATGGGATGGCTGATGTGGAGGATTTACCATTTACAGCTCGTCCACGCTGTTGCTCAGAAACTGCAGATATCACCCAATGCCATGTTCATCAACTGTCTAGACGATGATCATCCTTGGGACCTGGCCTCATACCACGGGCTTCGTGTGATCAGCGGCTAACGTAACGAGGTATCGCGTATCACGATGTCACGTGTTGATCTCAATATATGTCTATAGAATTTGCTGAGCAATCGAAATGCACCATGGTGTGAAATTTCCTCCTTTTGTATCGGAGCTCTTAGTTGTACACAGTAACGATTGACTGTCTCTGTCCGCGCCCCTCGGTCGATCATTAGGACGGCGAAGATTGTTAACACCAAAGTCTCCACGATAGCGCCGGCCTGGGATCCAAGAACGGGAATGATGTTGAATGGGGGCACATAGCCTCTACAAGTTCTCCTCAAGGCCAGCTTCTCAAGCCTTTGTGCCGTTTACGATACCAATTCCTCCGAGATCCTGAGTGACAATTTGACCTTGGTACCTGTTGTCACTGCGGCTGCCAGGATGGTGGAATACTGCGCGGCGCGGGGCCGAAACGTCTGCATGGAATCCTCTCGACTTGCGCGAGACTCGACACATGATAAAGAGCCTGTGGAAGACTCGACGGGTTTCTAAACTTGCTGTAGGCAGCCCGCTATTCTTGCCAAGTGGAGGCAGCGATGGGGTCTACCCTGAACCTTTTGAGTTGGAGAACCCGCGCCTTGGATTTCGTTGTCACCATGGCAACTCGAGTGGTAAACGATGATCGATTCTGAGGTGCGCCGATGGCTTGAATCTCGCCAACGAGTAATGATCGCCGCCTTCCTCGTCGGACGGACAGATTCGTACAGGGGTGAACAGATTCATATCAATCGATACATGATACAACTTGATATAGAGACACATTTATCTAGCTTTGCGTTCAAATAACGATACAAAAGAGTTCGTGCTTTTGGTTGTTTTTCTTTTCGCTCATTCGATGTGCGTGATTATTCATCACGACCATGTCTTGAACACTCGACCAGGAGCCAACCCAAATCCGGGAGTCTGTTGGTGGAGCGGGGTGGGATGGTCTGTCGTCGGCTGAGGTCCCGTCTCGTTGGCTTTTCGCTTTTTCGCTTTAGCTCGCTTGCCGTCATCTTCGACATCGGAGCTCTTGTTGGATTTTTGGCCGGTTCTTAGAGCTTGAATGTCGTCCTTTAATTTTCGATTGGCGATCTTGAGCTGATGCAACTCGTACTGCCACGAGGTGCCTCGCGTGGTATCCATTTCTTCAAACACGTTTTCGGTCAAGGGGTGAACGATGGCTGACTTGGGTTTTTGTATACCGGTAGGAGTGGATTTGATTTGGACTAGAATCTGGAAGGGAAGATCTTCCATGAAGGAGCTGACGTTGCTTCCAGTGTCGTCATCCAATGCAGTTGGCGATTCTCGGGACGGCGTGATGGGTCCAGCAGACGAGGAGCCTGCTGCGAAGAAATTGGACGTGACTTCGCGCGTCCTCCCATCGAGACCGATGAGTTGATGCCGAACCGAGGTTGCTCCGCGCTTGGGGAGACCTTCGGCTGACGTCGAGATGGCTTTTTCCACAGCCAATGAGGACGAGTGGCCGTCGGGTCCGGGTGGGCCATCTTCTGCTCCGGCCATGAAAGAGTAGATACTCTTGCCGACCAGGTCGTTCGTGCGACCACCAAAAATGTCACCGACACAACCGGTGACCCAGAGCACCAAACCGTCCAGGGACACCTTTGCCCAGACCTCGGTATCGGTCAAACCGCCATGATCGTCGAGAGCTTTCCAGCAGAATGCAGGCAGGGTACGGTCTCGACCAGTCAAGACCATTGCTTTCCTGCCCTTGCCGGATTCGACTTGGAGCCGCCCACTGCTCTCGAGCCAGATGTATCCGCTCAGCTTACGCCGTACCCGGAAGAGCATATTGATGGCTTGGGGTTGGCGACCGTCTGACGGCGTGTGTGTCGCGTCCTTGAGTTCTCGCATGACCGGAACGATGTCGGAGGGATGACAGATGTCGGAGATGTGCTTGTTCAACAGGTCCTCGGGCTCGTATTCCAAAACCCGCCTCACGCTAGGTGAAACGTATTGGAACTGGCCCTTTAAAGAGAGGACGTGGACAAAGTCTGGTTTGCGACGGGAATGGGTCAGTCGGAGTGTTGGAGTGACGACAGGCAACCCTCGCAAGACACTCACCATCCGTATTCGCTAGTACCAATCGAAGCCATTCCGACTTGCCTGCCTCTTCTCCTCCAGCCAACACGGCCGTCTGCGTTTTAGGAGGAAGCAAGCGCAACATTTCCTGCGAGATACCGATCGACGATGGTGGCAGGGGTTCTGGAGCTGGTTTCGCTGCAGGTTTGAGAGGAGGCTGGGGATTGTTCTGGACCGTGTAATTGACCTGGTAGGATCCGTCTCGCATGTTTCGCAGGATGGCGTTGGGTTGTTCGACGAGATCGACCTGGAAACCGACGTGGTAGACGACCTCATCGCTGTCCCATGTGATGGGCACGACCGTGACCAAATTGATGCTAAAGAGATGGGTCGAGCGTGAGTGGGGGCGCTTCGACGCATTCGATCCTGAACCAAAGCTTACAAGGGCGTCCCTCCCTTTCGATAATTGATCAAACTCGCTTGACACTCCTTGCCCGCCTGGAGCAATCGCTTCATGTGTGCGACAGCCACGTTGTCGGTATACTTTCGCCTGGAACCCTTGGCGACCTCGCCGTCGGGACTTTGCAAGAACCGACAGTTTCGTCCCAAGATCTCTCTTGCGTCGTATCCGGTCAGTTGGGAGAAGGTAGGTGAGGTGTAGACGATTGGGCAGTCGAACTTGCGCACGTCCTGTGGGAGAAACGATCACGTCAGCCTCTTTGTATTCCGATCGACCCGGACTCTTTGACGACTCACCGAGACGACGAAACTACAACTACAATCGACGGGTCCCAAGACCGTCTTCGGGTCCTTCCTGTTGGCCACCTTGGCAAGCACGCTGACGATATCGAACCCAGTAGTCGAGTACAATCCAGGCATGTTGGGTCCACCGGGGGTTTGGGTGGCCAACGTGCCTGGCTGGACCAAGTTGCTCAACCCGTTCGAAGCGATCAGGGAAGCCGCCCCGGAAGCCATCATATCGGTGGATGCCGAGGGAAACGCGTTGGCTTCTTCCCCCGTGTAGACATTGCCGTTGGCGGACAAGTTGCCCTGTTGATTCCGAATGATATCCTGACCGAAACTCATGCGCGAGCTCGAAGCAAAAGCGGACGAGTTGGGGAATGCCGAGTTGGGTAGCAAAGCCGAGGTAGGCATGCTAACATCCATGGGCCCGGGTCCTCCCATGTTTCGGTTGGAGACGGCGTTGTTACCATTGTTGTTGTTGTTGTTGGTGTTGTTGCTACCAACCGCTTGAAGTCCACCTTGACTCTGTCGCTGTTGAGGTGGTTGAGGCATGTTGGGCATACTCGAGATGGTATAAGGCGACTGTACCAAATTGTTCGAATTGTTATCAAACCCTCCAAAGTTGCTCGGCATGAACGGTTTGGATCCATCGACGCTAAGTGAAACGAATAATTCCGCCAGAGTAAGCCAAAACGATCGCCACCAAACAACCTCGCCGACGCACAGACGATACCTACGTAAAGTTCCAATTATCCCAATGATCAAACCCACCGGCATCGTTATGCCCTTCACCGAGGTTCATCCCACCTCCCGGCGTGTTCATTCCTCCGGCTACAGACTGACCCGACATGCCCTGCCCCGGACCGTTCTTGTTCCCACCCACGTTGGATGGGTTGGTCCACCCGCCGCCGCCGCCACCACCATTCATCGATCCTCCTCCAAACATCTGACCACCTCCGTTCCCACCAAAGTTCCCAGGTAGTCCGTTCATCCCACCACCGGCACTACCATTCGAACCCCCATTCCGACCATTGTTCACTGCACCCGAACCGGTCCCCATGGACTGGTTATACATCCCTTCGAGCGCCTTGGTGGAATTGTTGCCGTACCCTGACCAAGCTTCCGCTCCGTTCGGGTAAGCCGGTCGAGAGTTGGTCGGGTTCAAGAAGGCCGGGAGCTGGAGACGTGGACGTGAACGAAGACGCGGACGGAGGCGAGGTTATCAAAGTCAGCCCCCCCTTCGCTAGCCCTCAAAGAGACCACACCCGTCTACTATACTCACCTGAAACCTCACTTCCCCATGAAACGCCGCCGGGTCCAAACCATACGGGCTCAAGTGGTTGTTGTTCCCTCCCAATCCAGCCCCGGCACTAGACCTCGTCGATCCTTGCTCCGAACCTCCTCCTCCTCCTCCTCCTCCTCCTGATTGACCTCCTTTTCCTCCTGTTCCCGGTGGTGCATTCGAACCCGTCCCCGTCAAAGGTCGGGACGAACTCGACCCTACCTGTTGCGATCCTGAACCCGCACCCACTTGTTGCTGCTGCTGCTGCTGCTGCTGCTGCTGCTGGCCAGAATACCCCCCCACCCCTGCCCCCACACTCCCCGTTCCCCCTACCCCCGCCCCACCCTCACCCGCCTTGATCCCCTGAGCAAACGCTCTATACAAATCATCGTTCCCCGCAGGTAAATGGCCGATCGAGTTGGTCGTCGGAAACGCGATGAATGAAGAGAGATCAAAGGGCGAGTCTGCTTGGGAGGGGGTGGTTCGGCCGTTGGTGTTGGGGTTGGGGTTGGGGTTGGAGGGGTTGGAGGGACCTCCGTGTTGCGTTTGGTTATTCATTATGATGGAAGGATGGGATGGGATGAGATGGCGGTGTTGGTGTCGAGTGCTAGATTATGATGCCGAAGTTCCTCAAAAACCCGAATTCGGTCTGAATTCCTTCTTTATTCACTCGCTCGTCTTTGCTTGTTTAATAGCGTTCAATGACGATGAACGACCCCCAACTAATTCCTTCTTGCTGCTGCTGCTGTGATTCCCCGTACGTTATTCCACTCTATCGTCTCTTCTTGGGGAATGAGTTCGAATTCCTTGAATCTTGCCGGAAAGAAACTCGGTTTACTTCCTCGTCGATCGTTGATTGTCCGCTCTGGATCGTGTGAAGAACCCCGTGTGTGTATGTGTATATAAAATACGTGATAGTTTGTCCGATTTCTAATCCGAATCCGACTTTGGGTGCATAACAAGGATGCCTAGTGGGAGTGGGAAGAGCGGAGGAGGAGTACGGAGTACGTATCCGACGAAAAAGGGTGGTAGTGGTGGTGGTCGGGGTGGTTGTGTTATCTAATGATGATATTGGTGGTGGATGACATCCGGATCCCAATTAAACAGATACCCGGCGGTCGCTGGTCGACGTGCTTGTGCTTATCACTAGGTCAAGATGATTGAATAGAGAAGAGAGAAGGATTATCTCAAGGTCCTCCTCTGAAAACTAGGTCGATTCGGTCTGTAGATTGTCGGTGGGGGTGGTAAAACGATAGGATAATTTCACACGTTTGGAGTGTGGGTGTGGGTGTGGGTGTGGGGTGGGAGTAGGAAGAAGTGGGTTGTTTCGACCACTGTGTAGGAACCGGATGGATGGGTTGTGTGAAGGGTGAGAGTTGGTGGGGTGGTTGGTGGTTGGTGGTTGGTGGTTGGTGGTTGGTGGTTGGTGGTTGGTGGTTGGTGGTTGGTGGTTGGTGGTTGGTGTATGACGTGAGAGAGTGAGTAGTGTGGTTGGAGGTCGAGGTTGGTGCGAGGTAGATTGAAAGTGAATGGGAGGGAGAGATAGAGAGGTGGGTGTGGTGGTGGTGCAGGGGGTGAGGCCACTCTCTCAGCCCAACAAGGGAGAGAGAGAAAGCACGAGACGAGGCAAAAGGAACGGCACAACACACGGCAACGGCGAATGGCGCACACACAGAGAGAGCACAAGTGGAGGGGCAACGGCAGCCAGCCGGCGAGCGCGAAGCGGAATCAAATTCATCACATTGAAAAATGGGATTTCACCCTCCCTCGCCCTCTTTCCTTCTTGGCTGTCTCTTTCGGAGCAAACGGCGGAGGCGGGCGGGGGCGTAATAAATCCCCCGCGTGCGTGCACACACACAGAGCCACACACTCTCTCTCTCTCTCTACAAGGTCATCATCATGCATCATCATGCATCATGCATCATCATCCTTCCACCTGCCCTCCGTGGCCTCACCTCCTGCGATTCCCAAAAGTGAGCAGAACCAGTCTAGCGCTCGGTTGTTTACATTTCCATGGGAATCACCCACCCACGAACAGATATTTGATCATCTCCCCCCCCCCTCCTCCTCTCCGTACTGATTTCCATGTCCGATCACGAGGGCATAGAGGTAGAGGTAGACCATCACCCATTTCCTTGTACTTTCTTCCCCGGTCACAACCAACGCGTACGGATTCGGACCCATCTGAGATGATACACTTTGACAATCTCTCTCAGGCCCCGAGCAGGACGATCGGTTGGGAGTTTCGAACTGGAACTTGGGTGACACTTGGGGGAGTGCCACAGACGTCACCCCCTCCCCTCTCCCGCATCCTCAAGCCAACCCACGGTCGAGGGGTTATCACTTCAACTACATCTCATCAACTCGTTGCCGCCCCCCCCCCCCCGGGGGGGCGCGGCGGGGGGGGGGGGGGGCGGAACGGGGGGGGGGGGGGGGGGGGGGTGGGTGGG
>Ga0308160_10006841_pt1 | contig 11478 bp, 11 predicted proteins | sample PhyFR1_FD_201036 | JGI IMG/M metagenome (GOLD analysis project Ga0308160, IMG submission 201036) | Phyllosphere microbial communities from UC Gill Tract Community Farm, Albany, California, United States - DLSLF.R1 | ecosystem: Host-associated > Plants > Phyllosphere > Unclassified | place: USA... | reverse complement strand
GCGTGGTGACCCGCAACTGCCTTGGTCACGCGGGAAGCGCGACGTTGACCGAATGCGACCTGGACTGCGGCGTAGCCGTCAGTTTCAGGAGTTTTGATTTGTGCGACACGGTTGTTCGACACGTCGAGCACGGTAACTGGGATCGAATCCCCGTCATCCGTGAAGATGCGCATCATGCCAACCTTGCGACCGAGAAGGCCCAAGCTCATTTTTTCTCCATTCCCACCTACGATTGGGCGGGGGTAGTTGAACTACTAAAAACGTACAAATCCTGACGGACCCGTACCGAAGCCGGCTAGTATAGCGCGCAAAAGGGCTTGACGCAACAAGAGAATCGGGGGTATGTGACCCCATGTTGCGCATTTTTCGCAGTAGCGTGGAGAAGAAGGAATCTGGTCTAGCTGACCAGCACAGAAAAGGCACTAGTGCGCCTTTTCTCTGCGGAACCATGAAGGCTCCGCGCATGTTTGAAGTGTCTTTGGTGGGCGGTGCAGGATTCGAACCTGCGACCCCTTGGATGTCGACCAAGTATTCTAACCAACTGAACTAACCGCCCGGGGAGCCGCATTATACGAAGGGTTTCGCTGGAATGCAATAGCTGAGTTGGCGGATGCATTCGGGGTAGGGGTTGCGGGCGCTGGTGGGGCTGTTGCCTGCGCTTTTATTGGTATCTTGAATCCGCGTGGGCACGAGTGCCCACCCTACGGGACCCGCCGCGTATCCGGGTTTCGTATGATCTCGCTGCCGGTGGCAGTGTCATTTATATGAACTCGCCGATAACGGCGATCGTAGGGTGGGCACTCGTGCCCACGCGGATCGTGCAGACCGATATAGGAACAGCCAACAGCCCCACGCCGCCCGCATCCCTCCCCCAAATAAACGCCCTAAGCCTGCCATAAGCCCGCTTATGTACAATCGAGCAATTAACGCCTATATTGGCTGCCGAGGCGATCCCCAGCCCGCCCGGCAAGCCGCGGCGATTTCACGAACATTGTTCAATCCAACTGAAAGGGTTTGTCATGGCAATCAGTCTGCAAAAAGGCGGCAACGTTAACCTGAGCAAGGAAGCACCGAACCTGACCAAGGTCCTCATCGGCCTGGGCTGGGACCCGCGTTCCACAGACGGTGCGGCCTTCGACCTGGACGGCAGCGCCTTCATGCTGAAATCCGACGCCAAGGTGCGCGGCGATGCCGACTTCATTTTCTATAACAACCTGAAGTCCACCGACGGCTCGGTCGTCCACAACGGCGACAACACCACCGGCCAGGGCGACGGCGACGACGAATCGATCACCGTCGACCTGACCCGTGTGCCGCCCGACGTCGACAAGGTCTCGTTCTGCGTCACCATCCACGACGCCGAAGCGCGCCGCCAGAACTTCGGCATGATCGGCAAGGCCTTCATCCGCTGCGTCAATGCCGGCACCAACGGCGAGATCGCGCGCTACGACCTGTCCGAAGACAGCTCGACCGAGACCGCCATGATCTTCGGCGAACTGTATCGCGCAGGCGGCGACTGGAAGTTCCGCGCCGTCGGCCAGGGCTACAACGGCGGCCTGGGCCCACTGGCACGCTCGTTCGGCGTCAACGTGTAAGTTCCCGGCGCGGCCTCGGCTCGTGTCCCCATGCCCCGCCACCGTGCGGGGCAGCTTTTACCTGCTATACAGAAGGACTTCATGCGCGTCTGGTTCAACCGTACGTTCTCGTCCGTCTACGCCGCGATCGACCTGATCCGCCGCGACGACACCGAAGGACGCTTCCACATCGTCCACAGCAATCCGAATCCCCACACGCCGGCCGCACGCCTGGCCCACGCCTTCCAACCCGAACCGACCGGCCTCGACCCCGAGCAATACGTCGACTGGTGCGTCGCCTTCTGCCGCGAGCACGACATCGACATCTTCGTCCCCGGACGCGAAGCCACCCTGCTGGCCGGCGCCCACGAGCGCTTTGAAAGCATCGGCACGCGTGTGCTCAGCACCGCCACCGCCGCGACCCTGCAGTTCATCCACGACAAGGCCCGCTTCTACGAGGAAGCCGTGCTGCCCGCGGCCCCGGTGGCCGAGTTCCGCCGCTTCGAGAACGCCGCCGAATTCGAACAAGCCTACGACGCCCTGCGCCGCCGCCACGCCAAGCTGTGCGTGAAGCCCTCGCATTCGATCTACGGCCTCGGCTTCGCCATCCTCGACGAGGCGCGCAGCAGCGCCGAACTGCTGCTGGCCGGCGCCGAATACCATGTGTCGCTGGACGACTTCCGCCGCGCCCTGCCCGCCATGGGCCAGTTCCGCACGATGCTGCTGATGGAATACCTGGACGGACGCGAATACAGCGTCGACTGCGTGGGCGACAACGGGCGCCTGGTGGCAGCCGTGGCGCGCCGCAAGTCGGCCCAATCGGGCAGCGGCCAGCGCATCGACCAGCGCGCCGATATTCTCAACGCCACCGCCAGCCTGGCGCAGGCCTATGGCCTGAACGGCTACTTCAACGTGCAGTTCCGCGAAGCCGGCGGCAAGGCGCGCCTGCTCGAGATCAACCCGCGCATGTCGGGCGGCATAGGCATGGCCTGCGTGGCCGGCCCCAACCTGCCGTATATCGCCCTGCGCGGCTTTGCCGATGGCTTCGACAAGGTCCAGGTGCCCGAGGTGCGCAACGGCATCCGCGTGGGCGAACTGTCCCAGGCCGTGGAGCTGGAATGAACGCACGCAGCGATCCAGGCTTTTCCCGTCAACGCAGCGCGCAGCTGCCGACCGGCCGGCTCGACGTCACGCTGGCCAAGGGCGCGGATGCACTCGACGACCTGCTCGGCTTTGCCGCGCGCGCCAACGCCAAGCGCGGCTTCCTTTTCCTGAGCAAGGTGCTGGGCAAGCACTGGCCCGTGAAGCCCTCCGCGATGCTGGCCGTGCACGCGCGCCTGGCCGCCGACATCCCCGCCAGCGAAGGCCCGGTGCTGTTCATCGCCATGGCGGAAACGGCCATCGGCCTGGGCCAGGGCGTGTTCGAGGCCTGGCTGCGCGCCAATCCCGGCCGCGAGGCGCTGTTCGTGCACACCACGCGCTACCGCGTCGGCAACGGCGACATCATCGAATTCGAGGAAGCGCACAGCCACGCGCCGCGCCAGTTCCTGCACATGCCGGACGGCGAACACGAACGTGCCCTGCTGCTGGGTGCGCGCAGCATCGTGCTGGTCGACGACGAGGCCAGCACCGGCAATACCTTCGTCAACCTGGCCGCCGCGTGCCGGCGCCTGAACCCGTCGCTCGAACGCGTGCACCTGGGCGTGATCGTGAACTTCATGGGCGCAGCCGCCACCGAGGGCTTGACGGCCCGCTTCGGCATCCCGACCACGATGGGCGCGCTGATCGAAGGCGAGTACCGCTTCGCACCGAGCGACATTCCCGTGGATGCGGCGCCGGCCCAGCGCTACGATGCCGGGGCCGAGCGCGGCGCCCATCCCGGCTTCGGCCGCCTGGGGCTGGCACGTGGCATGAAGACGCCCGAGACGCTCGCGGCACGCCTGGCGCACGAGATCGCACCAGGCGCGAAAGTACTGGTGCTCGGCACCGGCGAATTCATGCATGCCTCCACCCTGCTCGGCGCGGCGCTGGAAGCGCGCGGACTGGACGTGGTGGTGCAGTCGACCACGCGCTCGCCCATCCTCACCTGGGGCGCGGTCTCGCATGCCCTCACCTTCCCCGACAACTACGGCGAAGGCATCGCCAACTACCTGTACAACGTGGCGCCCGGCCAGTACGACCAGGTGCTGGCCTGCCACGAAACGCCGCCGAACGCCGCCCTGCTCGACGCGGCGCGCCAGCTCGGCGCGCGCCTGTTCCACTATCAATCCGAGGACCACGTTGAAGAAGTTCCTGTTCGCTGACCTGGACGACACCCTGTTCCAGACCCTGGAAAAATGCGCGGTGCGCGAGCACCTGGAACCGGCGGCGTATTACGCCAACGGCAGCGTGTGCTCGCTGACCACGCCGGCCCAGCGCGCCTTTTTCGCCTTTGCCAGCGAAGGCATGACGGTGGTCCCGACCACGGCGCGCAGCATCGACGCCTTCCGCCGCGTGCACCTCGGTTTCAGCAGCTACGCCATCCTGGACTTCGGCGGGGTGATCCTGCTCCCTGACGGCAGCATCGACACCGAATGGCAGGCGCGCATGCACGAGACGATGACGGCCGCCCTGCCCGGCCTGCAGCAGCTGGGCGCGCGCATCAACGCGCACGCCGTGCGCACCGGCTTCAAGGGCCGCGCGCGCCTGGTCGAGGATGCCGGGACGCCCTTCTTCATCGTGGTGAAAGATCCGGATAAGGTCGTGGCGAACCTGACGCCGATCGAGGACGAGGTGGTGCGGCCCTGGATCGCCGACGGCCATGGCGACTACTGCGTCCACCGCAACGGCAACAACCTGGCCATCCTGCCGACGGCGCTCGACAAGGCCAACGCCGTGGCCTACGTGCGCGAACGCCTGGCGCGCGAGCATGGCGAGATCATCAGCTTCGGCATGGGCGACAGCCGCTCGGATGCGCGCTTCATGGCCGACTGCGACTACGCCATCATCCCGCGGCGCACGCAGCTGTCCAAGTTGACCGTGGAGGCGCTGTGAACTTCTCCGGCAGCTATGCGGGCGCCGACGTCACCTTCCTGCTCAAGCCCTTGCCGCTGGCCGACTTCGTCGACGACGTGGGAGAAAAGGAGCGCCTGATCCAGTCGGGCCGGCGCCACTACAGCGAAATGCTCTCGCCCGAGCGCTTGCCTTCGCAGCGCTACGAAGCGGTGTTCGAGCAGGCTTGCCGCGACAACGGCGAGCGCATGGCGCGCGACTGCCTGGTGCTGGCAGGGCTGGTTGCCGCGCGCCGCAACGGGGCCATCACCCTGGTGTCGCTGGCGCGCGGCGGCACGCCCATCGGCGTGGTCTTGAAGCGCCTGCTCGAGCGCGTGCATGGTCGCGCGACTGTCCACTATTCGGTATCCATCGTGCGCGACCGCGGTATCGATGCCAACGCCCTGCGCCACATCCTGGCCCAGGGCCACGCGCCCGAGTCTATCGTGTTCGTCGACGGCTGGACCGGCAAGGGCGTGATCGCACGCGAACTGGCGGCATCGATCGAGCGCTTCAACGCGCAGCACGGCATGGCCATCGACGGCGGCCTGCACGTGCTGTCCGACCTGGCCGGCAGCGCCGCCTGCGCCGCTTCCTGCGAGGATTACCTGATCCCGTCGAGCATCCTGAATGCGACGGTGTCGGGCCTGGTCAGCCGCTCGGTACTGAACGAGGCCATCGGCCAGGACGACTTCCACGGCTGCGTGCTGTACAGCGACTTCGCGCCGCACGACCGCTCGCGCGCCTTTGTCGACGAGCTGGAAGGCCGCGCCCTGGCGCTGGCGGGCGGGGTCGAAGCGCAGGCAGTCGACAAGCAGGCCGCCGCGCAGCGTTCGCGTGCCTACCTCGCCGCCGCGCTGCAGCGCTACGCCATCGCCGACCTGAACCTGGTCAAACCCGGCATCGGCGAAGCCACGCGCGTGCTGCTGCGCCGTTCGCCGCGCCTGCTGCTGCTGCGCGACCCGAATGCGGCCGCCACGGCGCACCTGCGCCTGCTGGCCGAAGAAAAAAGGGTGCCGGTCGAGGTCGACCGGCACCTGCCCTACCAAGCTGTTTCCCTGATCAGGAGTGCGTCGGATGCATAAATCGATGGGCGCGTCGCTGTACGTGCCGGCCAATCACAAACACCTGCTGGACATCGCCAACGGCGACAAGCTGCCGGGCGTGCGCTCGCTGATCTTCTGTACCGAGGATGCCGTCGCCGACCGCGAACTGAGCTGGGCCTTGTTCAACCTGGCCGTGGTGCTGGAGAACATGCAGCCCGAGGTGGCGGCTGACCGTTTCGTCCGTGTGCGCAACCCGGAAGTGCTGGCGCGCGTGCTGGCCATGAAAGGCGCCCACAAGCTGACCGGCTTCGTGATCCCGAAGGCCACCCGCCACAACCTCGACGCTTACCTGAAGCTGGTGCGCGGCACCGACCACATGCTGATGCCGACGCTGGAAACGGCAGACGTGTTCAGCGAAAGCGAGATGGAAGCCTTCCGCGAGCTGCTGCAGGGGCCGGGCGTTCGCAACCGCATCCTGGCGCTGCGCATCGGCGGCAACGACTTGCTGGCCCTGCTCGGGCTGCGCCGCCCGCGCGGCATGACGATCTACCGCACGCCGCTGGGCCCGACGATTGCCAAGCTGGTGACCACCTTCCGCCCCTACGGCTTCGCGCTGACGGCGCCGGTGTTCGAGCACCTCGACTTGCCTGAGCTGCTGGACCAGGAAGTACAGGAAGACCTGGCCTACGGCATGGTCGGCAAGACTGCGATCCACCCGAGCCAGGTCGCCCCGATCGAGGCCCACTACAAGGTCAAGCCGCAAGACCTGGAAGCGGCGCGCGCCATCCTCGACCCGAACAGCCCGGCCGTCTTCAAGCTGCACGAATCGATGTGCGAAGTGGCCACCCACCGCGCCTGGGCCGAGCGCATGGTCGCGCAGTCGCACCTGTTCGGCTCCGACCCCACCGAGGCGCCGGGCTGGCCGGCCGCCTTTATCGAAAAGGAAAACTCATGACGACATTTGCACGCGGCCAGAAAGGCAAGCTGGCGGACCTCGGGCTCGGCGCCCGCTTCCCGGTCGACATCGACATCAACGCGCCGGGCATGTCGGTGGACGTGTCCTGCTTCGGCCTGGACAGCGCGGATAAACTCTCGGACGACCGCTACATGGTCTTCTACAACCAGCTGGCCAGCCCGGGCGACGGCGTGCGCCTGGCGCTGTCCGGTAGCCGTGCCAGCTTCGACGTCAACCTCGACGCCCTGCCGGCCTCGATCGCCAAGCTGGTGTTCGTCGCCGCCATCGACGGCGCCCAGACCATGCGCGCGCTCGGCGCCAGTTCGCTGGCCGTCGGCAGCGCGCTGCGCTTCCCGTGGAGCGGCAGCGACTTCGGCGACGAAAAGGCGGTGATCGTGGCCGAGCTTTACCGGCGCGACGGCCAGTGGCGCTTCGGCGCCGTGGGCCAGGGTTTCAATGGCGGCTTGTCGGCGCTGCTGGCCCACTTCGGCGGCAGCGAGACCACGTCGTCGCCTGCGCCTGCCGCATCGGCCGCACCCGCCGCACCCGCCGCACCGAAAATCTCGCTCTCGAAGATCACGCTGGAAAAGCGCGGCGACAAGGTCTCGCTCGACAAGGCGACCGCCCGCGGCTATGGCCGCATCCACGTGAACCTGAACTGGAACCAGTCATCCATTTCGCCGACACCCGCGCCGGCGCCTGAAAAAACCGGCTTCCTGGGCCGCATCACCGGCGCCCTGGGCAACGCGGGCCGGCCACGCCGCCCTGGCGGCGGCATCGACCTCGACCTGGGCTGCATGTTCGAGCTGGCCGACGGCCGCAAGGGCCTGGTGCAGGCACTCGGCAATGCCTGGGGCGACTACGATGGGCTTCCCTACATCAAGCTCGATGCCGACGACCGCACCGGTGCGGCCAGCGGCGGCGAGAACCTGTGGATCAACGGCGACCAGTTCGACCAGATCCGGCGCGCGCTGATCTTCTCCTTCATCTACGAGGGCGTGCCGAACTGGTCGGCCACCGATGGCGTGGTGACGGTGGCGGTGCCGAACCAGGCGCCGATCGAGGTGCGACTGGACCAGGGCGGGCGCCAGATGATGTGCGCGATCGCCATGATCGAGAACCAGGGCGGGCGCCTGCAAGTGACCAAGATGGTCGAGTACTTCGAGCAGCAAGGCCGCACCAGCGCGCACGAGATGATGGACCAGCGCTTCGGCTTCGGGCTGCGCTGGAAGACCGGCAGCAAGGACTGAACGGGCTACACGACGAGCGCGGTGCGAAAGCCGCGCGCCGCGTAGTACGACTGCGCGCCGTTGTGGTACACGAAGACCCGGCCGTAGCGGCGGTCGCCGAACAGGGCGCCCCCGCGTGACCTGAGCGCGGGCGGTGTGTCGAGCCAGCTCGATGTTTTCAGGTCGAACTCGCCCAACTCCTGCAGCATCTGGTACTGCGCTTCGTTCAACAGCGTGGCGCCCATCGCGGCGGCCATCTCGGCAGCACTGCCGCGCGGCTTGGCTTCCTTGCGTGCGCCGAGGGCAGCGCCGTCGTAGCACAGGCTTCTGCGCCCGGTGGGACTTTCGGCGGCGCAGTCGCAGAACAGGATGGTGGCGGCCTCCGGGTCGTGCGCGATCACGTCCGGCTCGCCGCCGCTCGCTTCCATCGCAGCGAGCGTGGCCAGGGCAGCGGGCTTGCCGTCGAGACGGCGTGCGAGCGTCTCCCAGGCCAGTCCGGGATGTCGCTGCGGATGGTGTTCGAAACGAGCCTGGAGGATGGCGAGCAGTTGTTCGCGTTCGTCTGTCGTCATCGCCGGCACGCTCCATTCAGGGAAGGGTTTGTACAAGAATAGGCCATCCCTGCCTGGCGTGGCGAGCAAAATAAACCCCACGGGGTGAAAATGAGGAGAAGGTCCGCATGCTGACACCAGGACAGGAGGAGACAGCGCCGCTGCGCTTATCGACGCGGGTGGATGCCGCTTTTCTCGACCGCACGCAGCAGGAACTGGAAGCGGTGCTGGAGGCACGGATGTCGGCGGCCTTCGTACGGCGCGCGCTGGCGTGGCGTCCGCGCCCGATGCGGCATGGCACCGCGTTTGCCGAATGGCGCGTGCTGCGCGTGGTCGGCTCGCGCGCCTGGGCCATCAGCCTGTCGCTGCTGTCGCTTGCCGGCCTGTACTTTGTATTGGGCGTAAAAATGAATCCACCTCTGCTGGCGAGCCGCGAGGCGGATCTGGCCTTGTGTGCGGTGGGATTGGCCGCCGCCTGGTTCCCTTACCGGCGCTGGGCCGCCTGGGTCGACCGCTATACCGCGCGGCACCCGCGCAGCCGCATCGTCGGCGCACTGGCCCGCCGCCATGCGCGCGCCCTGCTGCGGCAAGCGCGGCGGGCCGCGCCGTTCGAGGCGGAATATCGCCTGGACGGCAGCCGGGCGGTGTATGCGCGCATCGGTGCGCATACCGGTGGCGAGCGCCGCAGCGTCGTTTGGGAGCGCACGCTGGCAGGCTGGCGCCACACCGGAGAACACTTCACCTTGCTGTTCAAGACGGAGTCGTCCGAGACGCCCCATTGCCTCATCCTGCACGCCCCATCCGCCCCCTTGCAGGCGCATCTGGAAGCACACGGCATCCAGGCTTGCGCGCCGCTGGCGGCTTGCTGAAACCGAACGAAACCAAGGACAGGAGAAGCGCATGCCCGCCAGCGTCAGTGCGATTTTCAAGGGTGCCAGCGACAGCGCGGGACCGGCCCTCGTGCCCGTACGCGCGACGCTCGACCGCCCCGAAGGAAAACGCCGCTACCTGGTGGCGGCGCCGTCTGCCGTGACATGCGGGAAACGGGCGCTGGTCATGGTGCTGCACGGCGCGGGCGCCTCGGCCGAGCAGGTGCTGGGCTTGGGCTTCCCCCCATCGCCCTTGTCGGTATGGCTGGAAATCGCGGCGCGCGAGCAGTTGGTGGTGATCGCACCAAACGCCGGCAAGGGCGGCTGGAGCGATTGCTTCGCGTCGGACGAACGCCTTGCGCGCAAGGACGACGTCGGCTTCATCGGTGCCCTGATCGCGCATGCCGTTGCACTGCACGATGTCGACCCTGCACGCGTGTACCTGATCGGCGTGTCGCGCGGCGGCTGGATGGCCTACGCCGTGGCCACGGCGATTCCGCGCAAACTGGCGGCATTCTCGTCCGTGTTGGCAGGGATGGCGCCGCCAGGACGCGGCAGGGTGCCGACCGTGCCGCTACCGGCGCTGATCTTTGGCTGCACGGCGGACCCGCTGATCCGCTATCAGGGCGGCAAGCACTGGTATGCACCAGGCTTCGTCCCGCCAGTGCGTGGTATCGAGGACAGTGTGCATGTCTGGCGCGAACTGGCAGGCCTGCCGGATACGCCGGAAGTGCTGAGGCTCGCTGCGAGCGACGTGCGCGGAAGAACAAGCGTCACTCGCTTCATGTGGGGGCGGGCGCAGGATGGACTGCAAGTGGGCCTGTACCGGATCGACGGCGCCGGCCACGCGGAACCCAGCCGCCTGAAACGCTATCCGCGTTTCCTGAAATGGCTGACCGGTTTGCAGAACGGCGATCTGGAAGTCGCCGAAGCGGCCTGGGATTTCTTCCGAGAGAAACGCGCCATGCCTGAAGGGTCTCCCGCGTCGGTTTAAACGGATGGCGTGGCGCGCTGCAGGGCTGCGCCCAACAGCTCCGGACGGTCCAGGTACAGGAAGACCCACGCCGGCGCCGGCTTCTCCAATTGATACGTGCTGATCGTCACCGACTGGCCGGGCCGCAGGCGCAGTACCACGTTCGGCGCATCGAAGGGCGAAACCGTCACCGTATCGCGCCTTGCTATGCCATGGCGCTTGCACCACTGCTCGGGCTTCTCCTGCACGGTCTCGATGCGCGCGATCGTGGCAAGCGGAATCAGGCCCGAGGCGCGCGCGCCGATCGATAAATCGAGCGTATCGGCGGTGATCACATGGCCTTTGGCGCCGCGCACCAGCCAGCGGTCGGCTGCGACATACATCAGTATCGACGCGGCGGACAGCAGCGAGCACACATGCAGCATAGCGCGCACGCGTGGATTGTCGATGAACAGCGAGGCAATCGCGGCATCGATCGGCAGCTCGACGCAGGCGCTGAGGACGGCAATCGCCAGCACAGTAGAGTAGGCACCGCGTTCGGTGTAGGTCAGCAGGGTGCCGGCCGGGCGCGCAGGAGGGGGCTGGCGCCGTACCCAGGCGACGAAAGCGCGCCGCATGGCGGCGTCGAGCTTGATCAGTGCGAGAAATTCGGGTGGCAGGATGGCGCCAAGCCGTTCGCGCCAGGGCCTGCCCTCGCACGCCACGCGGCGCATGCGCTGCCGAAAATCGGGAATGCCGGCCAGGTCCTTGGCCGCGATCAGGAATAGCGGTAGTACGAGCAGGGGCTGGTCGAAGAAGGGTTTGAAGGCGGCGGGCATGACGATTATCGCCAGGCGCCCACAGATGAAGACCAGCCAGGCATGGCCCAGCATCTGCCACCAGCCCGTGTCCTGCAGCCAACCGATTTTTTGCGCGATTGCGCGTCTTACGGTGCCCTGCCCATTCATGCCTGACTCCCTACGTGTCAAGAAAACCCTTGCATGAAGTTTAACACGATGATGCTTGGCAATTTTAAGCCAAGGGGACGCCAAAAGGCATCGGGGCCGTGAAGCGTCGCCTTTTGGCGGACTTCATGGCCCCAATTCTTTTGTCACCGGCACATTGCTGTCCCGGTGGCGAAATCGCGATTATTGCAGTTTGATTTCGACGTCGACGCCAGCTGGCAGGTCCAGCTTCATCAGTGCGTCAACGGTCTTGTCGGTAGGATCGACGATGTCCATCAGGCGCTGGTGCGTACGGATTTCGAACTGG
>Ga0308160_10006840_pt1 | contig 11479 bp, 14 predicted proteins | sample PhyFR1_FD_201036 | JGI IMG/M metagenome (GOLD analysis project Ga0308160, IMG submission 201036) | Phyllosphere microbial communities from UC Gill Tract Community Farm, Albany, California, United States - DLSLF.R1 | ecosystem: Host-associated > Plants > Phyllosphere > Unclassified | place: USA... | reverse complement strand
TCACCATGGACTCGCGACTCAACGCCAGCTCCAATCCATTTGTTCCTCCCGCCTCTATCCAACTCCCCTTGAGCGACCGAACCGCCTCTTCTGGCAAGTTGTCGGAACTTTCTGGCTCATCCAGCAAGAACAGCAACTCCCATTCGGCCTTTAGCCACAGGAGCGAATCTCGAGGTGTCGAGCCTTGGAACTAGACCTCGTATGCCCTGGTGTAGGTGAGTAGTTCGATCGAGTACTGACTTTTTATAGCAATCTTGGGACCTTGGTGGCCCGACTGACTTGATCTAATCCATCGAATCAATGAAATGCCCGCAAGAGATACACCACTCAAACTTTATCCTACTCCCTCTTTCTTACCTTCTTCCATCTATGCGATATCACTTACCACCCGCTCCAACATGCAATGCCTTGAAGATCATTCGAGACTGCAAGACATCAAGACTTACGAATATTCAAAAGAAAAACAAGACCGATCCCTTCACCTATTTCAGCTTACACTTTCACAATACCCATCACCTTTCGCCATACTTTCACACCATACACCTACCGCGCTCCTTACCCTATTAGTCGCTCTTTACCCATAAATTCACAAGGCATTCCCTCTCCATCCTCATAGTCATCAGTTATAAAGTACATGTATGCATCGTTATCATGACCGGGTATACACTTTACGCTCTACCGTCCAAACTGCTACGTCAGCATGCACCTCAACAACGCAGTAATGACTTGCCAGCTTTTCCAGGATCCAGTTACCCTTGCCCTCCTCTTCTTCCCATCCATACCCCTCGTCCCGCTTGGCAGCCTTGACACCACTGCCAGGCGCCTTCATCACCGAAGTACTCTGCATCCTGATTGGTGTTCCAATCTGTCGCTCGTTCCCACGTCTCGCGACTTGGTTGTCCATTCTCCAATCAGGCGGAGGAGCAGCTGATGGGATTCCTACATCCCCTACCCTCACTCCTAGGATGTATCGCCCAGCTACTACCTCCCCGTGCTTCCTTAGCGCGTAGGCTGCCGAGACTGGATCTTCGTATTCGAGGATATACCATTGACAGGCTTCGGGACCGGGTCGGTAGGCTCGAACGGGCCCTAGGGATTCGAATAGGTTGCGGAGTTGGTCTAGTGTTTCTAAGGGTGGTCCAAAGATGAGAAGGGTGGTGTTGTCTGGCGTATGGGTCAAGGTGGATGGGCGGATAATACTGCTTGTCAGCTTTTGTTGCAAGGGGTGACCTACTCTTGAATAGGTTGTGACGGCGCTGCTCGGGTAGGTGTATCGGTACTATCCCTCAAACTCGTCGTAGGAGGCATATCCTCATCTATCATATTCACCTGTCTCATCCTTGATGCCCTTGGAGAGCTGGTCGTCAGCTCCAGATCAGTCTGATAACATACCTAGCATCACCAAACCGGGTGTTTGGACTCCTCCTAGTAGTCATCCCAGGTGGACTGAACCCCCCGGGGCTTCCAGGCCCACCAGCTCCACTCGAGCTACTCATTCCCAGTCCATTCCCAGGGGTGGTGCTACCCCCACCTAGCAACTTGCCCGCAGTAGAGGCCGAGAAGGATGGGAGGAATTTAACGCCGTCTGCCATTCTTGCATCTTCGGCATCTAATTCGTCATTGAATCGGTTGTTTTGCTGGGCGGATCGTCCTAGACTGTTTTGACGAAGTGGTGTCGAGGGGCTTTCGGCGTTACCCCACCAATCGTTCGACATTGTTGATGAGTAAAGCGAAATCAATCACGCTCTCATAAACATAGAGTACTTGTGCTGCTTGACCGTCCAGTCAGGCTTACATAAGCGAGTCTATCCTATCGGGAAGTTCCGGCGGGGTTTCAAGAGACGTGGAGTCATATTCCCGTTGTATTTGTTCGCAACACACACCGCGCGAGCACAACACTAGAAGGAGAACTTCACCGCTTCGTCTTTCTGCCATTTCCAAAGGTAGACTTATACGTATAACCAGGATCTATAAACAAAGACTCTAGCCCACGGATTACCGATTGACACTAGTCAAATTTCCCCCTCCTCTTGTTACTTTGTCTGATTTAGACTGCCTCTAGTCGCCTCTCTGTTGTTATACCGAGTTAAGGATTTTCCAGGCAAGGGCAAGGACTCGAGCGAGCGCGGACTATCTTAATTATAGTCATTCTTCCATCCGGAACAACTACTCAGCTAATGAAGTCATTACGTTACATGTCCTCAGTCACTTTACAATCGGTTCAGAGGGCACCGCTTTTCCAAACTGTTAAACTACCCGATGGACGCACGCTCAGCTACGCCGAATTTGGTGATCCTCAAGGCTACCCCCTGATGGTCTTCCATGGTTACCCCAGCTGTCGACTCGAAGCGTGGTTTATCCATGCGATGGTTGAGCGAAAGGGTATACGACTCATCTCGCCTGACCGCCCTGGCTTCGGACGATCGACTTTCCTTCCTGGTCGACGAATTATCGACTATCCTTCCGATATTCGAGCACTAGCGGATCATTTGAACTTGGAGAGATTCGCTATTATGGGAACTTCAGGAGGAGGACCATATGCTATTGCTTGTGCCAAAGACATACCGGCGAGTCGATTATCAGCTGTAGGTCTGCTTGCTTCGGCTGGACCATGGGCTATAGAAGGCGATCCGGAGCGGAAGAAAGAGTTGATGAAGGGTGAGAGGTTCACCACCAAGTTCTGGGCTGGGGCGGTCAAACATGCTCCTCGCCTCACAAAACTAGTCACTACGTTGGTCATCGGCAGTGCGAAATGGATATTCAGTCAAAAGTGGTTTGTCTCGCGTCTCGACCTGAAATTGAGGAAAACGGAAGCGAAGGAAGGGAAGAATTTGGAAGAAGACTACCGAGACGGACCAGGGCCGGGGGAACGACTCGCCCTTGCCTTCAAGGAAACATTCCACCAGGGATCCCCAGCGATGCTTCAGGAAGCGGCTATACTCTTTTCACCCTGGGGCTACGATGTAACACAAGTAAACTACGACAAGATCCAGATTTGGCACGGTACGAAGGATATCAACGCTCCCCTGAATCAAATACAATATGTCGTCGATCGACTACCTCATTGCGAACTCGAGACTTTCGATGTCGATCACTTTGGCATCGCGTACAAAATGGAAGAGGTTCTCGATGACTTGATCACCGATAAAGTGAGACAAAAATGAACAGAAACGACTTTGTAAACCCCACTCTCACGATAAACTGTAAACAACCTAATCATCTTGCGAATACCCCACCTCCCCGGCACCCTCTTGCAAACTATTCAACTTTTTGACCATTGGCTTAAGGCTTTCCGGCAGGCTATCGACGAACGAGGGATCCCGGGTATAGGCGAGACCATGTTGTAGTATGACTCGGGCTCGGGTAGTATCTCCAGGGGGCGGAGCGCCGTAACTTCCGTGGAGAGTCCTTCGTTTCCTAGATAGATTGTATTTGCCAACATGGACTACCCTTCAGCCACATCACCACAAACATGACTCACGAATATTGTTGTTGTAGAAAACAGTCTCTCCTGCTTTCAATCCGACAATCTGAGCACCAGGCATGGGACCTCCCTTCAAGTTTGCCTCCTTCTCCTCTGCAGTCCGGATTCGGTTGTGACTCCTCGGTACTGCCGAAAGACACTCGTCGTCGTATAGGGCCGCGTTCCATTGGATGGCATGATGTTCGACCTTCAGTGCCGCTTCCTCCTCTTCAGGAGTAGCTGTCGCCTTGACATCATCACGATGCCACGACAACGCGTAGTCCTTTTTGAGGGGGTTGACCAATATGTTAAACAGTTCTGTCGATCAGCCATCTCATGGGTCGATATATGCAAACTCACCAAATTGCATATCCTCTCTCTTGCACTCCATCAAAGCCTGACTGACTTGCAGCATGGTCTCATTCCCGTACCATTGCTTGAAGATATCCTCTCCAAGTTCAGGAGACATGATATTCTGTACTCCCCAGACATCATCCCCTTCAGTCCAAGGGGGGAATTGCTTGCCGACCATACGAACATTCGTCCATTCTTGGTTTCGGGACTTGTCGGTTACTCGGTCTGCGGCCTCTTTGAGAGGCTCAAAGAGGTTTTCTGGTATCAAAGATGGGACAATGACAAAGCCCTCGGTGTGGTACTGATTGGATCAGCAGGGTACGTGTGAACAGCAGTACGGGGGAAGAGAGCTTGCCTTGTTGACGATTTCGTCTAGCTCCGGCTGTGTAAATATCTTTGTGGGCATCTCGAATGTTTGGGAGGGGTACTGACTAGATCAGCAGGGTACAAGTGAACAGTAGTGAGTGGGAAGGGAGCTTACCTTGTTGACAGTTTCGCCTAGCTCTGGCTGTTTAAATATCTTTGTGGGCAACTCGAATGTTTGGGTGGCATGCTACGACTACCACAGGAAGAGAATATATATGTATGCAGAGCACGGATAGGATCAGACATGGATTAGGTTTCGGAGAACGCGCCGGCGCCGGAAGAACAAGTCGGGATAGTTCCGGTGAACTCGGCGGGTGGAGGTAAACAAAAAATTACGGATCACCTCCGAAAAACGCCAAAAAATGATGATTCTTGCTTCCTCTGATGCCTCCTAGCTGGGTCGAACAGCTGACCTCGACATGTCACAAGGTGTACTAGTGTCGCGCTCTACCACTGAGCTAAGAAGGCTTGATGTCTGGGACTGGACAGGACGTTTATGAACAATTTTGGTGAACAGGCGAAGGGTGCCAATTTTCTTGTTTTTTGTTCCGTTTCCTGTATCATTTAGCCCGTCTTGGACCTTGGCGAAGTCCTGACCAGCTGCTAGAGCCTCACACTGGACAAGATCATGTCTGAAATCTGATGCCTTGTTTTGGAAAGAGTTAGAGGAACAGAAATCACACCCTCCACCCACGGCCGCCCGGATAAGTCATGACACTTGGCCGGGAACTTGTGTCTTCGTCTCTTTCATCATGAGCAAACCTTCAGTCTTTGAGCTTTTAGCAGAGGAGCAGCTGCGGGACCTCTTCCACCCCATCATACGCTATGTCTTGTCGGCAAGTGTCTATTTATGCGCTAGGGACAAGGACTGACGGGATAGTATTTCGCCCAAAGGTATCCTCGAAATCTGATCAAGCTCTTACATCGCCATCAGGAGGTCTACGCCATATTACTACTTCTGTTGGAGCGGCATCACCTACGGAAACACAGTCAGTCGCCAGTGTATTCAATGGCAGTGAAGCTGATGATGACTAGATGCGTCAATATCGGAACACTTTTACCAGCTCCATCTTGTGCAGGCTCAGGGCGTACCGACCCCTCGACTGGACACTATCGAACCAAGAAGAAAGCGGGATTTGACAAGAAAGCAGCGTTGGGGATTGCTGGCCTTTCTGGTGGGACTGCCGTATCTGCGGACAAAGGCGCAGCAGCACTTTGAGGATCTGCGGAATGAGGACCAGGACACGTCGTCAGAGACGAGAGTGAGTGATCCCTTCATGTGAAGTCTCATGTGCTGATGATTAGGTACAACGGACGTTCAGGCTAGTATATCCATACTTGAATCTCGGTCTCGACCTCTCGCTTCTCAGCTACGATATCGCATATTTATTTGACAAGACCGATAGTTACCGTCCGTGGCATACATGGCTTGGTCTACGCATAGAAAGAAAAGGAATGGACGATATGGTGAGTTCTCCATCATTCCGAATCCGTCTTGCCGACCTATAGCCCCCGACAAAGCCAACCCTGTTCTCAAGATTACCACCTCTTTTACCCCCTCTTCTTCTCTTACTCAAGCTATCACAGTGGTGGTATTCCCCCTCCTCACCACGATCACTGCCTATCCCACAAACTTCAACCACGAATCACACTCTCATCCAACCGCCCAGACCCCTGCCGATCTTACCGACAGCAGACATCTACCCGCCTGTTACCACCAACGAAGAAGGAGCACATGGAGAGTATACGATAAATCAGGAGGATTATGGGAAATGTCCGCTATGTAGACGGAAATGGCAGAACCCAGCTATCTTGGAGAGTGGGTGGGTAGTGTGCTGGCGATGCGGATGGGATGCTATACAGGGCGAAGACGAAGGTGATGCAGGTGGGAAGGGGCGATGTCCAATCACTGGAGTGGAAGTCAGTCGGACCGATCTGCGTAGGGTCTTGCTATGAGGAGGTCTCAACTTGTAAGCTGTACAGAGCGACAAAGTATAATAACGCAACCTGTATACGACCAGTCAGGATACAGACAACACCGGATGAGATTGAGACGAAGCTCAAATTAATCAGTATCTATTCGGGAACGCAGCATGCATACGACCAAGTCAGGATACAGACAATACTGGACGAGACCAAGACGAAGCTCAAATTAACCAATATCTATTCGGAGTCGGATAAGAACGCAACATGCATACGACAAGTCAGGATACAGACAATACCGGACGAAATCAAGACGAAGCTTACACTGACTAATATCTACTCGGAGTCGGACAAAGCGGGAGAAGAGAGAGGAGTAGCGACGGCGGTCCTTCGGAAAGAGACCTAATCATCAGTCACTGATCAAGTACTGATGTCAAGAAACGGCTTACCTTCCAGTCGTCTCTGTCATCCTCTGCGAGGTACGTGATCTCGGTAATCTCAAACTGTTTATCAGTTTATTGAACGGTGGGATGAGTCGCAAAAGGATGGTGAAGGGGGAAATGGGTGATGATGAGTGACCAGATGCCGAGCAGTGGCTCAGTGAGCGGATGAGGTGGTCAATCGCGAGGAGAATAGAGGAGGTGACTTGTCGCCCAGAACGTTGGAATGAGTGGCAACAGGATAGTGAAGGGGAAAATAGGTGATAATGAGTGACCGAATACCGAGCAGATACTCAATGAGCGGATGAGGTGGTCAAGGGCGAGAGAGATAGAAGAGGTGACTCACTCGACTGTCCTCCCGGAGAGCATCGACGAGCTCAACAGCGTCGACAGCTGGGATGGTAAGGTCTAGCTTCTGAATTCTGACATTCCCAGCGGACCAGAGTTGGAAGATGGTGGAGGCCTAGTGAATTAGCAGAATCATTGAGAGATGGTTCGGGACATACCTGATGACAAGCCAATCGATCGACTAGATCTTCCGGAGCTCGAGAGTAAGTCGAAGATGTGGATGAAGTAGATGAAGAGAAAGAGTATGATCGGGTACCTTGGATAGCTCGTTCGACGGGGACAGTAGCTAGAGCGGCAGCAGCGAGAGGAGTAAAAGCTTTAAGAGTAGGTCGGGACATCGTGCTGGTTGATGGTGGTAGATTGATTGAGTGAGTATGTAGTAGAGATTAAGAGATGGAGAGATGAGATGAGTGAATGGGATTTGTAGACGATTCAGCTCGATTTATATATCCTGCACCTGCACTGCTTGATCCCATCAAGTACGGGTCGGAGGGACCCCTAGACCCTCTTGATCATCAATTCCGGACAGACCGGGTACTCGCCGCTCCTTATCTGTACAAAGACCAGCGTGGAGCTCGCCAAATAACCACGCATGAGCTCCAAACCCAAAGGTGCCAAGATCAACGGAGGAATGGGGTCAACGGACAACGGATTGATCAGTGACATAAAAACCTTAATTGCAACACAGATCGGACGTTTCGGGGGTGTTCCCTTACTCGCTGTTTTTGCCGGCTAATAGCTCCCTGGGTCCTTACGCGACTGGGAGTTGTGGACGATCAGCGTTATCCAGCCCATTGATCTGCATGTATGTGTCTGATCTGTGTTGCACTAAACATGCTTCTCGCCTTCGAATGCGGTCACATCGGAGATGGGGGTCCTTTGACCAATCAGAGACGGAGACCAGGCCTGGGGCGGTGTGCAGACCACCTTTCCGGTCCGGACAGTCACCGCGTAGAAGACATGCAGAGACAGAGAGATAGGCTGAGGCGTTTCGCGGGACGAGGAATGATCACCAATGCGCCTTTCACTGCGATCGCGTTCTCACTGGCAGAAGAGGCAGACAGCGTGTGCAACAGGACTCGAGTGGAATGGCTGCATTCTAGACGAGCATTTTAGGGAAACTCAGCACAGCATCTAACCGTTGACTCGCATGACTGTATGATCAGCATTTAGCAAAGCGGGAAAAAGGGAACAGCGTACTAGCATTGATCAAATCACCCTTCTCCTCCTTCAAAGCCTCCCTGGCCTTCTCCTCGGTACATCCAGTCTGGGCTACGACGAGCTTGACATCGTCCTCCTCGACCTTTCCATCACCCCCGGACGAAGCCTTGGGCTTCTCCTCGGATCCTTCAAGTTCAGGTGCGCTGCACAATCAGCCTTCTTTCTAAAGGAGGTATCGACTTCACATACTCATCACCACCCTCCATCAAGTCCTCGAGACTCTTGGGGACACCGTCCTTGAATCCACCAGCGGCGTGGGCCTTCTGGGCGGCTTGGCTGCTAGCGGCGAGCTGGGCCTGGGCAGAGAGCTGAGCAGCAGAGTTGGGGTCTTCGGTAGTGGGTTCACCGAAAACAATGTAGGTGTCGGATCCGGGAGACTTGTAGACTTCAGGGTTGGCGACGACGAGCAAGACATTCTTGGCCCTTCGGATGGTGACTCGCTGGATACCGTTGACCTTCTTCAAGCCTATGGAATAGGTTAGTGAAGTGTCCAGTAAATTGTTTTGTTTCTGAAAGACATACCAAGTCCCTCGAGCATCTTCCTAGCTCGCTTCTCGGGCTTGGAGTAGATCTCGACGTTGGTGCCGGTTGGCTCTTCTTCGTTGATGCTGAGGTTCTCCATAGCGTCGATATTTGTATACTAGTGATGTATATACCGGTATAGGCTGCCATAGAGCACAGAGGGAGTTTCCAAGGCTGTTAAAGTTGGGACGGAATAAGGTACATGGCACCAGTCATAATATGCCACGTCATGGACCCACACTTGATGTGCTTATGTAAGCTCGACCTCTTGGTGTCTGATCACCATGTATATCCAAAACCCATACTTGTGCAATCATTCTCTATCAAAATGCAACGTCCGCAGGATCCCATCGCCCAGAGGACATTATTGTAAGCTCTCTTGCTCGCATATACTGCAGAGGCTGAGCTGACTTGCAGTGTAAAAAACCTGTAAGTTCGACACGTCTACTAGCTATCGAAAGAGCTATCACCTTTCTCATAACCGGGCACCTTCCACGATTTGCGAACCTATCTCTGACTCGCAGGGACTGGAATATCAAAGGCGAGGATATATATGAGCTATTCGGTCGATATGGGGGTATACGTCAAGTCCGTATAGGCACAGATCAGAAATTAGGGACAAAAGGAACGGCGTATATCGTTAGTGCTTCCACATTGCGCTATAACTTCAGCTGATTTACATCAGGTGTATGAGAGTCCGGACGATGCAAAGGAAGCTATCACGCATTTAAACGGATTCAACTTTTCAGGACGTTATATTGTCGGTCAGTCACACTGGCGAGCGTTCAATAAAATCAGCTGACATTATAGTGCTGTATCACCATCCGTCAAAACAACAGGCATCCGCACTCGCAAAAGCAGAAATCAGAGCTAGAGAACAGGCGTTGGCAGATGAGAAGCGTAGATTAGGATTACATGATCAGGTATAGTCAAGTCAATGAGGATTGTTGTGGACGATACGATATGTATGTACATTAGAGGCTATTTTTCGCTGCTGAGCTGTCGTATATCAAATAGGCTCTTCCCTCATCCGTGACGGGCTTGCACTGAAAGAGCTCATATTCCTGTGTAAGCAATGTTCGAGAGACGGGCAACCGGCGATCTCCTGCAGTGCACCCGGCTTCATCGATTCCCCTCGCTTCCCCTCGCTACCGCTCTGTACCTCCATGTTAGTATATAAACTCATGCCAGCGGCGTGAGTACCATACGCCCATTCCTATACAACCACACATACAATGGCTTTCCTCGTGATAGGAGCTATACATCAGACGATCAGGGGTGTACAATCAGGCATCCAGGCTCACAAGGACTTCAAGGCCAATACCGATCCCCAAACCCAAGACCAGGGTGGATTCCCGTCCGGAAGTCGGAACGAACGAATAGAACCGCCACTGGATCGTTATGGACATCCTAAAGAACGTCATCCGGTCTATGGATGGGTCATGAAGGCTGAACACAAGTTTAATAAGGGCAAAGGCAAAGGGAGGGAGGTAGAGTCGGATGATAGACACATTGCGAGTCGGAGGGCTATTATGCCCGAGGTTGAGGGCCTTGGAGATAGGCAGCTGAATAAAGAGGAGCTTGAGCGTCAGAAGTACGGGTCACAGAAGGTATCTCAAGGCGATGAAAGCGTGAGTGGGGTCGAACGTAGCGTGGCCTGTGCTAATCACCAGGCGGCACCACCATCGTACGAAACAGCTGTATCAGGAGCAGGGGTTTCAAACGCTACTTCTACCAGAGCGGAGCAGATTACCGGAAGGCGAACGACGAACACCAATAGTGACATGCCTGCTACCGCCCAGGAGACTGCTCAAATGCCCAAAAGCACGAGTTACGCCAGCTCCTCCGACTCGGACGGGTCAATGTCCAGCTCAGACACAGCATCAGACTCAACTCAGCTTGTGCGTGTCATCCTCTTGCTCTGGTGCTGCCCGACGATTCGTGCTGATACTGTAGGACACCAACGATGATCCCTCTACACGTCGGGCGCGAAAAGCGGAACGCCGGGTCAGGAAGGCTGAGAAGAGACTTAATCGAGCTAGAGCTAGAGCTGCGAAGCATAGCTAGAGGTACAGAGAGCATGTGAGCGACAAGAGAGAGTGGGGGGACCGATATTGCCCCATCGCTTCCTGGGTGGGAGCTGGGATGGAAGGGCTGGACAAGGAGGAGATTGTATTTGTAGATTGGTTAATGGTCTCCGCTGTACTTATACATAGTACCCATGTAGCAATACACCGGTGCGAATGACTCTCAGAGATGCCCCCTTATCCTAACCTCTATGTCTAGATGATAAGCCAGTGCTAGCATGAATGATAAGATATCGCTTGGCATCTTTCATGTTGACGTCACAGAAGATCTTTTCGGATTTTGTCTACTTCTCTCGTTTAAACTTCCAGTCCATCCACTCTACATTGTACTAGCATAGATATCACTTACAGTCGCAATCACGACCAAGATCGTGATGGCTTCCCGTCTAGGCTCATTTGTCAGATTCTACAATGCCAACTTTGAGCGTCGTCCGATTCCCACTTTGATGATCACCAATTCGACTCTGAATACCATTGCAGATGTCCTAGTACGTCCTACCCCGTCTCCTCACCCGAGTTCCGGACCGGGCTGACCGCCAGGCTCAATCTTCTCAGATATATGTACATCCACACCTGAAATTCACTCCAAATCGAGGCTGACGTCCAGTTCTCTTCAGATGTCGTCAAGCCGACATATGACCCCGAACGTACACTCCGATTCGCAGTCTTTGGAGCAGCAATGGGACCGTTCATAGGTCGATGGCTACGTCTTCTAGAGAGACATATACCTATGGTGAAAGCCGGCGCGGGTGGGG
>Ga0308160_10006839_pt1 | contig 11480 bp, 16 predicted proteins | sample PhyFR1_FD_201036 | JGI IMG/M metagenome (GOLD analysis project Ga0308160, IMG submission 201036) | Phyllosphere microbial communities from UC Gill Tract Community Farm, Albany, California, United States - DLSLF.R1 | ecosystem: Host-associated > Plants > Phyllosphere > Unclassified | place: USA... | reverse complement strand
ACACTCCTCCGTTGATCAAGTTCGAAATCCATTTCTCGGGCTTTTCGACGTAGTGCAGCACTTGAGAGGATGAGGGATCGTGTACGATACAACCGTACTTGGTCGCCGTCTCGCTCGAAACCTGCCGTCGAGTCGCGCCACATCAGCCACTGAGTGAGCGTTCGAGGCGGAAGCAAGGTGATCTCACGTTGACTCCCATGATGGTTCCGACACCTCGGTGCTTGGAGTGCAGATCGATGAGTTGGTCGAGGGGGAAGCTGGAACAGATATCGGCGTTGATGACGAAGAATTCTTTGAGGTTGGGGAGGATGGCGTCTCGGACTGAGGGGTTTGCGAAGATCCAGGGAAGCAAAAAAAAGAGGAAGAGAAGGCATAGGTTAACTCTTCGCTTTTGAGCAGGTGAATGTATGAGAAAGGTAACTGTATACTGACAGTGGTAAAGACCTCCAGCAGTTCCAAGAGCTCGATATTCCCTCAAGTACCTGATTTCCATATTGCCCAGTTGACAACAATCAGCACTCCGACATTGCGTCACTCCGCGACCCATGCCGAATTTATGCTCACGAGATGGACATCCCGGGGAACTCTCTCTTGGCCTGCTTCAGGAAATCGGCGAACAAGGAATCTTCGTAAAATCCGATGATGACAACTTCGGTGAGACCTTTAATCTTGGAGAGAGCGAGGAGGGGATGGTAGATCATCGGCTGTAAGATGTGAGGAACGATGCGGTTGTTAGCTTTGCCTTGCGTCCAGTCCGCCAAGTAGAGGAACGAGCGAGAAGGGAAGGCCCACCTTTCCAGCAATGGGCAACAATGGTTTGGGAGTGTCCAAGGTGAGAGGACGCATCCTCGTTCCTATCGCAAAAACATGGCCGATTCAACAAACCCCTTCGCCTTGTCGGATGTAAAATACGAGCTCACCCTTGGTTCCACCTCCGGCGAGAATAATGGCTTTGGTAGCAGACATTTCGGGCAGTTGATGGGGAGTACGATGTTTCAAACGGACGTGTCTGCAGAATGAGCGATGAGAACGAGATCCAAAGTATTATAAAGTCAAACTCGTGAGTACATCGAGTTTACGAGGAGTGAGCCTTTGGAATCGAACGTGTCCCCCCAGTCTCTGCCCCCTTGGCCTTACCGCGTGTCGCCGGAAGCGGAAACCGGACTCAAAAAAACAGGGCCATGCCTTGATGGTTTGTTTACACTCTTGGTCCAAGAGCATGTCTTTTGTCTTTACTTCGTGCTTTACTGAGATTGCTGGCATTGCTTTGATACAACTGAGCACTGCTGACCAGGCTCGCCTCCGCTATGCTTATACTATACTATGCGAGATGTACGCTCTCCAAGCCCCGCAGTGTCGTCCTGCTCCACCTGATCCCGACTTCTCGTAGGCTCAATCGTCTTCGGTTCCGCTGCGAGAATCTGTTGAGCCCTGTCCACCTTTTTCTCCGTCGACTCGGCCGTCCGGGTCTCGTCTGCTTCACGTTTACGTTGAATTTGGCGAGCGATTTGTGCCTTGTAAACTTCGCTTTTCTTGTAGAGCTCGAGAGCTTTAGGCATGAGCTTTGCCAAGGCCTGCCAAAAGTCGATTCGAGCAAGATCAGCCTCGTACGGCCGAACGGGACTCTGACACTAGACTCACATCTTGTCGATTCTGACTGGTAGGATGGGTCTGTAAAAGCTCTAGCCGGTCGGTCAAGGTCAACGATTGACCGCGTGCCACCGTATCCGCCTCGACAGCAGCCATCAGATCCCACAGATCGAGTGCCGCTCGAGGGTCATATCCAGCTTCCGCCATGAACTGTGCACACCAAAAAATGTTCAGGGTCGCAAATTCGCGATCTCTACTCTCGCAACACTCACGTTCAACCCTACAGCATCTGCTTCCATTTCCAACTTTCTCGAGTAGGCTCGTTCTGCGACCACATTGTTGAGCCAATTGATGAAAAGTCCAGCCGAGTCGGTGATGCTATCAGGAGGCAAAGTAGATGGTAAGCCGGGGTCTATCGGTCGTGAACGTATGTTTCGACGGCTCACAAGGGGAAGGAAATGGTCAGGGCAAATGAGATCCCTCGAAGGACATCGAATGCCACTGCAGCGATGTTCAGGAACTGCGAAGTAGGTGCGATATAAGTTTACGAGATTGATCCGGATCTTGCATTTGAATCGCACTCACTCCCAGCTGTTCACAAGCACAACATTGTATGGCAGAAAGGCTGTCAGCTTTCTAGTCCAGCCCTTGTCTTCGCGTAATTATTGCGTGCGACTCACATTCTCCACCGCATGACGCTGCGTAACGTGGGCGATCTCATGTGCCAAGACAGCCGATAGCAGGGTATCGTCTTCTACCAGATCGACCAGGCCAGCGTAAACAAAGATGTCTTTTGATGGTAGAGCAAAGGCGTTGATTTTGGGCTGACCAACGTGTTATCAAGTCGGTAAGCCGCGCCGACCGGACAAGCTAGATTGTAAGGCTCTGAGCTCACCATATCCACCACATACAGACTCCAATCACCTCCCTCCAGCACTTTGAGAGGATTCGTCGATTCTGGCCTAAACGGCATCATCGCGCTGCTCGCCTTGGCACTAGGTTCATACCTCTGCGAAGCCCTGCCCCCACCTCGTTCTCGCTCTGCTATCACCTTGCTCAGCTCGGAGACTCGATCTCGGGGTGGCCATGATGCTCCGTGGATGACGGTCGAATCTTCTTCTTCCAGTGCGTGGATGAGGCGGGAACACACTCGAGAGACCCGTTGAGTCCTTGGGTCGTCCGAGGTGAGGAGGAGAGGGCCGTCATGCGTCAAGACCTCGTCGAACCTACAGATGTGCAGAAGATCTGTCAGCGAACTTGCCCGGTAAGGGTGCATTGGTCGTCCCGGGACATACTTCTTCATGGACCAGGCCATCTCCTCTCCCTCGCTCATTAATAATAATCTCCACCTGTCCGTTCTAGGCGATTGATCTAGACCGAGAGCTAGGACCAGGCAGAAGGCGATGATCTGCGAAGTGATCAGAACAGGGAGTCATATGTGAGCTGACAGACGATTCACGCTTGATAGGTTGATAGGGGAAACGAGGCATGTCTTACCGGGATGTTGACGAGAATCATGGACGTTCGTCGATACTTCTGCCATAGTCTGAGCAACGCCAGCCAGGTTTTCCATCAGCAAGATTGTTCCTGGACTATCAGATTCCATACGGTATCAATGTTACTGACCTCCATCTCCAGATGAACGGCAACGTGATCAAGGACACCCTGGTGACGTTCAACAAGGCCCCCTTCAGAGCGGGTAAAGCGAAGAAAAAGACATCGTTTCTTCTGGGAGTACTATGGAAGGATCTGCTCCCTAGCAAGCTGCGATTTGTTGTGGTTGTTTGATGCGTCCTTGGGTGCCGAAAAGATGTTTCGATGTCTAGCGAAGCTGTGCCGTTGGGAAACAGTGATGAAGACCGAAGGTGGAGAGTGGTGGTGCGAGTCGCAATGACAGGACCGGATAGGAACTTGCCCCTGCTTCGAGGCCAGAAATTCCGAATTATCATAGCATATAGACTACACCCTATGCGATCAGGGTCGTGGTTGTAGGCAGTGATATGAGAGGGTATAGACAAAATATGATAAAGGAAATGAGGTCTTTCGGCGGACGACCTGGCATGAATCATTGGTACCACTAGAAGCTAGGTGAGTAATGTACGCACGCGGATGCAGATTCTGGAAGACGCGCGCGGATGCAAACTTTGGAAGCCGCGCGTGAGAGAAGCAGGCGCGAACTTAAAATTGATCTTCAATCATATCCGCGTTTTGCAAATCTAAATCAACAACGGCCGACTAGCTCAGCTGGTTAGAGCATCTGTCTAATATCATGTTCAACAGAAGGTCTGCGGTTCGATCCCGCAGTTGGTCAGTTCTTTTTGCGCTTTCCAGCGGTCAAATTGGCGTCTTTTTGCGTCAACTGGTTCGAAATCTACGGGAAAAAGCTTATTTTTGCCTCCCAAATGCTCGCAGACGAGGAGCAGAACATGCTGGGTCAGGCGGAACAAGCGAGGATGGCATGAAACACAGCGCTTCTCTACAGTGCATGTGACAAGTCAATACGTGGATCGATTCGCCTCAGAAACCTGGACAGACGGATCTGTACAACGGTCCCGTTTGCTGTTCTAGCTTGCAATGCGCCGCCTCCAGCGTCCTTTCATGAGCGAGTGGTACAAGGAGCGTAAGAGCGATCAGATGATCGCATACGGAAGGTTTGAGTCGACCGCCCAGCGCGCCCGTATTGATTTGCTCGCCATCACGCTCAAGTGGCGTTTCGTCACACCACGAAAAAATCGCCGCGCACAGTAATGTGCGTGGCCAGCGTCAAAATACAGATCGATCATCGAATTGCAAATTCCGACAAGCATCTCCTGACTTCCAACCGGTAAAGGCGAATGTCATGTGACTTCAGATCCCGTGGAGCGAAATGCTCCACGGAAATGCTCCATGAAATGGTGATCTCGACCCCATTTTTTCCAAAGGACGACGATCGAAACCTTTTTCAATTAAGGTTTGAGATCGGTCGTCATCGTCGCTCTCGGTCGTGAACGTCATTCTTGATTGAGGCAACTGATACAATGCGTCTTTTGATCTCATGGTAGTGGAAAATTCCTGCATCTCTATTCTTATAAGTCTTTCGGCTCCCCCTTTCACATACCAGTCCAACCCTTCTACTAGAAGCCCCCAGGGGTACTGATCCAGCGTCAATCGAGATCAAAGGCGCTGTCGAGCAAGAATATACAACCTAAGATCACAAGCAGTCAACTCACAACCACTACCAGCAATGTCTGCTTCTGCAACGTCTACGACTACCGAAGCTGAGAAGCTACACAAGGTTCAACGTGATTTCGAAAGTCACCTCAAGCCGATTGATCCGTGGAAAGCAGGGACTTCCGATGAAGTTCTTCGAAGTGAGTTCGTTATGGTGATCGTTCGAGATAGCCCATCAAAGATATCTCCAGCTGATTCGCCTGTTGCAGAATATCTGAAAGGACTCCTCGCCAGCCAACTTCAAGGATTTATCGCTGCCCAGGGAAATAGGAAAGGGGAAGCATGGAAGCAAATCAAAGCTCTCGGTGATCTTCTGATCAAAGTCTGCTGCCAGAAACTTGATCTCGGCATCTTTTCCGCACATCGTTTGCTCATCACCCTCCAGATGCAACAAGATGTCGTTGATGTCGCTGCAAGGCACAGCGGTACGATCCCCGATCCCGGTACTATTGAGGTCGATTGTGAGATCGGAGACGACGGTGAAGTGGTCAGGAAGATCACTTACCAACCGGGTCAGGCCGAGTTTGATACCTACGACGAAATCGCATACGGTCTCTTCGACATCTTTCATGGAGGCGGAACTGATTCCGGGGGGCTACTCCACGAGGAGGACTCCGACAAAGATTTCGAAGAAGGGGATGAAGAGGCGCATTGTGAGTGACTCAGCTCATGTTGTTTCTCGGTCAAGCGGATCTGATCGATATGCTTGATATCCCGCAGTTGCACAGTTTTTCGACCATATGCTGGGTCAGGTGCAGAGAGCTCAAGCGGCTCAAGGTCGTACCGCTACTGGGACCAAAAGATCTGCTCCCGGAGGACCTTCGGCAAGGTGTGTTCCTTTGCATTCAGTATTTTGCTGCCTGTTTCGCTGATCGATGCCATTAATGACACGTCCCGACATCTCGACGGCTACAGGCCCACCAAGAGGTAGAGCGCAGCACTATCCTTTGCGGCCTCCTGCTTCGTCGACGAGGACGACGTGTTGTCTGCTCAGTGAAGCGCCCCCCGCTCATTGCGGATTGCTCAAAACCTATGGCTCTGTCGACGACGAGCATTACGATCTTTTACTTTACCTTTTAACCGAGCGAGCCTGGTCATTATCATTGTCCTAGCTATGACGATTAAGTCTGACACATGGAAAGCGATTAGCCGGGCATGAGTCTTCGCCGGCGACCCTTGGACCCGCAGCGATATCCGGATTCGATGGCAAGAAGGTTGACGTGCGGTTCTTGGAATCGAGGTGTCAAGTAAATTCAAAGTCATCTTCATCTTCTTGTTTCTGGTCTACATACAGCCTTGGACTTCGCTTAAATTTGCAATTCTTTTCCGATTATGGTACAAGTCCAACCAGCGAGCCACCCGCCGAATCAAAGCTTGGCAAGAATTGGAGGCATGTCGTCGTACGTGGCGCCTTTGCCTTTATTCATAAAGTTTTGGATGGCTCGTTTCATGTCCTATAAGCCAGCAAGTTCGGGTCAGTCTAGAATATGACATTCAAGTCTCTCGAGCGAACTCACATCCGTTTGCAGCATGGCCCTGTCGCCATCACAATCGATTCTCGTGTCAGCTTCTTATACAGGAAGTATAGTGACGCAATCTGTAATGCTTACATGTTCCACGCTGCAGTGTAGTTGAGCCCGTCTTCGACACTGTTGAGTGATGTGCACATAGTCAGCTTGCGAGTCCAATCTGGCCTCGTGTACGGCTTACGAGTGGTCTCTGGAGTCTGTAGAAGGGGGTGTAGCCGTTAACATAGATCGCAATATCGCAACGAGAATGACGAACATCAGAGACTTACAGTTCAGGATGTTCTTCGTTCCCAGCACTGCGATCGGGCTCTTAGTAGCAATCAAACCTCCCATCTTCACAGCTTCCTGTTCGACCCCCTTCAGGCCACCGTGGACCACCCGGCTGACGAAACCCATCGAGACCGCTTCGGATGCGTTGAACTTCCGACCGGTCAAGGCAAGCTCTCGAGTGATTGAATCGTTTCCAATGATCTTGGGGAAACGTTGAAGGGTTCCGATATCCGCTGCGAGACCGACGTCGACTTCCTGTATAGGGATAAGAGAGCGAGTTAGGGTTTTGGCTTATATGTCGAGTTCGAGACTGGAAACTGACAAGAATTCCAAAGACAGCAGTCTCTGATGCGAGTCGAATATCGCAAGCACTGAGAATGTCCACGCCTTTGAAACATCGTCAGCATGTCTTTCTATACGCGGATTCACTGCTCGGCGGTGCTCACCTAGACCCAAGCAGAGACCATTCACAGCCGCGATGACCGGCTTCGAGCATTTTTCGATCGAGGATATGGCGTCTTGGAAGTCCTACAAAGACACTTCAGATTCGTCAGTGTCCTGAATTGGCCATAGATCAGATAGTCGGAGCTTACCTTGACGTGATGACCGAGCACATAACCTTTCCTGCCTACATCCAAGCCTGGGTTGCCTGAAAGGGTGTCCGTGTCGCTCACTGCCACTCATACAGAGCCGCTTTAGTCACAAGAGATTGTAGCCTGAATCTTTGTAGATAGACTCACAGTCGAGACCAGCGGTAAAAACCTTTTCAAAGCTGCTTGAGAGGACGATGCATCGGACCTCGGGGTGAGTCGAGAGATAGTTGAAAGTTCGCTGGAGCTCTCTCCAGAACCTGATGACGTGTGTTCTGTCAGCGAGATGGAGTCATGTTTCCCGCAAGTCTCGCTTACGTTTCATTGAATGCGTTGACCGGTCCTCTGATTGTTATTGAAGGAGTGCAGACCGAGATTAGATAGAGCTTGAACCGACATCTCGCATATTCTGGGCACGAACCGGCTGAGCCGCAAAAGAACCAATCCTTTGCTAGGCGAAGTCGCTTGGATGCTCTTTGATCCGGGTACGGAGAATGATGCTGTGTCGGTCATGATCAAGATTGGTCTACTATCTCGCTAACCTTGAGTCGGCGGGGATGGGTCTCACGCACACAACACTAGCAACAAATGATCTATAGAGCTGTAGATAAAGATTTATTCGAGATCGTTTGTTCGCTCTCGACCACTCTGGTTCCGGTTATCACACGAACGCCGAAGTACGCGGTAAAGGGCCCCCACCAAGATGCGACTCGAAACCTGGAAGACCTGTCAGTGTACACTGTATATCGGCACATGGTTGACTCGTAAATTGGGTATTATGATAAGATCGTTTGTTACAAAGTGAAGCAAGGGTATGCGCGGTCAACGCAATCCTAATCAAATCCGGCCACCAGGAGCTTTCGGCAGGACCAAAGCTTTACCCTTCTCTGACCTCTCGTTCCTACCGACTGTCTGCCCAGCCCTGGTTCCGACCGGTTGACTCGGACCAGCTCGGATAGGTGAAGTGATGGAGTTGTCGGCAGTATGGCCTTGCGGGAACCTCAATCTTCCAGCGAATTTAGCTTGTTGGCGATCAGTGTTCATATTCATGCTGAGATTGGTCGGTCTTGATCGGATTGTGCCAGAGGTACTGGGCGTCGCTGCTGCCCCGCGAGATCGGGTCGAGATCCGGCTAGTAGGTCTAGCTGAAGCGCCTTGGACGGAGCCGGAAGATACCCCTGATATTTCGGTCGTCGCTCCGCTCATCCCGCTGCCGACCTTTCTAATCGTCTTTTTGTTTGGACTTATGGGCGGTGCACCTGGACGGACCTTCTGGACAGAAGCTACTGAAGCGGTTGCTTGGACCACGTCGTCATCCTCCCTTGGAGCAGGTCCCATGGAAAACCTCCCTTCCCGTCTTGGTCGTCTCGTCGTGGTTCCGAGCGCTCCGTCCATGCTCGTCGGTCTGATGGGTTTCGTGTTTGATCCAAAGATAAGAGACATTGCTCCTTCGCTGTCATCAGAGTCGGTGTCATCAGCGATCCCAGGATCGTCTTCATTATGGTGTCGTGGCGATCCATCTCGCTCGTTGGTATTATGTTCGTGGTTGTCGTGATCGTTATGTCTGTCGTGGTGGTTTTCGTGTCGTGGCTCGGAACCGAGCTCGTGTGTTTGCTCGTCAGTGGATTCGGGTTCATCTTGTTCTGTGATGGATACATGGTGGCCGGAAGGCTCGTTCCGGGAAGTCGTAGGAGATAAGCCAAAGGAGGCGGTTCGAGAATGACTGATGCTATGCGATAGAGAAGAACTTCAGCATCAAGGCCGATTGTCTTGCTTTGTAGACTGCTCTTACTCTTGCATGTCGGTCCTGAGCAGAGTCGATCGACAGATTTGAATGTCAGAGACTATTCTATAGCCGAACTAGACCACAAAATGTCAACTCACATTCCGTTGGAAAAGATGGCATCGGATGTAACATGCCACTCGAGGACCTTTACAAACTGGAACATCGCAAGATGTATGTTAGATAATGTGTCACTAAGGAGGTCTGCTGCACTGTCACTCACTCTGTACATGTTTCTAGGCATAATCTGTCGACTCCTTCGACCGATAGTCTTGTACCGACCTTTGCCTTCTGCATCTTGGTTGGGCGCATGATGCCCAACAGGGAGATTGGTCGTTCCGATTTTGTGGCAGAGCAGCGAGACATCCGAAAAGACACTTTCGTTCGGATAAAGTAAGTTTCCTGCCTATGGTCGAGGACGGTGCACGGAGCCACTCACACTACCCATGCCTCCTTTTCCTCCCCTCGCATCAGATCACTTAACCGTTTCAGACTTCTGCGCTGAGGGTTATCATCTCGCGACTTTCGCCTGACGCTGTTGCGACTAGGACTCGACGGAATAGGGGACGCGGGGGCATATTTGTGTTCCCTTACGTGAACGCGAGAGGGTTTGGGTACCGCCAGTAGCTAGACAAGGAGAATTTGTGGGCTTTCATGAGTCGTAAAGAGGTTCAGGACAACTCACCCTGTCATTATCCAGCCCATCAATTCGAGCGATAGCATCCCTCGTCTTTTCCCTCTGTTCCTGTGAAGACTTTTCGTCCTCGATCCGTCGCACAATGCTGTCAACCTGCTCGAGGATCAACATTGTGCCATCGAATTCGTGGCTGGTAGCATCGGTGTGCTACAAGGTGAGATGGGTGAGCTGCGCAGTACGAACGCGGATAGCTCGAAGTCGAGATCATACTTACAAACAGCAGGTTCTGGAACAGCAGCGGGTACTTCAACAAGCGCTGGAAGGGCTTGCTTAGCGAGATGATCAGCCCTGTTTCGCCCAGGTCTGCTGCAAGCTCTTCGAGGCTCTGCGGAAGACGAAACGAAAATCAGTCTCACGTGCTGTGCATTTGGTGAAGAGTATTCTAGTGGATTTACCAGGAGATATCGCCCCAGGCGAACTTCTTCCGGCACCAGGCCCTTATCTGAGCGCTTTGATGCGGCCTCGGCAGCCAAGATCGCAGATTCCACCTGTTGCAGCGCCTTTTCCAGATGAAGTACATATGTATTGTACTGGTTGAGGATCGAAGACTGAAGAGGGAAAGACCAAAGGTTCAGCTGGGTTCGAGCGGCAAAACAAGTTCCAAATGATACTCACGTTGGCGATGAAAATGTCGGTCAACGACCTGACTAATGGGTATTGATCATCGTATCGCTTCCTCAGCTGAGTGGCCAAGTTGAGATGCCCATCCAGAACCCCTTGACTAAGGGTCTCGAGAATGATCTTCAGGTCCGCGGGAATTTCAGGCTGAACTGGTTCGTCCATCGGATCCATAGCAGACGAGGCCGAGGGCATTCTCTGCTTGTGCTTGTGTAGCTTGTTCGGTTTACTCGATGGTTCCGTGGCGGTCGACCTGGGCTCTTCTCCTTCGTCGTCTCTGCCTGCCGGTCTCAAGGAGAATCGCGAATGCTTGTTCGAAAACGAATGATGGATCATATTCGACAACCCGTTCCCGAATCCCTTTGGTGGAGGAGGCAAAGAGTGATGAGACCTCGAATTCTGTTTTCCCGAACCCAGACTTTGAGGATCTTGATCCGAAGGTCGACCGTTGGACAATGCCGAGTACTTGCCATTCGGTTTGACCCGAATCGTCTCGTCATTCGCCTCTGCAACCTCCTGACCTCCGGCCCGATCGCTTTGAGTCTGCTCAGACATGGCCGTATTGGTGGTATCCATCGAACCACCTCTTTGCCGTGACGCCATACTCCCACCTGAAAAGTCCCGAGCGGAACCAAGCATGCTCGGGTTCGTCATCGTCGGACTGGCAAACCGGGCTGCGATAGGGAGGTTCTCGTAATCCTCGTTGTAGGTCCCTGCAAGACTGGGCGGGGAGTTGGTCGAGCTGTAGCTGGGAGATTTGGAACGATGGAGTCCGTTGGTCATGTATGAATGTAGGGATGGGACCGAGTCGGATCGAGGTGAACCGAGTGGGGAAGAGAATGAAGGGATGACAGGCGGTTCATCGTTGGAAGGCGGTAGGAGCGAATCGACGAAAGTGCTTTTCAATCTGCACAGCTCGGTGACGTATCTTTCGGAGCGCAACGCAGATATCAGCTTCTGCTCAACAAATCCATTTCATCGCCAACAAACCCACCGGTCTTCACTACTGACGATCTCCCATAAAACCTCCTGCCTCGTCCTTTCCCTGGGACTCAGGTTCGAGACCAGATCATCCTCGGTAATCTCACTCCAACTCTGCCTGACATCGCAATACCTCCCCGATCTCAGCCCGATCGAATCTACCGGAGCCGTCCTCGCTCTTGTACGTTGTTGAGCTAGGGAAGTGGATCGGG
>Ga0308160_10006838_pt1 | contig 11481 bp, 5 predicted proteins | sample PhyFR1_FD_201036 | JGI IMG/M metagenome (GOLD analysis project Ga0308160, IMG submission 201036) | Phyllosphere microbial communities from UC Gill Tract Community Farm, Albany, California, United States - DLSLF.R1 | ecosystem: Host-associated > Plants > Phyllosphere > Unclassified | place: USA... | reverse complement strand
TGGTCCGACCGGCGCGGGGAAATCGGCGACGTTGTGTGCCACGCTGACGCAAACCATGGCGGTTCATCGCCCACGTCTGTTCGTTGCCGAGGCGGGGAACTCGTTTGGGCTGCTGGCTGATTACTTTGAAAGCCAGGGGCTGACGGTCAATAAAGTCAGCATCAAACCGGGCAGTGGCGTGTCTTTGCCGCCGTTCTCTTTCGCGCATAAGCTTATCGAGGAACTGAGCTCACTGGAGCTGGATGAAAGTGAGCTGCGTGATATCGATGCGGATGACGACGATGAGGATAAACGCGATTACCTGGGGGAAATGGAGATCTCGGCGCGCATGATGGTCACCGGCGGTGACCAGAAGGAAGAAGCGGAGTTAAAACGGGCTGACCGGGCAATGATCCGTGAAGCCTTGCTGATGGCGGCGAAGAGCGCCTATGACGAGCAGCGCCAGATGCTACCGTCTGATTTGCAGAACGCCTTGTACGCTATTTCCAACGACACCGCCAACGAAAAGCGCAATCCACAGCGTCGGGCGAAAGCGGCCGAAATGGCCGAAGCGCTGGGCATGTTTACCCAGGCCGGCAGCTTCGAAGCAGAGCTGTTTAACCGCGAAGGTAGCCTGTGGCCAGAGGCGGATGTGACCCTGATTGACCTGGGGCATCTGGCGCGTGAGGGGTATGAGGCGCAGATGGCGCTGACGATGGTAAGCCTGACCAATACCATCAACAACATTGCCGAACGAGACCAGTACTCGGAACGGGATATCGTGTTCGCGGTGGATGAGGCGCACATTGTGACGGTGAACCCGCTACTGGCACCGTACATGACCAAAATCGTCAAGATGTGGCGTAAGCTCGGGGCCTGGCTGTGGCTGGCAACACAGAACCTGAAAGACTTCCCGGACATTGCCGAGAAGATGCTGAACATGGCGGAGTGGTGGGTCTGTCTGACCATGCCGCCGGAGGAGGTCAACGACATTGCCCGCTTCAAGGCGCTGACCGAGGAGCAAAAGGCGGTGCTGCTGTCAGCCAGCAAACTCTCCGGCTGTTATACCGAAGGTGTGGTGCTGTCGAAAAAACTCGAGGCGCTGTTCCGTGCAGTACCGCCGAGCCTGTACCTGGCGCTGGGGATGACGGAGAAAGAAGAGAAGGCCGAGCGCCGCGCGCTGATGCAGGAATTTGGCTGCAGCGAGCTCGAGGCGGCGCGCAGGGTAGCGCAAAAGCTTGACCGTCTGCGCGGCCTGGCGGCTAACGGGGAGGCAGCGGTAGCATGATGACCCTGAAATACCCGGAACCGGTTGTTCGACCGCATGGCCAGGTCTGTCGTGAACCGTCGTTGTTTACCCTCCCTCCGCAGGGCGTGGCCACCTTAAGCGAAGCAGATGCGCGGCGGCTTGAGACGTTCTGTGCGGCTATCCGCGATCGACTCCTGGGGCCGGTCCAACTTACGGCCCACCCGCATCGCATCGGGAGTCGTACCAGCGTGGCGTTGCATCTCGAGGGCCGACTGGGGCGTTGCATCGATGTTCTGATCTCGGTGACCGGCAGTACGCTGTGGCCGCAGTCGGAGGAGTACGATCACCCGCGCTGGTATGTCACCGTACCGGATGCCGCGGATGTGGTGTATCTGCTGCTCCATTTAAGCGAACTGTGCGATCGATTTAGGGTCAATTAGTTAAAACAATCCCAACAAATTTTATCAATTTCATCATGATAAAATATTTCACGAAAGAGAAAGCTCAGCATAAGTGTGGGAAAACTTATGCTGAGGGATAAACGTTTATCACATCACTAACAATATCTTAGTCACTTAAGAAATCATCCATTTGTGCAAAAATAAACTGCTTTAAAAACTGATCAATGCGAATATGCAGCTTAAATAGAGGTATGGTTATGCCGTCTTGTTTTTCAAAGTAGGCCTTGGCTTTCGTTTTATCTACCGATTCTTTTAATGCGTCGAAACGACCAAAGTCGTTGAGATTCTTATCATTAACACTATCAGTCATTAATGCTATGAGTAGTTTTTTATCTAAACCAAGAGCATCAACAACAGCGTTTAATTGTGCATTTTCAGCGTTGTCTTTGTAGGCGTTGATATAGTCTCTAAAAGTATAGCCTTCAATTAATTGCGCATCACCGCGCTGCAAGTCGTGTAAGAAGAGCTTGGCGTACTTTTGCTCGCTTTGGGTGAGTGATGCAAACGACTTGTGCAGCTCATTTAATGTGATTTCAATGTTCGCAGAACCTTGATGTTTGTTCAGCTCTTTTAAGTATTTATCAAAGCGGCTATTCATGTAGTCGGCATCGATTTTTCCGGTATCTATCTCGGTTAAATAGCCACTGATATCAAAAGGCACATCGCTGCCACCTACGCCAGTACCATCACCCTTGGCAACCAACTCTTTGTAACGCAGAACCAGGCTCAGATAAGTTTGTTCGTCTATGGACAGCGTTACCTCATGTTCTACATCATTTTCAGTAAATGAATAGATCGACTGCTCCCAATGCAAACCTTGTACTTTAGCCGCTTCTAGGTGGTGGCTAAAGTTGTTAAATAATTTGGCGAATTGGGCACAGGTTTCTATATCTTCTGGCAGTTTTTCAAAGTTCTCAATACCCGCACTGACAAACAGCCCGGTAATCTCTAACACTAATTCATTCATGGCGTTAAGGTTGCTTTCTAACCTATCTACAAACAAGCCGATAGGTCTGTCGCCGGAATAGAGTTTTACCGCATCATTAATATTTTTCTCCATGGTGTGTGGATAACGGTAATAACGGATGATGCCGTGGGGTTTGTCCGGACCAAACAAGCGGTTGGTACGTGAGAACGCTTGAATAATATTTTGGTATTTAATTACCTTATCTAAATACAAGGTGTTAAGCCATTTAGAGTCAAAGCCAGTGAGCATTTGATCTACAACAATCAGTAAATCTAATTGCTTTGAAGGCTCGGTATGAATGCACTCATAGGGCTTTTTATGGGCAAGGCGTGCCGCTAAATCTTTTTTAAACGCCGCATGGCGGGCAAAGTCAAAATCTTGACAATAACGCGCGTTATAGTCGGTCATTATTTCGTCTAGGCCATCGCCTTTAAAGGTGGGGTCACGGTCACCACTGCCGTCGTTATCAATATTTGGGTCAAACAAAGCCGATACTTTAAGTTCAGGTTTGGCGGCTTTTAAACTGCGGTAATAGTCAATGGCTTCGGCAATGCTGTTAGTGGCCAAAATGGCATGAAATTTAGTCCCTTGACTGAGCACGTCCCATTTATGCAGAATATCTTCCACCACCTTAGTTTGGTGAGTATCGCTTAAATATTGGCTTTTAGGCACATAGTCTTCAATGCCTTTGTGGTATTTTCCTGTAGCATCTCTATGGCCAGCCATAGGTACATCATTCATAAAGTGGTTAAATTTTTTCTTTTTGACAGGATTATCCATGGCCTCGTTAACTGAACCGGCCTTGGCTTGCTCTAACGCCACCGCTTGCCTTAGGTCACTGTCTCTAAATGTAGGTACTTTGTAAGGGTCAAAACCGAGTACATTACCATCGCGTATGCCATCGGCAATGCTATAGCGGTGTAGCTCGTTGCCAAATACGGTACTGGTGGTATTGCCGTTTTTTTCGTTTTCTTCTTGAATCGGTGTCCCAGTAAAGCCAAAAAACAAGGCGCGCGGAAAGGTACGTTTAATCGTAATCAGCATATCGCCAAAGGTGGAGCGGTGCGCCTCATCGACAATAAACACCAAGCGTTTAGCGCGGATTTTTTCAATATCCGCGGTGTTTGTGGTCACGCCTTCACCATCTTCCGCTTCAAAAATATTACTCATTTTTTGAATGGAGCTAACAATTAAGGTATTGGCTGGGGCGGTGCTTTTTAGTTTGGTAATGAGTATGTGAGTATTTTCGGTGGCTTGAACGTCCTCGCCATCGCCAGCAAAATTGCGGTATTCCATGAGCGACTGGGTGCCCAGTTCAATCCTGTCCATTAAGAAAATTACTTTATCGGCATCTTTGGATTGAGCGATCAACTGCGCCGATTTAAAGCTGGTCATGGTTTTACCCGAACCCGTGGTATGCCACACATATCCCCCGAGGCGATCGGGATTATTGGCCGCGCTACCCAGTTGCTGCCAGTTGGTTTTGGCCACTTTGTCAGATATCGCATTAGCGGCGTAATACTGATAACTGCGCATTACCTTAAGCACGCCGTCGGTATCGTCGGCGACGGTATAAAATCCGATCAACTGATGCGCCATAGGGATAGAAAGCAGGGTAGAGGCAATGTCTTTCCAGTGGTTCATGGGTTCGTTATTGAAATCGGCCCAGTTAAACTGATAGTCGGGGTTAAACTTGCCGTCTAGTCCGGGATTGGCAAAGTATTTAGTTTCATTTGGCTCCATTGCCACGAACACTTGGATAAGGGAAAACAGACCGCTAAATACGCCCTCTTTACTGTACTTTTCAATTTGGTTGACAGCCTGGCTAACCGGTATGCCACTGCGCTTTAGTTCCACATGGATCACCGGCATACCGTTAATCAGTAGCAGCACATCACCGCGTCTGTCGTTACGCAAAGGGCTGCCGCGTTCAAAGTTAGGTTGCTGCACAATTTGGTAACGGCTTTGGCCAGCAGCAATTTCCTGGCGATCGTATATTTTTAAGCTGACTTCTTTACCCAAATGCAAAGCATCGGCTTGGTTATCACGCTTAATTGCCACGGTTTTGCCATTAATTAAACCGTTGAGCTTGAGCGGGGTTTTAAGCTCTTTGATATGCTCAATAATTTGCTGCATTTCAGTCGCAGTAAGCGGAACATCGTTTAAACGATCCCGCTGGCGATTGTTTTCAAACAAAATGTTTGCCCAGTTTTGCAGTAAATCGGCTTCGGTTTTGTTTTTGAGTATCTCTGTTTCCCATCCCTTGTGGGTAAGTGCCTCAATAAAGGCCTGCTCAAATTGCGCTTCGGTTTTAAAGGTGGTCATGATGGCGCTCCTTGTTAGACAAACATTTTACTTAAGCAGGCCTGCTTGATGTTATTAAGCTTGGTGATTTGTTGCTGGTTTTGCTTGATTAGGCTATCGAGATTTTGAAAGTAGGTACCGATTGCGGCTTGTTCTTCCAAGCTCTTTGGAAACGCAATGTTCGTATCCTTTATTGCGGCCTTTGATATTGATAAAACTTTTGTGCCTTGCATCAATGATAAAAGCTGGTCATGGTATGAAGATGAATTTAAATGGTAACCAAGATACTTGGAGGCAAAAGGGAAAATAGGCCTAACGGCAATCGTGTGCAATCCAGAAAGAATCAACTGATCCCCTATATTGAATAACTCTGTGCATTTTCCCACAGTGTTATCTTCGGCAGCATCAGCAATGATAATGTCACCATCTCGTAAACCGGAATTATTTAGTTTATTGGCTATGCTATCGTTCGTAATAAATGGTAACAACTCATTGCGTGCATCAAGAACTTCACCAAACTTAATTAGTACATCGCCATAGTGAATGTTTTTCGCCAATCCAGTTTTGTAGTTTAAATCAGCTCTTGAAAGAGTATTGTTCGGCACGTTAACAAAGCAAGCTCCAAATGGTTTCTTATCCCACTCCCCACTAAACCCTTTAAAGCGAATTTCTGGAATGGTATCACCTTGTTTGGGAAACATTTTTTCCAGCATGGACTTTTTTATGCTGCTGAGCTTGTCATGTTTTTGTTGGTGTTGGTTTATTAACGTGTCGAGCTTTTGGAAGTAGTTGCCTATTTCATTGCTTTCATAAATATTCTTAGGAACAAAAAAGCAAGAGGAAGATACAAGTCCCCAATCAGAACGAGGCATTTTCGAGCCTGCTGAAAGGTTTGAAATCAATTCAAATTCATTGGTTTGAATTAAAGAAAATAAAAACGTACTTGCAACATTGTCGGCACGTAACACCCAAAAATCTCCAACTGCGAGCCCTTCAAAGTCAGCTAAAAACCAGTTTTTCAGATAGGGGCGCAATTTTCCAAATAAAACATCATCAGCTTCAAATTTTAAGCCGGTTTTAAAGGATTTTTTCTGATGAATATCTTTATTTAATCTGCCTTTCCCTGCGACTATATCTTCGTATTCAACACAAGGTAGACATGTACTTTGATGATGTGTTGATACTCTGGTAGCGATGTTTGAAAACTCTCTCTCCTGCCACTTCTCACTAAATCCTTTAAAGCGGATCTCTGGCACCTTGTTATCCACACTCATCTTATTCACCCTTCAGTAAGTTAGTGAGTACTGCTAGGCCCTGCATATCAAACTCATTGCCCGTGAGCTCGCCCGTCATCTCCGCTAGCTCTTGCTCGGTGGTTTTTATCTCATGGGCTATCTGCGAATAGGTGACGGCGTATTTATCAGCCAGGGCTTGTACCTGGCTGGAGAGCTGGCTAATCACGGCATCTGGCATGCCGGCGAGTTCGGCGCTTAATGGTGCAATCCATTTAAGGTACAGCAGGTTGTTTACCTGTTCATCGGTTAAGGCTTCGATGGTAGTTTTGGTTTTTAAGTGCAGGGAAGTGGCGGCATCTTTGACCGCTTTTTTCAGGGCTTTTTCTTCATCGATTAATTTGTTCGCACGAATAACTTTGGCTTCATAGCTTTCTTCTGCAAATTTAACTTTGCTGTCTTTTTGTTCTTTCAGGAAGGTTTTGGCGGCTTTGCTTAATTCTGCACTCGCAAAGCCGTCTTTGCTCTCTTTGACCGTATCCTGTTCTTTTTCTTCTTCGGTTAGCGATTCTAAAATTTCTTCCAGCGTGCTGGCAATTTCTGCCAGTCGGGTTTCATTATCCGCCAGAGCTTGTAAGTCATCACTTAAGTACGTTTGTTGCACTAAATCGAAGGGCAATATGTGGCCTTTCCAACCCTCTTGTACTTCGGTGTCATTGCCGTTTTTTTTCTTTATAACAATATTGGGATCAACTTGCTTGGTGGCAGCAAAGCCTTCGGTTTGCATCATTTCTAAATCGGCGCTGATCAGTTGCCATTGATTGTTTAGAAATTGGTAAGCCTGGTATTTGTCGATTAAGGCAATGGGGGCTAAGCGGGTAAATAACTCGGTACTTAATACCACCTCTTGCTGGTTACGCTTTACACTTTGCCAGTTTTGTATTAACTGAGTGTTTAGGTGATCATCAAAGCCATTAAAGGTCTGGTTGTAGGCGCTGATAAACTCCAACACTTGCGGATGCCCGCTAATGCTGGCATTGACTACTTGTTTGTCAATGGCCAGCTCACTGTAAGAGGCGGATTTTGGTGTAAACAGGGTACTGCGTAATTGTGGGAAGGTTTGCCAAAAGCTATTTAACTCGGCAATTTCGCTGTTGGGAATGCCGCCGAGCATGGTGGCATGTAAATCCCAGGTTTGTGCCGTCGCAGAGGAATCCACATAGCGCGGTATGTTGAGGTTGTAACCGTTGTCGCGCAGGGTTTCTTTGCTCACCAGTTGTGAATACTTGTCGATACTCTCTCGGTTAATCACCGCATCAGTAATGCGCTTGATATCACTCGCTTGCAGTTTGTTGTTTTTGCCTTCTTTCATAAAGTGTTTGGAGGCATCGACTACCAATACATCGGTGTTTTGGCGTTTTTGTTTGAGTACTAAAATCACCGTGGGAATGCTGGTGCCAAAAAAGATATTGGCCGGTAAACCGATAACGGTCTCAATATGATTCTGCTCAATGAGTTGCTTGCGAATTTGACCTTCTTCACCGCCACGGAACAAGACACCATGCGGAAGGACGATAGCCATAATGCCATCGGGTTTTAGGTGGTAGAGGTCGTGCAGTAAAAAAGCAAAATCAGCTTTGGTTTTAGGTGCCAGGCCAAAACGTGAATAGCGAGGATCGCTCTCTTTAAAGCTGGGGTCCCAGTTTTGTGAGTAAGGCGGGTTGGATACCACGGCATCGACATGTAAGGCGTAGTATGAACCTTGAGGATCGCTGTCATCAAAATACGGCCAATCTTCTTCCAGGGTATCGCCATTACGAGTTTTGATGTTGCTGGCTTTGATACCGCGCATGATGAGATTCATACGGGTTAGGTTGTAGGTATTGGCTTTTAACTCTTGGGCGAAATAGGTGATGCTGTCTTTGTTTTTAGCGTATTTCTCGAACGCCTCACCAATATTGATCAGCAACGAACCCGAGCCTGAAGTTGGGTCGTAAATTTTGATGGTATCTTTGTGTTTTAACTCGTGGGCGATGATGTTTGACATGAGTACCGAGACTTCATGAGGCGTGTAAAACTCACCGGCTTTTTTACCCGCATTGGCAGCAAATTTCTCAAGCAGGTATTCGTAAATGTAGCCCAGTACGTCATACCCTTGATTACTATTCATGGGAATGCTTTTGATCAGGTGCAGTAAGTCGCTGATGGCCTTGGTGCGTTTGCCTGCACTTTCACCAAGTTTGCTCAATCCTGTTTCTAAGGTGGTAAAAATACCATCAAACAGTTTTTTGTAAGTTGGCGAAATCAAACGGCTAAAGGCCGAGAGCGCATCCCGCACGTTAGATTCATCAAATTCGGATGTTGGATCAATCCATGTAGAAAAAAGATTATCGTAGGCAATAAAGTAGCCCAGGTTGCTTTGCAGGTATTCAACTGTGTCGGTGTCTTCTTCATTGAGGGTTTTGATGTCTTCAGACGTCATCCCCTGTCTGGTGACAAACTGCACTAGCTGGTCGCTTAGGTACTTGTAGAAGATAAAGCCGAGTATGTAGTCTTTGTATTCGTTGGCTTCAATTTTAGAACGCATCTGGTTGGCAGATTCCCAGATTTTTGCAGCAAGTTGTTGTTTATTCACAATAAGTCCTGTTAAAAGCAATTCATTTTCGAAAAAGTCTATTTTAGGGTTTTGATTGTACGTTTCATAAGAGCTTCTTGCTAGCTGCAGGGCTTTACGAGTCCGTTGCAGTAAGTAGTTCTACAATCTCGATTCCTACCAAGACTGCCATTTCATCTGGTTCATCACCAATCAAAATAGTCGCTATCGAGTTTAGAAACCTTCATTAGCGTCACACTGGTACCCACCTCGTTGTCCATCATCAGATGAACTAGCCGATTATCATCGATAAGTACCATGCCTTCTATCGATTGCGCGTAGGCAACGTCATGCTTAGTAAAGCCAGAGGTCGTAATGAATACCCTAATTTAGCCTTTTGCCACACCAGGTCACCTTAGAATGCATGCAACTCAGGGCGGCCTACGGTGTTTTGCCAGCGTTTGGCTTGCACACACGCCTTTTCTAAACCGAGCTTGTCTAAAGAAATAACGCTATCAATTCCAGCATCACCGCTGCCGCCGACACGCTCTGAATCGTGATGGCCGCCGTAACCTAAACGGTGCAGCACATCCAGTACGATGACCTCGAAGCGGCCTTGAGATACCTGGCTTAGGTTCTCCAGCCGTTCCGATGCAACCGCATCGTGGATCTTTGATTGATTGCTCAAGGCGGTCGTCTGGGCTGTTTGTTAACATCGGTTGGGTGAGAAGGGGGTCTGTAACCGGGGCCAAATCTACCGCATCACTATTTTGTTGAAGTTTGACGTTGGTGTAAGCCAAAGCGAGATGTTCAATTTCTGCTGCAGTGAGTACGTTTCGAACGATTGTGAGCCCATCCGGTACGGTTTTGTAAACCAATTGGCTGCTGGCAATGGTTCTGTGGCATAAGATGATTGGTTTCCCTGTTACCCTGATCCCCTTTAATGTCATTGGCGTTTTGCTGGTCAGATTGCGTTATTTTATTATGGTGCTTGTTGGGCTCCTGATCCTTCTGTTTGTTGTCTCTCTGATAGTCAGTATTATTTCCTCCATGATTTAAGGCGGCTTTATGAATGAGAGCGTTCTTCGTGCTTTTAGCTTTAACGGTGCACTGGATGCGGGAATGGATCCGGGTAGCTATGCATGGCAGTCCGTACCTGTCGGCGACTGGGCCGCTCGACTCGATTTCAAAGTCTGGTCGAATACCACGTCCTCCGGCCACCTTGTCTGTTATTTTACCTCCCTGGATGATGGCCAACGATACCGTCTCTCGGCATTTCGACCGAAAAATGGCTCCCGTCGTTATACCCCAAAAGATGGTGGTATTGACTTTTCTGAAGGTGGGCTGGATGGGCAAGTATTTTTGTTGAATGTGGGAAAAACGCGTAATGGTACTTCTGCATGGTTGGGGGCTGAGTTTTTGGAGCGTGATGATTAAAAATCATGTATCGAATTAAGTTTAGATCCTGAATCTAAGCTAAGCACCGTGACGCCGAAGAAAATCAGCGTGTTTATACGCTGCAGGATGTACCACGTGGCACAGTTGACCGCACAGTAGGATTGTGTGTGACTCAACTGACAACGCAGGCAATATCATTCCTCCCGAAAACACGATTTGCTTGCTTTTTGATCTTACGGGTGGATAATGCGCCAAAAATTACATATCTTGACACTTTATGAAATGGATGTTCATGAAAAGGACTTTTCTTTCGCACGGATCCACATCCACGGCGTTGAGCCGCGTTCTCGTGGGTGTTCTCTTCACCGGCACTTTCCCGGGTATGGCCGCCACGCCCTCTGATGCCCCTGAGCGGGCCGCTTCAGCTATTGATGCCCGCGAGCAGCAGCGCCAGCAGGCGCGCGAGCGCGCCCTGCAACAGCAAAATGCCCCACAGGCCGATGCGCGTCTTTCCCGCCCCGAGGCCGTGTTGCCGGATTACCCGGTCAATGAGTCCCCCTGCTTCACCATCAACCGGCTTACCCTGGTCGGGGAGTCGGCCGCTCGCTTTCAGTGGGCGCTGGACGCCGCTGCGGATGCCAAAGGTCGCTGTCTGGGCGGTCAGGGTATTGTGCTTGCCATCAATAAAGTGCAGAACGCCATACTGGCCAAAGGCTATGTCACCACGCGGGTGATGGCACAGGAGCAGGACCTGACCACCGGCGTGTTGGTGCTCACGCTGCAACCCGGGCGCATTGGCGACATTCGCTTTGAGGAGCCGGTCTCCTGGCGTGGGCGGCTGTGGAACGCTATTCCGGCCTCGCGCGGCGATATCCTCAACCTGCGTGATATTGAGCAGGGGCTGGAGAACTTCAGACGGGTGCCCAGCGCCAGTGCTGACATCAAAATCGTGCCCGGTGAGCAGGAAGCCACCAGTGACCTGCAGGTGAACTGGCAGGAGGGACGGCCGGTGCGGCTCAGCCTGGGGCTGGACGACAGTGGCTCCAAAAGTACCGGGCGTTATCTCGGTTCGGCCACCCTGGCACTCGATGCGCCGTTTGCGCAAAATGACCTTTTCTACGCCAATATCGGCAAGGATTTATTCCAGCACGGGCCGTTCGGTAACCGTTCACATACGCTGAACTACTTCTTCCCGGTGGGATATTGGGCCTTCTCGGCCAACTACAACGACTACACCTACCATCAGAACATCCCCAACGCCAATGAGGTACTGCGCTACAGCGGCAAGAGCGACAACA
>Ga0308160_10006837_pt1 | contig 11481 bp, 13 predicted proteins | sample PhyFR1_FD_201036 | JGI IMG/M metagenome (GOLD analysis project Ga0308160, IMG submission 201036) | Phyllosphere microbial communities from UC Gill Tract Community Farm, Albany, California, United States - DLSLF.R1 | ecosystem: Host-associated > Plants > Phyllosphere > Unclassified | place: USA... | reverse complement strand
GATACTACCGCGGGGGAACGACGGAGGAAGGGGAGGTAGTCAGATGAGATGACGTACTCCTGACTCTTTTCCTATTACCATTATTCGGCTTGTAATTTGACCGTTGACCGGCCGGTGATGAGTGAGGAATTGGCCAGACTTCCCTTGGATCCCGTGTCTCATGATTTCAGATCCGTATAGGTGGCTGAAACTCTGAATGTTCTTTTGCACTGATATACTGATTTACATGAGATCAGAACCGAGAGGATCTGCACCTGTGCAAGGGACATGAAGAAGCCTGCTTTGATATCAATCACCGGCAACAAAGAGAAGTTCTATGCTGACGATAATCAATTATACGGCAATTGGACATAATCATATCTAGCACCGATGACAACGTATCCCATTCCCGCGGGACTGACATGTTGATGCGTCTGTCATATATAGCTGATAGGATACACGCGAACAGGATCACCGAGGCGATGATACTCACGCGATAAGCCCATACCAAGACCTTTTGTCGTCTTGGGATCTTGGCAGGTACCCCCGATAATATCGGCAAAGCGGAATCGTCATCCCACCACGTCTTGTCCATCACCACCCAGTCCTCGATTATGAATGATGAGAGACGAGCGTAACACTGGACGATAAAGAAATACGATGCATGAGATATAGGTTTTTTGATCGGATTTTACGACTGTTTTTGGGTTTTCCTAGTTTTACACCTTTCAACTTCTACCCTCACCTCTCTGACAACCCTCTGCGCTTCACGTCCACAGCCTCCTTCTTTTCACCCCTGACTTCACTCAAAGACGCGAATTACCGCCTTGATCCTTTCAATTCACTATTCATCAGCTTCTTCCCTCTATATCACCCTACTCGTCCCTAGGAAAAAGACTCACGAATAAGCGGCCTCGACACATGTTTTGATTTCCCGGTAAGAGACTACTAGACAAGATGAATCATCCCTAGAGACAAGCATGATCTTTTCATCTAATCCCGCGTCCAACTATACATCAGCTCTCTAATCGATATAGTTGATTTGACCATTTAGTCAATGTGAGTTGAGGATGGCTTTGACTTAAACTCAGAACTCACCTTGTTCAAACATGTCAAAACGTGTGATAGATCCAATACTGGCGAGTTATCAATTCCAATGGAGTGGAATACGAAATCCCGGAACAATTTCAAAATGTATCTACTAAATCAGCCTCCTATTCGCGAAGAAGACGGGTCGACTTACCGGTCACCAGTATCACTCCACCTAGGATCCAATTCGAATCTGTCCATCAGCTCTCGCATTCTATAACCCGAAGAATAGATCCAAACTCACTCGGCACGTTCATTGATGAATCCCAATTTGATCATTAATCGGACCAGGCGGCCATTTTCGACTTCTCCACTGAGTTCACTCTCAAGCATGTCGTTGTAACTATCATCAGCCCCAATCTCACAAACGGTAGGAAGGAAGAAATCAGGTCTGAAGACCTGGTTCACTCACTTTTGCATAGCATCAAACTCGTTGAGTATCCTCAATCCAAGGATACTTACAACCTCATCGATATTCTTCCCCTGTGGTCCGGGTGGTTTACCACATAGATACATGACTAGATTCTTGACATCGGGAGAGTAATGTCGGGAGATGTGATCGAGTGGAGCAGCGGGGTGTTGTCCTGGTACGAACCATTCACAACATAATGTCATGATCAGTTTACCTAAGGATACTAGATCGTCGTGCTGTCCATTAGCTATATGATAAGGAGGGTGACGTACCTGTAGACCTGAAATATGGACATGAGGGTCATAAGAAACCACATCGAGGATCCCAACGCCAGTCAATCGGATTCTATACTCAGCATCCACCCAAGCCATACAAGTAGTGACTTACCTGTTCTTTCCGGTAAGGATTATCCGACTGGGATCTAATCCTCTCAATGCCATTCCGGAAGAGTGGATGGCTTTGATAGCGTTTGCTATTTGAGTGATATAGCTCCATAGTAACCGTTCTGGAATCGGCGGGGGTGATTTCCGACGAGGGGTCATAGCCATCATTTCGGGATTTAGGTGTTCTTCTTCTAGAGTGATGGAGTTTGGGTGGAAATCGTACACCATCATCAGGGCTGTTGTTAGCGATATGTCTATCAGAAGGTTGTTGATGCAGGAAAGGTGAATGAGATATGGATGGGAGGACATACAATTATCATTGAATGCCTTTGTTGTGAATGCTTCCCGTAGACTGACGACATTCGGGTGTTTCATCTGTCTCCATTTCTCCATGGCAGAGAAAGCTTCCTGACTAGAGACCTTGTACCCTGGTGGTTAGCGTTAAGATCCAGACGACTGCGCCAACAACGCCGCGGACACCTTGGTCTAGCGGCATCGGACGTGACCCACCTTCAACTCTTCTCAAACAATAGACCCCACCATCAATACTACTAACCGCCCGATACAACGGTGTCGGATATCCATAAATCTTGCTGACCCCCATCCGCCGATCAAGTGGCATAAGCGAATGATAAGGCCCAACCTCATGCGGTAAACCCTGCACAGGGACGTTTCCGAGGTGTGTAGCATCTTGTCGAGCTTGGATCATGTGCCTCAAATCGTCGGGGATGAAGAATGAGTGTAGAGGATGTTTCTGCATTGGTGGGTTGGAGATGAATGGGAGCGAGGGCGTGTAGAGGTGGTGAGTTAATTCGTTTTGGGGGTTTGGGTGGTGTTGGTAATGAGAGTGGAAAGGGGGGTCTTCATAGCTCATCTATTTATTAGTTGAACTCGAGCGCATTGAAGCAGGACAATAAAACTAGCTGAAGGAATCGAGGTAGGAGGTAAGACGAAAAGACAACATACGGAAGCACCAAGTCCCTGGGAAGTATTCAATTGAGGCCATTCCGGGGCATCCGCTCGTGGTCCAGCGGGTGGAAGTGCCAGAGATGTAGGATCTGGAGAATTGATCCTAGGGGTGAACGTTCCCGCCGAGGTCTTGGGTACGAATACCGGAGCAGCCAGATTGACAGATTTAGTGGTCGTCGAGGACATGTTTGTCCTGGTAGAAGCGTTCGGAGGGGGGATACTGCCTGTCAATGCTACGTCTATGAGGTAGCTTACGGTTCGGCGGAGGGTTCCTCTCCTGTTATATCCTCTTCTGGCTGGGTTGTCAGTACCAATCCTAAAGGGAGGTAGGGATGGGTCGGCGTACGGCAGGATGGTAGTAGACACACTATTCATCAGCTCAGTCCCAAGGGAGATGGAAAGACTTACGCCGGAATCCTGGAATCGACAGACACTTATCGTCAGCTAGGTCAAGTTATCTACATACCCATATATCAACACGTTACGACATAGTTTCTGATTCCCATCTATAATCAGCTGCGGTCCATTACAGAATAAGCTAATTTACCTTTCTTCCCAGTTGGCGCCCCTTCCGACGCTCCAGTTCCGGCAGTCGGGGAGGATGGACGAACGATCTGAACGGCTGCTGAGCGTGGTGCGGCCATACTGAGGCTGGATATGGTGTAATATACAGTAAGATGGAGGAGTAAGGATGTGAAAGGAGTAAACTCATCTCGGACCCAGACGCGTCGGTCACCTGGTCAGATGCGGGGCCAACTCTTGCATCTTGGTTCTTTGAAATGTTGTACAAGTATATGCATACAAAAGCGAGCGGTTTCTAGTATAACAGAAGATATCTAAGTTCTACGAAGGGGGTGGACAATGCATGGACAATGCACGATGATGATGCATCATGATGTAGCCTTCTCGGCCCAGTGGGCTTTCCCAAATGTTGCTGCGACTACTAAAGGGAAAACGAGGGTAGCGTCCGCGTAGACCTACTCAATTAGTCGTTATACGTCTTCAATCTGGGCAACGACTCACTTTGACGCTCTCGGCGCCTGCACGGATTTTACCCCACGATACAGCTTCATCGGGTCTAGCTCCGGAATCTGAGCCGTCGTACTGCGAATTAGCCCATATTCGTCCTGTTCGATGAAGACATCACGTACCTCTTGGCCGGTATTGATATACACCGAGTAATCCGCCCCGTTCCTCTGCTCAATCAGCTCCAGCTCTGTTATTCTCGCAGACTAGAGAGGAAAAACTCACAAACAGCATAGCATTGGCAATCTGATGTTTACAAACTCCTCCACCCAAGATGATCATCCCCGCTTGTTTCGCTTTGACAGACATATCATTCAATCTCCTAATATCTTGTACGATATCTATCGAGAGCTGAGTTTCGGTTTTATAAGTGTGAAAATAGATCATATCGCCAAGGGAACCGTCTGTCAAGGCAGGACAGAATACTGGGATATCGTTCTGTATATCAGCCGTACTCCTCATGCCGCTCGCTTGACATACCTTGTAACACCAATAGTACACACTCTCCTCATTATCGATCTCCTTCCCTAACCTCCTGATAATCTTACTAGGCGACCACCTCTCTCCTTCTCCATCCTCCCCATGTCCTGGGCCGGGAGCTTGTTCCGCTACAAGCTGATGTAAGATTGGTACAGCCCAATCTTCGAATGCGCAGTAATTCGAATTGGGGACTAGGAGATTTCCAATTCGATTGAGTCTATCATCAGCCTTTCTCTCCCGGTCTTGGTATCGGCCTGTCGGGTTGACGTACCCCTTCCTCCGTAATGTAGCTCCATCCAGGTGGAAGTCACCCAGAACAGTTGATCCCAGACACTTAATGAAATCCTCCTCAATCCCTCCTGCCGTCGTGACGATACAGTCCACAAGTTTGTACTGCGCCAGGAATTTCAGAATCTCCCTCAGACCAGAGGAGATGAGGTTGGATGTATATCCCAGGAATAGCGTCAGAGGAGCATCAGGATCCGCTCTACGCTTTCTCTAATCATCAGTAATGTTCACATGAGGCGGAGAGGGATGTACCATCTCCTCAACAATCTGGATAGCTCGCGATAATCCAGTCGCTTGGAAACCTATCGTATTATACGACTTGAGCAGCTCTTCTAGCGTTATCGGGCTCGAGAGATCGGGACCTTTGATATGTACAGCATCGGCAGCCAGTTCCTCCGAGGGCATGAGTACACTCGCATGAGCGTTCGAGGTCGAGCTTGAGGCTTCCGCTAACATCCTGGCTTGAGTATATAGTAGAGTAGACGAATGAGTGATTCCAACTTTTTGTGAATTGCTTGATTTAGTAAATCTAAGTACGTGCCTGAATGAACTTGGAATGACACCTCGTAGAATCAACACTTGATACTGATAATACCATTCATAAACTCATTGACTCGCTGGCAGGATGGAACGGACTCCAGTCAAACAGACTCCTCGATCAAGGCCGACTCCATCACCCTTTCTCGCCGCTTCAAGCTCGCGTCTCGGCAAGAGAGGGGCTTCAGAAGCTGGTATTGATGGTACGCCTTCTCACCTCAACGTGAACAAGCGGGGCTGATGTTAGATACATACGCTCTACAGAAATCAAACAGAGAACTCCAGAATAGAATAGATACTCTCGAACGTCGTAATGCGTCATTCCAAGCTCAGGAGGTCAGGTTGGAAAAGGATCTGCAGGAATTGAAGGATGAAAATGCGGTATTGAGGCAGAATCGAGCTAGTCTAGTGGACAAATCTACGGCGGATGGCTCTCTTTCCGAATCTCGAGCCAAGGCATTACAGGAGGATAATGTACGATATTCTGACCAGTGAAGATCCAAGCTGATGATAGGCTCGTTTAACGGCAGAACTGAGTACGATGAGATTACGAACAAGTCGAACGAAAGACGAGAATGAAAGACTCCATTCGGAGGTCTCACAACTTAATAACAAAGTATCGAACCTCGAACAAATCGCCAAATCTATACCAGGATTGGAAGAGGAAATCAAAGATCTTCGAGAGCAGACCCAGGAAATGCACAGTTGGCGAGCACGGGCTCAGAATCTAGGAATTCAATTAGAAGAGGAAAAGAGGAGATCGAAATCGACTCAACAGGATAGTCAAGATACAGAGGCGGATAGGAAAGGAGATGATGTGTACAAGCAGGAGATCAAGCGTGAGTCCTCTATCGTGTCGGCGGTGTAAAGCTGAGTGATAGGTCAAGCACAATTCCTGTCTAGATCTAGTACCAAGATCAATCAATTGGAGATTGAGAATGCGCAATTGAAGGAATCAAAGACGAAATGGGTTGAGGATGTTCGAGCTCATCGCATAAGAGAACAGGAACTGAGGGACGAGATACGGATCCTAAACGGTCAACTGGAAGCAGCAAGGCGCGAAATGGAGTATGTCATCCAGTCCACCTCGCGTACGAGTATGCTAATTATCAGTTCGGTAACACAGTCATTCCCTTCTGGCGAAACCCCTTCCGACCCCATAGCGATCCTCCAAGCTAGGCTAACAAGTCTCTCCGAGCTCCATCAGGAAGCTTCCACGAAATTGGCAAACAATGATATCAAAATCAACGGACTTTATGCCCGACTCACACAGGCGACGAGCGCTGCCGAAGTCACCATTGCGCAGATGAGCAAGGAAAAGACCGATCTGGAGCGAAGTCTTAGGTGGGCGAACGAAGGGAGAGGCGCGGCGGAAAAGGCAGAGAAAAGGGCCAAAGAGGAATTGAGGGTTTATTTAGAGGATCACGACACTGGAGTAAGTCTTCAATGTTCCTTCATCTATGGAGCGTACTTGGGAGCTCGTGCTGATCGACAGTCACAGCAGATGCCTGGCGGATTAGGATCCTCTGATCAATCAGCCCGAATCCGCCAGCTCGAAAGGCTCGTTCAAGAGTACAAGAACGAACTCGAATCCCATTCCCGCGATTCCCGCGATATAGAGGAAAAGATCGCAAAGGGACAAGGCTTAGTCAAACAAGCAGTCCTAGACGAAGCTCAATCCCAAATCACATCCCTACAATCCCAGATTACATCATTCGAATCAACCCTCTCCGAACTTCAGAACGCAAACACCACACTAGACGCCGAGGTCAACGACTTGATGCGTAGAGTTGCAAGTGGAGAATATAATCCGAAATCAGAACGAGTTATCGAATTCCAAAATAATCCAGCGGCAAAGATCATGGCTGTCAGGAACCAGGTGTTGGAAGATCTGAGAAAGGAGAATGAAGCGCTTTTACGCTCTGGTGCCGGAGGTGGCAGTGGGGAGGGCTCTGTACCGAGAGAAAGCTGGGAGAGGTTGTGTAAGGAGAAGGAAGAGCTGGAGAGAGGGCATGCTAAGCGGCTAATGAGGTTGAAAGAAGTGAGTTCAGTTCTATCGGATTGGAGACCCTGTACATCAGTCAGCGGGTCGCTGGAGGGCGATCGATTCGGGTACATACTGAGTTGGCCGCTTCGCGGACGGTCTCTCTTCCTCCACATCCCTTTATCATCTCCTGGATTTCATCCTCGGAGCCTTCGCTCAGTATGCTTCACGCACATGATCTCCTCGATCGACCCATCGCCTCTCGACATGCTTCGCATACCTTAGGTCCACGCTGATCCCAGATCTTCAGCAACAAATCCAAAGAATTCCTCGAAGCAGTCTACTCCCTCCTAGGCTGGCGAATCAAATTCGATGAATCAGGGACAGATATCCGCCTAACATCAATGTACGCTCCCAAAGGCAAGATGGGTCTGACCCTGAAATTCACTTCTCAAGAAGGTCATTTTGGAACTATGCAAATGACTGGTGGGATGTCCAGGTCTGAGGAATTAGGGGAATGTAGGAGGTTCTGGATCGAGGAGAGGCAGAGTGTTCCCGGGTTCTTGGCGCAGGTTACTACGGAAATGTTTGAGAAGACTACTGTGAGTGCATATTTCATTTCTCAGCCAGAGACGAAGGAGGGTGGATATTGGAATGGTCGGCTCTCGCATGGCTTTATCACCAGATTCCCTGTGTCAAAGCGAGGCGAGCTTTGACGCTGCTTTTGCGTGGGACCCTCGTCTTATTCCAGACAGGAGAAGACTGTTGGGAATTGAGCTGATCATCAGATGGGTCAGAAAGCAGGTTATGTAGGACTTGAATGATGAACGGTATAGCGCAGTTGGAGACGATGAGGCAGCATCATGTACAATGACGAAATGACGAATGTATGGAACTAGATCACCGGCTGACTCACCTTACAACGGACGATTCTCATCGTCATCTCCTAGACGTGGACCGTGCACACAAGCACTGCCAGGGCTTCAGAGTATATATTCACACACACAAATCAATCAAACGCCACCACAATGGTGGCTTAGTTGGCAAGGACCAGCTGTCTGATCAAGGCTAACGACCGGTTCAGTCGTGCTGTCACATTGACAGCCTATACGTAAAGTGTAGTCCACATATGAAATAAGATTTCCCCAGAGGACGCCCTGGTTTTTAATTTCTTGGTGAGGTGAGTCCCAGCGAGCGCTGAGGTGCGCCCGGCTCCAAGTACATCGCAGGGAAAAGAGCAGCTGGGAAACGGCACGAGATCGAGTCTGTTCAGACCTACCTAGGATGGGAAGAGTCCAGTCAGTTGCACCCCTAGACACAACGCAGCGAACCACGGACCACCCTCGATGTATACCTTTATAAAGCCTCATTGTTCGCGGCTAAAGGGGGGTCTCTATGGTGTAGAGGCTCCCTGGGCGTTAATGAGAAACCTGCTCAGAGTGATCAAAGAAGACTCAATCTGCGAAAACCCCTTGGTTAACCTTGTCATGCGCCAGAATAAAACCGAAAGGTTTTCCCAGTGGGACGCCACTGGTTTTTTTGTCGTACTCCGCCCGGACCGTCCATCGGTCGGTCCTTTTGAGGTCCGAGCTTAAGTACATGTGTATTGGTATCCCCTCTCATGCCTGTGTATTACATGAGGTGTAGCGGAGTCAGCTCCACGCTCTGAATTTAGGTCAGGAACATAACGACCACACACAGAGACACACACACACACACACGCACACGGCTGCCGGTTTTGGTGGGGTAGGCGCCAAAGGAGCTTTTTGCCTGTTGAGCCAGTGGATTACATTTAGGTTTGAAGTGTGGTAGTCTCACTTCAAGATGACATCTGAGCAGTCGATGTGGATATATACCCACCAAAATGCAAGTACGCGTCACCCCCGGGACGATATCGCAACAGCCAATTGCGGCCAGCTATCTCACTGTGAGTAGCGTGTTCGGTATTAGGAGGATGCTCAACGTTCGAATCGCTGTAGATACTATTCCGCAGTTGATAAAAGACAGCTCAATGCGCATTGAGCAGACAGACTATTCGCCGAAAAAGAATGAAATCTCAAGGGTTTCTCAAGCGGGACGCCGTTGGTTTTTTTGGGTCATTTTGATGCTCGAACTCTTGGCTCAAGACGGCTCGTTTGCTTAGTATTACCCTTCTATCAATCAATCAATACGATCTCATAAGTCGATCAAAGTAGACAAATATTCCTGGAACACGATTTGTTCGAAGTACCTAAGGACACACAGAATCCCAAATCTTTGCCGCTTAAGTGGCCGAAAGGTTAGCTTCACAGCACAAAGCCTACAAGACAAATTCGCTAAATGATCCTGCGTAAGACACCTGAACATAATTTGAACTCGGTCGGTCAGACCGAGTGATATGACCTGCACAAATGACCATTATAGCGAATGTGCTGTAGACTATATACAAAGCTCGTTCGAAGAGTGAGAATCGTCATGGTCATTGCATTTTTATCTATCTATCTATCTCCTAATTCAGTATCCACTTTCAAGTACGCCTCTACATCTCCCCACACTCAACAACCCTCACGATCAATTTCGGTCTATGAATCAGTTCGACCCTATCAATATTTCGAACCAGTCAGTCGAGCGGGAGTAGGTCAACCTCGCTTGAGGCCGAGCTGACCCCCGGACCCCAACCTCAGACAGACCTCTCGACTGGGACTTACCGATTATTAGCACCCGTAGGTACGTTCTCAATTTTCCTAACTACCAACATCCCTTCTACCACCCTTCCAAACACACAGTGTTTACCATCGAGGAATTCGGCTGGAGCGCAAGTGATGAAGAACTGATTGTAAGCCGAGATCCGTTAGGCTGGGCGAGCAGGTGCGGAGGATGGGCACGGGTTCCAATGATTTCCTCTCGTCCTTCTCGTGGACGGCGAGACAGGAAGAGTGCAGATGATGGGATCAGAGTCTGGGACTTACTTGAGAACCATTCGTTCCAGGACCTGAATTTGCCTAATCATCAATATATAGTTCCTCACAACAAGACGAGTGGTTACAGTCGACGTTTGGCTCGAGGAGAATGTAAAGGGACAAGCAAAGACATGAGGGAGGAGAGATAGAAGGGGACATACCATACTCAATAACCCAGGTCCAGTATGTCTAACTTTGAAATTCTCATCTTCAAATACCCCACCCCCGTAAATACTGAATGAACCAGTACCGTCATTCTTCAAGAAATCACCTCCTTGGATCATGAATTGTGGGATCCTTGTTATTAGCTTTCTCTCCTTTCGTCACTGTCCATTCCTTCTTCCAACGTCATGGTCGATATATCGGCAAGGATGAGGAAAGACTTACACACTATCTCATTAGCTTTCATGTACATGTTAGTGTGAAGGGGGACGTACCGGTGAAAAGTGGATTTTTTGTATCCCTGAGCTAATTGATTAACTCTGCATATCAGTAATCGACCCACCAACCACGACGGGCTGAATGATTATGCTCCTCTCTCTATCACATGACATCCGTTCACGCCCTCTCCCGTCTATCCAGCTCGTTGCCGTTGTTCAATTGGATATCCCTTAAACTTCCCCGGAAGACATGAGCAGCAAGGACAAGAGGACATACCGATGTTCACCCGTACATAATTGTCTGAAATTCTCTGCTGTTCTACCTGATCAGCTAATTCTTGTATACGTACATATATAAAGGGCCTACTTCGGTGTGATATCACTAAATAGTTCTATCATCAGCATCTCTCCTCGAAGTCATTCATGGGCCTTCGAAACTCCAAATCTCGTCAACGGGATTGATCCTCCCGACAAACCAAGTATTGTAACGAGATATGGTCTACTCACCGATCTTTATACGCCCAGCTGGTGTTTCTCCAATGTTGATATCGAAGAATACGACCGGTCTTGTTACGCCCGCAGGTGGTTCTAGTGAGGTTGATGCCATTGTACGTTGATTATACTTAAAGGTGGGTAGGAATGACGGTTAGTGGACAAGTGGACAAGTTGATTCAAGGGCCTCCACGCGGAAGTATTTCTCACTCACTACTAACAGCCATTGAACAACGCAACGGTGACTATCAATTCAAGTCCACAACCAGACCAGGATCACCCAATTATCAGTGATATGTATGTCATGACGCAACGACCACCAATTGTAATTGTATCAATCTACAAAAAGTGCTCAGTCGCCGGATAAGAATCCAAGTATTTATCCTTGATTTCCTATCCTCTACTCCCCCCTACTCCTACTCCTCTACCGTAACTTCACATTCGCTGACGCCGAATGAGAAATTTACTTGGCAGCCTTCTTCTCCTTGGTGTAAGCCCGGCCGACCTGATCTCGTCGCGATCG
>Ga0308160_10006836_pt1 | contig 11482 bp, 11 predicted proteins | sample PhyFR1_FD_201036 | JGI IMG/M metagenome (GOLD analysis project Ga0308160, IMG submission 201036) | Phyllosphere microbial communities from UC Gill Tract Community Farm, Albany, California, United States - DLSLF.R1 | ecosystem: Host-associated > Plants > Phyllosphere > Unclassified | place: USA... | reverse complement strand
GCGTGGTTGATGGTGATGAGGGTTGCTGATGTTGATGTGATGTTGTTGTTTGTGCTGCGCAGACGGCGCCGCATCGACAGACGCTGGTGCTTACCACGACACGGACGGAGGTGCCGCTATCCGTCTGCTCAACCCCTGTGCCGACGACTCGTGTGAATACCTCCAAGGAACCCAGACTTTCACCCGAACGGATACCGGTGCGAACATCGGAGGTTACCTTCAGATGACCGGGAACCGATGGTACCCCACCGCCGAATCCCTCGAGGATGGTAGTCTGATCGTCATTGGAGGTGATAACAATGGTGGTTATGTCAACACGGTCTTGCAAGATAACCCGACGTACGAGTTCTTCCCTCCCAAGGGAGATGGAGAGGCTATTCATCTGCAATGGTTGGCGGATAACTTGCCCGTCAACTTGTACCCCTTGACTTGGATGTTGCCTTCAGGTGAGTCGTCCGAAGACCTTCCTCGACGTCGGAAGAGCGTTTGTTGATCTCGTTCCCCCTCCGTCCCTCTAGGCAAGCTCTTCATGCAAGCCAACTGGAGCACCATCTTGTACGACTGGCACACCCAGGAGACGACCAACTTGCCCTACATGCCTTACGCTGTCCGAGTTTACCCCGCTTCGGCCGCTTCTACCATGTTGCCCTTGACCCCTGCCAACAACTACCAGGCTACCTTGCTCTTCTGTGGAGGAAGTGCTCCTCCTGATTGGGGTTCGGATGGTGGAATCAAGTACAACATTACTGCTGGTGAGTCATCGAGAGGGCGCGTGTGGAGGGGTTCGGTGGTGGTGGCTTTCATTGTGCTAACGCGTTCGTTTGCTCTCGCAGTCGCCGCTGATGACTCTTGCGTTCGAATCTCGCCCGACGCTGCCAACCCTGCTTATACCGATGACGACTTCCTCCCCGAGGGTCGAACCATGGGTCAATTCGTCTACCTCCCGGACGGTACCCTCTGGATGGGTAACGGTGCTCAAATGGGAACTGCCGGATACGGAACCGAAGGTTGGGGCAAGGGACAGTCGTACGCCGACGTTCCCATCTACCGACCTGGTCTTTACGACCCCAACCAGCCCAAGGGTAGCCGATGGAACTGGAACCTCGCTTCATCCACCCAGGAGCGATTGTACCACTCCACCGTCGTCCTCCTCAAGGATGGAAGTTTGTTGATCTCGGGTTCCAACCCCAATGCCGATGTCGAGACCGCCACGTTCCCTACTAGCTACTCGGTCGAGAGGTGGTACCCCAAGTGGTTCAACGAGCAACGACCCGGTAACCAGGGATTCCCCGAGGTTTTGAGCTACGGTGGGGACTACTGGTCCATGACCTTGAACACTACCGACGAGACCCTCGTCAAGTCGGCCAAGGTCAACGTCATCCGAGGTGGATTCTCCACCCACGCCATTCAATTCGGTCAACGATTCCTCGAACTCATGACCTCGTACGAGATTGACACGGTCGCCGGTACCACCACGTTGTACGTCACCCAGATGCCTCCCAACGCCGCCCTCTTCACCCCTGGACCGGCCATGTTGTTCTTGGTTGTCGACGGTGTACCTTCGTACGGAAAGTACGTCATGGTCGGATCCGGTCAGATCGGAACCCAGCCCATCGCCGAGGCTGCTACCTTGCCTACTTCGGGAACCAAGGCCACCGAGACTCCCTCTGCTGCGACCGAGTCAGCGGCGGCTGCTACCGGGACCGCCAGGGTCCAGGCCAGCTCGAACAGCAATGCTGGGGTCGCGAGCGTCGCTGCTCCTCTCGGCATGACCTTGGTCTTTGGTTTGGTCTCGGCTTGGGTTGCTCTCTGAGGATGAAAAACAAGGACAGGCTGTTGATCGGTCACGTGGACTTGTTCTTCTTTTCTCGGATTGAGCGTATCATCACTTATAAATTCTCGGACGACACCCTACTTACAACCACTCTCACCTCGACACATCCTGTAGCGTGCATGCCTCGCCGCGATCCACCTCGTCCCTTCCCTCGGAAGGACTTCTCTAGGATTACGAACATTACCTTCCCACCCAACCTGCTCTTTCTCTGTAGACGATGGACAATCTTCCTGCCATCCCACTCTACTCTCTCGAGAGCAGATAGCATAGCCTACTCTTGAATCGCCTTGGCAGCGCCTGTATTGAGCGTAGTCCAAGACGAGGCAAGACGGGCGCAGTGGACGACTTTGTACTTTCCCGAATGGACCGGTTTTGGGTTACGACTGGATTGATGGACAATATTTCTCTTCTTCTCTTATCCTCTTTTTACAATATCCTCCTCAAGACCCGCATTCGGGCACAATCCCTTAATGATGATATACATATACGATTGATCGAAGTGCACGTTCAATCGAGCTAGCCAGGCTTGTTGTCTTGGGTCGTTTACTGCTCGGGGAGTTGCTCGCTTGCTCGCGTCTGAAAAGTTCCCTTTGATCAGGGACCATATTCTAATGTTGAACTGCGATCTAGTTACATCGTGTTGTGCGGGCTTACCGTCACATACATGGATCAGCGTATATGCAGTTTGTGAGATCCAAGTGATCATGTCCGTGTTAAGGTAAGCCTACTCTATGATGACAGTATACGCCGCCATACAAACTCCAACCGACACAAAACAGACTCTTTTGCTGCGTAGCTGGGATCTACGCATCGTATCTGCTTTGGGGACTCGCTCAGGAGCGATGTGAGCAGATTGTTCAAGTTGGCAAACTTCACCTCTGATGTGAATCTTGCTTCTATGTTCTCAGTGGCATCTCCATTCGCTCGGTATCCCTTGCATTCTCCTGGAGCTCAAGCCGCTCAGGATAGATTCCCCTCGTCAGCGTTCATCACAACGTGCCAGGCCTTTGCATCATGTACGAGCGCTCTCATCTACCTGCTGGTGGGGAGAAGTCGAAAGGGTGGGAAGGGTAGCTTCCAGAGTATGGTGGGATGGGCGGAGGAGGCGCCAGTGATTGCCAACGGTAGCTCGAACGGGAACGGAGTGAACGGGAAGGCAAAGATTACGGCCGTATCGACTAGCTGGACGAAATCACTACCGGCTCTCCTGCTCAGAACGGGATTGTGTCAGAGCATGGCTGCTCCGATCGGCTTTATGAGCTTGCGATATATAAGCTACCCGACGATGGTGCTTGCCAAGGTGGGTACGACGCTGAACTGGTGGCTGGAGTGACAAGACCTCACCGATTGATATCCCTTGTACAGTCTTGCAAGTTGATACCTGTGCTCCTCCTGAACGTACTGCTATACCGCCGGAAATTCAAGCCGTACAAATACGTCGTCGTACTCCTCGTCAGCATCGGGATCTCCATGTTCATGTTCTTCGGCAAATCGAGCAAGGGCAAAGGCAAGGACAGCTCGAACAGCTCGTTCGGGTTGGCTTTGCTTGGTTTCAAGTGAGTCCACCGGACAGATGCTGAATGGGATGCGTTCCATCATGACGCTGATTCGATCCTTCTGTACGTGATAGCCTCATCCTGGACGGTCTCACTGCATCGACGCAAGACGAATTGTTTTCGCGTTACCCTAGGTTCACTGGAAAACAGCTCATGTTCACCATGTCATTCTTGACACTGTGCTTGTCCCTGCCGGTGCTCCTAGTACCGCCCAGCTGGCCTTCTCAGGTGGTACACGCTATTGCCAAGACGTTCAACGTTCCCGAACTGCTCAGCCTGACCGGTGTCCCGCCACGGATGCTCAGTAACCCCTCTGAACCAGTGTTCTTCCAATGCATCCACTTCCTCTCGACGCATCCATCCGCCGTTTGGCCTCTTGTGCAATACGCGCTGTTGGGGGGACTTGGGCAACTCTTCATCTTTGAGACCATCTCTCACTTCGGCAGCTTGACGCTTGTCATGGTCACCGTCACTCGAAAGTTGTTCACAATGCTACTCAGCGTGTTCATCTTCGGGCATTCGTTGACTTTGGGACAATGGAGCGGGATCGCGGTGGTCTTCGCAGCGATCGGCTTGGAAGCAGGTGTCAAACGTCGAGGTGAGTAGTTGCGAGGGCAGGACCGAATTGCGACGAACTGCGATTCGGAAGCTCACACGAAGTTTCTTGAACCGTAGAGATAATGACCAAGAAAATTGCCGACGAAAAAGCCAAATCGCGGCTGAAAGCATTATAGCAGGCCGTGGATATGTTCTGTCAATCTGCATGCAACCTCAATAGATGTCTCATTATATATTGACCCCAAGTAAAAGCAAAAGCAACCACACTACAGTGAATAGACCGATTGGAAGAATGCCTACGAATACTATCAGATCTTGCCACAGTCGCCTGCCAGTTCTCCGTTTCTGTAACTCCCGTTCCTTTCTCGCCAACAGCACATCGACAGATGACGCACGCCCACCGTGAACCTCGGCCGGTTCACTCGACGAGATACGAGTCAGGCCGCTCGAGGGAAAGACAATGGCAAGAGGACTCGAGAGGTAGAAGTTCTTGACGAATAGGATGGCGGGGACAAGCCAGCCGACTGCCAGGATGCAGATGCTACCGAGGATTTCCAGCTGGTCTGCTACCCAGCCTCCGATGCATCCAAAGAACAGAATGAAAAGCCAAGCGCCGAAGCCCAGCCATCTTTGAGCTTTGGCTCGGCCTTCCCTTTCCACTCCGAGAGCACGAAGGCCAACTGCCCGAGCTTGTCCCACCCACTGGTTGGCCGTCGTCAGAGTCAGGGCGATCATGCAGAACCTGCCAAAGTTCAGTGCTCCGTCGACGATGTTGGGTCGATGCATGATCGAAAAGATTCCGGCTCTCGACAGCCCAAGGCCCTCGCGATGTAGTTCGTGGAGGTAATATGGCACGAGCGAGTAAGGCAGAACCATGGTGAGAAGTACGCCAGCGGAGATGAGACACGGCAAGGGGAACCATGTCCTGGATGTCCTGCGCAGACTGCCATGGATCGGAAGGGTTTGAACATGAGGCGTATTGAATAGGATGATGGTGACTGCGATGACCTTCTAGGTTAATCGGCAGGCTCCCCAAAGGCTGAACAATAAATCACATACCGAGTGCAGTGCCAGCACTGAGCCTTTCGAGACCAAATGGACCGTACTGAGGCACTTCTTCCGCAGAGTAGAGGGCACCCTGCTCCTCTTTCGATATCTCTACTGCCCGACCGATGACGGTGAATATGACCATAGGCAGCAGCAGTACCAGTAAATCAGGCAAGAGGGAAATCCCTGCATGTGGTTTCGCACGGGCAGGCAAGGGTAGTATCTGGGAGGTGGCGTGCGTCAGGGAACTACTTTATACCGACAAGCTCCGAACGTCGCAGCTACAACTCACGAAGAGTGAGGAAACGATCAAGACGAGCCACCGTGAAGCCAGAAAGCTTGACGACGACAGCGGACGTATCAAAGTCAGCCAGAGAGGGTGGATACCTGATTGTAGGGGCCTTGCCGTCAGTCAAGCCTAATTCGGGCCAGCCACTGTACGAGACTCACTTCGCAGCCATCCGACACAAGTACAGAGTATTCCTACGACCTGTAGTGCTCGGCCGATCCATAGCCCGTACAGTCCCGCCGATCGATGCAAAATGTCTTCGAAGTTGGTGACCTTCAGGTATCTGTCAGGAACATTGCAAACAGGGGTTAGATGAGCCTGGTTGATAGCTAAGCGTCCCAGCCTCCACTCACCGAGACAAATAAACCGTCACAACATGAGCGCAAGCTGAGAGACCAGTGATGACAGCTATGACAGGAATGAAGACGGCCGTTCCACCAGGCAGGAATGATGCCGGAAGTAGTGGAAGAAGAGGGAGAAATGCAAGCGGGTAGGAAAGAATTTGTGGAGGTACGAGCTGATCGGAAATTCAGAACATGATTAGTCAATCTGTCTCTCTTACGACTTGCAGTGATATTTGCAACATACCTGCCAAAGCTCTTTATGTCCACCGCGAGCAAATTCCTGCTCTGCCTCTCTCCATTTGCGTCTCTTCCTCCGTCGAGCTGCTTTTGGTCGAGTACCTTCATCCATCCGAATTGAGGTACCCGTTAAAGGTATGTCATCACCATGCTCCAACTCGTTCCACTCTTCTTCCGGCAAGTCGTCATCTTCCGAGGATAGACTGTCGGATTCGCTGACAATGTCATCGATTCCTATGCCAAGTTCGAGTAGCGGATCCGCTAGGCCCGCTATCGAGCTATCTGGTGTGCTAGCCCCAGAACTGGTCGATAACCGCTCAAGAAACTGATCTTCTGGACCCGCGGTGAAGACTTCTGGAGGCGGGACTGCTGTGTCGAGCTCATCCTCGTCGTCATCGCTTGAAGCGATCCAGAATGACCCTTTCGCTTTGCTCACTTGAAGGGAAGGAGGTGAGGGCGAGGTATTGAGGAAGACAGCTGGTCTAGCTCTTGGGGTAGAAGGACCGCTTGTAGGGGTATCATCGTCATCCTCTTCTGTCTCCTCGGACTCCAGATCCTGACCGGCTTCCAGTGGATTCGGTTTCGGGGAGAAGGACGGTGAGAGGAAATAAGATTCTGTTCCTGTGGACGAGGTCAAGGGGGGCGTGCCATATTCTCCACTCAATGCGGACGCAAATGACGCTATCGTCGAGACCGAAGCCGATCTACCGGGTCTCATCGTTGCTTAGCTGGCAGCGCATGAAGACAGCCAAAGACCTTAGCTGCTGATGACCATGGCGAGACGTTCGAATATCGCGGGACGTCAATTAAGGAATAGCTCAATTCACGGCCTAGCTACTCGAGGGCGACGTCAACGTTGGGTCGACGGAAGCATTTGTCGCGAGGAGGTTCATCGTATCGTCAGAGACACTGAGTGGCTACAAGTGGGTTTTACATTGATCAGACAGCTATCAATACATATATGTCCCATTCTGTACCCTCTACAGGTATAGCGGACGTTCGTCAAAGGATCCAGTCGAGGTTGCGTTATCGGAGAAAGCCATAAATAATGTAGTAGCTGAAGCCAAGAAAGTCGTCTAGTGTCTTTTTGCGGCGGGTCGCCCATGTTAATGTTCATTTTGTGATAAAAGCTTTGTAGCGGTCGTTCCCCATCAATCTAGAGATTGAACGGTACACTTCCAGGGCTTCCAGAGAATATGTTGGCGCTGTTGGTGATATTGCTCATATCTTCCAATCCAAAAGTCGAAGCGTTGAGATCGTCGAGATCTCTCCAGATGTTCTGACCGGCCAGTGCCCCGGGAGGTGGCGGACCGAATGGGTTGTCTGTTCTCGCAAGTTGGTTAGCGCTGTTCCATGTCGGACTGCCCGCTGTAACTCACCACCAAGCGGTCCAAGTCCTTCAATGGGAGTTAGAACTCCCGTAAATGGCATGATCGTACCGTTCGATTCATTTTTGAGGCCGGGAATCATATCGGCAAAAGCCTTCATCTGAGGAGGGGCAGATTGTATTCCCTGAGGTAGTTGGTTGGCAGGTGGTAAGGAGGATGACGGCATTCGACCGTCGTTGCCGGCTTGACCGATCGCCGTTATCGGCTGCCGGACCTCGACTTGGAAGCTCTGCCTATCCGTGGCACCTCGCATATCGACATCCATACCGTCTTTGGAGAACGGTATCCGCTGTCCATCAGCATAACCCTGTCCGTTCCACTGCCAGGCATTGAATACACCGCCATTCACAAGTCCCATGTCGTTGAATGCAAACACCCCTTGGTTAGGTGCTTTTGCCGTCTCAGCAGTGTGAGGCCGGTCAGCCTCGATAGGCGAGGATATACTCGATGCTCTCAGCTGGCCCATAAGTGGGCCCGCATGGTGGCGCTGTAACGCCTCTGAATATCGCCTAGCCAATTTGAGCTTGTCGTCTCGGTCCGGTTGCTCCTGGTGGTGCATTCGCATGGCGTCTTGACCTTGCTGTACGCTCCACTGTTGTGGGTCGTTTTGAAGGAGCGGCGGTTGGTAGTACGATTGCTGCTGTTGTTGATGCATCTGTGCGAGGTTTACCTCGCCCGAGTTAAAGTTCCATGCAGAGATAGGACTAGTCGGCGAGATTCCGGAAATTTCCAGCGCAGAGTCGTGCCCGCCGGTCGAGTCGATCATAGGGATCGTCGACTTTGGCATGACAGGTGGGAGATACTCGTTCATCCCCCAAGTCGGGTTATTGATCACCTCAGTGACCCGAACACCATCGCCTGCTGTAGCACGTCGTCGACGAGGCTCAGGGACGGTATCGAAATTGTCTGATAGCATTTGACGAGGACTAGTCGAAGCGGCCAAGACAGATGAGGTTTGGGAGATACTCCCGCCGCTCCTGCTACTGAGCTTCCGTAGGGAGGCTTTGTCCGATACCGTTTTCTTCGATTTTCGAAGGACTGGCTTTTTATGGTTCTTGTTGCCAGAGGGTGCAGTGGCGATGGCTGAGACGACGGTTGATGAAGACGAAGACGAACCCGCGCGTGACGGTACACGGGCACGTTCAGCCAGATCATTGACAGACACGAGGATGTCTTCCTCGGTATCCGTTCCCAATGGAAGGCCCGTCTCCTGGATGTGGTCCATACCAGAACTGGATGAAGTGACGCCCGGCATAATGCTGCTCGAGTCCTGGTCCGCAACCAATTTCTTAGGAGAGAAGGGTGCACCAGCAAAGTTCGGGGCCTTTGCAGCTTTCAACTGTGGGTATCAAGAACAAGCGCGCGCGAAATCAGCTCCAGTCTTGATTTCCCCTTCCGATGTTCGATCTCGATCCCCGATTCCCGCGATATTCTGACCGGGATTCTTCTCGATCTAGGCGAACACTCACAGCAATATTTTCCCTCTGCAACCTCTCCATCATCTCCATCAAAGACTGGTTGCTCTTGGTGATAGTCTGGATCTTGCTAGTCTTCTCGATCACTTCCTTTTCGAGGTCAATGAAATAGGCCTTTTGCCTTTTGCGGAATGCTCGTTGAGCAATTCGGTCTGAGAAAGGGGTGGTAGAACATGACCAGGGTGTCAGTCGTCTCGAGCTACATGTATGCAATGGATCTCAGTAACAATGCTTACTCTGCTCTTTACGCTTCTGTGAAGATTCTCCCTTGACACGAGACTGAGAGACATTCGGATAACGGCGAGTTTAGACTTGCTGTTCACGATCCCCGTCTCGCACATTGATTCAATGAAAGGAGGTTCACGCTCACCTTGGATGTTCTACTCGGTCCGGCATTGGATTCGGCCCGCCGACCACCCGTGCTTCCGCTCGCTTGAGGGACCCCTTGGAACCCTTGTTGATTCATCATGGCCACAAAATCATCCTCATCTTCGCCCTCGCCATCTTCGTCGTCGCTCCCATACATGGATGCTTCAGACTTGATGGCGGCATTGACATGGCTGCGGAGGTTCCTGTTACTGCTGCGAGCTCGAGAGGAGGGCATGTCGAAGAGAGCGGAGTCGCCCATGGTGAAGTCCGTCGAAGTGATGTCGGAATTTGTGAGCTTTGTGTGAGGGGAGGACCGGAAGGGCCTCAGTAGCAGTCAGTAGCGGTGTTGGCACAGAGGAGTATTCCAGCCGTGAGTCGAGGTACGGTGATCAGAACTTGCTTGTCGGTGTTGGATACAGGATCAAGAGCAAGAAAGGTTGAGAAAGGGGAAAACGATTTTGTGGCGACGACCAAGTCCAAACGATTCGGGCGTTCGACTTGGGGAACGAGGACTCGAACGAAGCAACCTTTATATAATAGGTAGGAGGGTGACGGCTGAGTCAAATTGGGAGCGAGGGGATTCCAGTGATAGATAGAGCAGAGTGTGGGTACTGGGATGAGTGGATGGAGGGATCACCGTTGGCGCTCGTGTAGGTTATATCCAGCGCGGCCGATAGGGAAGGGGGCAGGGCGGGAAGGAGAGACTTGCCGAGTCTAGAAAGTTCACTGGAATCCCAGCGGATGGAAACGTAAATCCCCACGCCTAGATGAAAGAAAGAAGGCTACTCCCCCTTGGTGCTGGCGCTGCTTCTCGACCGGATACATCCTAGCTCCGAGCCTCACCCCGCATCGTCTTTTCATTCCAAACGCACATGACGATATCGAGCGACGACCACGAAGATCGACGAGGACCCTGACTCCACCCGCAAAGGCACGACACGCAGGCGAGGATTCCGGCGGAACCTATGACGAATGAGGCGGTCCTTGCGCGCGCTTGGCCGTGTATCATCATGGCGTTTTCAGCCCAGCAATTGCCCTCGGTCATCGGGTAGAGATATCCTTTGGAAGATATCCACTTGGGGGGGGCGTCCTTTCTCGAGATTCCTCTCACGCCAGGATCCTCGCCCTACCTTACCCGGCGTCGGTCAAACGTTAATCGTTCAGAAGCCCCGATGACATGATTGCTGTTCGGTAGATCTTCTATCTGCATGCGCGAGACGTGCTTAGCGATGTGACCAGCTTCACCAACTCGCGCTACGCTAGTCTGCACCAGTCGGATATGGAGCTGCCAGAGCTAAGCATCCTGGAACCCTGACTCAGCCAGTGTGGTATGCTTATAGTTGCAGGTGAGATACATTGCGTCCGGTGGTAGCGATAAAGGATGATAGTGTTCCAGCGAGCCTTGCAAACTCGTTGCTTTGCGTCTGAATTCCTCTTCGGCTGACAATCCTAGCCGGAAAGCCGCTGATGAACGCCCAACCCTCCTTTCACTCTCGGCGAGAACGTCGGTTGAAACTTTTGGGCGTTTCAGTCTCCGGGGAAGTGCACAGACGACCGGGTACTGAGGGGTAGATCAATCTGGTCAGGAGATGGGCCTCCACCTTATCTTTGACTGGAATCCATGATTGTCGAACTCTGTTTAATTCGATCAATCACTGGAATCGGTTCGGACCTGGTAGACTGGATGATCGAGTGAGTTGAGGCGAGGCAACCTGTCGATGATCCTGTCCCGGTGTACACCCGTATGACCCTCGCGCTTGTGCCACAATAACTAGGCTTTGAGATGGATAAGCGAACAAAGGCGAAGTTTGACCTATTCCGGGAATCCACGCGGCACACGGATGGGTCGCCCTCAGCCGGCTTTACGAGCGACAGCGGGTCGAGTTTTGCGGGCTCTTGAGCATATCGGACCTGATACTTCTTTCAGTGACCATAGTTTTCTTTTTTCTTTTTATAAGGCACCACGTTGACACACGTTTCACGAACACACGATGCCGACCAGGGGATCTTTGCTCTGTCATACATACATGCGTGTATGCCCTGCCAATTTGCTGCCGCTTCATTCGGATGTAGCATGTAAAATGCGTACGTATGAAGGGCATGTTCCTATTCCAGATGTCGGACAAACTTCACTTAAGCCGTAGCGACGAACTGGAAGTGTTGGATCTGACGTTGCAATCGAGCTGAGATGAGCAAGCCCGAGGTTCATTGGTCGGAAGTTACGCATCGCCATGACGAGATTTTACGTGATGGACAGCGCAGACGGACATACGATGAAGTAGCACGTCCGCCAAAAAGTTGGATGAGATAGCGAATTCAGAAAGGTTGTCAATCATAACGAGGTCGCATGAGAATAGTTGGACCGGTAAATGAACCTCAGTCTAG
>Ga0308160_10006834_pt1 | contig 11484 bp, 10 predicted proteins | sample PhyFR1_FD_201036 | JGI IMG/M metagenome (GOLD analysis project Ga0308160, IMG submission 201036) | Phyllosphere microbial communities from UC Gill Tract Community Farm, Albany, California, United States - DLSLF.R1 | ecosystem: Host-associated > Plants > Phyllosphere > Unclassified | place: USA... | reverse complement strand
GCGCCCATGTCGGCCAGCGCCAGTTCGGTCTGGATGACTTCGATGTCGTCCAGCGGGCTGACCTTGCCGGCGACGTGGATCACGTTGTCGTCTTCGAAGCAGCGCACCACGTTGACGATGGCGTCGGTTTCGCGGATGTGCGACAGGAACTGGTTGCCCAGGCCCTCGCCTTTCGAGGCACCGGCCACCAGGCCGGCGATGTCGACGAATTCGACGATGGCGTTGACCATACGCTCCGGCTTGACGATGTCGGCCAGCGCCTGCATGCGCGGATCCGGCACCTCGACCACGCCGACGTTCGGCTCGATGGTGCAGAACGGGTAGTTTTCAGCCGGGATGCCGGCCTTGGTCAGGGCGTTGAACAGGGTGGACTTGCCGACGTTGGGCAGGCCGACGATGCCGCATTTGAGGCTCATGGGGAACTTTCTGGGTCGAATTTACGAAACCGCATATTGTACCCCCGCTCGCTGCCAAAGCGCCCGCTTTTGCCGCTTTACGTCGTTTATAGCGGACGGATCCGTGCAATATCCGGCTGATCAACGAACGCGCCAAAGGCATCGCGCAAGCGTTCCCCCTCCTCCATCGCCTGCTTCCACGCCAGGATGCGCGCGTCGTGGTTCAAACCATAAAACTTGAAATCGCTGCGGTCGATCAGTTTTCCGCGCGGCAGCCCGGCCAGGAAGGCCGGGCTCGGCGCCACGATCAGCACGTTGTCGAGCCAGCCACGATTGGGCCCGCGCGCCGCCCGGCGCCATGGCATCGCCTTGTCCAGCCAGCCCGGCACGATGTGCTCGCTGAAATGCGGATACAGCACGATCGCGCCCGGTTCCGACTGCGCCAGGCGGGAATACGGCAGCGCCAGGTTGTAATCGATGATGCCGCCGTCCCAGTAGTGCCCGGGCGGTGCGCCGGCGATGTCGCGCACCGGTTTCATCAGCATCGGCAGCGTGCCGGAAGCCAGCAGGCCGGCCGCAAGATTCTCGGCCGTCAGCGGGGCAAAGTGCGTCGAAAAATTGTCGAAACGCTCGCGTAGCCAGGGCGCATCGGCGCGCCGGTCGCCGATGATCACGCGGTCCATCAGGTGCGCCAGCCGGTCGCGCGAGGCGAAGTTGTGCAGCGCCGCCGCCGCGAAGCCGCGCATCTCCGCATATTTATGACCGGGCGCGGCCAGCGCGCGCTTGCCGCGTACCGTCAACAGGTGCAGGCGGTAATGGGGATGGCTGACGATGTCGTCTTCGTGGCCGCGCACGAATTCGCTCAATAAACCCTGCACCACCTCGTCGATCTGCTCTTGCGACGGCTTGGTGCTGGTGTAGCGCTGGCCGCTGTACAGCTCGCCCAGGCGCCCGAAGGCCTGCACCGGGTCGCGCTGGCAGGCGGCGGCCATGCGCCAGGCGCCGATCGACGAGCCGATCAGGATGCGTTCGCGCGGCGCGCGCGGGAACCAGTCGCCGAACAGCCACTGGTCGAGCGCGCGGAAGATCAGGCCTTTGGGGCCGCCGGCCGCGGCCGGCACCACGGCAATGTCCTGGGCGCGCAAGCCGTGCGCGCGGATCTGGGCCAGGGCCCGCGGCCCGGCGTGGAAAGTCAGTTCGCTCATCCGGAAATTATCGCAGGAAGGCCATGACCGCGGCGGTCACGTGCATATATTGACCAAGTGGCGCGATAAAGTTACATTGTGACAATAGGTGAGTATTTGCAGTATCGAAATGGCATAGACTCGATCGTCATTCCCACAGGAGCCCCCATGGCCACGCAAGCGCTGTTCGATATCGGTAACGTCTTCCTGGAGCCGTCTTCCACGTTCGCCCGCCTGAAGGCAAGGACGCATGCCTGGCTGCCCCTGCTCGTCCTGATCGTGCTGAGCGTGGGCGTCATGGCCTGGTGGATCTCGACCGTCGATTTCCCGTGGCTGGTCGACCGCATGGCTTCAGCGCAGACCAAGCCGGAAGTGCAGGCGGCGATGCGCCACATGACGCAGAAATCGATGATGCTGACCACGGTCATCGGCGGCATCGCCGGTTCGCTGATCGTGTATGCCTTCAGCGGCTTGTATTACCTGATCGCGGGCAAGGTGCTCGGCACCAATCTCGGCTATGGCAAATGGTTCGGCTTCGCGGTCTGGACCAGCGTGCCGAGCCTGCTCACCGTGCCGCTGACGGCCGTCCAGATCATGAGTTCGGGCGGCCACGTCGTGGCCGAGGACCTGAACATGGTGTCGCTGAATTACCTGCTGCTGCACCTGCCGGCCTCGCATCCGTGGGCAGGCTTTGCCAACGGCATCAACCTGACCAGCCTGTGGTGCATCTTCCTGGCGGTGATCGGCCTGAAAGCCTGGACCGGCCGTTCGAGCGGCACCTGCGCGGCGGTCGTCCTGCTGCCTTACGTGCTCATCTACGGCCTGTGGGCCGCCAAGATCGCCTTCCTTGGATAAGCGATGAAGAAAAAACTGATAGGCGCCGCCGTCGTGGTGGCCTTCCTGGCGGTGCCGGTGGCGATCAAGTTCTCGGGCAAGACGGCGCAGCACGAGGCCGAGCTGGCGACGGTAGCGAAGCTCGAGATCCACCCGTCGATCCTGGCCACCGGCAACCTGGTGTTCCGCCAGGAGGTGCAGCTGTCGGCCGAGGTGATCGGCAAGGTGGCCGCGGTGCTGGTGCAGGAAGGCGACAAGGTGGCGCGCGGCCAGACCCTGCTGCGGCTCGATCCGACCGTGTACGTGGCCGAGGTGGCGCAGCAGGAAGCCAACCGCCGCAACGCCGCGATCGCCATCGAGCGCGCCCAGATCAACCTGGCCAACCAGGAGCGCGGCCTGGAGCGCACCGGCCAGCTGTACAAGGCCAAGTACATCGATATCTCGAAGTACGACGACGCCGTGCACCAGGTCGACCTGGCCAAGGTCGAGCTGCGCGCCAGCCGCGAGACGCTCGAGCAGGCGGCGGCGCTGCTGTCGCAGTCGCGCGAGCACCTGGCCAAGACCGAGGTGCGGGCGCCGATCGACGGCACCGTGACCGCGGTCCCGATCAAGATCGGCGAGACCGCGGTGGCCAGCGCCACCGGCATCGCCGGCTCGTCCCTGATGACGATCGCGGACGTCGGTTCCATCATGGCCGAGGTCAATGTCGACGAAGCCGACGTCGCGCGGGTCGCGGTCGGCCAGCAGGCCAAGGTGTTTCCGGCCGCCTTTCCCGACCAGCCGGTGATCGGCGTGGTCGAGAGCGTCGCCATGGCGCCGAAGAGCGCGCTGCCGGGCGCCCAGAGCCAGGGGCGCAGCTACGTGGTCAAGCTGCGCCTCGACGATCCGAAGCTGGCGCTGCGCTCGGGCATGACCTGCCGCGTCGAGATCGTGGTCGGCAGCAGCGCCGCCAGGCCGGCGGTGCCGATCCAGGCGGTGCTGAACGAAGAGATTGCGGATACCGGCAAGGACAAGGAGCGCGTAAAAAACGTCAGCTACGTGTTCGTGGTCCAGGATGGCAAGGTGAAAAAGACAACCGTCGAACTGGGCCTGTCCGACGACACCAACCAGGAAGTGACCAAGGGATTATCAGCTGGCCAGACCATCGCGGTGGGCCCGGCGCGCCTGCTGCGCGAGCTGCACGACGGCGACCTGGTGACGGCGAAGAAAGCGGAGCTGAAGGTGGCCGGCAGCAAGCCGGCGGAGGCATCGCGGTGATCCGCCTGCAAGCCGTCACGAAGCAGTACCAGATGGGCGACCAGACGGTCCACGCGCTGCAGGGCGTCGACCTGCACATCCGCCGCAATGAACTGGTGGCCTTCATCGGCGCCTCCGGTTCCGGCAAGTCGACCATGATGAACATCGTCGGCTGCCTGGACCGCCCCAGCGGCGGTGCATACTGGCTCAACGGCCGCGAAGTGGCGACCATGTCGGGCGACGAGCTGGCCCATGTGCGCAACCAGGAGATCGGCTTCATCTTCCAGAGTTTCCACCTGCTGCCGCGCGCCAGTGCGCTCGACAACGTGGCCCAGCCGCTGATCTACCGCGGCATCAAGCTGCGCGAGCGCCTGGCGCTGGCCGAGGAAGCACTGAAAAAGGTCGGCCTCGGCACGCGCCTGCACCACCGGCCCAACGAACTGTCGGGCGGCCAGCGCCAGCGGGTGGCGATCGCGCGCGCGCTGGTCGGCCAGCCGTCGATCCTGCTGGCCGACGAACCGACCGGCAACCTCGATTCGACCACCAGCCTGGAAATCCTGGACCTGATCAAGGAAGTCCATGCCGGCGGCCAGACCGTCGTCATGGTGACCCATGAACCCGAGATCGCCGAGCAGTGCCTGCGCATCGTGCGCCTGCGCGACGGCAAGATCATGTCGGATACTGCGGCGGCTACCATCGGGAGCGCGGCATGAACCTGTTCCTGGAAAGCGTGCGTTCGGCGCTGGCCTCGATCCGCGCGCACCGGCTGCGCAGCTTCCTGACCTCGCTCGGCATCATCATCGGCGTGGCCTCGGTGATCACGGTGATCTCGCTGATCCAGGGCTTGTCGAAGAGCGTCAGCGACCAGTTCATGGGCCTTGGCGGCAACGGCCTGACGATCCAGGCGCACAACGAGTTCAAGGACGTCATGCGTGGCAAGATCAATTACCTGCGCTTCGAGGACGTGGAGCAGCTGCGCCTGCGCGTCGACGAGATCCGTGATCTCAGCCCGGTCTTCAATCCCAATTCGTCCGAAGTGCGCTACACCGGCATGAGCACCGTTGCGCAGGTGACGGCCACCACCGCCAGCTACCAGGAGGTCAACCAGCGCTATGCGCGCCTGGGCCGGTTCATCAGCCATTCCGACGATGCCGGCGCGCGCCGCGTGGCCGTGATCGGCGAAAAACTGATCGAGGACCTGCACCTGCCGGCCAACCCGGTCGGCCAATTCATCCGCTATGCCAACGAGTGGTTCAAGATCGTCGGCGTGATGGAAAAACGCGGCGAGATCTTCGGCATGTCGCAGGACAGCGTCCTGATCATCCCCTACAAGACGGGGCAAAGCATCATCGGCAACAACACGCGGCCGAACCTGAGGATCACGGTGGCGGTGCGCGACCTGAGCCGGCTCGACGCCACGCGCAGCCGCATCCGCACGGTGATGCGCCAGGCGCACCGCCTGAAGCCCGACGAGCGCGACGATTTCGAGATCGAATCGGCGGACCAGGTCGCGAAAACCTTCGACAAGATCAGCAGCACGGTGACGCTGGTGATGGGCGGCGTGGTCAGCATCGCCCTGCTGGTGGGCGGCATCGGCATCATGAACATCATGCTGGTGTCGGTGAAGGAGCGCACCCGCGAGATCGGCATCTGCAAGGCGATCGGCGCGCGCAGCCGCGACATCCTGCTGCAATTCCTGATCGAGGCGGTGACGCTGTCGCTGCTGGGCGGCCTGGTCGGGCTGGTGATCGGCTACGGACTCGGGACCGCCATCGCGGCCATGATTCCGGACTTTCCGCCGGCCGTGGTGCCATGGTGGGCGGTGGCCTTGTCGGTGCTGTTTTCGGGTTCGGTGGGGGTGGTGTTCGGGGTGGTGCCGGCGAGCCAGGCGGCACGATTGGATCCCATCGAGGCGCTACGGTACGAATAGACCGCGTTTGTCCAGCAGGGCACGCTTGCGCTGGCTCAAGGGTGGGAGCTTGAGCCAACGTAACATGGTTCGGTCGCTTGTCCTGACGCGTCCGGAGCCTGCATGCTTTACAGATATTGCGCAATGCTTTTGCTGGGAATGCTGTTCGCTTGCGAGCAGGTTTTTGCGCGCGATACTGCTGATGACAGCGGCACCGATCCTGCCGTCGTGATCGACCGGCATATCCAGCATTACGTGGTGGAGCCCAGCGGCGCCTACCTGGTCACCGTCGACACCGCCAAGACCATCGTCGAAGCGCGCGCCGTGCAGGAGCACGGCCAGTACTACATCAGCTACAACAAGACGCTCGACGAGGTCGTCGCCCTCGACGCCTACACCCTGAAACCCGACGGGCGGCGGGTGCCGCTGCGCCCCGGCCAGGTCAGGGACCAGCAGGAAACCGCTTCCACCGACGCTCCGATGTTCCAGGACACGCGCCTGAAAATCGTGGTCTTTCCCGAGGTGGCGGTGGGCGACCAGCTGGTGGTCAACTACGCGATCCGGCGCGCCACGCCGCTGTTTCCCGGCCATTTCGAAGACCTGTCCTTCTCGCCCTTCTACCTCAACAAGAACTTCGTGCTGATCTACGACATGCCGGAATCGATGCCGCTGCATGCGGATGCGGTCGGCTTCGTGCCGCTGCCGCTGTCGCCGCGCGATGTGGTGGCGAAGGGACGCAAGCGCTACCAGTGGCGCTACCTTGGGGGCGACAACCAGCGGCTGGAAGCCGATTCGGTCAGCTACCTCGATTACGGCCGGCGGCTGGCGGTGTCGACCTTTTCGGACTATGCCGACTTTGCGCTTGCCTTCCGGACCAACAGCGGTGCCAATAGCGGCGCCAATGCCGGTGCCGGCGTGGCCGCAGGTGCCGATACGGGTTCTGCCATTGCAGCAGCCCCCTCGCCTGCCATCGCCACGCTGGCGCGCCAGCTCACCGCCGGCCTGCCGGATGCACGCGCACGGGCGCTGGCGCTGTCCGACTGGGTACGCCGCAACATCCGCTACGTCGGCGTCTACATCGGGCCCGGCGGCGTGGTCGCGCATCCGGCCGCCACCGTGCTCGACAACCGCTACGGCGACTGCAAGGACCACGCGGCCCTGCTGGAAGCGATGCTGGCGGCAGTCGGCATCGAGAGTACCGGCGCGCTGGTCAACAGCGGCAACGCCTACCAGCTGCCGGAAACGCCGACGCTGGGCGTGTTCAATCACATGATCACCTACGTGCCCGGCCTCGACCTCTACCTCGATCCGACGGCGGAAGCGACGATGGCCGGCTACCTCCCCGCCGGCATCCTCGGCAAGCCGGCGCTGCTGCTGGCCTCCGGCCGCTTTGCCATGACGCCGATCCTGCAGCCGGAACGCAGCCGCACCACGACCTGGTTCGACATCGGGCGCGACGGCCGCAGCCGCTTCAAGGTCAGCAAGACCGCCAGCGGCGCCAGCGCCGAACCCTGGCGCCAGACCGTGCGCGACACCCGCGTGGCCGACCGCGAACAGTTCGTGCGGCGCATGCTGCAGGGTCTGGGCCAGAAAGGACAAGGCGTGTTCGACGCCGGCACCGTCGATCATCCGGACAAGGATGGGGGCGACGAATACCGCGTGTCACTGTCCGGCAGCAGCGACCATTTCATCGCCCTGCCCGGCCCGAGCGCGCTGGCCACCACCTACGATTTCTGGGGCGGACTGGGCGAGGCCGTGTTCACGCTGGGCCAGGAAAAGGAGCGCCGCCAGGCCTTCGTCTGCCCGGCCATCGACGCCGAGGACGAAACGGGCTTCCGCCTGCCGAAGGGCGTGCGCGTGCTGGCGCTGCCGAAGTCGACCAGCCTGATGGATGGCGGCATTTATTACCGGTCGACGTATGCGCGCCAGGGCAGCGCCATCGTGGTCAAGCGGCGGCTCACCTTCCGCCACGGCCGCGCCACCTGCACCCCGGACGATTACCGCGCCATGCAGCCGGCGCTGGAACGCATCATGCGCGACCTGCGCAGCCAGGTGGTGGTCAGCGGGCGCTGATCGTGCCCCGTTCTGCCTGCAGCGCAGTGACCGCGGCGTCGGTGAGCTCGAAGCGCAGATCGACCCGATCGCGTCCCGAGCGGTAGCCGCCCGGCCAGCGCGCGATCTCGATAAAGCCGCAGCGCTGGAAAAAGCCGGCCGTGTGCGGGTGGGTGTCGACCGTCACGTAGCGCGGCCGCCCTTTCCGGCCTTTGCTGCCGGCCATGTGCAGCAACCGGTAATGCAGGAGCGCGCGGCCGATGCCGCTGCCGTGGCGGTCGGCCCGCACCAGGCCGAACACCAGCGTGCCGAGGTTGTAGAAATCCGAGAGTTCGTAGCCGCCGAAGCCGACCAGCTCCTCCCCTTCGATGGCGACGAACAGCGGGCCGTCCGGCTCGTCGAGGGCAGAGCGCAGCCAGGCTTCTTCCGAGGCCGGGAAGTGGTCGGGGACGTTGGTGCGGAAGGCGGCGAGGACCGCCTTGCGGTCGTCCGGGCGATAGCGCCTGATACGTATCTTCATGTTTTTACAAGGAAAAAAATAAATCCGAAATCATTAGGTGAATCGGCGCAAGACCTGTATATTCCATCTCGCACTACATCAAGTCGTCGTTACCGTTGGTCTCCTTCCTGTCTTGCCTTCACGGGCATTCCTGTTTGATTCTCCGCTGTTACATCCATCTTGGTCGCATGTGCGTTCCCGGGCATCGCTTTTGCTGCCCGTGCTTTCAACAATCATATAAGAGGTAATCAAATGGCTACGCAAACCGGCACCGTGAAATGGTTCAACGACTCCAAGGGCTTCGGCTTCATCGCGCCTGACGCAGGCGGCGACGATTTGTTCGCGCACTTCAAGGACATCCAGTCGGAAGGCTTCAAGAGCCTGGCCGAAAACCAGCGCGTCTCGTTCGAACGCTCGCCGAGCCCGAAGGGCGACAAGGCGAGCAACATCCGCGCCATCTAAACGGTTTTTCTGATCATCGGACCGCACCACGCAGATAGCATGGGCGCTCCGCGCTGACAGATCATCCCTCGAGAGACCCGCCACGGCGGGTTTTTTGTCGTTTACGGTGCCTGCCATGAAAACGTGGTCAGGAAAATAAGCAATCGTGCTCCTTGTCCACTTGTTGTATGGCCGTTACAGTATGGCCATGGGTACCGACGAAACCATCATCGTGGAAGACGCCGTGCAGGTGCTGGCCATGGTCGGCGACCTGAGCATGGGGCTGCCGTCCGACCACTCGATCCGCACGGCGCGCCTGGCATCCAGGCTGGCCGAGGAAAACGGCGATGGCGCGGACGCCTGCACCGGCACCCGCCTGGTGGCGCTGCTGCGCTGGTCCGGCAGCACCGCCACCGCCGGCGGCTTTGCCAGCCTGCTCGGGGACGACGTCGCCGGCCGCCACGCGATGATCACGCGCACCTTGCCCGGCAACCCCAATCTCACCCTGCCGAACGTGCTGCCGCTGGCACAGATGCAGTGCGAGGTGGCGGGCGACATCGCCGCCCTGCTGGGATTGTCGGCAGAAGTCGAGGACAGCCTGCGCCACCTGTTCGGCAGTCCACAGCGTGGCGACATGCAGGATGTGCTGTTCGCGCCGAATATCCCGCGCTCGGTGTTCTACGTGCGCCTGGCCGGCGACCTCGAAATGCTGGCGCTGGCCCACGGCACCGAAGGCGCGCTGCGCCTGGTCCAGGAGCGCGCTGGCGTCAAGTATCCGGCGCGGCTGGTGCAGAAGCTGCTGCCGCATGCGCAGACCTGGCTCGATGCGCTCGAAGAGCCCGACTGCGCGGCGAATTACGCGGGCCACGACCGCCTGGTCTCGCTGAGCATCATCGCCGACGTGATCGAACTCAAGCTGCCCTGGCTGGCCGGTTATTCGCGCCGCGTGGCCGAACTGGCGCGCCGCAGCGCGGGCCTGGCCGGGATGCTGGCGCTGGAAGAAAAACCCTTGATGCGCGCCGCCCTGTTGCACGGTATCGGCCGCGTGACGGTGCCGAACGCCGTGTGGATGCGTAGCACGAAGCTGGAAGCCGCCGACTGGGACAAGGTGAGGAAGGTGCCGTTCTGGACCGCGCGCGCCGGCAGCCAGGTGCCGGCGATCGCCTCCGACGCCACGCTCGGCTCGCTGATCTACGAGCGGCTGGACGGCAGCGGCTACTACCGCAAGCTGCGCGGCGACAGCCTCGGCATGCAGGAGAGACTGCTGGCGGCCGCCGCCGCCGTCACCGCCCTGTGCTCGGCGCGGCCGTGGCGCCATGCGCACGGTTTGCCGGCCACGGCCACCCTGATGACGGCGCAGGCGGCGGCCGGGCGCTTCGACCGCCACGCGGTGGAAGCGGTGATCGAAGCGGCGCGTGCCATGGCGTCGAAGAACGGGCAAGCGAGGCCGGTGCGCGATGCCTTGTTGTCCGAGCGCGAGATCGAGGTGCTGCGCCACGTCAGCCTGGGCGAAACCAGCCGCGAGGCAGCGCGTGCCATGAAGATCAGTCCGGCGAGCGTGCGTGCGCATGTGGACACGATTTTCCAGAAGCTGGAATCGAGCTCGCGCCCGGCGATGACGCTGAAGGCCCTGGCGCGCGGATTAATCTAGTCGGCGTTCAGGGCGCTTCCGTATGCAACTGCATCGTCGCCGCATTCATCTTGCCTTCGCACACCATCGGAATGATGCGCAGCGACTTGTCGATCGCTTCCTCGATCAGCGTCTGCTCTTCGCGGCGCGGACGGTGCAGTACGAAGTCCGCCACGTTCTGCTGCAGGTTCAGGGTGCGCGGATGACCGATGCCCAGGCGCAGGCGCCAGTAATCCTGGGTGCCGAGTGCCGAGGTGATGTCCTTCAAGCCATTGTGCCCGCCCGAAGACCCGCCACGCTTGAGCTTGGCGGCGCCCGGCGGCAGGTCGAGTTCGTCGTGCACGACCAGGATTTCTTCCGGCGCCACCTTGAAAAAGCGCGCCAGGGCGCCGACCGACTGGCCGGAACGGTTCATGAAGGTCAGCGGCTCCAGCAGCCACACGTCCTTGCCCCCGATCGAGGTCTTGGCGACCATTGCCTGGAAACGCGATTCGCGTTGCAAATGGCAACCGGGCAGCGAATTGGCAAGGTTGTCGACCAGCCAGAAGCCGGCGTTGTGGCGGGTTTGTTCGTATTCCGGGCCGGGGTTGCCGAGGCCGACGATCAGGCGGATATGCATAAATAAGCGTCAATGAAATCGTAAGGCTCGATTATCGCGGAAAACCGGCCATGAGCTGGTAAAAGTGTTACCCATGTCCCCAGCCACGGCCGTGAAATGACAAAAAACCCGCCGGACTCGCGTCACGACGGGTTTTTGTCATGCTGCCCGCCGAAGCAGGCAGCAATCGATGCAGAAATTATTCTGCAGCAGCGTCAGTCGAAACAGCACCGCGCGGGATCGACGAGGTGGCAACGGTCTGGTCGTCGCCGTGGGCAACCACGGTCACGCCTTCCGGCAGGGTCAGCTCGGACACGTGGATCGATGCACCGGCTTCCAGCTTGCTCAGGTCGACGGTGATGAATTCCGGCAGTTGGCCCGGCAGGCAGGAGATTTCCAGTTCGTTCAGCACGTGCGACACGATGGCGCCGCCCAGCTTGACAGCCGGCGAGACGTCAGCGTTGACGAAGTGCAGGGCGACCTTGGTGTGGATCTTTTGCGATGCGTCCACGCGCTGGAAGTCCACGTGCAGGACCAGTTGCTTGTATGCGTGCATCTGGAAGTCGCGCAGCAGGACTTGCTGGGCTTGACCGTCGATTTCCAGGTCCAGCACGGAACCGTGGAATGCTTCTTTCTTGAGCGCGTGCCAGAGGGCGTTGCCGTCGACGGCGATCAGTTGCGGGGCAGCGGCGCCACCGTAGATGAT
>Ga0308160_10006832_pt1 | contig 11487 bp, 13 predicted proteins | sample PhyFR1_FD_201036 | JGI IMG/M metagenome (GOLD analysis project Ga0308160, IMG submission 201036) | Phyllosphere microbial communities from UC Gill Tract Community Farm, Albany, California, United States - DLSLF.R1 | ecosystem: Host-associated > Plants > Phyllosphere > Unclassified | place: USA... | reverse complement strand
GATGAAGTCGAGCAGCTGCTTGCGGCCGTTGGTCTTTTCGACGATGGCGTAGCGGATGTTCGGCCGGTCGAACGACGACACGAACTGGCGCGCTTCTTCCAGCTGCAGGCGCTGGGCGATCTCGGCGCGCGTGAGCTGGTCGGCCGTGGCGGTGAGCGCGATGCGCGGCACGTGCGGGAAGCGCTCGTGCAGGATCGACAGGCGGATGTATTCGGGCCGGAAATCGTGGCCCCATTGCGACACGCAGTGCGCCTCGTCGATCGCGAACAGCGAGATGTGCGCGGATTCGAACAGTTCCAGGCAGCGCGGCGTCATCAGGCGTTCCGGCGCCACGTAGACGAGGTCGAGCTCGCCCGTGCGCACCATGCGCTCGATGCGCAGCGTTTCCTCGAACGTCTGCGTGGAATTCAGGAACGCGGCGCGCACGCCGACTTCGGCCAGCGCGTCGACCTGGTCCTGCATCAGCGCGATCAGCGGCGACACGACGACGCCGACGCCATCGCGCACCAGTGCCGGGATCTGGTAGCACAGCGACTTGCCGCCGCCGGTGGGCATCAGCACGAGCGCATCGCCGCCGGACGCCACGTGCTCGACGATGTCGGCCTGTTGTCCGCGGAAGGCGGGGTAGCCGAAGACCGTCTGCAGGATCTGCAGCGCGCGTTGTGGGATGTCGCTCGTCATGTTGCTACTGCTCTCAAATTATTCGGCCCAAACCACCCAGCCGAAATGGGCGGTGACCAGGATGATCACACCGAACACGATACGGTACCAGGCGAAGCCCGTGAAGTCGTGCGTGCTGATGAAGCGCAACAGCCAGCGGACGCACAGGAAGGCGGACACGAATGCCGCCACGCCGCCGATCAGGAACAGCGGCAGGTCGCTCGCATGCAGGTCGTGGCGCGCCTTGAACACGGAATATACGGTCGCGGCCAGCAAGGTCGGGATCGCGAGGAAGAACGAAAACTCGGTGGCGGCCGTGCGCGACAGGCCGAACAGCATGCCGCCGATAATGGTGGCGCCGGAACGGCTCGTGCCCGGGATCAGCGCGACGCACTGGGCGCAGCCGACCTTGAAGGCATCCATGATCGTCATGTCGTCCACGGTCTGGACGCGGTGCGCACCCGGCAGCACCTTGTGGCGGCGCTCGGCCCACAGGATCACGAAGCCGCCGACGATGAATGCGGCCGCCACGGGCACCGGCGTGAACAGGTGCGCCTTGATCGCCTTGCTGAACAGGAAGCCCAGCACGGCCGCCGGCAGGAACGCGACGATCAAATTGATGACGAGCTTTTGCTGGCGCGGGACGGACGTCATGCCGGCCAGCACGGCGCCGATGCGCGCACGGTATTCCCACATCACGGCCAGGATCGCACCGGCCTGGATTGCGATTTCGAACACTTGAGCGACTTCGCCCGTGAAATTGATCAGGCTGCCTGCCAGGATCAGGTGACCCGTGGACGAAATCGGCAGGAATTCGGTGAAGCCCTCGACGAGGCCCATGATGATCGCTTTCAGAGCGAGAATGATATCCATTGGTATTGAGTTCGGTAGGGTTGGGGACACGTGCGCGGACAATTGCGCGGGCCGCAAGCTTACCATGAGGAAGGGGGCCACCGTCGAGTTACCGTTTCCACATGAAGGTTGTCATGCCGTCATGCCGTCATGCGTTCCAGTTCGGACAGGAAGAACATTGCGTACTCGCGCGTCTCTCCGCACATCTCGCCCGACGGCGGCAGGCTGCCGCATACGCGCGGCCGGTCCGGCTGGCCGAAAATCCTGCAGCCGTTATCGTCGTCCAGCTGCACGCAGCGCACGCCGGCGGGTTTGCCGTTTGGCATGCCGGGAATGGGCGACGTGATCGACGGCGCGATGCAGCAGGCGCCGCAGCCGGCGCGGCAGGACACGGAAGACGAGGTGGATTTCACGGCAACGGCAGGAAAAAGTGGGGCGGTGTAAAGACCGGAACGGGCCAGGCTGGCAGTATACTACCGTCGGGGCAGCCTTTCTTGACTGTCTCCATCGCCAAGTCTATATTGCTGACTCAATAGTTAGTTGTCGATCGACCCACCGTACGCACGCATGCCATGCCCCTTTGACACCAAGCCGCGCTGGGAGCGCCGCAAGGATGCGCGGCCCCAGGAGTTGCTGGAAGCGGCCATCGACCTGTTCGTCGAGCGTGGCTACGCCGCCACACGCCTGGAAGACGTCGCGCGCCGCGCCGGCGTGTCGAAGGGCACCCTGTATCTCTACTACGAGAACAAGGAAGAACTGTTCAAGGCGGTCGTGCGCAGCAACATCGTGCCCGCCATCGGCGAGGCCGAAGCATCGGTCGCGGAGTTCGACGGCCACAGCGCCGACCTGCTGCGCCACCTGATCCACTCCTGGTGGCAGCGGCTGGGTGCGACCAAGGCATCCGGCATCATCAAGCTCGTCATGGCCGAGGCCGACAATTTCCCGGAGCTGGCCCGCTTCTACCAGGAAGAGGTCATCAACCGCGGCACCAACGCCATGGCGGCGATGCTCGAGCGCGGCATCGCGCGCGGCGAATTCCGTCCGGTCGACGTGGGCACGATGACCCAGGTGCTCGTCGCCCCGATGCTCACCCTGATCATCTGGAAGCATTCCGTCGGCCCATGCCCGCGCGCCGAGCTGGAACCGCTGGCCTTCCTCGACACCTTCCTCGACATGGCCCTGCACGGCCTGTTGCCCGCCGCCCCGGCCGGCACGCCCGCCGCGTGAACCGTTTTTCACGTCACGACGCGGTTTCCGGGTTTCATGCCCCGCAAACTGCAGACTGTCGCAATTTCCCCTGGTACTCAGCCGCACATCGCTAAGATATGTTTGCTGAAGCCGTTCAACGATAAAATATCGGATTATTTCTTCTCCACCGAGTAAAACAGATGAATATCGAACAAGCCCGCTTCAACATGATCGAACAACAGATCCGTCCGTGGAACGTGCTGGACCTGGAGGTGCTCGACCTGCTACACGTCGTCAAGCGCGAGCAGTTCGTGCCGGCGGCGTACCAGAACCTGGCGTTCGCCGACGTCGAGATCCCGCTGCCGGGCGGCGACGCGATGCTGGCACCGAAGTTCGAAGCGCGCATCCTGCAGGACGTCGGTGTGCGGAAACACGAGACCGTGCTGGAAATCGGCACCGGCTCGGGCTACATGGCTGCCCTGCTGGCGCACCGCGCCGCCAAGGTGACCACCGTCGAGATCAATCCGGACAACGCGGCACTGGCGAAGAAGAACCTGGCGAACGCCGGCATCCACAACGTGACCGTCGAAACCGGCAACGGCGCCACCGGCTGGGACAAGGGTGCACCGTACGACGCGATCGTGATCTCGGGCGCGCTGGAAGTACTGCCGGAAGCTATCCTGCAGCAGGTGAAGGTCGGCGGCCGCATCGCCGCGATCGTCGGCCAGGCGCCGGCGATGGAAGCATCGATCATCACGCGCACGGGCGAGAACGCGTACAGCAAGGTCAACCTGTTCGAGACCAACGTGCGCTACCTGACCGGCGCCCCGGTGCCGTCGCACTTCCAGTTCTGAGATCGGACACGCCATGCAGCACATTACCGCCCCCGAGTTGGCCGCCTGGCTGGCCGACCCGTCGCGTCCGAAGCCGCTGCTGCTCGACGTCCGCGAAAACTGGGAATACGAGACCTGCCACATCGAAGGCTCGACCCAGATTCCGATGAACCTGATTCCGGTCCGCGTGAGCGAACTGGAGGACGGCCAGGACATCGTCTGCGTGTGCCACCACGGCGCGCGCAGCATGCAGGTCGCGGCTTTCCTTGAGCGCAATGGATTCAGCAACATTACCAACCTTACAGGCGGAATACACGCCTGGGCCGTGCAGGTCGATCCTTCGATGCCGAAATATTGACGGCCTGCGTCCTTAACTATTGATGACTCCGACGGAGAAAGTAATGCAGAAGCCCCTCATCGCCGTACTGTTGGCCAGCGCGTTCTCGCTCAACGCCCAGGCGGCCGATCTGATCCAGGTGTACCAGCAGGCATTGGCGAACGACGCCACCTATGCCAGCGCCCGCGCCGCCGCCGCCGCCGGTCGCGAAAGTATCACCCAGGGGCGAGCCGGACTGCTGCCGACCGTCGGCGTCACCGGCGACATTACGAAGAACAACAGCGACTACACGGCCTGGAGCAACAATCTGCCGGGCGGCAGCTCCAACCTGCGCACCAACGAGATCCAGGTCACGCTGCAGCAGCCGCTGTTCCGCTGGGACCGCTGGCAAACCTACCAGCAGAGCAAGCTGCAGCAGGCGATCTCGGAAGCGCAGTTCGCCCAGGCCCAGCAGGACCTGATCACGCGCGTGGCGCAAGCCTATTTCGACGTGCTGGCCGCCCAGGACACGCTGGAATCCACGCGCGCGCAAAAGGTCGCCACGACCGAGCAGCTGGCGTCCGCCAAGCGCAACTTCGAAGTCGGCACCCAGACCATCACCGACACGCACGAAGCCCAGGCCGCGTATGACCTCGTGGTGTCGCAGGAAATTGCTGCCGTCAATGATCTGGAAAACCGCAAGACGGCGCTGCAGGCCATCATCGGCACGGCGCCGGCGACGCTGGCCACCTTGCGCACGGGCGTCACCCTGACGGCGCCGCAGCCGATCAACGTCGACCAGTGGGTGTCGGCCGCCGAGAACCAGAACTACGCCGTGTCCGTCGCCCAGCTGCAGCTGGAATCGGCCAAGCGCGACATTTCCAAGAACCGCGCCGGCCACTATCCGACCCTCGACCTGGTGGCGTCGTCGCTGCACCGCGACGTCAACGGCCAGGTCGCCGGCACGTCGGGCAAGACCAACAGCAACGCGATCGGCATCCAGTACAGCATTCCGATCTTCAGCGGCTTTGCCGTGACGAGCCGCGTGCGCCAGTCGATCGCGCTCGAAGACAAGGCCCGCAACGACCTGGAAGCGAACCGCCGCAACGCCGCGCTGGTGGCGCGCCAGTCGTTCCTGGGCGTGAACAGCGGCCTGGCGCAGGTGAAGGCGCTGGAAGCGGCCGAAGTGTCGAGCAACTCCGCGCTGGAATCGAACAAGCTCGGCTACCAGGTCGGGGTGCGTATCAACATCGACGTGCTGAATGCGCAGCGCCAGCTGTACCAGACCCGGACGGACCTGGCCCGCGCGCGCTACAACACGATCCTGGCGGGCCTGAAACTGAAGGCGGCCGCCGGTTCGCTGCGCGAGGAAGACCTGCAGCCGATCAATGCGCTGCTGCAGCAGCCGTAGCAGTAAAGAAATTCGGGGTCAGAGCACGATTTAACCGATCTGTCCGAATGAAGTCCGGGCGAAATTCATGCTCTGACCCCGAATTACCGAATTGAAAAACGGCGCCGCGGCGCCGTTTTTCGTTAGGGCAGGGCCGGTCAGGCGGCCTTCTGTTCCGTGCGCGTGCGCCACGCGATCAGCTCGGCGATCGTGAGAATCGGGAAACCGCGTTCGCGCGCGAAACGCTCGATGGCGTCGCCGCGCATCATCGTGCCGTCTTCGTTCATCAGCTCGCACAGCACGGACGCCGGCTGCAGGCCGGCCAGTACGGCCAGGTCGACGGAACCTTCCGTGTGGCCCTTGCGGCCCAGCACGCCGGCCGGGTTCGCGCGCAGCGGGAACACGTGGCCCGGGCGCACGAGGTCGGACGGTTGCGCATCCGGAGCAATGGCCGCGCGGATCGTCGTCACGCGGTCGGCCGCCGAGACGCCCGTGGTGACGCCTTCGCGCGCTTCGATCGAGACGGTGAACGGGGTGCCGTAGCGGCTGCCGTTGTCGGCGGCCATCGGCGGCAGGTCGAGTGCGCGGACCTTATCCGTGGTCAGGCACAAGCAGACGATGCCGCTGCATTCGCGGATCATCAGTGCCATGGTTTCGACAGTTATTTTTTCAGCGGCGACGATCAGGTCCGCTTCGTTTTCGCGGTCGAAATCGTCGAGCAGGATCACGGGAATGCCCGCGCGCGTGGCGTCGAGGGCGGCGGCGATGCGGCCGTCGAGATCCTCGCTGTAGAGGGTGAAGGTATTGATGGTCATTGAGACGCTCCTCGCAATAAATCAAATGGCGAAAAACGCATCAGGGCAACGCGCAACGACGCATACGCCCATGCCAGGCGGCCGGGCGGACACACGGTGACGCACATCTTCTTTCATCCGGACTATACCGTCGGCCCTGGCTTCTCACCAGGTCTGCTGACCCTGCAACCGCAGGCGCTCGCGGGCTCGGCCACTCAGCTGCGCGTGACCATACCGCCGGTGGGGAATCGCACCCCGCCCCGAAGACGTATTTGAATTGTGCCCGTTCGAAAACAGGCGTGACGATTGTAACAGGGCTGCGCCGGGTTTGCCGGGCCGCCCCGTTTCGGGGCCGCAGCCGTTAGGTGCTCAGGCCGCCGCCGCCGGCGTGGTCGGCGCGCTCGATCAGTTCGACCTTGTAGCCGTCCGGATCGGTGATGAAGGCGATCACGGTCGTGCCGCCCTTGACCGGGCCCGGCTCGCGCGTGATGTTGCCGCCGGCCGCGCGGACCTGGTCGCATGTCTTGTAGATGTCCTCGGCCGAGATGGCGATGTGGCCGTAGGCGGAACCCATGTCGTAGGTGTCGACGCCCCAGTTGTAGGTCAGTTCGAGTTCGGCATGGTCCGGATTGCTGCCGTAGCCAAGGAAGGCCAGGCTGTATTTGTATTCCGTGTTCTCGCTCGTGCGCAGCAGTTTCATGCCGAGCACCTTGGTGTAGAAATCGATGGAACGCTGCAGATCGCCGACGCGTAACATGGTGTGCAGGATGCGCATTATTGTCCTTGGTGGTTCGTGGGGAAAGGGAGGATTTTATGCGCTCGGGCGGATTCGTGCAGGCGGTGGCGGGCGCAGGCGGCCCGCCACCGGCACCGTCATCGCTCAGGCCTGCAGCTTCGCATCCAGCGTGATGGTGGCATTGAACAGCTTGGAGACGGGGCAGCCTTCCTTGGCCTTGCGCGCCGCTTCCTGGAACGCCGCTTCGCTGGCGCCCGGAATCGTGGCGACGAGGTCGAGGTGCACGGCCGTGATGGCGAAGCCGCCGTCGGCCTTGTCCAGCGATACCGTTGCGCTCGTTTCCAGCTTCTGCGCCGTCATGCCCGCTTCGCCCAGCTGGGCCGACAGGGCCATCGTGAAGCAGCCCGCATGCGCGGCGGCCAGCAGCTCTTCCGGATTGGTGCCGGCCCCGTCTTCGAAGCGGGTGTTGAAGCCGTATTGCGTCTGGTCGAGGACGCCGCTTTGCGTGGACACGCTGCCCTTGCCGTCCTTCAGTCCGCCGCTCCAGACGGCGCTTCCCTTACGTTTGATCATTTATTTCCTCCCTGGTTGGTCGTGCTCTGTCCGGCCGCGGCCGGGGTGATGCGCCAGACGATGTTGCCGACGTCGTCCGCCAGCAGGATGGCGCCGGTCTTGTCGACCGCGACCCCGACCGGGCGTCCGTAAGCGTGCTCGTCCTTGCCGATGAAGCCCGTCAGGACGTCCTGCGGCGGACCGCTCGGCTTGCCGCTGGCGAACGGCACGAACACGAGCTTGTAGCCGGCATACGGCTTGCGGTTCCACGAGCCGTGCTGGCCGATCAGCGCCCCGTTCTTAAACTGCGGCATCAGATCAGCGTTGTAGAACGCGAGGCCCAGCGAGGCCGTGTGCGCACCCAGCGCATAGTCGGGCGGGATCGCCTTGGCGACGAGGGCCGGGTTGCCCGGCTTGACGCGGGTGTCGACGTGCTGGCCGTAGTAGCTGTATGGCCAGCCGTAGAACGCGCCGTCCTTCACGGCCGTCATGTAGTCCGGCACGAGGTCGTTGCCGAGCTCGTCGCGTTCGTTGACGGCGGTCCACAGCGCCTTCGTCTGCGGCTGGAAATCCATGCCGTTCGGATTGCGCAGGCCGCTCGCGTAGATGCGCGACTTGCCGCTGGCAATGTCGTATTCCCAGATCGCGGCGCGGCCCTTTTCGGCGTCCATGCCGTTCTCGGCCACGTTGCTGTTCGAGCCGACCGTGATGTACAGCTTCTTGCCGTCGGGCGCGGCAACGACGTTCTTCGTCCAGTGGTGGTTGATGCCGGACGGCAGGTCGAGCACCTTCGTGCCCTTGGCCGTGATGCTCGTCTCGCCCGCCTTGTAGGGGAATTTCCACAGCGCGTCGGCATTCGCGACGTACAGGTCGGTGCCGACGAGGGCCATGCCGAAGGGCGAATTCAGGCCCTGCATGAAGGTGGCCTTCGTGTCGGCGGTGCCGTCCGGCTTGAAGCCGCGCAGCAGGATGATCTTGTTGGGCGATTCCACGCCGGCGCCGGCTTCCTTCTGCGCGATGCCCTGCACCTTGGCGCGGATGCCGGTTTCCTTGGGCGCGTTGCCGGGCTTGTTGCTCTCGGCCACCAGCACGTCGCCGTTCGGCAGCACGTACAGCCAGCGCGGATGATCGAGGCCGCTCGCATACGCCGTGGCGGCCAGGCCGGCCGCCGGCGTCGGACGCGTGCCTTGCGGCCACGGATCGGCCTTGGCGATGTTCAGCGTCGGGATCAATGATTGCTCGGGGGCCGGCAACGAGGGATTGGGACCCCAGCCGACGGGATACTGCTGGGCATCGGCGGCGTTCAGGCCCAGCAGGGGAAGCAGCAGGAACGCAAGCCCGGCGCGTGGTGTCATCGGTTTTCTCCGCCGTCGGGGATGGTCGAGTCGTGGTCGCGCATGTCGCGGTGACGATCGGGCTGCGGGTTGGCCTGGCCGGTGGCGCCCGGCTTCGGCTGCACCGCCTGTTCGATGCCCGGCGTGCCGCGGCCTTCGTAGTTCTCGGTGTCGACGAGACCCTGTTCGAGGTCTTCCGCGGCCTGCTTGATAATGCCGCGCGGCTTGATGCTCTGGCCGTCCGGCGATTCGTCGCGCTCGTGCGGCTCGCGCTTGTAGCTCTGCTCTTCGATTTTCCGGTCGGTGTTCACGAACCGGTCTTTTTCTTCCTGCACCATGACGATCTCCTTCGATTCAATTGATTAAATCCTAATCCTTCGAAACGAAGGCGGTCGCGCAATTGGAAGATGCTTTTTTGCAATTAAGTGATTAACATGTTGGTTTACATGACAAACACCGCGACTGCCGTGACCATGACCGCTCCCGCCCATCACGCCGCCGGCGACTGCCCGAACTGCGGTGCCGTCGTTTCCGGCAATTTTTGCCATGAATGTGGACAGGAAACCGCGCTGCATCCGCCCAGTGCGCGCGAGTTCGTGCACGAGTTCATCGGCCATTACATCGCGCTGGAAGGCAAGCTTTGGAAGTCGCTGCTGCTGCTTTTGTTCCGGCCGGGGCAGCTGACCTTGGAGTACATCAAAGGCCGTCGGGTGCGCTACATCCAGCCGCTGCGCCTGTACCTGACGTTCAGCCTGATCTTCTTCGCCGTCATGAAATACGCGAGCCACCCGGGTGTCCAGGTCGGCGGGCCGGATGCGCACCCGGCCGCCGCCGCCGCGGCGCACGGCAAGCCGGCCGCATCCGCCGGACAGGATGGCCGGGGCGCGCTGGTGCGCGAGGATGCGCCGGGCGAGATCGAGGAAGGCACGGCGGACCTGCGCAAGGGGATCGGCAGCGTCAACGCGCACTGGGGCGAGAACGCGGACCGGTTCAGCGCCATGTCGCCCGAAGAACGCGAAGCGGTATTGAAAACGGCGTTCTACGGCTACGTGCCGTACGCCGTGTTCCTCATGATGCCGGCGTTCGCGCTGTACCTGAAAGTGTTGTATCTCGGGTCGGGGCGGCGCTATGGCGAACACCTGCTGTTCGCGCTGCACGCCAACGGCTTCGCTTTTCTCGCGCTGACCCTGATGATGCTGGCGTCGAGCGTGGCCGGCATCGTGTCGTGGCTGCTCGGCCTGTGGCTGACGCTGTATCTGCCCGTCGCGATGCGGCGCGTGTACGGCGGCTCGCGCCTGGCCACCGGGCTGCGCTGGCTGGTGGTGATGGCGCTGCACCTGATCGGCATCGGCCTGGCGATCGGTGCCGCGGTCGGGTTCGGCATTCTCCATTGAAGCGGCCTCGACCGCCCGCTTGCCGGAAGTCGGTTCGCCCAACTATACTGTGCGTTTGTACAGTATTTGCTGAGTTGCGATAGTGCAGAAGCCGGGCGAATCGGTTAATCTTCTGTCTCCCCAACCCCTGCTGCCGAGAGTATGCCCGTGACGCCTGAACCGCAACAAACCATCGCGCTCGTCGTACGGCACAACACGGCCGGGATCGACGCGCACGTGCAGGCCATCGTCGACTTCCTGCAGGGCGGCGGCTACCGCGTCGTGTTCGAACAGGAAACGGCGGGCCACGTGCACGTCGCCGGCGTCGCCGCCATGACGGTGGACGAGATCGGTGCGCACTGCAGCAAGGCGATCGTCGTCGGCGGCGACGGCACGATGCTCGGCATCGCCCGCCAGCTGGCGCGCTACCGCGTGCCGCTGATCGGCATCAACCAGGGGCGCCTGGGCTTCATGACCGACATCCCGATCGACCGCATGCTACCCGCGCTGGGCGAAATCCTCAGCGGCAAGGCGCGTGCCGAGGAGCGCTCGCTGCTGGAGGCGCGCGTCGTGCGCGACGGCGTCGAGATCCACTGTTCCGTCGCCGTCAACGACGTCGTCGTCGCGCGCGGCACGGGCGCCGGCATGGCCGAGCTGCGGGTATGGGTGGACGGCACGTTCATGTACAACCAGCGTTCGGACGGCCTGATCGTGTCCACGCCCACGGGCTCGACGGCGTACGCGCTGTCCGCGGGCGGCCCGCTGCTGCACCCCACGCTGGCCGGCATCGTGCTGGTGCCGATCGCGCCGCACGCGCTGTCCAACCGCCCGATCGTCGTGCCGAACACGAGCGACATCGTCGTCGAGATCATCAACGGCCGCGACATCAGCGTGAACTTCGACATGCAGACGTTCACGAGCCTGCAACACGGCGACCGGATCATGATCTCGCGCTCGCCCAACACCATCACCTTCCTGCATCCGGAAGGGTGGAGCTACTACCATACGCTGCGCGAGAAGCTGCACTGGAACGAATACCCGTCCGGTGACGGCAAGCTCAAGTAATTCCACACCCAGGCCATTACACAGGAGACCTGTTTCTTCATGTTGCGCACATTGACCATCCGCGACTTCGTCATCGTCGATACGATCGAGCTCGAGTTCTCGAACGGCTTCACGGTGTTCACCGGCGAAACCGGCGCCGGCAAGTCGATCCTGATCGACGCGCTCCAGCTCGCACTGGGCGGCCGCGGTGAGGCGAGCATGGTGCGCGAAGGCGCGGCCAAGGCCGATATCAGCGCCGACTTCGCCCCGACCCCGGCCGCCAGCCGCTGGCTGGAGCAGAACGAGTTCGGCAGCGACGAAGGCGGCGCGCTGCTGCGCCGGGTGATCGACAACGCCGGCCGCTCCAAGTCCTACATCAACGGCATCGCCGCCACCGCCAGCCAGTTGCGCGAAC
>Ga0308160_10006829_pt1 | contig 11492 bp, 6 predicted proteins | sample PhyFR1_FD_201036 | JGI IMG/M metagenome (GOLD analysis project Ga0308160, IMG submission 201036) | Phyllosphere microbial communities from UC Gill Tract Community Farm, Albany, California, United States - DLSLF.R1 | ecosystem: Host-associated > Plants > Phyllosphere > Unclassified | place: USA... | reverse complement strand
GATCCTGTCGCACATGCACGACGACCACTTCGACAAGCTGGTCCAGGAAAAGCTGCCGCGCAACACGCCGATCGTCACCAACAAGGAAGCCAGCGAAGCCCTGAAGCGGCTCGGCTTCACCCAGCGGTTCGCGCTGAGCGTCTGGGACCGGCTCGAAGTGACCAAGGGCGACGCACGCGTGCGCATCACGTCCACGCCGGGCCGGCATGGCGCGGCCGGGGTCTCGGTGCTGCTGCCGAAAGTGATGGGCAGCGTGCTCGATTTCGGCGCGAACGCCGATAGCCCGGACTACCGCATGTACATCAGCGGCGACACCCTGGTCTACGACGACATCCAGACCATCCCGCAGCGCTTTCCGGGCATCGACCTGGCGCTGCTGCACCTGGGCGGCACCCGCATCCTGGGCGTGTTCAAGGTCACGATGGACGGCAAGGACGGCGTGCAGATGCTGCAGGTCATCCGCCCGAAAAAGGCGATCCCGATCCACTACGACGACTACGACGTCTTCAAGTCGCCGCTGGCGGATTTCGCCCGCGAAGTGAAGGCGGCCGGGCTGGAGGAGGGCGTCGTCTACCTGGCGCACGGCGAAAGCTATACCTTTACGCCGCGCCAGCGCTGACGCCCGGCCGGGTCATTGCCCGAGCAGGCTGCCGCCGACCGGCGATTGCGGATCGATGGTGGACAGCTCGGTGTCGTATTCGTGGGGCATGACCACCGGCACCTGCAGGCAGATGCTCTTGGTCGGCAGCACGGTTTCCCAGGCGCGCACGAGTTCGCGGTAGGCTACGCCCACCGGGCGGATCTTGCGGTCGAGGTCGAACAAACCGAGGGCGTTCACGTTGCCATTGTCTTCGCGCAGGGCCGTATCCCAGTCGACCTGGTCGGTGAGCGAATACCAGGTGAAGCCGATCAGCGGCACGCCATTGTTCCGCACGCGCAGCACGTTGGCCCATTCCTTCTTCAGCCAGTACACGGCCTCGTCGCCGGCCGGACCCTGGCACAGGTTGGTTTCCGTGTGCATCACCGGCAGGCGGTAGCGGTTGTAGTACTGGTGGGTGATGACCGCATAGCCGAAGATCTCGCCGGCCGCGCGCGTCATGCCGTCGGCCGAGACATAATGTTCGTTGGTCTGGTAATAGTCGTTCCCCATGATGCAGTGGTGCTTCAGGTTGTGCTGGAGGAAGAAGTGGTATTCCTCGCGCGACATGCCATTGTCCAGCAGGTACTCGTACATCTCGGAATCGACACGGCGGCCATAGTTCAGGTCAAGCGCCAGGAAGCGGCGTGCATTGTTGAGTTCGGCCGGGCCGATGGCGTCGGGCGCCTCGGCGTGGAAGTATTCGGTCGATTCGCTCTGGATGAACAGGGCGTCGGGGCGCACCTTCAGGATCGCGTGCATGGCCAGGATGTTGGCCTTGACCACGTGCTTGATGGCGGTGACGAAGGCGGCATCGGTGCGCATCTGCTCGTTCCACCAGCCGTACAGCGTCGAGAAGACCGCGCAGATCCACATCTCGTTGATCGGCGTGTACATCTGCACCCAGGGATAGCGGCGCGCAAAGGCGCCGGCATAGGCCGCGAACAGTTCCGGGAAATCGGGATTCTGGAAGTTGCCGATCCAGTCGGGCACACCGAAGTGGCAGAGGTCGACGATCGGGGCGATGTTCCGGCGCCGCAGGTCATTGAAGGTCAGGTCGGCGAATTCCCAGTCGTAGCGCTCGGGGCCGAGATAGCAGCGGTGCAGGGGAGGGCCGTAGCGCAGCACGCGCAGGCCGAGTTCCTGTACCAGGTCGAAGTCGAGCTTCCAGTGCCGGTAGTGGCCGCATTTCTCGAGCTCGTCCATCCGGGTGCGGCCGCCGTTGATGGTGGGATTGCTGTTCTCGATACCTGTCGCGAAAATGAAACCTGGGTGCATGCAGTTCCTCCTTCGTCGCTACTTGCCTTTAGTATCGTCCACGTATTTCGCGAATGCTAGCGTGCGCAGTGTTCCTTAAGTAAACGTTAAGCTGTGAACTCATCCATACCGCCCTTGCGCATGCCCCACGCCGCCGCCGCACGCCACGCTTCCGATCGCGTCAACCGCCGCATGCTGGCCGGCCTGGCGCTGTCGCTGCTCGTGCATGCGCTGATCCTGGCGATCCAGTTCGGCGTGCCGGGCATGCAGGCGGGCAGCGGCGGGCCGATCACGGTCGTGCTGGCGCCGCCGCAGGCTGCGCAGCCCCTGCCGCCTTTACCGCCTTTACCGCCATTGCCGCCGGCCGGGGAGCCCGTGCCGGCGCCTCCGGCCCTGCCTGCACCGGAAGCGGCGCCCTTGCCACCGCCTTTAGCCGCTGCTTCGCCCGAGCCGCGGCCGCCAGCGTCCGGGTTCCAGCTGCGCGATCCGGTGCCGCTCGCGCCGCCGCCGGCGCCGGCCAAGCCCGCGCGCCAATTGGCCAAGCGGCGCCGCCCGCTGCGCAAGCCGCCCGCCCGGCCTGCGCTCGAAACGCCGGTCATTGCCCAGCTGGACGATCCGGCATCCGCCTTCAGGCTGCCGCCACCCGAGATGGTTCCAGAAGCGCCCGAGGAGCCGCCTGCGCTGGCGCAGGCCGATCCCGACGCATCCCCCGAGACGCCGGCACCGGCCGACGCGGCGGCGGATGCGGCAGCCGAGGCCATGGGGTTGGAGCAGGAAGAGAAACGGGTCGCCGCCGAGCGTGCGGAGCGGCTGGCGCGCGAAGAAGAAGAGCGGCTGGCCGCTGCGCGCCTGGCTGCCGGGCAGGAGGCCCTGCTTGCCGCCGAGCAGCGCCGGATCGAAGACGAGCGTGCCCGCCAGATGGAGACGCAGCGCCAGCGCGCCGACGAAGCGCGGCGGCTGGCGGAAGAACAGCGGCTGGCGGAAGAACAGCGCCTGGCGCAGCGCGAGCGGGAAGGGGCGCAGGCGCGCGAGCGCCAGCTTGCCCGGCAGCGGCAACAGGAGGCGGCGGCCCAGGCCCTGGCCGAGCAGCAGCGCGTGGCCGAACAACAGCGCATGCTCGACCAGCAGCGCGAGGCAGAGCAACGCGAACGCGCCCTGGCGCAGCAACGCGAGGAGGCGATGCAGCGCGAACGTGCGCTGGCCCGGCAACGCGAGGAAGCGCTGGAGCGAGAACGCATCCTGGCCCGGCAGCAAGCCCGGCAACGTCTGGAAGACGAGCAGCGTGCGCGCGAAGCGGCCCAGCTGGCCCAGGCACGCCGCGCCGCCGAGGAAGAAGCGCTGCGGCTCGCCCTGGAGCGCCAGCGCGAGGCCGAGGCCGCGCGCCGCCTGGCCGAGCAGGCCCGGCAGCAAAGCGAAGAAGAAGCGGCACGCCGCCGCGCCGAACAGCTGGCGCAGCAAAAGATGCAGGAACAGCTGCAGCAACAAATGCAGCAACAGGCCGAGCGCCAGCGTGCCCAGGAGATTGCGCGCCGCGAAGCCGAAAGGACAGCGCTCGCCGAACGCGCGCCTGCGCCGGGCGCTGGCGGACTGGATGCCGGCATGGATGCCGGACTCGCCGCAGGACCGGGCCGCGGCAATGGCAGCGGCGGCGCCGGAACCGTTCCGCGCGGCATGCTCGGCAGCGACCTGGCCCTGCGTGCGCGCGAGATGATGCGCGGCATCGATATCCCCGTCGAGCCGCCGCCGGCCTTGCGTGCCAGGGACGCGCGCCGGATCGCGGTCGCTTCCAACGAACGCGACGTGCCTGTACGCATGTACGTGGAAAGCTTCCGCCAGAAGATCGAGCGCACCGCCGCGCAGATCCAGATGCGCGTCTCCGCTGCGCCGGCCCGCTACGATCCTCTGGTCAGCGTAGCGGTGCGCAGCGACGGCAGCATCGACGACGTCGTCATCCTGCGTTCGAGCGGGCGCGCCGAGACCGACGAAGCGGTGCGCCGCATCATCCACCTGAATGCGCGCTATGCCGCGTTTCCGCCGAACGTGGCGGCGCGTTTCGACGTGATCGAGATCCGCCGCATCTGGACCTTTGCCGAGACCCTGAAGCTGCTCGAAGAGGTGCGCTGAGGGCGCCATCCCCGCATGCGCAAGGAATGACGCCCCGCCCGGGGCCCGCGCGCGTTACCTGAGCCTGCCGTTTGATATGCAGCAAAGCTGCCTGTGACGGACGCCTTACGCTGACTTGGTCAGCCTGACAAGGCGCTTCATTTTCATAGGCAAGCTCATGAATTTACCAACAGAAATTTTGCGTCTGCGCATTTTTGTCGCAGGCTGTGCGTCCGCGTTTGCATTCGTCCTCGCCGGCTGTACCGGAGGCCCGCAATTCCGTTCCGAGACCGGAAACGCCGATGCGCCGCCGACCGAGCTGATCACCGAGCAATTGATCGAGGCCGAGCAGCAGGCCGCCGCCGCGCGCGGCAACCAGGATTTGTCGAAGCTGCTGGTGGCCCATCCGCCGCCTTATACCATCGGCCGCGGCGACATCCTCTCGATCGTGGTCTGGGACCATCCCGAGCTGGCCGCCGGCGGCATGACCGCCGCCACTGCCTCGGCGGATGCGGCCGTGGCCGTCGCCGGCGCCACCGCGAACGCGCAGCAGCCCGGCTTCGTGGTCGACCACCAGGGCCGCATCCAGTTTCCTTTCGCTGGCCTGCTGCCGGTGGAAGGCCTGACCGAAGACGGGGCGCGCGCTCTGCTGACGCAAAAGATCGCCAAGTACATCGCCAATCCCAACATCACGCTGCGCGTGCAGGCCTACCGCAGCAAGCGCGTCTACATCGACGGCGAGGTCAAGTCGCCCGGCCTGCAGGCGATCAACGACATTCCCATGACCCTGGTCGAGGCGCTGAACCGCGCCGGCGGCCTGCTGCCCACGGCCGACCAGAGCCGCATCGCGCTCGAACGCGGCGACGCCCGCTACGCCATCAACCTGCGCGAGCTGGTCCAGAAGGGCATCAACCCCGGCAACGTGATGCTGGCGCCGGGCGACGTGGTGCGCGTGCATTCGCGCGACGAAAGCAAGGTCTTCGTGTCGGGCGAGGTCGTCACGCCGCGCGCCCTCACCATGCACAACGGCCGCCTCACCCTCAACGAGGCGCTCGGTGAAACCGGCGGCGTCAGTCCCCTGAGCGGCGACGCGCGCCAGATCTACGTGGTGCGCAAGACCCCCGGGCGCACCCGCGTGTTCCAGCTCGACGCCCGCGTCACGGGGTCGCTGGCCATGGCCGAGTCCTTCGAGCTGCGCCCGAAAGACGTGGTCTACGTGGCGGCGTCGCCGCTGGCCAACTGGAACCGCCACCTCAGCTTGCTGTTCCCGGGCGCGCTGACCAATGCGGTCGGCGTCAGCACCCGTCCTTGATGACTGTCCGCGCATATTGGTGAACATTCGGAGAACAACCATGACCAAACCCGCCGACAGCCATTCCCTGGCCCACGTGACCCACAGCCCGCCCATCCTCAGCGTGCCCTTCGACCCGCGTCCGCCTGTCAGTGCGACCGACGAGCCGACCGTCGACCTCAAGGGCCACTTCAATACCCTGTAGCCGAGTCCGATGATGCCGATGACGGCGGTGCGGTCGCGCAGTCTGGCGGTGAGCTGTTGCAGGTGGGCCGATTGGTGTTCGTCGCGCATGGGTATCCTCGCCATTCAGAGTAACGTCAGGTAAAAAGCAAAGCGGAAGCCGTGCCGCTAGATGCGGAAGGGCACGATTTTGTTGATCAGGCTGAGTCGGGCCGGCTCGAGCACCGGCGCCGGGCTGGTCACGGGCAGCTGCGGCGTGTATTCGCTGACGATGGCCTTGACCATCGATTCGATCATGGCGCGCTCGTGGGTTTCGCAGGCCATCATCAGGCAGGTGATGCAGGTTTCCAGCACGCTGGGGCGCAGCGCGTTTTCCTTCATGCGCATGATGCGCGGATGCTCGCTGGGGAAGACGGTGCCGTCGGTGAGCAGTTCCTCGTGCAGCTTTTCGCCGGCGAACAGGCCGACGAACTTGATCTCGATGTCGCCGTTCGGGTTCTGCGGCGATTTCTCGGTGAGGCCGGACATGGCGATCATGGTGCGCGCCAGATCGACGATGCGCACCGGTTCGCCCATGTCGAGCACGAAGACGTCGCCGCCCTTGGCCATGGCGCCGGCCTGGATGACCAGCTGGGCGGCTTCCGGAATCAGCATGAAGTAGCGCGACACCTCGGGGTGGGTGATGGTCAGCGGGCCGCCCTTGGCGATCTGGCGCTGGAACAGGGGGATCACCGAGCCCGAGGAACCGAGCACGTTGCCGAAGCGGACCATGCAGAAGGTGGTCTGGCTGGCGCGCGCGGCCGCCGCCTGGAAGATCAGTTCGGCGATGCGCTTGCTGGCGCCCATGATGTTGGTCGGGCGCACCGCCTTGTCGCTGGAAATGAGCACGCAGGTTTCGACGTTGTGGCGGGCGCAGGCGCCGGCCACGACCTGGGCGCCGAGCACGTTGTTGCGCAGGCCTTCGACGATGTTGGCCTCGACCAGGGGCACGTGCTTGTAGGCGGCGGCGTGGTAGACGGTGTCGACGTGGCTGTCGCCGAGGATGCGTTCGACCAGGTCGGCGTTGCAGACCGAGCCGAGGTGGGCGTCGATGCGCAGGTCGGGGAAGCGGGTACTGAGTTCCTGGCGCACGGTGTACAGCGCGTATTCGGAGTGGTCGAGCAGGTGCAGGCGGGACGGGCCGAGGGTGACGATCTGTCGACACAGCTCGCCGCCGATGGAGCCGCCGGCGCCAGTGACGAGCACGGTCTTGCCGCGCACGCAGCGGGCGAACAGGTCGAGACGTGGCGGCACCGGCGGGCGGCCGAGCAGGTCTTCGAACTTCAGCTCGCGGATCGAGTCGCGTGGACGGACCCGGTCGTCGGCCAAATCGACCAGGCGGCTGAGGATCTTGGTGGTGACGCCGGCCAGGGCCAGGCGCTGCATGATCTCGCGCAGGCGTTCCGCCGGCATGGCGGGCACGGCGATGACGACGGTGCGGATGCCTTGGGCGGTGACCATGTCGGCCAGCCGGTCCGTGTGGAACACGCGCAGGCCGGCGATCGTGCGGTCGTTCAGGGCGCGCTTGTCGTCGAAAAAGCAGACCGGACGGTATTCGTCGCTGTTGCGCATGGTTTGCGCCAGGCGCGCACCGGGCTCGCCGGCGCCGTAGATGGCAACCGCATCCGAGGTCGGACGGTTTTCCGTATGATTGCGCAGGAAATTGCGCATGCCGATACGCGAGGTAACGACATAGGAAAAAACGATAAACCAGTAGATTGCCAATGCACTGCGGGGAAATACCGCATCGTTAATGGCAAACAGCACGACATAGGCGCACAATACAGCAATGCCGAGCGCAAAACCGGTGGCGCTTAATAAGCGCTGGTCGATAAAGCGGATCACGGCCCGATACAAATCGGACATCGAGAAAGCGGCAATGGTGACCAGCGCCACCAATATATAGGAGGCGGGGCCGTAATGCGCCGCCAGGCGCATGTCGCCCCGCAGCAGCAGGGCGATAAGAAAACATAGAGGGAGGGCAAGGAGGTCGATCGCCACCATGAAAGCGATTTTCGTGGTCCGATGCAGCGATACCATGCGGGCGCAAAACTGGCTCAGGATATTCGTGGACGGGGTCGACATGGTAATCGCGGTCAAATGGTTTGCGGGAAAGCGGATAATCCAGTTGCCAACTGATGAAGAATTAACGTACTCAGCAATATTTCCGCTATTAATTAAATCAATGAGCGAGAATTAGACTCATCGCCGCTGAGTAAGTTTATTATCGGACCGCCTTGGAATGCTGAGTTTGACCCTGCTCAACCACGAATTGCGAATTAAAATGAAAAACGGGTGTCGTTAAATATAAGAAATGGAAATAGGAAATATATCGCGAGATTTTGTGCGATAGATTTCTTGTTGGAATTGTCTAAGGAGATCATGCCGGAAGGCTGATAGGTGTCGCCGGGCCGGCAAGACCATGGGCGCGGAGGGACCGCGCCGGTGGGGAAGAAAAATGGGCAGCCCGCCGCCTGGCGGCAGGCTGCCGGGCCGGGTTCAGCTTCCCGGGCGCGGTTGCGGCGCCATCGGCGGCACCACGATGTTGTCGTTCAGGCGCAGGAACTTGAAGCCGGCCAGGCGCTGGCCGTTCTTCCCCTCGCGCGCATTCTTCGCTTCACGCTCGGCGGCGCGCGCGATGTAGGACGCGAAGGTTTCCTCGCGCACCTGCGGTTCCGAGGAGTGCAGGAAGTGGCGTTCGCCGTCCGGCCCCAGCACCACCAGGCCCACGTGCGAGGCCCAGTGCTCGCCGTCGCGGGTCGAGATCACGTTGACGAAGTCGCCTTCCCGCAGTTGCGCTGCGATGCCCGCCACCGCGTCCTTCGGCACGAAAGCCTGGCGGCTGGTTTCCACCGGGATGTCGCGCACGGTGTTGTGGCGGGTCCTGAGGAAACGGGCGCGGTCGACGCGCATGTCGTAGCCCGGGCCGTTGGCGCCGGCCAGTTCGGCGCTGATGTCGGTGAGCAGCCAGCGGTTCGAGACGTTCCAGTCGAGCTCGGTGTAGTGGTTGCGCGTGGCCACGCCGATCACGCCGTCCTTGTAGCGGATGCGCTGCAGCATCCAGAAGAACTCTTCCCACGAACGCGAGAGCGCCATCGCATAGGTGTGTTCCGCAAATACCACGCAATCGCTGTGGTCCAGGCTGAACAGCGGCAGGTTGTCGTGTACCTCAAACGGGAATTCGCCCAGCAGATTCAGGATATAGGGCTGGCCGATGTTCTTGCGGCCGATCGCCGCGATGCGCTTGCGCAGGTCGGGCTCGGCCGCATGCTGCCAGGCCACGTAGCGGCCGGCCTCCACTGGGCTCATCCGGTAAATCGGTTTTTGCAGGATGGTCTCGAGCGCCACCGGGGCGGCGGGCGCCTGGGCGGTGGTCGACGCGGGCGGCGTGGCGCAGCCGGCAAGCACGGCGCCGGCGAGGAGCAGGGGGAGTGAGCGCATGGGCAATGAATTCCGAGAATCGAAACGCCAACGCTAACGTGCGCCGAGTCAGTTTGACAATGATTATTCGTCGCCCGGCCATAACCGGCGGTTGCAGACGGTCTGTACATTCCTTCAAGTTATGACAGGAGGATGACAAGTGATTGTCCAAGTTATTTGCTTATAGCTAATACTTTCAGTATGGCAGAGAAGTATCGCTGCCGCAGGACACAATATTTATATCAGGAGAGAGAACATGTTCAAGCAGAAGCCGCTCGCAGCGGCCGTATCGACCGCACTGTTCGGCCTGGCGGCACTGCCGGCCCTGGCCCAGGACAGCGAGGCGCAAGCGCCGATGCAGACCGTCGAGGTCACCGGTATCCGTGCCTCGATGGCCAAGTCGCTCGCCGTCAAGAAGAACGCCACCGGCAACGTCGAGGTCATCACGGCGGAAGACGTCGGCAAGATGCCCGACCGCAACCTGGCCGACTCGCTGCAGCGCCTGGCCGGCGTGGCCGTGCGCACCGACTACGATGAAGCGGAAAAGGTGTCGATGCGCGGCACCAACCCCGACATGTCCCTCATCCTGTTCAACGGCCATACCGTGTCCGGCGGCGACTGGTACGTGGGCGACCAGGGCTCGAGCTCGCGCTCGACCAGCCTGTCGCTGATGCCGTCCTCGGTCCTGAACCAGGCCCTGGTCTACAAGACCTCGTATGCCAACATCGTCGACGGCGGCCTGGCCGGCACCATCAACGTCACCACGCGTAAACCCCTGGCGCAGAAGGAACGCCTGTCGGGCGTGGCCAGCATCGGCGCCAGCTATGCCCAGTTGCCGGACAAGACCGCGCCCGACGCCGACGTCTCGGTCAACTGGAAGAACGAAGCGAACACCTTCGGCATCATCGCCCAGGGCTTTGCCCAGAAGCGCTACGTGCGCCGCGATTCGGTGTCGCGCTTTGCCTACGGCACCAGCAGCGGCTGGGGCGAGATCAATACCGCCACCATGCTCGGCATCACCGACGCCTCGCTGGCCGGCACCGGCTACACGGCCGCCGACCTGAACGGCGTGCGCCTGCCGGGTTCGATGAGCTCGGAGTTCGTCGAATCCGTGCGCGACCGCAAGGGCGGCATGCTGTCGATGCAGTTCAAGCCGAACGCCGATCTCGACGTGACCCTGACCGGCTTCCATTCGCAGATGAACGCGAACAACAATGGCCGCCTGACCTCGGGCGCCATCTACTCGATGCTGATGGGTAAAGGCGAAGCGCTGGGCGGCACCACCGCCAGCTCGCCGAACACCTCGTCGAACGGCCAGCGCGTGTATGCCCAGATCCGCAACCCGGTGATCGTCACCGAACGCACCATGTACGGCCACGACCTGAAGATCCTGAAGTCCGCCGACATCGTCTTCCCGGGCGGCACCACGCCCCAGTACGTCGGCAATTCGGAAGGCTTCTACCGCGACGGCGCCCAGGCCACCAGTTCCTTCATCGACCTCGACGCGAAATACCGCGTGACCCCGGACCTGACCGTGAAGGGCCTGTTCTCGACCACGCGCGGCGTCGGCAAGACCGACCTCGACCAGGGCACCACCTTTGCCCGCTACGGCACCGGCGTGTCCTACGCGCTCGGCGGCCTGCACGAGGCGCCTTATGTCCAGTACCAGGGCGCGGGCAGCAATCAGCCGGGCATCAACCCCGACGGCAGCGGCTACATGATCGTCGGCCGCACCGCCTCGGGCGTGAAGACCACCGACAAGGAGTCGAGCGGCCAGGTCGACGCCGAGTACAAGCTGAACAACGCCTGGGTGCAGTCGCTGGAAATGGGCCTGCGCCATGCCGACCACAAGCGCGACAGCCGCCGCTGGGGCCCGGCCTTCCGTACGCCATTGACCGTCACCTACGATGCCACCGGCAAGATCATCCAGTCGACCGTGACGCCGCTTGATGGCTGGCAGCCGTATCCGGGCAACTTTGGCAGCGGCCTCGGCGGCTCGGGCTGGGACAACACCGGCTTCACCTATTCGCCGGAAGCGCTGAAGGCCTACATCGCGGCCAACACCAAGGAAACCAGCGAGGCCTTCGAGCGCCGCGTCAGTTCGGAAATCGACATGCGCGAGCGCCAGAGTTCGGCCTACCTGATGGCGAACCTGGAAAACGGTCCGTGGTCGGGCAACGTCGGCCTGCGCTATGTGCGCACCGTGGTCGACGCCCAGATTGCCACGCCGATCCCGAACCCGCGCACCTGCCTGCGCAGCGAGCCGGGCCAGCCGGCCACGGTCTGCGCCGCCTATCCCGGCGCGATCACGGATGCCGGCGATGCGGTGGCCTTCTACGATGGCACGACCTTCAACCCGCTGTCGGGCACGATGTACTACAAGACGCCGACCCACAAGGTGTTCAAGAACTTCCTGCCGAGCCTGAACCTGCGCTACGAGATCACGCCGGACATGATTGCCCGCTTCGGCGCCAGCCGTACCATCGGCCGCCAGAACTACAACGTGCTGGGCAGCGGCTTCGGCACCCCGGGCTGCGACGCCAACGGCTGCCGCGTGACCGG
>Ga0308160_10006827_pt1 | contig 11494 bp, 14 predicted proteins | sample PhyFR1_FD_201036 | JGI IMG/M metagenome (GOLD analysis project Ga0308160, IMG submission 201036) | Phyllosphere microbial communities from UC Gill Tract Community Farm, Albany, California, United States - DLSLF.R1 | ecosystem: Host-associated > Plants > Phyllosphere > Unclassified | place: USA... | reverse complement strand
CCCTATTCATCAGCTCGAATTCTTATATAGGATGAGAACAGAACGTACCAGTCCTTGCCAGACTTTGATTTTGTCTTTTCCAACCTCTTGACAGCCTTCTTCAAAGTCTTCTCCTCATCTGCTACCTTTCCTCCCCGAGCCCTCTCTTCAGCTTTAGCCCACCTCTCTCGTTCTTCAACTTCCTTTCGCTTTTCCTCAGGTAATCCAGCGAGTTTCGAATTATGTTTCTCGAGATGTGCCAACGCCTGCGATGGGTTCGAGATATGCTTCAGAGGTGCTTTAGACTGTTTGGAGGTAGATGGTAAAGCCATGGATTGATAGCTGACCGAATCGACAGGAGTGTGGAGTTGGGGTACGATCAATTGTTGCTATCTAATCAGCTTTTCACTTCTCATTCGAGGACTCGAGCATACCTTTGCTGGTTTAGCAGTAGGCTCAGCCTTAGACTTTCTCCTCTGCTCTTTCCTCTCTTTTCTACGTTTATCCCTCATCTCACCCCTCTTTGCTCTTCGCTCAGCTTCAAGTTCATCTCGAGTTTCAGGCTCTCCTCGATCCCTCTTGAATTTATCTAGTCGGTCATGTAATTTAGCCCTTAGATCGGAGATACTAGCGGTAGGAGGTAGAGGGGCGATTTGAACAGGTGGTAAGGATGAAGGACCAGCTTCGGATTCGGAAGTGGTAGTTGCGCCAGTGATTTGCTGTGCGAGTAATTGATCAGTCGTCAAATTGTTCGCAGGGTCAAGCTACTCATCAGCACAACTTCACCCATGACGGAATTCGGACTCACCTTATCAGCCTTAGCTTTCCTCTTGTGCTCCTTGATTTCCTCCCCAGTACGACGTTTCTTATTCTTCATCCATCTCGAATCCAATTCATCCTGGTCGGGAGGTAGGTAGAATCTCGCAGGGATTAAAGAGAGTAGTTTGGTGAAAGTAGCATTATGCTTCTCCAGAGACTCTACTAGATCGTCTCTTGGTGTTGATAGTGTGGCTACCGCTGTAGACATGGTGGTGGATGATTGATGATGGTACAGTGAGCAGTGACTGAAGCGCGAGATAGAATTTTGAAATCTCATCACGTGGTACTGTGCCTGAATCGACCTGTAAGACCAGGCCGGTGGTGTTCACTGTTCAATTATATGTCCTATGTCTCAATTATATGTCCTATGTCTCCCGAACTCTTGCTCTAGACCTCGTCAGGATATCATGTACGACATGTCACCCTCTATATACCTCGGTATTTATAAGTGGCCGGTGACCAAGTGAAGCTCCCGTGATTTGCGCGATACACCTGAGCCACCATTTACGAACAGCTCCTTGCGACCGGCCGCCTACAAAGAGGTATTAGATCCCGTGGATGTAAGGTGGATAACCGACCAGTACTCGAGTGAATGGAAAGAGCCATGTACAAAAATCCTCGACGTCGCTCTCCCTTTATCGATGTCACCTTTCATCTCCGAGGGGCTCTGGCCCTTCCTCGCAACCATATATGTCCCCTCTTCCACCCTCGCCGGCTTTTCTTCCCCATCAACAATCGCGCCACCACATTGATATTCGACAATTCTTATCCACTCCCGCTCAGCTACACCAGATACCTGCATCTTTGTTTAGATATTCCCCTCGTCATGTCGTTCTTGCCAGAATACGTCAAAAGGATATGGGCGCCAGATCCACCTGAAACAACGCAGTCAGCCTCCAATGAAACAACGCAGTCAGTCTTCAACGTCATCTCGCTCAATGATTTGAAAGCGCACCATCGTAGTGCGGGCCCCGAATTCACCGTAGACAGCATAATCAAGGGTATCTATGGGGACAGGTCACAGTCCAATAACGCGTCTGAGGGTACTAATGCTCGCCAAGATAAAGGCTACAGCGATGCCCAGAAATCGTGCAGAGGCTTACAATTGGAATCAAATGCATCCGTTCGCACAGTTCAGGGCGATGGCTCGGGCCCAGGTCTCTATCTTGGCAGCCAGCTATACGAACTCATCATTGGAATTAAGGATTCAGAAACTGGTAACGTTGAAGAACAGCAGACACACTATGACAACGTTATCAAATTCATTGGCGCATCCGTTGTGAGCTCGACAGGGGCCGATCCCACAAACGTCGTGGCCATTCGTTTGGGAGATAAATCAAGGTGCCAACCTCCCCCGATGCTTGTGGCCGGACTATCCGACGAAGAGAGAGATGACTTTTGGAAAGACGCCCGTTCTACAAATGGACAACCCGAAGGCGACCATTCGACTCCTAATGTCGATGACAGACAGTCCAAGATTTCTCTTTCATCTACCGATTTTCCAACTCTTGCACATTCTGTCCAAGATATCATCAATGATCTGGAGGAATCATCTTTCCGTTCTCCGTTATCTCCACCTGTCGAGACTTCTTACGGTACCTTTATTGGACAGGAGTCCACACCGCCCTCGAAAGCTTCTACACGCACCTATCGGACAATGGCAGAATGACTCACAGCATGCCACTTTCCAGAGTCAATGGGGGGGAATGTGAGCAGGTCTGCGGTTTTGTGTGTGTTACATGTGTTGCCTGTGATAGTTATGTTATGTCATGAACGTGAAAGTTTGAGCAAGATGCGCACTGGTCTGTACAGATGTAGGCTGTATGTGCATGGTGGGGTACATATGTATTGATATGTGATACCATGGCTTGTTAGCAAATCCATGGTGTGTGCGATGAACTACAGACCGAAGCGCCAGGTACTCTACACCCTTGATATCTTGTCAGGGTCGCCTGAATCGACTTGGCCCTTTGTCAATAAGCCGCCAATCCCGATATTCTTGGGCGTCCGGCTTCGCCGCTCGTAGCTGGGCATCTTGTCAACAGCGGTATGTCGACGCAACAGGCAGCTCTCCGCATGTCAACTGGTTATGCCTTAATGCGGTCCCGCAGCTGCTTCCCACTACAGAGAGCACACCCTACCTTCCTTTGCCAAACAGCTCCACGCGTCCTGCCGCGCTGCGACCACTTACTGATACTGCCGTAGGGAGGATCCCCGAGAGTAATGCTAATGAAAAGATAAAGTACCCCTGAAAACTGTAAGCTGCGCAACCTTTCAAATGATCTCCTTTCACTAAACAAGACTTAGCTCTGGTCGGGGTCATATATGATAATGCCGGTATTACCAGACGTTTGATCTTCTTCACCAACAACCATTCACTCCCTGCATACGCTTTGCCTGAAAGTGGATCCGCCCAAATCAAACTTGTTGCATCAGATATCCGAGCACATCAACAAGCACTTCATGTCTTTGCGGTCCCTTTTCACCCAGGATTCGGCTGCGGCAACTCCAGAGAGATCGTTCTCCCTCATTTCAGGACACAAGTGGTTGAATCAGGATTTCGGTGAAAAAGACCATTTCACAAGTGCCAGTATCAATCAATGGGCTTACAACATTTACTTCAACGGATCCAACAAGAAGGAACATGAATCAATTTCTGCCAAGGACATCCCGCTGGAAGGCGATTACTCTACTCATGACGTTCCCAAAGGCTCTTCGTGTCCATCATTTTGTCAAGACACCAAAATTCAGATCCTCACAATCCGACCCCACCTGCCTGTGGCACCAAGCAAGGGCTTTTTGGCGGATGTCATGGCGGGCGCGACTTTCAAAACAAAAGACGGACGACTACCTGGGATGCAAATTTTGGGAGGATCGATACAATTTGACGATGACTCCTCACCCATTCACATTCTTGCTATTCAACCTGATGAGGAATTCTCCCAGTATCCTGGCAGTGCAAACGTGATTGTGGGTCTCACCGAGCTGGAAGCGGGCCGATTTTGGGGGAGTTTGGCTTCGATGAGACCGGAACAAAGGACCATGGAGCCTGACAGGTTTCCCAGTGTACAGCGGACTTGCAAGGCCGTCAGCCGAGCGGTTGGGCAGTGGCGCGAAAAGGCGCAGGCGGCGGCGAGTGGAAGAGCGCCAAAAGAGGACAGCGAGTGCCCAATTATTGTGACAGGGAGCAAAGAACGCACAAAAGTCAGGAGCCGCAGACCATATGGCAGGGATGCAGACCATTAATTGCAGTTGAAGAGGATTGATGTGCTTTGGGGCTTGAGGGCGTCAAGGGTGGTCATGCAGTACCACGCATTGCGGATACGCTGAGCTTGTGGGCGAGCTTTCTTTGTTAGCTTGATGTATGTAATAGTCGGAAGTGCACATCAGTTTGATGAGCGTTTCGAACGGTTTCAAGATATTGATGGACGCTGAGGGATGGATGTCTGGCTCCGCTACGTACATAGACTGTTTTGTAAGTCAGGGTGATGGCCATGAGCGATAGATAAATAAAGATGTTCGAGGGTACAATATGTAAGAAGTTTTCATCAAGTTCATCAATTGCAGAAGCCTCCAGGCTCAACAGGTTCGGCTCTGTTGCCAAGCATTCGTACTCGCTGACAAGACTCATCTAACATACTCCTAAGTTCCTTCAACCTAACCTTGACAGCTTTCCAAGCTTCACCAAGAATATCCTCCCCGCCTTTACCCTTCAAGCCTCCCATCCCATCCTGCCTAACTCGCCACGCCTTTCTCATCTGATGTGGTAAGAACATGTCTTTCGGTTTTATCCTCGGGGACACTACCCCGAATGAATCCTGACACACCAAGACCAGCAGTGCATCTACACTGCCACCTTGTCACTGCTAAAAGGATTCTACTGGCTTGACATTAAATGTGTGTATCTCGACAATCACGGCGCCTGCACAGTATCAAGAACTGGGTCAAGGTCAGGCTAGAATGCACGACATGACACGGCAACACCATCCTTTGATTGATGGCTCCACGCGTTCTGCAGCCTGTAAATTCATTCCGACTCACAGATGGAAGGATGAGCTGTTCAAGCCCTGATCCGGATCAATGGAACGAATACGCTAAAGGGTTACAGATTTGGCGATCCTTTCAGCTTTTGCGCCTCTAAGTTCCTATGACATTCAGCTTTGGGTCTAAATAGGTATACCGAGCAAATTATGTCCAATTGTCTTCTTCCTTCACTTCAAAGCTCGTTATCGAAATCCTCTTCCTCCACACCAATTACAAAAGCGCATCACACCGCCACAACTCCTCCGATAGTTCCCACACGCCCGCCTACATTTCAAGGATGTCCTTTCTCTACAAGCTCGCCAAGGACTCGCTGTCGAGCTTCGCTCCCGAGCCTGCTCCCAAGACCGCTCCCAAGACCGCTTCCGAGACAGCCGGTCCTTCACGGAGAAGATATCAAGTTATATCCCGAGCTGAATTCATGGCGCAACATCCTGAACTCGAGAACAATCTGACCAAGGCGAGCTTGAATCAAGCGGTTCTGAGAAGATATACCAAACTTTCTGAGACACCCGAGTCTGCCCCGTTCCATGATGATGAAAGCGCTATCGACCCGATTCCAATGAATGAGTCACGACGCGCCTTTCCTGTACCTGCTAGCACCAAGCCACACCCTTCTTTTGTTCCTGGCAGCTATGTCTACATGTACTATGCTCAGCCAATCGAGACCCGAGACGGCGTGACAAAGAAAGACACGACTCTTCCAGGGATCCGGTACTTTGGAGGACAGGTCCAGCTTGACGAATACACGGCGCCCTTCAGAGTCTTGGTCATCGAGCCGGACATGAGGTTTACCGGTGATCAGTGCGGGACTGTGATCGCCGGATTGACAGACGATGAGCTTCGAAGTTACTGGAAAGGAATCGGATCAGGTACACCTGAAAAGGCTTCACATTCCAGCGTGCCTCGCGATACATACCCGCCAATTGGGAATACCAGTCTAAATGTCATCGGCCACCTATTGATCTCTCGGCCGCCACGCGTATTTCTGAACCATAAGGCCGAAATGGAACAAGCTATGCTGGATGGAGACGAGGCGCATCCAGACCGAAGCGTAGAGCAGGGTAAAGCATCGGACTTGACCTCGGGCTTGACCGATCAATCGCATCCGTAGATGATGGGAGGGGTGTCTCGCTGTATGTTCGCCCTGTGGCAAGGGTCGAGACTTGAGTGTTGAAGTGTATAGGTGGCAGTATGGGCGTCTCGATGTACACTGTCCATAGAGTACCGATACGTGGTCAAGAATGACTCAATGTGATGGTGAATTTGGGCAGGATCATGAGTCCATCAGGTGGGTGTGTAAGCTGAGTAGCGCCCCGTCGGGGCCGCCTCAGTCTCGAAGTACTTTCCTGCATACTCACTGGCAAGACTCATCCAGTATACTCCTGAGTTCCCTGACCCTGCCCTCTGCAGCTTTCCAAGCCTCCCCAAGGATATCCTCGCCACCTTTACCTTTCAACCCTCCCATCCCATCCTGCCTGACCAAACACGCCTTATCTTTCTCATCTAATGCAATAACGACTGTAGTAGGTAAGAGCGGGGATTCGAGAGCGGTGGGGTCGGGTAGGAAATATGATCTATTCATTAGCATGATCGTTGAAGGGATGGGCACTTACGATTGGAAGATACCGAATGTACATGATAATGGTAGACTTCCTAGTGGGAGAGGATGACGTTCTGGTCCGGTGATCTTTGCTCGTCCTGATTCATCGTCGTATCGGACAGATGGCAATGTAGCTACATCATCAGCTTAAGATCCCCTGAGAGTGGAAGGAAGAAGCTTACTGCTCTTCAAAGCTGCCATCACTGCCAATACCGCCGCATCAAACGCATTTCCATCGTAATTGATACACACCACATCGATGTATAATGCCCATACCGCTTTACGGGGACATATACAAAGTGATGATAGAGGTACTGTCTGAGATCTGTATGTCAGCGATGGTACTCAAAAGGGGAAGGGCATACGATATGAGGAGGTCGTATAGCTGATTCGAGTATACTTGAGCTTCTTCTACCGGTGGTCCAGGTTTGAATTTAGGTGAGCATAGTGCTGGTAGATCGATGTTTGGGACTGTTGATCAGCTCACATCGCTAGTCGTTAAGCAATACTTACTGATGAATCCCTCGTTCGGTCTCGCTGCATCTGGCTCGGCGATTTCCGCTTTGATCCCACATACCATTGTAGTCTCGCCCATCCTGATCAACGCTGATCCATCTGCCGTCGTTACAGATCCTACTCATAAGCTATACTCATACTCATGCTGTCGAAAGCATACCGATATTAACGCTAACATCCCTCCATCCATTCAACTTTCTTCCATCCGGTCTATACCCTTCTGCAAGGAACCGGCTGATGTATTCGTCGGGATGCAATCGCTTGAATACTTCTGCTCGCTCTCCTGGCGTAGCGACTGTTGATGGTCCTGCCTCGTTCTCTACTACTGCTGCTGCTGCCATGGTTGTAATGATGTATGGATGTATAGGTAGAGCATCGAATTCGCAAAGTTGTCAAGTGGAGGTCGAATGACAATAGGCGCGGGTCACGCTGACGTTTCTGTCGGGCCTATTTCGACAGCCGTGGCTGAAATTCGTCCGCGTTACTTATTACAGACTGGTATTCTATCGAGATAGAATGTACTACCTCGATCATCGCTCAGAAGCCTGTCTCTGGCTAAGAAGACCCAAAGATCGATCTCAACCCGACTCTGGACAAACTTGGACAAATGACCCGAGACCCAATATTCATATCCTTGTATCTGACTGCTTACTTCTGACGACGAACTCCCTGACAATACAAGCATTCTCCCTCAACCCTCGACCTTCCTATAATGATAAACAAGAAACATCAACAAGAGACCCTACTTCAACTCGATGTGTGAAATCTCCGGCTTCTCCTCCATCTTCTCATTCACCACCTCGGCGCCCTTGCCCAATGGGGTCTCAAACTCGGTAACGGTGGTAGTGCTGAACTTTCGGGCGGAGACACCGTTCGCAAACAGGACGTCCAATTCACCATAGGTCTATAGGTCAGTTTGGTTCGCGGTGGTGATGTGGAGACATACCCTGCCCATGGACTCGGGAAGACGGAAGTAACAGTACGTCCATGAGATCGCGTTGGTTCCTAGGAAGAAGAAACCGCACTTCGCACCCCAATCTAAATTACATCAGCTTCGTTGCGATACGGGGGCGGAGGACGTACTCCAATCACCAGTACTCAACATCCTTGGAGTGAGCTGATCATTGATCAGCCCCGAGATGACATAGGCAGCTCGAGCCAGTACGACCGTCTGAGCCCTTACTTCCGAAGCCGGTAGTTCGGCGACAATAGTATAACAGACTGGGCCGAGTGTAGTTGCGAAAGTGAGATTGATGAGCATCATCAATGCTCCGATACCGTAGGAGATGTTTGCGCTTTGAGTTAGACAGCCGAGGATTCCGATGATCCCAAGCTGTATCGCAATCATAACTTGGCCGGTCAAGTAGATTCGACGTCGACCGACTCGATTAATGACTATTGTTAAGCGCTTGGCCCATCGTGATTCTGATTGACTTACATCCCCAGACAACCAAAGTTCCGAAAATCAACATCCCGTAATTCCCCAAATTCATACTGAAAGCGGCTCCAACAGACAGTCCGGCGTTCTGCAAGCTATTCCGTCAATCCACGTCCTATATTGAAAGAGAAGTGACGTACAAGTACGTAGAATATCCAGTCATAGGTTGACCGCACCAGTATTGAACCGACCAAACCACACAGACGATCTCCAATCGACGTCGGTTGGTCCCCTTGAAACAGTTGAATAAACTTCCTTTCTTGGTCTCTTGCCATTCTAGCTCGTGGGTGTGATCAATCAATGCGACTTGGGCATTCAACAGCTGCTCGGTATAGTAGCCCTTGACTGCGGTACGTCGGATCGAGTTTTTGGCGTCTTCCTGTCGACCAACTCGACACAGCCACCATGGACCTGGGATTAGCGCGGTCTTTGGCGCCTACTGACTGACTTACTTTCCGGAGCGAAAAGGCAAGCGACAAACAGAGGCACAGGCCATACCCATTGGAGCATGTACGGAAGTCTCCATCCCCATTCGTTCTCGATATTTATCGTGCCCCTGATCACGCAGGCCGAGATGAAAAGTCCGCTTGCCCAACAGATATTGACAAATGAAGTCAGGTGACCCCGAATAGCCATGGGACAAATCTCGGCAGCATACGAGGTGGTCAAAGTCTGAAAGACTCCCCAAGGGATTCCACAAAGAATGCCACCTGCCAACAGCATTTCGATAGATTGGGCAAAGACGAGGATGAAGATGGTGCCAATGATGGCAGCCATGGCGACTAGGTAAGTCTTTTTGTACCCAAATCGATAGGACGCCCATCCGTTGATCTGTTGTCAGGATAGATAGTACGAGGTGCGAATAAGACTCACAAGGAGACCGATCACCTGTCCTACACTGACACAATTGCTAAGTGCAGCTTGCCAATTTGCCGAAACATACAATCCGGTACCGTTGGGGTTTTGGGTACCGAACCGTTCCAGCCAAGCCGGATGACCGAAGAATGCCTTCAGCTATAGGATGGTCAGCTACCGTCGATGAGAAAAGTGTCGAGGACTTACCAGGCCAACATCGTAGCCTTCCATGACGAGAGCGAGCGATAAGCACATTGACCAGAGTGCCCCTGGCCAAAACACTTTTAGCGCCTCCTTGAACGGCATCGCTTTTTCCCGCTCAGCGGCCTGATGAGCCATGGCGACAAGATCATCGTCCATGTCGGTGATGGTGTTTGAATGCTCAGCCGTGGGATGCTGATTCGAATTCATTGCTTTTGACATCGTAAATTGGTCGGCAAGGAGTTGTAAGAAAACAACATTGTGGGGCTAGCCTGGGGCTTTATAGAGACTATCGGTTCCCCGATACGACTTACTACGGCAAAGGCGGAGTATGCGGCATTGGGCGCGGCAAGGGAGGTCGGAGGCAACTATCGGACCTGGCTCCAAGCTCCGGGCAAGCCACAGCTTGGCATGACGAGATGTGTGAGTTAGTGACCGTAGAATATGCGGAATACGAGGAGTCGGAGCTCGGTTCGGAGGGATCGCGGAAGGCTCCGAACGCGCCGACCTCACCTTGGAAATACGCTAGTTGTCTTTCCGGAAATCTTGTCTCTTCATTACCATACCCGCAGAGTATCTATCTGCTTGGCTCACCGACTAGGCAGACGCGTGATGTCCAACATCTCGGGATCACGGTCGGAGAACCAACAGAATCGTCCCGGAGGAGGCAGTATCGCACCGAGGACCGATAACACTCAACGTGAGTGATTTACCTTTCCACAACGGCCGAGTAAACTTACTCATGTTGACAGGTGCATGCGTATGTCAATACATGCTCTGCGGAGAGGTACTGATGGAGATCAGAATGCATGCAGGAAAATGAAGATACGATGTATCGACAAGGAAGATCCACCTTGTCGAAGATGTCGCAATATGGGTCTTGAATGTGCTTTTGAGGGTTTACCTCCGGGAATGCATCCGGGTGATAAGCTCGGAGAGCAGAGGGGCTCAGGTCGGTGTGTACATATGCACATCTCATGGCCTCGAAGCTAATGTCATAGTATCGAGCATCTGGAAACGCAGATGTCAACAGTCACCCAGCGGTTGGACGAGATATCATCACTACTGATACGCCTGGTTCCAGATCCGCCCCATACATCGACTAGCTCGCAGAATATCTCATCCTCTTTAATACAGACTAGAACTGGACGACCACTGGGTGAGTTGAGCTCGTAACATCGCGCTGACGAGATTAGACTCCGAAGCGGCATTTACCGGATACCCCCAAGACGCATCGAGCAGTAACTCTTGGTGGGAGAATGCTATTGCTTCAGATCCTGCATCCAGGGTTCCACCACCTCGTGAAGCGCTACCTCACTGGTCGGACCGCTCGGACCACCGTCCTCTACCGTCCAACTTCATAGACGGTCTAGCACCCGGTCAATCTACATTCGGCATTGTGCCCAGTACGATTAACCGACAACTACCTACCGATCCTCGCATACCGGAAACAGAAGATAATTCGGAAGAAGATGATCCGCTGGTTTCAGCAGTCCGGAATGAACCTTTTAGGATGATGACGAATCGAGAAGAGAATAGGAGGTTGAGGCAGGAAGGACATGCTGCCGCTCCAAGTTCGCATTATGAGAATACGCCGTCGGATTATGATGATTCGAGAAAGTCGAAAAGGGCAAAAACGACTCCTGGAGATAGCGCTTATGATGCTGCTGGGCGACTAGTTAGGAAGAAAGGGGATACATCTGGGACGTTCCTTGATCCTGTTCAGCTGGGATTTGTGACGGAGGAGCAGGGAAGGGCGATGTTCGATCAGTACGTTATGAGTCAGGACATGATGGGTATATGATATGCTGACTTCAGGTATATGCGATATTCACATCCATTCATACCAGTCATGGACCCTATTTACGATACTTGGGAAAGGTAAGTCTTGCCAAACGGGACCGGCTGACGATAGTCTTCGGCAACGTTCAGCATTCTGCATTACAGTAATCATGATGGTAATCTCCCAAGTGCAGGATGGAGGTAACGGATTATCTACTCTCACCAAACAATGTCGACAACATGCGGAACATATGGGTATG
>Ga0308160_10006825_pt1 | contig 11497 bp, 19 predicted proteins | sample PhyFR1_FD_201036 | JGI IMG/M metagenome (GOLD analysis project Ga0308160, IMG submission 201036) | Phyllosphere microbial communities from UC Gill Tract Community Farm, Albany, California, United States - DLSLF.R1 | ecosystem: Host-associated > Plants > Phyllosphere > Unclassified | place: USA... | reverse complement strand
ATCTTGCACAAGCTGGTCTTAGCGATAATCACCACTGGATGACTGCTACCCACCGGACCAGGACAGAATGTGCTATTCTCGCCTGCAGCGCAAAGGACTGGGATGAGTACTGCCCATTCCCGCATTGCTCGACATACTCTGAGGCGGCGGGTAGTTTCCTTGGCCCGGAACAGGCTCGTTCAAAGCCGTAGCGCTCGGGACACTGGTAGTCACCGGCGTGGGCATGAAGTCGGAAGTGGCATTGCCGGTCGTATTCTGCGCGAGCGCCGAGGAGACGCTCAGTAGACTGACAAGTAGAGACAGCATCGGACCAAACTGAGCACAAATTTGGGAAAGAGATCAATCAATATCTCCCTCTCGTTATATATCACGCAACGACCCGGGTGCCGAAGCACGAGTCGGGTAACACCACTAGCGGATCTCATGGCAATAAATGATGACGGACGGCTGCCGTCTTAGCCCTGACATCGAGCTGTTCAACTCCGCGTCGGCCCCTTGAGTACCCCGTCACAATCGTGTTGCGCCTCAGACCTCCAATGATGAATGGTTCAGGTCAAGTGATTTTGCCCCGTTGGGTTGCGCCAGGAAGCGTCGAAGCGGGGCGTCATTTCGACCGATGACGTCGGGTACAGTCAGCTCGGGACCTATTCCCGACATTGTCACGTGACAACCGTCTTTCGCCTGCCGACGACTCTTGGACAGTGCAATAGTCGAACAAGGATGGCTGCAAAGGCAATAAGGAGAGGAAACGGGAGGCTAGGAAGCACAGAGCTCCAGAGCATCCAAGCCAGTATCAACCCGAATTTCATGAACGAGTGATCGCGGGGACTAAGCATGTAGTCCCTTCTCCGTGCGGCAATTGTCTCTCAACCGGTCCCCGAGTACAACACGCATGTATGCAGTGATAGATAGGCGCCCTACATATGATACGAAAGACCTGCCTCGACGCGTTGCGAACTGCTCTCGACAGCGAGGCACAAGAGGATAGTGGAGAGTAAGGCAATGAAGATCCGCTGTAGTGCCACGATAGCTGCCTCCCGCTTGAACCTGCACCGTGCTTGTCATCCTCGTCTGCTGGCTGTTGCCCGATCTCTTGCAAGTCCTCCTCTGTGTGGCTGCCACACGTGACCGTTCAAGCTATTCGTGTCCACCATTTGTCATCTTGTCCGGAGCCTTCAGACTCACGGGCGGGAGTTATGTCCCGCAGCGAGCTCCCGCACCTGCTGACTTGAGCCTATTTCGTATTCGACAGTGCGATGAAGATTGACTATCCTCTACTCTACATCACATCTCTGTGCGTTATCTTGCGTGTGGAAGGTCTGGTGGCGTCACAGACTGATGTTACACCGGGCCGCTCCCCTACTGTCTGTGCTTGGTACTGGCTAGAATCCAGTCAATCGATACGTTTCTCACTGCCCGTTCGGGGGGGGACGATAGGTGGGATTCCTCCGCCGAGTCAGATATACATACTTCCGTAAAGACATCAGGAAGCAGGGTGGTGACAGCCTTTATTTAGGTTAAACGGTATTGATGACGTCGACTTTCAGCAGGTGTTCGGCCGCGCATCAAATGTAATCAGTCCTATTCTCACCCTTTTCTATTTTTCAGCTTCCTCGTCGTCGACTACCTCTCCAACCTCATTCCAATAGCCTGTCTGCGGTCATGCGCCCGGGGTCTTCGCTTCATGCGGTGGGAACGCCGGTTGCGCAATTGTCCACTCGGACTTTCGTTCAAGCACGTCCGTTCCTATTCCGCGCAAACTTCAACCCGTCGATCGGCGCGCAATCGATCTCCCCTGTTGCCCGCAGAGGATTCGCTTCAGATGTCCGAGCCCGACTTCGTTCTTTTGCAACATTAGACTTTCCTCCTCGGCCTTACCAAAAACGACATCCTTACATCTCGCTCGCGACTCGATTAGCATTATCATCGGTACTCGGCCTGGGTGTTTTGGTCGGTGCGATCTTGGCCCACGACGCTTTCACATACTCTGAACGACATACCGACCGGGTCCCAACTAATCCCCTTGCATTGAGGCCGCGTCTGGGCGGAAAGAAGAACTTACCGGTTTTGGAGTGCAACCTGGACAGCGAGGAGGATGAGGAGAAGCGAGCCATGCAGAACAAGCCGAGACTTGTGATCGTCGGTGGAGGATGGGGCGTGAGTCGAACGACTCGGGTTGAGTGGATCTGCTGACTTTAGGCGGTTGCGATGCTGTCTAAGTTGCCAACGGACGAATACAACGTCACGCTCGTCTCGCCATCTACCTACTTTGCCTTCACACCTCTTCTACCTTCCGCCTGCGTCGGGACCGTCGAAGCGCGTTCATTGGTTGAACCGATCCGAAAGCTCATCGCGCGGGTTCGAGGGCACTATCTCATGGGTTCTGCGGTCGATCTGGATATGTCAGAAAAGCTGCTCGAAGTTGAGGTTCCCGCGGACCAGGGAACCGGGACCAAACGCTGCTATGTTCCTTGTGAGTCGTACACTTCGGGCGATCACTGATGGCAGATGACAAATTGATTATCGCTGTCGGATCTACGTCAAACGACCACGGTGTCAAGGGATTGGAGAACTGTTTCCAACTCAAGACTGTGCCTGATGCTCAAGCTATCCGTCGACGAATCATGAGTAGGTCGTTTGTTTACAGAGGGAACAAGGGCTAACTTTCAGCCAACCTCGAACTCGCCTCGCTGCCTACTACCTCTGTTACAGACCGTAAACGCCTGCTGTCCTTCGTCGTTTCTGGCGGTGGACCCACCGGTGTGGAATTTGCGGCTGAATTGGCGGACATGATGGCTGAAGATGTGCTCAAATACGTGAGTGGACGACAGTATCGACTGAAATCTCATGCTGATCCGCAGTACCCAAAAATTCTGGAAAACGAGGTCAAGATTACTGTGATCCAAAGCCGCGACCATATCCTCAACACGTACTCGGAGAAGATCTCGCAGTACGCCGAGAAGCGATTCGCCCGCAACGATGTGGATGTGATCGTTAACGCGAGGTGAGTGGAACGGCTTCGCGTCGGAATGGTCACTGACTAGCAGAGTGCAAGAGGTCACGCCGGACAAGGTCATCATCTCCATTAAGGACCCTAAGGACAAGGAAGCCAAGCCCAAGATCGTGGAAATCGACTCTGGGTTCACACTCTGGAGTACTGGTATCGGTAAGTTGACTGGTATTGCAGGAGCTCTGAGCTGACATACAGCCATGCAGCCATTCACTAAACGATTGGTCGAACTCTTGCCCAACCAGTTCCACTCGAAAGCTGTTCAGGTGGATGGATTCTTGCGCGTGAAAGGTGCGCCCGAGGGCACCGTATATGCTATCGGAGACGCTTCAACGGTGAGTTACTTCACAACGATCACAGCTGACCCAAAGATCCACAGTGACATGCTTGCTCACCTGCTGGAGCTCTGGGACGAGCACGATCTTGACAAGGACGACCAGATGTGAGTGTAATTTGTCTCGCAGCGACCCGTTATACTAACAGCAGCAACTACGACGAATGGCAACAAATGGCTGGGCAGATCAAGAAGAAGTACCCGCTTGCATCGAAGTACCTTGGCAAAGTTAGGACCATCTTCGAGGAGTTTGACAAGGACAAGGACGACAAGTTGACTTTGAACGAATGTGCGGCAATGTTTGAGACGTTGAGCAAAAAGGTCACCTCGCTGCCTGCTGTGAGTGGACGCGTGTGCATGACCCGCAGATGCTGATTCCAGACCGCCCAAGTCGCTAGTCAGCAAGGAAAGTACCTCGGCAAGATGTTCTCGAAGCTCGCAAAACAAACGGATATCCTCAAGAAGAACGATGTCAAGGATGTCAATGACGAAGCATACTATGAGCCATTTGTCTACACCCACATGGGAACATTGGCCTACATTGGAAACTCGTGAGCAGCTTTGCGATTGTGCGGACCTTGCTTACAGAAGCGCGGTGTTCGACTTTGATGGCTTTTCGCTTGCGGGTGGTCTGCTGGCCATGTATGCGTGGAGATCGTATGTATGTACATGGTGTAACGCTGACATCATAGCATTTACTGGTCTGAGCAGACTTCAATGAGGACGAGGATGCTATTGATGCTCGACTGGATCAAGCGGGGTATCTTCGGCCGTGACCTATCCAAAGTGAGTCTGGCCCCACGTGTCCGCGGGATCCCACTGACAATACAGTTCTAGATGTTTTGTGTTTGCATGTGAGATTAGGAGGACATATAGACGCGCGCGGGAAGGCTTGAGCCACCGGGTTGCACGATCAGTACAAAAGACATGAATGGAACTTTACGGTGCCGAGGATGTCGTACATGTCATGACCGAGGCGGATCCTTCGCCAATAGTTGCTTCAGAGTTTTCGGTTTGGGCCGCCCATCAGTTGCCAAGCCTGCGTGTTCAAGCCTTGGAATCGAGGGACTTGATGTGTGCCCCGCACAGATGCCGACGAAGTGTTTGGATCATGTCGTGTCCGTACATCGCGGACTAACCACTGACATCGTGAGCACAAAGGCGCGACTGGACTATGCACTCCTCGCGACCGCTGCTGCAGATCCTCACGCAGATCGATCACCGTCGATGTAGGCTGGAGATCAGCCACTATGATCGATATGAGTGTCCAGTTCGCCGGATTGAGTAAAGTGGCGAATCGCCGACCGGAACGTCGTAGGCGGCTCGGCGCGGGCGTTCGCGACTGACTTTTGAGTTACCGCCCAAAGTGAGACACGCGGCATCCGACCCTGGCATCTGCCTTTGTTGTCTGCCGGCAACGGGTGTAGATTAGCTCAGCGTCAACGGCTGGGAGTGCGCAGAATGGCTCAACGCCGGCTGGGCACGGTACGGCAGAGCCGAATGGGTTCCTTGAAAGCGTAATCCGGGGGATGGATTGATTGGTCTATAGCTCTGAGACGACGAGCAGCTGAGTGGTTGTCAATTGGACCTAACGCTAATGGGATCAGTGGGTCCACTTTATACCCTAATGTCACGATGCCGTTGGCGAGGTTGCACTGCAGTCGAGCAGTCAGAATCGGATCGTGTACCTGCATTGCAGAATCGTATCGAAGACTCGCATCGAGACTCGCGGATCGTGTGCCGCTGCGCCACGGCGCAAGAGCGAGCGATTTGGTGATGAGATCAAGCGAGCGGGTATCGGTACCTTTGGACAATGGTCGACGTTGATTGCGCACATTGCATACCGGTGTCTCAGTTAGCAGGGTGGCGTAGCGATTTGCATTGATAGTTCCTCAGAACAAGGCGATCACACTGGCGTACGCTGGCTCTCAGCGGCGTTCAGCAGCGCCCAGCATCAGCGGCCGCGGAAGCTCGGAGTTGCGGCGTCCATGTCTCACCACTGAGCCCAGAATCCCTGTGGGACCAAGGGGTATCTGGATCTACCAGGGACGATAGAATGCGCCGTTGACCGCCTGCACATGCACTAGAACAGGGTCACGTACCAAGAAGCTTATTCGGACGAGATTCCGACATTGACCGGGAACCTGTACGTAGGCTGGGACTTGCTCGTGCCATGCATGTAACGGTGGGTCAAACCGATCTGCATCGCATCGTTGTCCTTTCAACTTGTAGCATACACCACACGACACTATCAAAGGTATCCAGCGTCCGCCGTGGAAGCAGCATCATAGAGCGAGCAGACGACACACAACAACAACATTGGCGGAAGGAACCACATTGTGGACCGTTGCACGACTGCGCCATCTTCAGTATATATCCGCCTCAAGCATCGTCATCCATTCCGCACTCTCTTGTCCGATCCATCTCTCCCCCCTTCCCCGCCCGCTCGCGGCCATAGTACCCGTCCCATAGTTACGGAGCAAAGGTGCTCTCGGTGCTGGTCGCCGCCGGTCGATTACTCTACTATTGTCACCGACTAATCTTTTCAACGACCAGCCATCCGTATCAAACGCCACTGGCGCGACCGTCCGACGCCGTAGACCGGGGGATATTCAGAATCGCAGTGCGAGACGCCATCTGCCCTTGCGAGCTGCACGTTCGAGCGCCAAAGTCGAGGTGATATAGCCCGCGGGTTGATCAGGCACAATCTCGTCAACGGCGTCGTGCGATCGCAACACCCTGCACCATTTGTAAGTAATGTTCGGCTTCCTTCCACTACGCCATTTTGGCAAGCTTCAACTCTAATCAACCAGCCTTTTCCACCGGTTGGATAGACGGCGGAACAATTAGCTCAGCATTCTACGTCCCTGGAGGTCGTAAGCCGACACCCACATTTGCGCCTGAGGCTTGTCGAGATCTTGTCTGGACGCCGTGGTCACTTGGTGAGTAGCCACAATGGTCACCATCGTAAACGACGACGACGATTGGGAATGTCTCTTCATCTTCATCTCTACCCATCCATTTCCCGCGGCTGAGCCGTCAATATTTTTCAGAACCAAACAACATCAGACCGCCGGCTAACACGCCCAGCCTTGCTCTATAGGCCATTTATAATCTTCCCGCCGAAAGCCAGTCTTTCCCGGGGCTGACACCGACCAGCCAGGTCTTTATCTTTTCGTCGCTGGTTCGACACCTTGTTATCGCCCGCTAGCCACCGGTTCGCCAGCTTGCCAGCTTGCAAGCGCACCCGCTTTCCCGCTGCCCAGCCCACCCGCGCCCACCATGGCATCCTTTTTCGAGCCGGACTCGTTCCTCCTCGACCCGACTTCGTATAATGAACTACCCTCATCTTTCCTCTCCTTTTCTTCCTTTGCCGACTTTACCTCTCCCCCTTCGCCATCCTCTGCGTTTGACTTGTCGTTGTGGGATTACGGTGTCAGTAGTCTGAAGTCGATCACAAAGTCGTCGAAACAACAACACAAGGAAGAATCTTCGAGTCAACCCAGCTCGATAGGTGGATCTGATACGTCCTCACCTCGAGATCCATTCTCTGTCATCGAAGCGGCATTCGAACCAGCGACACCTGTTGCGGATATCGGTATCTTCCACACACCTAGCGTTGCTGGACCGTCAAAGCTTTCCGGACAGACCGAGAGGCAAACATCGATACACTCCTTCCGCTCTTCTACCTCCTCGGACACCTGGGAAGAACCCCTCACCCCGGGTCTAACTAGCAAATCTTCGGTAGAGTCTTTCGCTTCGACCTCGACGATCAACCCGCAACAGCAGTACCAGCCGTACTCTTGGGACGAAGCGTCGACATCGCTGGGTGGTGCTTCGCAATATCAACAACACTACACTGCGCACAGAACGACTTCCAACCCCGTGCTCAACCCGAACCGAACCCGAGTACCGCGAACTATCGCTTCAATGCCCGCGCTCAGAGAAGAGGAATCCCTCAACCCTACGTTGTGGTGTGACGCACCCGAGCAAGCGGGACCGTATGATCAATCGACTGGACCCACCTCTCAGCAGATGAACGCTGGGGGCGTGTTGAGCCTCGATGGAGATGACAACCTGCTTGCGGAGGACTTCGACTGGGTGTTTGGAGATTACGGTCTCGGCTCAGAAACGATGGAGAGCACCGTCTTTCCTGTTTTCGAGGAACAAACGGCGAATGTTTCGGACAATACTACCAGTCAGCAGCCTCAGCTACAACAACAGTGGCTACACACTCCCGCGCAGGACGCGGAGAGCTTTTCCCTTTACGACTACTCGGCCATTGCCGACATGCCCACCTTTTGTATCGACCCATCGACTTTGATCGGCGGTCAGGCAGCTTTTGAAGAAGAGCTGTCAAGACCGTCCAGCGCTCCGGGGTATAACTCTGGAGACGCAATCACGCAGATGTTGAGCGTACCACAGGCGGGTGCTATGACACGGAGGTGAGTCTGCCGAGTGCAGCACAAGGACCACGCTGACCCCAGTGTATCTTCCGATGCCTTTGTCTCGCAGCGCAGCGCTCCACCGCGTGATCTCTTCTCTTATGCACCCCAGCAGATCCCAGCTGGGCCTCCCGCCCCGCAACCTCTCTACACTACCGATCCCTCTCCTTCATACATGCACCATCCTCGAATAGTGGCGCCATCCTTCTCCCAGCAACGCCGAGCGTCAAGTCAGGGCCTGACGATACATATTCAGCAACCGCATTACTCGACCTACAACCAGTTCCCGCTCACGCCGCAGTCGGCTACATTCGGCGACTTCCAGTCTCAGCAGCCCCAACCGGTCCAGATGACCCGAGCTGGTACGCTACCGATGCCGACTACGCGTCGATTATCCACATCGGAAACATCGTCATCAGTGGACAACTCGAGAATGCCCGCTCACCTGCTCCGAGCCCAGGCGATTGTTCAGATGCAAGAGGCCAAGGAGGAGGCGCGTCGCCAAGAGATGCGCCGACAAGCTGCCGGTCGACGTGTTGGTATGGCTCAAGCCAGCGTCATGCAGCCGCAGGGACACCAGCAGCAGCAATCTCACATCATGGGCTGGGAGGGACCCTCCGCTCAGACCGCTTCTTTACCTGTATTGACTACCACACCTCTCGTCAGTATCCACCCGCCATCCAGCTACTCGCATATGCAACCAACAACCCCTCACCGTGTCCATCCGCCACCACACCCCGGCACGCCATCGCGACCCATCGCGCGCATCCCAATCTCACCGATCAAGCAGCGCAAGGTCTCCGCGTCACCCGCCAAGCGAACACCCACGAGCAAGCGCCGCGGACCACAAGCACCAGGCACCTTTTCGTGGGGCGAAACGACGTTTGTCAACTTCACGAGCGCAGACGCCGACAAGCTCCTCACAGGGGTTGCGCCGAGCGGATCGCAGAGTAAGCGCAAGAGGGAGGAAGACGCGATCAGGATGGTGGAGGACGGGATCATCCTGACCGGAGGCGAGATGGAGCGCGACAGGAGCAAGCGGAGTAGGAGTGGGGAGACGGTTTGCGAGTAACGGCTTCATTAACGAGCAAGCGAAGCACTGTCAGAGAGTCGGGGTCAGGACGACGTCGCATTGTCAGAAGAGCCGAAAGGCGCATATCACACACGCGAACACAGGACAATTGCACGTTTTCGCCCCTTTGTAGATGTAGAGTCGATCTCGAATCCAGAGATCTTGTCATATTTGTCATCACGAAATGCAATACATATCTACAGATACATTCCTGGGGAGTCTGGCTCGTCGCCCAACGATTGTGTCGATCCTTCCGGCAGAGCTGGTTGTGTCTGCGCTGCAGGTTGCGATCGCGTCGTAGCTGGAGGCTCGATCCGAGCTGCCGAGCTGGGCGATTGGGCTGACTGGCTCGGCGGTGTATCTCGGGATTCCTTCGAATCTAAGCCGTAGTGCTTCACGCCGCCTTCTCCTATTTTATTCATCAGAGCGACCTTTATCAACGTTATCCGTTCGCGCTGGCTCGCACTGCGTATTAGCTTGTGCCGATTCCGCGGAGAAGAAGGTCGTCGCCCGCTGTGACAGGTTTCTGAGGGGAGCGGGGGAAGCAACAACGCAGTAACGCGTCAATCTGGGAGCGACAATGTCATCTCGATGTTGAGTAGCACATGACCGCAGTGGTCCACACGGTGATGGCGGAGTCTATGCGGAATAAAACACTCACATCACCTCGTCATTCTCTTCCTTTGCCTTTGCGATCTCGCCATCTTCGTCTCCTTCTGGGTCGTCTCTCAGATATTCCACCAAATCTGCTTGTGTCCTCTGGAGATGCTTAATTGAGTTCTCGAGACGGTTGATTTCTGGTATGAGCTTCATCCAGGCTCTCGAGCTGGTAATCTCTGTCGCAGTCCATCACTCTCCCAGTGTACTGACAGGCCAACCCGCGGAGAGCCGCGGGAAGTGTTTCTCAGACTGATGTGCAGTTCGATAGTCTTGAGATGGCTCAAGGTGAATGGGACTTTAAGCGCCAACATGGGGGACCGGCATCCAGACAGACGACAGAAGAGCCTGAGAAGGAGCCAGGGTTGAACGCACCAGCGACGAGGATGTCAATCTCAAGAAGCATCGCCTGCTCCAACGTGAATGGCTGACTGTGTTTCGGGACGAAGTCTATCGGGGCCATTGTGCTTGATGGTGGATAAGTTACTCAGCGGCGTCAGCGTTAAAGACGAGGACGACCTCCACCGGCTGGACGATGGGTTTTGATCCCGCCTTATCGCTGTGGCGGCTTCGACCATGGCATCTCAGGTCGAGGCGGATTGGTACAGGGAAGTCGCACGAGGATTATGACTGGTGAGGCTCACATCATGCGCGTGCCTTGGAATTGATGGGCTGGACGTCAGAGAGCGTGGGACCAGCGCTGACCGAAGATGGCGGATTCAAAGTCTGCTCCGGAGATTGGCGGGTGACGATGGTTTGACTTGTAGCAAGCTCGCACGGCGAGACTATGCATGTTCTGGGGAACATTATGGCTGGGAGAGTTCAAGGACTGCAAGCACGATGACGAGCTTGCGAGGTGTCCAATTCATAACACTTTCAAAAGTGGTGCTCGTATTCCGTGTGCGCCATGGAGACATCAGCGGCGCGCTTGTGGGCGGGAATCCAGTAGCTAGCAATTAGCTTCGGAGTCGACGCTGTAATGGCCAACAAGGCGTAAGAAGACACACCGACTGAGCAAGTACGGGAGTCCCGCAAATTGGGGACCGTAGCGAGCGGCATTGTCATAGAACTCCATGATGGGGATGGCGAGGAGCTTCATGTTCTGCGGGACGGCAAAAGTCTCTGCACACAGTCAGTCACCCTCGTACTGATCATTTCCGACTAACTGTGAGACGGAAGCTCGACCATGTAGAGTTTCTTGATCTCCTTGGGCTCGGTGATATGCGGCGGAAGGTAGGGGTACTGCGTTGTCAGTGTCGTACAGGTTGGTGTGAAGCTGTAGACTCGCCAAGAAGGTGTCAAAGTTGGGACGCCACCAGACTGAAAGACAATCCTTGACGAACCACTCATTTTCTCCGCCTCTCTGATACACATTGCCCATACCTTCGTGCTCTGTGGGGATGCCGAGTTGTTCGTCGAGCCGGGTGGCGAGGCCATCACCGTCACTCTCAGCCGGGTCGAGATAGCCTCCAGGACTGGCGTCAGGCCTTCTCGAAGACGTTCCACTAAGGAAGTAGGATGAACAGAAGGGACATAGATCACTCACAGCTTGTAGAACGCGTTGGCGACTTGAAGGACCATAATGTGCGGAAAGCCTCGTACCTGAGCCATCAGCTACGAACCAGCAGAGGTGCCGCTAGCTGACCTGAACCATCATAACGGCATCAACGGATCGTCGGATACCGCTCTCAGTGTATTGCTTTTCGAGACGAGCGATACGAGCGGGGACAGAGGTGTCTTCCTCGGGCTGAGCTTCTCGCTCGCTACAGTACGGGTCAGCATCACAAGGATCGTAGACGGACGGTGGTGCAGCTACATCACGATAGATCGGTACATCCGGGCATATCGGCTGCGGAAACGGAAGAGCTTAGACTCACGACATGCGGTAGTTGCCCAGCGGGTAGCTAAGATCAGCGTCGCCACCTGGAGAGATTATACTCACATGATCACCTGATCAGGGGAGAGCGCAGAAGGGATGG
>Ga0308160_10006824_pt1 | contig 11497 bp, 18 predicted proteins | sample PhyFR1_FD_201036 | JGI IMG/M metagenome (GOLD analysis project Ga0308160, IMG submission 201036) | Phyllosphere microbial communities from UC Gill Tract Community Farm, Albany, California, United States - DLSLF.R1 | ecosystem: Host-associated > Plants > Phyllosphere > Unclassified | place: USA... | reverse complement strand
AGGAGTAGTAAAGTGTATTACTCCTCTTGATTTATATGATGAATGATGAAAGACAGGATAAGGATGAGGTAGGTAGAGAAGGGAGAGTGATGTTTCTATACTCTGTACCAAAAGTCTGGGGGAGAGGGGAGCTCGGATAGATCCCCAAGTCACCGGGTCATTACGTAAGCCATGCTACATTCCTCCACTCCTTCTACGTCAGTCATTATGCCGTTGCTGTATCTCTCTCTACCTGCAAACATGTCTACCAAACCTCAAACAATCACACGCGCAGGACTATCGAATGATATCGATCTCATGCGATCCATGCCACTCACTAAACTCAACACTCTCTCCCTGAACAACAAAAATCCAATTCCAACCAAAGGTGCCGTCGAAGCTCTCGAGACCGTATCCATCAACACCAGTACCCCCGACGATACACAGCCTCTCACAAAGGCATACATCAAAGCGATGCGAAACGAAGTCCTGGGGATAGATGGAGGTGCGAACGAGGAACTTGGAGATAAACTGGATGCTATTCGAAGAAGGGCGGAGGGGATATCGGAGGCGCTGGGAGAGGTCAAGCTGTAGTATGGTATATCGAACTGTACGTCTCCTTTGATGCCCTGATACCACGTCACTGACGACTGGACAGAAACTGGCCCAGACATGGTCCGTCGACATTCGATAAGCCCCCCAAAACCTGTCAAGTAGGACCGACTGAGCTACAGCTTTCAGCAGGAAGGTAGTAGAAGCAGGGAGAGACTTCCGTATGTTGGAAGATCGTTTACCCCGTAATAGGCTTCGGTAGTTCCTGTTTTTGAACCCTCTAAATCCTGCACAAAGGGTGAGTCGACAATATGCGGCGAAATTATGCATTAATGTGTTCATGTCCCAATGCCTTTCATCCAAGAGTGTTGTACAACGTAGTCCCACCTGCATGCTACTTCTTTCCCTTCTTCTTCTTCTTTCCTCCACCGGCTTTCTTCTCATCCTTCTTGCCCTCCGTCGTCGTCGCAGCTCCAGTACCAGTCATAGGATCATCCCCACCCGCTGCTCCTTCTCCTGCTGGTGTTCCTGCTCTTGCCTCCGTCGTTGGGACCGCTAGTACTTCTCTTGGTTTTGGCTTGACGTTCGCGACTTGTGATAATAGGCGGGTATTTAGCATTTCGAATCGGTTCAAGATGATTGCTGAAAAGGTCTTGTACATTATACACTGTTTGTCAATATCTGTTCCTCGGGTCTGCGGGTACTTACCGTCGTGTCATCCGTTAAGCGTAATACTAGCTGACCTGTTTTGGGCTTGAATTTGACGCAATAACGGACCTGATCATTAGCAAATTGAGGAAAGTGTGAATGGTCCACTGACTTGATTTGGGGATTTTGCATATAGCTGCGTTGCAGCCTGAAAGTCAGCATTAAGAGAAGAATATTTTGAACCCAATCTACTCACCGTCTCATAGTCTGTCCAGCTTTTAATGTAGCCCATGTCGTGTGTGTCAAGGTGAACGTACGCTTGCTATTTCCTGAGCCGCCTGGTAGAAGTCAATCAAGTTGAATCTCTTCTTAACGGCGGGCTCGAATAACTCAAGTGATCAATTCAAGCAGAGAGAGGAGAGGCTTAAGATTAGGACTAGAGAACAATAAGCAATAGCTAAACAATGGGAATATGGGTATGCATAACCTTTCACTCGTACATTCAGCTCAACAACACTGCAAAGAGAACACCCTGGACACGAGTATTGGAGATCCGCGGCGGACACATGTAGAATGTCGCATAACGCCAAGATCCCGGGGTCAGTCCTGCTGTTCTTCTGCGGCCCATTCGTAGCCATGAAGATTACCGAAGCCCTCCCAATCCCCAAACCTTCTAGGGAAGTATGCGATGAGCACTGCGTTCAGCATCATGGGGAGATCAGGACATTTGAAGAACTCGAAACGCGCACTTCGCATGAGTGGGTGGAATCCACCAAATCACTCGTCGATAACTGACCAGATAGGAAAGCAGCGGATATCAAAGCTCGTCAGCCTGATTGCGTGATTATGTGAGCCCGTAGCGCTCTCTCTGTAGTCATAGTATTAGTAGCTCTTGATACCAATGGATGCAGCAGATAATCAGCATATAGAGTGTCCCATGCAATGACGTGTCAATCCAATCACGCGACGCGACTTGACTGTCGATCCCACTCTACTTCACCCCACTTGCGTTCACCATCATTTCAGTGCTAGACACATTCCTAGACACATCTCTAAACTCTACGTACTTCTCAGCTGTGCTGCATAACGATCGATCACCATGTCTGGATTCCTAAACTCCATCGGGTAAGCTATGTACCTCGGATATTCAAGTCACAGCTAACAACGTCAGCCGTCTACGTGCCCCCAAGCGCTCGCCTGGCGCGACGCCCACCCAGAACTACTTTGATCCTCTCCCATCCCCTGGCGTTGAGACTACTTCCCCATCTGGTCAATCCAATCCTGCCAAGAAACCATTATACCTATGTCAGCCTTTTGTTAAAGCCGCCCTTGTCAAAGGGAGTTTCAAGACTATTGTCGCTCCACCTAAATACGTCGATGTCAATGAATGGGTCGCTGTCAACTGTGAGCTATAGTCTATACTGTAGTAATACTGGAAAGCTGATGACAGTATTTGACTTCTACCACAACTTAAACCACTTCTATGGCGCATTGACCGAGTTCTGTACCCTCCAAAATTGCCCTACAATGTCGGCAGGTCCAACGTAAGTCATTTCAAGCGTCATGTAGACGAAGCTGACTCCCAGACTAAACTTCCTATGGCCAGACCAGACACAACGGATGGTATCCCTAGCAGCCCCGACATATATCGACTTCGTAATGTCCTGGCTCCAAAAGTTGATGGAGGACGAACAAGTCTTCCCCACCAAATCAGGACGTGATTTCCCATCTTCATTCGCATACACCGCCAAACACATTTACAAACATCTATTCAGGATCTTTGCGCATCTCTACCATGCCCACTTTGAACAGGTTCTACACCTGAGTATTGAGGCTCATTTCAATTCCCTCTTTGCCCATTTCTTGGCTTTTGGAAAAGAATTCGATTTGTTGGTCATGAAGGATTTGATGACTCAGCAGGGATTGGGAGAGGGTGTAGTGCTATTGGCCGACAAGTGGCGGGACATGGGTATCCTCGAAGGATAGGTGGATCTTAGTAGAGGAGGTGTAGCGTGTTGTAGGTGTTGATGACCCTTATGAATGACGACCGTACAGTATCATGGCCCCTTCGCTTTTGAATCGCATAGAATTCATACGTGATCGCTCATTACCACATCCACTGATCCCCGAAAATCATGTAATCGTCTAGATATATGCAAGAAACCTATAAACACAACATTTTGTAAGGTATGAATCGTTATTAAAGCGTGAAAGAATCAATTAAAGCAGCCACCCATTTCGCCAACGTTGCAAGCCTGCCATTAGCTTTTGACCACATGAGAGATAAGCTGGGACTCACCTGTCCATCTTGACTGGCGCAAATCCACCTTCACTAAGCCCCTTCATCCCCAAATCATCAAGTACAGCAATCATCGCGCCCCCACCTCCACCTCCATTGAGACTACTGATACTTCCCTTGAAACTCTGCTGTAGGCTTGTCTGACTATCATTCGCATGGGAGCTATTTGATGGGAAAGTATAAGCCGTATCGGCCAATGCTCGGGATAGGACGATAGTGGCGTTATGAATCAGGGCAGGGTGGGAGGAGGTATTGATCGTTGTCGAGAGTCGAGGGATCAAGCTGTCGTATGCCATTGACAGGACTTCGGGCATTTCGGAGGATGCATCGGCGAGGAGTCGATATAGGATGAGCCGTTCCGCATCGGATGGGGCGGAATTGAGAATAGTCACAATGATAGTAACCACAAAAATGGCCGAGGAGTTGTCACTGTCCATCAGTAACGGTACATCCAGGACTTGAGGATACTTACGGGATGGAGAGAACACTCAATACAGAAAGAGTACCAAGGTCCATCAAAGACTCATCCTTTACCTCGAGTCCAGCAGCAATGAACAGATTCTTCAATTCATCGACATCACCAGCAAGTACCGGCAACAGCGCCACAAAGTACGCAACACTGCTTTTTGGGATAAGCGCCGCTTCATCCTCCGGTACAGGTCCGGTATTATGTGTCGTCAACCTGAGTAGCTCGAGTGCGACGTCAATAGCGGCTTTACGAGTCGATGGATGCCTGAACCCTTTGAATAAGATCCCGATAATTCCGAAAGATGGTTCCTGTTCGAAGGAGATACCTGCAATCTGGTCGATCTTGCGAGCGGGTTCGCCCATGGAATGTCGGAATTCGAGAAGGTGGTCCATGACTCTATCGACCCGTTCGTCTCCATCAAGAGCCTTCAATGCGGTATGCATGAGCTCGAGAGCGGTACCGAAAAGGGGAATATATCCCATTTCAGCGACGGCAAAAGCGAGCCAGAACAGACTGGTAGCGTATCGGCTGTCGGGTAGGAGGCCAGGGATGATCCGGGATAGACATCGTAACATCGAAGTAAGGAGAACAGTATCGGTATCGGACAAATGAGAAAGGGTCGTAGACATCGCGACGAGGACCTGGTACACCAAGTCGTCGTCGACCTCATCGGAAGCGAGGTATCCGAGAATCGTAAATGCTTGAGGTTGGGTAGCCGGGTTATGCTGGAAGCAGGTCCCTACCACCAAACCCATCCACCTCGCTCGCCACGCATTGGCACAGTCTGACATCAGCACTGCAACTCGGCTCATAGAGCTTGACTTACCTGGACTGGGTGCGGCAGCAACAAGTATCTCTCCCATGAACTTGGCAAGAGTCTCAACCCTGTCCAATCTACTATTCTCCGATTCTTCCTTACTAGTCCCCTCATCAAGACTTTCCAATCCACTACCAAGCTGTACCAAGCCAAAGCACCTCATGATTACAGGTAGTTGAGCTTTATCAAGAGCTTGCTGGAGTGTTGTAGCATTCATTTCATCCGTCGCTTTTGAAGAAGCCATCGACTGGAGAAGGTTGATGAAAAGCCCATAGATTGTTTGTCGGACAAGAGTTGGTCCTATTCCGACCAGGAGGGTGATGATGTGAATCAACTCGGGGAGGAAAAGTTGTGCACCGAGTGGATTGGCGGGAGTAAAGGACAACATCAAGTTGATTCGAGCGAGGACGCAAATTTCGTTCCAAGCAGGGTTCTGATCCAGCATAGCAGAAGGCTTGAGGTATGTTTGCGCGATAGTCTGTGCATCAGCACATGCTCATTCGCTCATCTGCTTACCTTTCGAAGTCGAGCAATGAGCTGTCCCCTGATAGCAGTGGTCGAGATCGCATGCAAGATCTCCGCAACGCATTCCGCCTTTTCAGAACCCATCCCACCGCCCATCGCCGCGTCCATCAACTCGGCAATGACGACGTCCGTAAGATGCTCATTCTTCTCAGCAAGTCGTGACCAGATGTGCTCCTGAATGACAGGTTGTAAACGCTGTCCGTCAGCTCGACGCTCTACGATGACTCACCTTTCGCTCAGTACCAGTGATAGAGATCAAGGACCTGATGATCTCAGCGACCTGCTTGGTCGATTCTTCTGCATCATCTCGAGATGGAGAAGCGAATGCTTCCAGGTTCGAGACCCACGGGCCGACATATTGCAGACAAGCAGTTTTCTGAGCCACGTCCGCTCTTCCAAATCCGATGGTCCATTCCTTGAGGAATTCGAGAGTGAGGTATGGTGCGTTCTTCGCTAGAGTCTCACTAAGGTTATGGACAAAGGCAAGGGAGTTGGCAGGCAACGTCATGCCAGCTAGACGTCAGTACACCCCAAAAGTGAGAACGTACCAGTGACTTTGCGAACTCCTTGAAACATGTCGTAATCGTAAAACTTGCCAAGGTCGTTGAACAGGTTATAAGCGCCTGTACGTAGGATTTCGTCTGAAGCAGACAAGTTGAGCAGGGCGATATTGAGTAGTGTTCCCGGTACATCTCGAGGTCGAAGAGCCCGTTCTTCTGAGGGAGTGTCTCGAAGCCTGGATCTGGCGGTACGGATCAGGTGCGCCATCTCGTTCCTTTCTGGTCAAGTCAGCGTAATCCCAAGGTGAAGATTTACTTTTGGAAACGAATGTGACCGTATGTGTTTGGCGGTATGTCACGGTTAGATGATCTTCAGTCTCACCTGAACCGGTGACAAGGTCATCAATCTCGTGTAGCTTGATGGTATCTACAACATAGGCTTTCAAGCTCGAGGTCAATGGGAATTTGCCCCACTAGGGATCAGCAATCGCGTCGACATAGAACGGCTGGACTCACAGAAGCGATCTGCAAGCAAGTGATGCCAAGCTTGACAATGACCGGCATTTGAGCTTCATGAGTCGATACCTTGAGAAGGTTGGTAAAGACATGATCAGCCTCGAAAGCCAAGTTCATGGTGAAATCCGGCAGGTTGAGATTAGTGAATGGGACCGTTTCCCCCAATTCAGAAGGACTACAAGCGGTAATGACCGATTTGCCCACTGGACCACCTATTAATCAGCTCTGTCTGAATGTTGCTTGAAGCACTGACAGATTGGTAAAAGAACCCCGACAATGCGCCTTATGCGTTTGGTAGCATAGGTATTGACATTATACAGCGCGAGGACCTGCCAATCAGCCATGACTAGAAGAAGGAACGAAGACGTACGTTCACCATCTGCAATAGACGAGGTGGACATAGCTGAGCGATTCTTTGAATCCAGTATTTGGGTAGATCCACAGCTGGGGAGTACCCCGTGAAATCAAAGACGAAGTCGAAGGATTCCGAAACTTCTTCCATTGTCTGTATCTTCAGTGGATGTCAGAAACTTGTGAAGAAGGACTCACCGAGTAGATATGGTAAGCCAGGAGATCATAATCTACCAGATTTAGTGCGCTGAAGATGAAGTAGAAAATCCGTCTTCCGTTCTGTCGATGTCAGCTTGGTCGTGAACTTCCGACTAGACAAGCATACCTGACTCAATGGCCCTTCACAGAATACAGACTTGACACTACTAGTATCTCTGCCTGCGTTCTGTTTCATGAGACTACATAATCAGCTTGATTTCATTCGCGGAGCGACAAAGCTCACTCGTCATAAGCCCCAGCTCTAGCCGCAGCGTTCAGAGCAACAGCTTCGATAGGCTCGCCGGTAGTCCTCATCAGATCGATAATGACTTTTAATGCCGCCGAACCATCGATATCCGCACGAGCTGAACGAGGGGTTATAGATCGTCGATATGACGGGGGCATATTTTCGAGGATAGGTTGGAGCTTCGAGTAATGCTTGTACACGAAGCAATGCCTGTACGTCAGCAGCTACTTGACAGCAATATAAAGACTTACAGGATCTCATTATCAACATCCCGATCTTGTGATTTCTCCGTTTCATCAGAGTACTGCTTGACCGCCTGTGCCAGCTCCCAGCTTCTAGGTCGCATCTACTCATCAGCTTTCTATCGCAGCATCAGGCAGGAGCTTACAGCAATATCACTCAAAAATCTAGTGACCTGCTTGATATTCTCGGCAAGGAACGAATTGAGAATCTGCATGTGCGGTTCCTTGAATTTCACATTATTGGCCAAATTCTGAATGACCTTGGTGATGAGCAGTAAAGCTCGTCTGATCTCTCTCGATTCAGATGGGATGTCGAGATCGATACCTTCGGGCGACACTATTGCGGGGCAGAAGAATCGGAGGAAGATGAATGATCCAATAGCAGAATGTCGAGCTTCGGGGAAACGGTCTTCGACAATCTCCCAGATCTGATGACATAACGCCCGGAACATACTAGACATCAGCGTGGTCGTCGTAGCAATCAAGAAGAACATACACAGGAACTCGTGTGGCCGAAGTGCAGATCATATCCAGAAGCGCTTGGCACATCAGTCGAAGGTGGTCGGCATTCTTTTCGATATCCTCATGAGGCCCAGCTTTCGATGGATCCAGCTCAAAAGAGCACGCTGCAGGCTTCTCTACCATATTATGGATCAGAGGGTTTAGCGTTGCTCGGACATAATTGCTGATAGTGTCAGCTAAGTGCAACCTCAACAGAATCAACTAGCTTACTAGCCGAAGCTCTTTCCGAAGACTGTCAACATCTTAGTCGTCATCGAATTGGCTCGGAACAACTCCGACTCGTGTTCTGCTCATCAGCATCGCTCAGCATCGAAAGAAGATACTCACGAGTCTGCGCGACTTCCTTCTCAATCATGACTTTGACCAAATTCATCAACGTCCCCTTCGCCTCCATACTCCTAAACAGCAAAGCTAGCATCTCGTCGACTTCCGGTAGCGGGCAGACTTCACATATAGCCACTGCAAATGCTAGGTTATCAGAAGTCAAAGCATCGAGGAATGGTTTCGGTTGATTGTTTTGCGCTAGCTGACTATCGAGCCCGCCGAATGGGGTTGCAGTTCGTAATATACTTGATGTGAGTTGCAGGAAAGCACTTCGGAGTAATGGATCTTCGTGATAGCCGAGAGTGAGGCAGTGCTTGAGACCGACATCCATGTTGGCGCTCAAAAGATTCGACAGCGCGGCGATTGCAAGAGATGATGGGGTCTCGGTCGCCAGAGTGCCCATTTGAGAATCGGCTGTGGTGGTCCTCTTTCGCACCGAAGTGTCCTAGTAGGTCAGCGCAGACCAAATCTGATACAGAGAGACACACATCGGTGGCCGTGTTGCCCCTCTCCAGCGCTCTGATCAGCAAAGCAAGATACTTCTGGAACAATCGAGCTCGAACTACGATCGGGGTCGCTTCCGCGGTCTCAGTCGTCGACCTCAGAACTAGGCCATTGGTGATGACGACCAAAGCCCGCAGGCAAGCGTGATCGAGGTCTTTCTGAGTCCTACCTCGTTCGCCATGAGTCGCGGGGTACGCATCGAGATCCTACATCGTTAGCTACATCTCATCCCAAAGCAAAGAGGCTTACCTTCATAGACTCGACCGACCATTCAGTCAGCCAATCTAGCAACGCGTTCCGTAGAACGACATCGTGACCAGTGGAAGCCGTCTCTTCTTCTGAAAGAACGAGCTCAGCGAGAAGACAGAACCGCATTTTGATCCTCAGGGCCGCTTCATCTCGCCCAAGTCGACTGAGATATCGAGCGAAATAGAACATGATTTCCGAGAGATCGAGTCGGTTCCCAGGTTGAACGCGATCCATCGTAAGTCGCAGTACATTGATACTTTGCTCGACCAGTACTGTGAAGGGGTCGGAGATATTGATACCATTAGGGCCAACGCAGTGAAAGAGCAGGCTGTTCTGTCAGTCTAGTCATGAGAGCCAAAAGCAAGCTCACCTCATCATTGATGTTACAAGGGTCCTGCCTAAGGATAAAGGCAGCTCGTTGCCCAGAGCATCTTTGACTGATTCTCGAATCAACACGGACCCGCTAAAAAGCATATTGACCGAAGTGCTGATGAAGGTATTGACCACCTCAGACACGTCGAGCGCTTCATCGTATATTCGTGGAAGCTGGCCCGTTCCTACCAGTTCACCAAGGCTGGTCTTTTGTGAGGCATCGATCGCACAGAAAGCAGTAGAGGCCAAGAGAGCATTGAGATTCTGCCATTCCCTACTCTCCTCCTGTCCAAGTCAGCTCAAGTCTGCCTGATGAAGGGATCACTCACATCCGCCAGCACAGAAGTGTCTAGACTTCGACTCGTGGCGCCCAGATCGGCAAACGAATCGTCAGGCGAGAAACGACCCATTTTGGCCATCAAGTTTCGGAGACGATGGTTCAAACCAATCCATACCGCCGACATGACAATCGATGGCTGAGCATGAGTACGAAGCACACGTCTGATTTGACGTTGTTGCTGCTGCCGTCCTGCTTGATGAGCCACGATCCAATACCACAAGGAGGACTTACCAGTCGCATTGGGAAGTTTAGCCAATTCGTCAAGTAGTACTGCCAGCGAACGCCTAGCCTGAACCCGAGACTCGTCCGTAGATCCGTTCGGAGATTGCGGAGGGGCTTCGTATACCGTTTGAACCAAGCCACTAAGAGCCGCGAGTGCAGGTGAGGCAAGAGATTGCTGATCCACAGCTGATCCAGCCAGAGATATCAGCATAGCGACCGAAGCCACCAGTACCGACGATTCTGCTACACTCTGAGTGGTTGAAGAAAGCTTGGCCGCTTTCGCGAGGCGCGAGATAGACGGTATAATCTGCCTGAGGTTGTTGCAGGCGAGAACCAGATCTTCGGAATCACCAGAATCGAAGGCGAAAAGGACCTGTCTTGCCGAGTCGGTCAAAGCGTGCCAGCTATATCATTAGCGTACTTCAAGTATAGAGCCGGGAAGGACTCACATGGCAGGCCACATATTACTAGTGTGGACTTCTGGTACAGCTTCGACACCAAGCTCGGACCTGACCTGGTCTAGTACAGCAAGTAGCGCAGACTTGGCGTGTAGCTTTATGGTGTCTGACCCGGATCCGACCAGTAATGTCGAGATTAACGGTACGACCTGATCGACATTGTCTCCGACCTTCGTACTTCCTCCAGTAGTCGACGTTAAAGCGAATATGGGGTCCTGCTCGTACAATTTGAGAATGTCCATGAGGAGATCAAGAAGGGATGGGGAAGCTTCGGAACTCATGCGTGGTCTCTTTGCAATCCCTCTATCGGCAGAATAATTACCGACTGCCGCCTGATCATCAATCACGATTCTGACGAGGCTGACTCACCTTGAAGACTTGTCTGATACTGCCTGCCACCTCTTGACGTAGTACACCAGCATTTGGAAGCCATGGTAGACAGCTAGCCTCGGCTACGATCCTCGTACAAGCTTTGACGGCTGTCGCGCGACTGACATCGGAATCGAGCCAGAGCCTGTTGAGTACTGTTGATCCGACATGAGAGGCATCTGCGCAGTACATGGCAACAAGCCCATCGACAGGTAATTCAGAGTCCATCAATTCGTTCGAGTGAGATCCAAAGAAGAGCGCATTCTGGATGTCAGCATAGGTTACAAGGAGGCGACTTACCTTGAGATCATGCAGGACCTCGGGCAGGAGACTGCGTAGACCACTGTTGCTATGGCGTGGCGATATGCGCATCGCCGCTTTGATAAAGTCCACATAGCAAGCCGCACTGGGTTCGAATCCTTTACTGCCCGACAATCCCTTCTTCAAGCTTTCCATGAAGCTATACTTCTTGCTCAGACCCGATGACTTTCCTCCTGGCTCCCCCACGCCCACCTTCTTGAATAAATCTGGGCAGATGACCAGTATCATAGCCAGTAGAGGGTAGAAGACTGCTGTACGTTTGGCATTTGATGACGAAAAGTCCGACATGGAATACAGCATGTCGAACAATGCTTCTGGATTTCCATCTATCCTCCTATCCGATCCGACCAGTATATCAAATTCCTCTGGGTTGGCATCTATCCAATTCCATATTGCCGAATGCATAACGGAGGCGAAAGCGATTTGAGACGGTCGTTTGATGTGAAGAAAGACGTTGGATGTCTCCTGCATCA
>Ga0308160_10006823_pt1 | contig 11498 bp, 11 predicted proteins | sample PhyFR1_FD_201036 | JGI IMG/M metagenome (GOLD analysis project Ga0308160, IMG submission 201036) | Phyllosphere microbial communities from UC Gill Tract Community Farm, Albany, California, United States - DLSLF.R1 | ecosystem: Host-associated > Plants > Phyllosphere > Unclassified | place: USA... | reverse complement strand
GCGCTGGCGAAGTCGATGTCGCGCGCCTTGAAGTTCGGGGTATCGGCGTTGGCGATGTTGGACGCGATCAGTTCCTGGCGCTGGGCTCGCAGGGAGAGCGCGGTTTCGTTGAAGCGTAAGTAGTTGTCGAGTTTGCCGATCATGCCGCCTCCGGGCAGATTTCTTGTTGGGACAGCGTGAATCATACGTTTGGGCAACAAAAGCCAATCGATGGATTAGTACCGGCAATACCCCCCTATTCAAAGTTTCGCTGTGGCATCAACACGCCTAAGATGGCAGCCATTACGAAAGGGCCAGGCTCCTCATGTTCAAGAAATTCAGGCTATTCGCTGTCTTGCTGCTGGCTGCGCCGCTGGCGTTTGCCCAAAGCGGCGCGCGCCAGGACGGCGCCGCCCTGCGCAAGCTGGCCGAAAACTATCTGCAGACGCAAAGCGCCGGCCTGCCCGGCAAGGTCACCGTCAAGATGGGCGCGGTCGATCCGCGCCTGTCGCTGGCGGCCTGCCCGGCGCCGGAAGCCTTCCAGCAGCCGGGCGCCCGCCCCTGGGGCAAGACCACGGTCGGCGTGCGCTGCACGGCGCCTGCCTGGACCGTGTTCCTGCAGGCGCAGGTGAGCGTGCTGGCCGATTACGTTACCGCTGCCGTGCCGCTGGCCCAGGGCCAGGCGATCGACGCCGGCCAGCTGACCACCATGCAGGGCGACATCGCGGCCATGCCGAACGGGATCATCACCGACATGGCGCAGGCGATCGGACGCACGCCGACCGTGTCGCTGCCGGCCGGCACGCCGCTGCGGCTGGATGCCTTGAAGAGCAAACCGGTAGTGCAGCAGAACCAGGCGGTGCGCATCGTGTCGCGCGGCGAGAATTTTTCGGTGTCGGGCGAAGGCAAGGCGATCGGCAACGCGGGCGAGGGACAAGTGGTGCAGGTGCGCACCCCGCGCGGGGCGATCATCAGCGGTACGGCAAGGATGGGCGGTATTGTCGAGGTGGCATTGTAAGCAGCTGATTGGCAGAGAAAAATTACTGCCAAGAAAGTAATAAAAAAACTTCCCGGAATAGCGATCGGCGCTAAAGTTTGTGGGCGAACAGCCGTTACAGACTGCAGATCCCGGAGTTCCTGCTCCGCACCGAGAAGGATAATGCTGTGAAAATTAACGATACCCTCAAGGGCACGCCAGCCCAACAGCTTCAGAACACGACGGCGGCAAACGCCAAGCAGGCCGAAAAGGCCGCGGCGACCGCGGCGCCGACCCAGACGCAGACCGACAGCGTACGCCTGTCGTCGCAGGCGCAAGCCGCCAGCGGCGCCTCGAACGCGAACCAGGTCTTCGACGCCAAGAAAGTTGAACGTATTAAGATGGCAATTGCCGATGGGCAGTTCCAAGTCAACTCCGAAAGGATCGCGGACGGCTTGCTCGATACCGTGCGCGACCTGCTCCACTCACGCAACCGATAACGATCTTTTATGACCCGTCCGAACGCCACCCTCCCCGCAGAACACGAGCGCATCGAAGCGCTGGTGGAATTGATGAAGCAGGAACAGCAATTCCTGGTGGCGGCGGACGCGGACGGACTGGCCGCACTGACGGCGCGCAAGGCGGCCCTGGTGCAGGAACTGGCGCAACTGTCGCGCCAGCGCCATGGCGCCCTAGGCAGCGCCGGATTCGTTTCTTCGGAAGCAGGGATGGAACCCTGGCTGGCGGCCCAGGGCGACGACGCCTCCCGCGCCGCCTGGTCGGCCCTGCTGGCTTTGACTGCCGAAGCCAAGGAACTGAACCGCGTCAACGGCATGCTGATCAACCGGCAAATGGCGCATAACCAGACCGTGCTGAACGCCCTGCGCACCCCGACGGCGGCACCGGAAGCGACCTTGTATGGCGCCAAGGGACAGACCTTCGGCAGCGCGCCTTCGCGGCGCTTCGTGCTGGGCTAAGAATACCTTCTCTCTTCATAACGGCCGCTGATGCGGCCGTTATTGCTTTTGTAGGGTGGGCGCCCCGTGCCCACCGGGACGCGTTGCCGCACCGACTGTTGCATGAACACGCAAGCGCGTGGGCACGGGGCGCCCACCCTACGAGAGCTTGCTTTAACGCAAGCCCAACCATTGCCACAAGCGGACAGTATTCCTGATTGTCATTACCTGACGGAGGAATCCATGTATCGCATCGCCTTGTCCACCCTGCTGCTCGCCAGCACCCTGCCCGCCCACGCCGACATCGCCGTCACCATCACGCCCGAGCGCGCCAGTCTCGGCAAGCGCGACGAGGTTGTCGTCAACGTCACCATGACGAATACGGGCACGGCGCCGGAACGCATCGCAGTGGGCCGCACGCCCTTTGGCCCGGCCGAGGGCGCCCTGTTCGAGATCACGCGCGACGGCCAGCCGGTGCGCTACCTGGGCCGCGTGGTGAAGCGGCGGGCGCCGCAGGAGGCGGACATGCTGCTGCTGGCGCCGGGAGAAAGCCGCAGCGCGCGGGTGGAGCTGTCGCGTTCCTACGACATGGCCGCGACCGGTTCGTATGCGGTGCGCTACCGCGGCGCGGCGCCGGGCGCGACCCTGCACACCGGCGGCATCACTTCCAACACGGCCTCGCTGTTCATCGAAGGCCGCCTGCCGCGCGGCACCAGCACGCCGCTGCTGGCCGCGCTGGAAGGCGCCGCGCCCAGCTATGCCAACTGCTCGAACGCCCAGCAGGACAAGATCGCCGGCGCCCTTGCGGCCGGCGGCGCGATGGCGGTCAACGGCCTGGGCTACATGGCGAGCGGCAAGGAACCCGGCCGGCGCTACGTGAACTGGTTCGGCGTGCTCGACGCCGGGCGCCAGGCCACCGTCAGCAAACACTTCACGGCCATCAAGGATGCCTTCGAGACCAAGCCGGTGACGGTCGACTGCGCCTGCGACGAGGATTATTTCGCCTACGTCTACCCGGCCCGGCCCTACCGGATCTGGGTCTGCAATGCCTTCTGGACGGCGCCCCTCGTCGGCACCGACTCGCAAGGCGGCACCCTGCTGCACGAGATGAGCCATTTCGATGTCGTGGCCGGCACCGACGACCACGTGTATGGCCAGCAGGGCGCGGCCGAGATGGCGCGCACGGCGCCTGAACGCGCTGTCAACAACGCGGATTCCCATGAATACTTCGGCGAAAATTCGCCGCCGCTGAATTAATGTTCCTTGTCTAGACGAGCTAGCACGGCCTTGGGAAGAAATCCAGCGCAGCGTAAAGAAATTGCATCATTGTGACATTTACGCCATTCGACGCCACAAAGCATCCGAATTGCATTGCTCTCGGCTCATGAATTCAGCAGTATGTACTCGGGTCTTGTTAAGTCTGGCTTAAGTTTTCGACACGACCCGCATCTCAAAGAAGGGCCATCACGGCCACGACAAACTACATACGGAGAATGACACATGAGCTGGAACAGCATCTGGAAGTCGGCATTCGGTATCGCAGCACTGGGCGTCGCAGTCGGCGCGCACGCAGGGTCGAACGGGGTACAAGTGACCGTGGCCCCTGAAAAGACCATGCACGGCGCAAGCGACGACGTGGTCGTGAAGGTCACCATCACCAACACCTCGTCCACGCCGCAATACGTGCTCAAGGCGCGCACGCCCTTCGAGGGCTTGTCCGCACCGTTGTTCGACGTGACGCGCGACGGCGCCAAGGTCGCCTATACCGGCGCCCTGATCAAGCGCGGCAAGCCAAGCCAGGCCGACTACTTCGTGCTGAAACCGGGTGCCTCGCACACGGTGAAGGTCGAGCTGTCCTCGCTGTACGACATGAGCGTCAGCGGCGACTACGCGATCCGCTACCGCACTGCCTCGCCGGACCTGTTCCTGCCCGTCGCCAACGGCCGCGCCCAGGCTGCCGCCGCGGGCGCCGCCGTCGGCGAACTGCAGTCGGACACGGCCTCGTTCTACATCGAAGGCCGCCTGCCGCGCGGCGCCACCTCCGAGATCATGCAGGCGCTGAAGCGTCCGGACGGCGGCGGCACCGTGTCGCCGGCCGGCCTGAGCTACGCGTCCTGCACCGCCTCGCAGCAGAGCACGATCGCCTCGGCGATCTCGGCCGCGAAGTCGATGTCGAACGATTCCGTCAGCTACATGGCCAGGACCACGATGGGTCCGCGCTACACCAAGTGGTTCGGCACCGTGACCTCGTCGCGCCAGTCGACCGTCAAGTCGCACTACACGAACATCAAGAGCGCCTTCGACAACCAGAACGTCGTGGTGGATTGCAGCTGCAAGCAGAGCTACTACGCCTACGTGTACCCGACCCAGCCGTACCGCATTTATGTCTGCAATGCCTTCTGGTCGGCACCGCTGACGGGCACGGACTCGAAGGGCGGCACCCTGGTGCATGAGATGAGCCACTTCAATGTCGTAGCCGGCACCGACGATCACGTCTATGGTCAAAGCGGCGCCGCCAGCCTGGCGATCAGCAACCCGACCCAGGCCGTCGACAATGCCGACTCGCACGAGTACTTCGCCGAGAACACCCCGGCGCTGAACTAAGGTTTTGGAAATGAAGAATCCCGGAGCAGGACGCATCCTGCTCCGGGGTTTTTTTCGCCTGTTGGCCTTATTTGATGTTGGAAACGAAGGACACCGGACGCGCCGGGAATTCGACCTGTTTGTCGAGCTGCTTCACGTCCGCCAGCACCGGCCCCGTGTAGCCGATGTGGTAGTTGTGCCGCCCTTTGGCGAAGGCGTAGGTGTTGGTGATGTCGATGGTGTTCATCAGCATCTTGCCCGGCTCGAGCGGCTGGAAGTCGGCGGCCGTGAGCGCCGCGCGCTTGACCATCTTGCCCGTGTAGGCGACCGGCTTGCCGCCGGCGTCGCGCACGTCGAAGCGGCGGCCCGTCAATTCCTTCTCCGCCGCCAGTTCGCGCGGAATCCAGACCGTCTTCGTGCCCTGGTTGGTGAAGGTCAGCTCGACCAGGACCTTGCCCGGCGGCGTTTCGATATCGATGCTGTGCTTGACGGACACGGGGGATTCTCCGGCAGCGTTGGCAAAAGTGGGCAGGAAGCTGGCTACGCCGAGCGCGGCCAGCAGGATGAGTCTGCGTTGCATTCTTGGCTCCATGTGCTTGTGTGCCTCTATTGTAGGGTGGGCATGCCCACGCGGTACGGGACCGTTACGCATCGAAACGATATTTGCACCCATCATGCGATGTATCCGCGTGGGCATGCCCACCCTACGTGAAATTTTATTTCACCCAAAACAAATAATGAAATTTTATTTCACTGATCTGAGGCGAGAATCGTCACCGCCACCCTGCGGTTACGCGCCCTGCCCGCCTCGTCCGTATTCGCCGCCACCGGCTGGTTCGCCGCATGTCCGACCGCCGTCAGCCGCGTTTCAAGCACGCCACTGTCGATGAACAGGCGTACCACGCTGCTGGCGCGCACGCTCGACAATTCCCAGTTCGAGGCAAACGCCGAATTCGCGATCGGCTGATTATCCGTATGTCCTTCGACCTGGATCGCATGCGCATCGTTCTTCAGCAGCGAAGCGACCGTGCCCAGCGTGGCGCGCGCCTCGCCCCCCAAAACCGCCTGCCCTTCCTCGAACAACACCTTGGCATTGATCTCGACCGTCACGCCGCGCCCGGTCTGGGTGACCCGTACCTGGCCATTTTTCACCAGCGGTGCCAGCGAGGCGTTCAGCTCGCGCGCCAGCGTGTTCAGGCGCTCGCGCTCGCGCCGCGCCGCCTCGGCGCGCTTGCGCGCGATCAGGTTAGTGAGAGGAAGTTGTTCGATGGTGGAACTGGCCTGCGGCACTTCGGGCCGGCCGCCGAAAGCATCGCCCAGCGCATCGGACAGCACTTTATATTTGCCGGTGTTGACCACGGAAATCGCGTACATCACGACGAAGAAGGCGAACAGCAGCGTGATGAAATCGGCGTAGGAAATCAGCCAGCGCTCGTGGCTCTCGCGCGTGTGGTCTTCATCGTCGTAGCGCTTGCGGGCCATCTCAGCGCTTCGCCAGCAGGCTCGCCACGCGCTCCTCGACCACGCGCGTATGGTTGCCGCTCGCCAGGTCGTGGAAGACTTCGAGCAGGATTTCGTATTGCGCGACCTGGTCGGAAACAATGGCTTTCAGTTTGTTCCCGACCGGCAGGAAAAACAGGTTCGCCAGGCCGACGCCGTACACGGTCGACACGAAGGCCACCGCGATGCCGGAACCCAGGCGCGACGGATCGGACAGGTTTTCCATCACGTGAATGAGGCCCAGCACGGCGCCCAGGATGCCGATCGTCGGCGCGTAGCCGGCGGCCGATTCCCAGATGCGCGCGGCCTGGCGTTCGGCGAATTCGAAAGCGGTGATGTCCGTTTCCAGCAGGTTGCGCAGCTTCTCGGGCGCGATGCCGTCGACCACCAGGCGCAAGCCCTTCTGCACGAACAGGTCGGGCGTAGCCATGTACTGCTCGAGCGAAAGCAGGCCGTCGCGGCGCGCCGTATGGCTCCACAGCGCGATCTCGCGCGAGAGCGGCTGGCGCCGGTTCTTGGGAGGGAAAAAGACCCAGCGCAGCATCTGCATGCCGCGGCGGAAGCTGCGCGCCTCCGATTGCAGCAGCACGGCGCCGAAGGTGCCGACCACCACGATGGCGAATGCCGCCGGCTGGATCAGGGACGCGAAACGTCCGCCGTCGAGCGTGTGCCCGACGATCAGCCCGGCGAGGGCAAGGGCCAGCCCGATCAGGCTGGCGAAGTCCACAGCTTTTCCTTGAGCGATGCGCGCAGGCGGGCCACGGCCTGGGTGTGAAGCTGCGAGACGCGCGACTCGGACACGCCGAGCACCGCGCCAATCTCCTTGAGGTTCAGTTCTTCTTCGTAATACAGACCCATCAGGATCTTTTCGCGCGGCGGCAAACCGTCGATGGCGTCGATCACGGCCTGGCGGAAGTCGGTGTCGAGCAGCGCACGCAGCGGGTCGTCCTCGTCCACCGCATAGCGGTCGAGGAAGCTGTCGTTGCCGTCGTCGTCATGGAAATCTTCGTAATAGACCAGCTGGTGGCCGCCGCCTTCGAACAGCATTTCCTGGTACTCGGAGAGCGGAATGTCGAGCGACTTGGCCACTTCGGTTTCGGTTGGCGGACGGCCGAGCTTTTGCTGCAGCGCCGTCATCGCGGTCTCGACCTTCTTCATGGTCTGGCGCGTGCTGCGCGGCATCCAGTCGTTGCTGCGCAATTCGTCGACCATGGCGCCGCGGATGCGCAGCACGGCATAGGTCTCGAACTGGGCGCCGTGGTTGTCTTCGTAGCGGTTGATGGCATCGAGCAGGCCCATCATGCCGGCCTGGATCAGGTCGTCGACTTCGACCGAGGGCGGCAATTTCGCCTTCATCTGGTGCGCCAGGCGCTTCACGAGCGGGGCGTGCTCGGTGAGCAAATGGTTCTTGTCCGCTTTCCCTTTGACGGTATACATGCTTGTGCTTTTTTCTTAGGAACCAAAACGGGCGCCTTGGGACGCCATACGCGACCGTGCAAAGCGTCCGGCGAGCGCGCGGAAGGCTACCGAAGCGCCGGCCAGCGGGAAGGCATCCACCACCGAGCGTCCGAGACGCGCAGCCCGATGCAGGTATTCATCCGCCGGCACCGAGCCCATCGACGTCAACGTTACCGCAAGGTAACGACTTGCTGCTGTCGCCATATTATCGTAAACCACTTTCGCCTCGGCTTCGCTTGCCCCGGTGACCAGGATGCCGAACGGACGGCGGCCGAATTCCTGGGACAGACGTTTAATTAAGCCGTACGCGTTGGTGATCGAAGTGGCGCTGGTCGAGACCTGCACCACGATTTCCGAGTCCGCCAGTTGCGGCACGGCGAAGCTGCCATCGCGCTGCAGTTCGCCATCGACGATGACGATGCCGCCCTGCTTTTTCACCAGCACGTCGAAGGCTTTCGCCAGGCGGCGTGCCTCGTCGGCATGCGCTGCGGCCTGGCCATCGCGCGCCAGCAGCGCCACGTTGAAACCTTGCGGCGCAGTCTGCACCACCTGGTTCAGCGCGCATTCCTGGCGCGCCACCTGCAGCAGGCTGACGTGGCGCTCCATCTCGAGGCGGCGTGCGACGCCGACCTCGCGCTGGCAGGCGTCGACGATCAGGACTTCATTGCCGGCCTGGGACAGCGAGGCGCCCAGGTTCACCAGCATCGCACCCTTGTCGTCGCTGGGCGTGGCGGATAAAAACGTCACGATGCGTGGCTGGGGGCCGGCCAGCATCCGGCGCAGGCCTTCGGCCTGGTCGAAATCGAAACTAGCCAAGGCGCACCTCGCGCAGGCTTTCGTCCTGATGGACCTTGCCGGTGTGGGCCATCATCAGCGGCAGGTCGGCGTCGTCGAACTGGTTCACCGCATCGCGGCGGCTGCGGAAGGCGCGGTCGACCAGCATGGCGCGGTCGGCCAGGTGCAGGTCTTCCGGCACGCGCTGGCCGTTCGAGATGTAATGAAGATTTAATTTCTGGCGGATCACGACGTCGAGCACGTTGCCGATCGACGCGGCTTCGTCCAGCTTGGTCATGATGCAGCCGTGCAGGCCGCTGCCCTGGTAGGCGCGCACGACTTCGGCCAGGGTTTCGTTGGTCGAGGTCGCATTCAGGCACAGCAGGCGTTTCACGTCGGCGCCGGCGCCGGTCAGCATGGCGACCTGTTCGGTGACCATCTGGTCGCGCTGCGACATGCCGATGGTATCGATCAGCACGGTGTGCTTGTTCCTGAGCTCTTTCAGGGCGATGCGCAGGTCGGCTTCGTCCTTCACCGAGTGCACCATCACGCCAAGAATCTTGCCGTAGATGCGCAGCTGCTCATGGCCGCCGATACGGTAGGCGTCGGTGGTGATCAGCGCCAGCTTTTCCGGGCCGTGGCGCATCACGCAGCGCGCGGCCAGCTTGGCGGTGGTGGTGGTCTTGCCGACGCCGGTCGGGCCGACCAGGGCGAACACGCCGCCTTTATCCAGCAGGTTGTCCTCGTCGGCCATGGTGGTCAGGTTACGGGCCAGCACGGTCTTGATCCAGCGCATCGCTTCGACCGCGTCCTTGTTGGCCGGCATCTTGTCGATCAGGTAGCGCGACAGCGAAGCCGAGAAACCGGCGGCCAGCATCTCGCGCAGCACGGCGGCCTTTTGCGGTTCGCGCTGTTGCGTGCCGCCCCAGGAGAGTTCGGCCAGCTGCGATTCCATCATGCCGCGCATGGCGCGCAGTTCGCTCATCATGCCGCTCATCTCGGCGGCGGCCGATTCCTTGGCCTGGGCGATCGCGGCCGTCATCATGGCCGTCATGGCGGACATGTCGAAAGCCGGCTCGGCTTGTGGAGCGCGGCGGTTGGCGTAATTCTGTTCGGCGGCGAAGTCGGCTGCAAAGCCGGCTTCCGGCTGGGCGGCGCGGCGTGGGGCGAAAGCCGCGACGAATTCCGGCTCCGGCTCGGGTGCGCGGCGGCTGGCGTAGATCTGTTCCGGCGTTGGTGCAGGCGCGGCGGCGCGGCGGTTCACGAAAGCAGGGGCTTCCGGCTCGAAGCCGTGCAGGTGGTCGAGGCGCGGTGCCGGCTGGGCCATGTCGGAACCCGGCGCAGGGGCAGCCAGGGAAGCGACGTCGTCATTATCAAGTGCCAGGATTTCGACCACGCCATCGACAGGACGGTTCGACAGGATGACCGCGTCCGGGCCCAGCGCATCGCGCACCTTGCGCAAGGCTTCCCGGGATGTTGGCGCTGTAAATTTCTTCACATTCATCTTATTCTCCGCACTGCTCTGTTCGTTAGTCCCGGCACGCATGAAGCCGGTGTATGGGAGAGATTATTGACGATGCCGTGAAGCAACCATCGGGGGAAAAGGATGGGGAAAAGGGGTTAATTCGATTTCGAAGGAGAAATTGCCCAATTTGCGGGCAAAACGGCAGGCGGATGCGCGCGTAACGCGGGCATGCCCGCCCTACGAACGGCAGCGCACCGTAGGGCGGGCATGCCCGCGGATTTGCGTCGATTAACCCGCGCCAACGAGACTCGTCACGCGAATCGTCTTTGTTTCCGGAATCTCCGAATGCGACAAGACCTTCAAATTCGGCAGCGCGCGGCGCAGGAAACGCGACAACAGCACGCGCAGCGGCCCCGGCACCAGCAGCACCGGCGTGTGCCCCATCGCCTCCTGCTGCTGCGCCGCATTGTGCGCCTGCTGGGCGATGGTGTCGGCCAGGCCCGGCTCGATGCCGGTGCCGTCGCCGCCTGCACCCAGGGCTTGCATCAAGAGGCGCTCGAGGCGGTTGTCCAGGGTCATCACACTCAGTTCGTTGGTGCCCGGGAACAGCTGCTGTACGATCGCGCGGCCCAGCGCGATACGCACCAGCGCCGTCAAATCGTTCGCATCCTGCACGCCCGCGTGTTCCGACAGGGTCTCGATGATGGTGCGCATGTCGCGGATGTGCACGCCTTCGATCAAGAGGTTCTGCAGCACCTTCTGCAGCGTCGCCAGCGACACGACCTTCGGCACCAGGTCTTCGACCAGCTTCGGCATGTCCTTGCCCAGGTGGTCGAGCAGCGCCTGCACTTCCAGGCGGCCCAGCAGTTCCGAGGCGTGGGTCGTGATCAGGTGGTTCAAATGGGTTGCCACCACGGTGCCGGCGTCGACCACGGTATAGCCCAGGCTCTGCGCCTCGTCGCGCATGCCGGCCTCGATCCAGACCGCCGGCAGGCCGAAGGCCGGATCGGTGGTCGGCGTGCCCGGCAGCGTGCCGCTGGCCATGCCCGGATTGATCGCCAGGAACTGGCCATTGATCGCTTCGCCACTGCCCACTTCCACGCCCTTCAGGGTGATGCGGTAGGCGGAAGGTTTCAGTTCCAGGTTGTCGCGGATGTGCACCGGCGGCGCCAGGAAACCGACTTCCTGGGCGAACTTCTTGCGGATGCCCTTGATACGCTTGAGGAGTTCTCCGCCCTGCGCCTTGTCCACCAGCGGAATCAGGCGGTAGCCCACTTCCAGGCCCAGGGTGTCGACGGGCATGATGTCCTGCCAGGTCGCCTCTTCCGTTTCGGCGGAGGCGGCCTGCTGCGCGCCGGCTGCCGCGTCGTTCGCCGCCGCTTCGGCTTCGCGCTGCGGGGCATTCTTCGCACGCTTGGCCAGCAGGTAGCCGGAACCGCCCAGCACGCCGCCCAGCAGCAGGAAGACCAGGTTCGGCATGCCCGGGATCAGGCCCATGCCGGCGATGATGCCGCCGGTGATGTAAAGCACTTCGGGCTTGGCGAACAGCTGGCCCATCATCTGGCCGCCGATGTCCTGCTCGTTGGCCACGCGCGAGACGACCATACCGGCCGCGATCGAGATGATCAGCGATGGAATCTGCGCCACCAGGCCGTCGCCGATGGCCAGCAGGGTATAGGTCTTGGCTGCTTCGCCGGCCGCCATGTCGTGCTGCACGATACCGACGATCAGGCCGCCGATCACGTTGATCAGGGTAACCATGATGCCGGCCACGGCATCGCCCTTGACGTACTTCGAGGCACCGTCC
>Ga0308160_10006822_pt1 | contig 11504 bp, 5 predicted proteins | sample PhyFR1_FD_201036 | JGI IMG/M metagenome (GOLD analysis project Ga0308160, IMG submission 201036) | Phyllosphere microbial communities from UC Gill Tract Community Farm, Albany, California, United States - DLSLF.R1 | ecosystem: Host-associated > Plants > Phyllosphere > Unclassified | place: USA... | reverse complement strand
GATGGGGTGCTGGTTGACAATCTGGGCCTTGTGGAAATCTGTGGAAAACTTTGTGAATAGCGCGGGGCTTGACCCCATCAAAGGTTTACGTTAGATCAATTTGAAGCCAACAATTCTTGAATTCAACTTCACTTTTCTCTTTAAAATCAGTCGCTTGCATATTTGCCCTCAGGACTGTTAACAAGTTCAACCTGATTTCTCAGTTTGTGCATAAGTACCGCGATTGCCGTGGAAAACTCGCTGCGTTGCATCACAAACCTCAGGCAATACTTGAAGTTGCGCGCTAAGTGCCGGTAAACCAAGCACTTTTCCAGGTTATCAAAGCGCCTGTTGATAACTTTGTGAACAAGGGGCCAAACTTTGCTGAATTCTATGGAACAACCTTGTGGTGCACGATGCACTCAACCGATGCAACCGACAAAAAAGTCTTACAAATCATCGCGTTACGATAATTCAGCATTTGCCGAGATGTCCACAGGAATTTTCGTCCGCTTTTGGGAAGTTGTGAACAAGTGAGGGCCGGGCCGATAACACCTTTTTGCCGGCGTGACCAGCCCCGGGGATGAATCAGGCCGCGCGCTGCTTGCGGCTGAAGCTGTGCACGGCCTCGACCATGGCAGTGACCGATTCCGGTGGCGTGAATTGCGAGATGCCGTGGCCCAGGTTGAACACATGACCATGGCCGTTCGAGGGCGCGCCGTAGGCGGTCAGTGAACGTTCGACTTCGGCGCGGATCTGGTCGGGGGCCGCGAACAGGATGGCCGGGTCGAGGTTGCCCTGCAGCGCCACGCGGTCGCCCACCAGGCTGCGCGCGCGGCCCAGGTTGACGGTCCAGTCCAGGCCCAGCGCGTCGGCGCCGATGTCGGCCATCTGGTCGAGCCAGATGCCGCCGCCCTTGGTGAACACGATGGCGGGAATGCGCACGCCATCCTTCTCGCGCTGCAGGCCAGCCACGATCTGGCGCATATAGCGCAGCGAGAACTCCTGGTAGGCGCCGTCTGCCAGCGCGCCGCCCCAGGAATCGAAGATCATCACGGCCTGGGCGCCGGCGTCGATCTGGGCGTTCAGGTACTGGATGACGGCTTGCGCATTGATGTCCAGGATGCGGTGCATCAGGTCCGGACGCGCATACAGCATCTTCTTGACGGTATGGAATTCGCGCGAGCCGCCGCCTTCGACCATATAGCAGGCCAGCGTCCACGGGCTGCCCGAGAAGCCGATCAGGGGCACCCGGCCATCGAGGGCGGTGCGGATCGAGGTCACCGCCTTGAACACATAGTCGAGCGAGGCCATGTCGGGTACGCGCAAGGCGTTGACCTCGGCTTCGGTGCGCAGCGGGCGCTCGAATTTGGGGCCCTCGCCGTCGGCGAAGTACAGGCCCAGGCCCATCGCATCGGGCACCGTCAGGATGTCCGAGAACAGGATCGAGGCGTCCAGCGGATAGCGGTCGATCGGTTGCAGCGTGACTTCGGTGGCGTAATCCGGGTTCTTCGCCAGCCCCAGGAACGAACCGGCGCGCGCGCGGGTGGCGCGGTATTCCGGCAGGTATCGGCCCGCCTGGCGCATCAGCCACACCGGGGTGTAGTCGGTCGGCTGGCGCAATAGCGCACGCAGGAAGGTGTCGTTCTTGAGCGGAGCAAATTGTGGCATGGCTGACAATGGCGTTCGTGGCGAAACGCCTATTATCGCATTCTTGGACGCACACTTATAATGCTCGTCCGACCAAGGAAAGAGTCCCATCATGACGATTGCCACCAGCAAACAACCTGCGCCCTGCGGCGCCTGGACCTCTCCCATCAGCGCCTCGGTCGTCGCCGCCGGCGCGGTGCCGCTCGCGCAGCTGATGCTGGACGGTTCGCGCCTGGGATGGCTCGAAGGCCGCGCCAGCGAAGCCGGACGCACCACGCTGATGGTCCACGACGGCGGCGGCACGCGCGAACTGACGCCGGCGCCGTTCAATGTGCGCAGCCGGGTGCACGAATACGGCGGCGGCGCCTGCCTGCTGTCTGGCGGCGTGGCCTGGTTCTCGCACCACCTGGACAACCGGCTGTACCGGGTCGAAGCGGGCACCGCGCCGGTGGCCGTCACCGCTGACGGCAGCGCCCACCGCTTCGCCGACTTCGTGCTCGACGCCCGGCGCCAGCGCCTGCTCGCGGTGCGCGAGGACCACTCGGGCGGGGCCCCCTACCCCGTCAATACCTTGTGCGCGGTCGGCGTCGACGGCGTCGAGACGGTGCTCGTGGAGGGCAACGACTTCTACGCGGCGCCGCGCCTGTCGCCCGATGGACGCCAGCTGGCCTGGCTGTGCTGGGACCATCCGCGCATGCCGTGGGAAGGCAGCGAACTATGGCTGGCCGACGTGCAGGACGACGGCGCGCTGGTCAACGGCCGCCTGGTCGCGGGCGGCGCGCAGGAATCGATCTGCCAGCCCGAATGGTCGCCGGCCGGGGTGCTGCACTTCGTGTCGGACCGGAGCGGCTGGTGGAACCTGTACCGCTTCCACGATGGCGTGGTGCAGGCGCTGTGCCCGCGCGATGCCGAATTCGCCGGTCCGCACTGGAGCTTCGGCGGTTCGCTGTACGGCTTCCGCTCGGACGACGAGATCGTGTGCGCCTACATCGAGCACGGCGTCAGCCATCTGGCGCGCCTGTCGACCACGGACGGCAGCCTGCTGCCGCTGGAGACGCCGTACGAAGAGATCCGCGAGCTGCGGGTGCAGGGCGACGTCGTGGCCGTGCTGGGCGGCGCGCCGACCATCGCGCCGGAGCTGGCGCGCATCGACCTCGATCGCGGCGTCACCGAGGTGCTGGCGCACTCGATCCCGCAGTTGCCGGCCACCGCCTACCTGTCGGTGCCGCTCGCGATCACCTACCCGAGCGCGAACGGCCGCAGCGCGCACGCCTTCTACTACGCGCCGGCCAATCCCGATTACACGGCGCCAGAGGGCGAGCTGCCGCCGCTGATCGTGATCGGCCATGGCGGCCCGACCGGCATGGCGGCCAGCACCCTGAAGCTGTCGACCCAGTACTGGACCAGCCGCGGCTTCGCCGTGCTGGACGTGAACTATGGCGGCAGCACCGGTTTCGGGCGCGACTACCGCAACCTGCTCAAGCACCAGTGGGGCGTGGTCGATGTCGAGGATTGCGTGGCCGGCGCGCGCCACCTGGCGGCGCAGGGAGTGGTCGACCCCGGCCGCCTGCTGATTCGCGGCAGCAGCGCCGGCGGCCTGACGGTGTTGTCGAGCCTGTGCTTCCACGACGTCTTCAAGGCCGGCGCCAGCTACTACGGCGTATCCGACCTGGCCGGGCTGGACGCGGATTCGCACAAGTTCGAATCGCACTACAACGAGTACCTGATCGCGCCGCCCGAGACCGCCCAGGCGGTCTACCGCGAGCGCTCGCCGATCCACCACACCGACAAACTGCAGCGGCCGATGATCTTCTTCCAGGGACTGGACGACAAGGTGGTGCCGCCGCAGCAGTCCGAGAGCATGGTCGAGGCGCTGCGCGCGCGCAGGCTGCCGGTCGCCTACCTGACGCTGGAGGGCGAAGGCCATGGCTTCCGCAAGGCCGACAGCGTGGTGCGCACGCTGGAAGCCGAACTGGTGTTCTACCTGCGCGTGTTCGGCATCCCGGTGCCGTCCGACCTGCCGCCGCTCGAGATCGAGAACCTCGCGTGACCGCAGCGGATGCGAGCGCGCGCCTGAAAGCCTGCACGGGGGAAGAACGCGTGCTGCTGGCCGTGCTGGCGATCGCGGGCGAGCCGATGGGCCGCCAGCGCATCCTGGAACACATGCGGGCGCTGGGCGTGGCGCTGCCGATCGCGCAATGGGTGGATGAACTGGCGCGCCTGCGCGAACTGGGCCTGGTGGTCGACCTGGGCGAGCGCGGCACCGCGGTTGCGCCGGAACTGGCCTGGCCGGTGCTCGACGCCGCCCTCGACGATGGCTTGTTCGACATCGTGGCCAGCGGCTATGGCCTGGTATCGACCGTGCGGCGCGACTGGCAAGGCACGCTGATGCTGCGCAGCTACCGCCAGGGCCTGGCCCTGCTGCGCATCGCCCTGCTCAGCGGCGAAGGACCGGACGTCGTGACGCCCTTGCTCGACGCCTGCCTGCGCTGCCACGAAGCGAGCTACCTGCATCCGCTGGTCGACGTCTGCGCGCGCCCGTTTGCCCCGGGCCTGATGGAGCGCATCCACCGGCGCCTGCGCGAAGGCATCTTGACCATCCTGATCCTGCACGCGCGCAGCGAGCCGGCGCTGGCGAACGCGGTGCGCGCCTACGCCGAAGGCTTGATCACGCACAGCAGCCCCGAAAGCCCGCTGCGGCGCGCGCTGGGCGAGCATTACATCCTGTGCGGTCGCCTGGACGACGCGCTGGCGCTGGTGGCCGAGACGAGCGATTCGCCCGGCCTGTTCCTGCGCAGCGTCGTGCAGATCCTGCGCGACGACATGGCCGCCGGCCTGGCCGGCGTCGAGGCCGCGCTCAAGCAGCTGCGCCGCGAAACCGGCAAGCGCAAGGCCACCTTTACCGGCCATTGCGCGCATATCGCCGTTGCCGCCCTGCTGCGCAGCAGCGACCCTGGCCCGCGCAAGCTGGCCGACGCCTGGCTCGAGATCGAGACGCGCGCGGTCCAGCGCCCCGACAATGCGGTCTGGTTCCAACTCGGCATGCTGCACGAGATCCAGCGCGGAACCGTCGACGCGGCGCTGTTCGCGACCCGCAGCTGGGAGCTGTCGCTCGAGCCGACCGTGTTCCGCGCCCTGATCCATCACTGGCTGGCGCTGCCCGCGCTGGACAAGCAGCGCGAGCGGCTGGAAGACATGCTGCTGCAATCCGAGGCGGCCGGCTTCGACCTGTGGTCGGCGCAGCTGGCCAGCGTGCTGGCCCAGATGGGACAAGCCGGCTACCTGGTGCATGAAGCGCGCGCCAGCGCGCTGCGCAGACAGCACCGCTTGCCCGACATGGCCGGCTGGTTCACCCGCGAAGAACCATGGGAGCGCCAGCTCAACGCCCTGATCAATCTGCAGCCGGCCGTGGGCGTCGAGAACGTGCGCGAATCACGGCTGGTCTGGCTGATCCGCTACGACCCGCACCTGGGCGTACAGGAACTCGAGCCGCGCGAGCAGAAGCGCGATGCGCAAGGCGGCTGGAGCCGCGGCCGCGCCATGGGCCTGAAGCGCCTGGCCGAGGAAGGCGCCCAGCTCGACTTCCTCACCGCCCAGGACCTGCAGGCGGTAAACGCGATCGCCGGGCGCCGCTACTACGCCGGCAGCGGCATCCGCTTCGAGCTCGAGGTGCACAAGGCGCTGGCCGCGCTGGTCGGCCATCCGCTGCTGTTCTGGATGGCCTCGCCCGGCACCCGCGTCGAGCTGCTGCCGGGCGAGCCGGAACTCCTGGTAAGGAAGCTGGCCGACAAGGTGGCGATCGAGATGCGCCCGCCGCTGGACGACACCGACGGCGACGTGGTCGTCACGCGCGAGACGCCGACCCGCCTGCGCCTGGTGCACATCAAGGAAGAACACCGCCGCATCGCCGCCATCGTCGGCGCCGGCCTCGAAGTGCCGATGGAGGCCGAGCGCCGCGTGCTGCGCGCGATCGGCGCCGTCTCGTCGGTGGTGACCGTGCAGTCGGACATCGGCGCCAGCAGCGCCGATATCGAGACCGTGGCGGCCGATCCGCGCCTGCACGTGCTGCTGCGGCCCTACCAGCAGGGCATGCGCATGCAGCTGCTGGTGCGGCCGCTGCCCGGTGGCGCCTATTATGGTCCCGGCGAAGGCGCGGCCAGCGTGATCGCCGACGTCGAGGGCATCCGCACCGAAGCCCAGCGCGACCTGAATGCCGAACGCGACGCCGAGCGCCAGCTGGTCGGCGCATGCCAGGCGCTCGAACACGCGGAGCCCGACCATGGCGAGTGGCTGCTGGGCCAGCCGCTGCTGGCGCTCGAACTGGTCGACCAGCTGCGCGCGCTCGATACCGGATCCATCGTGGTGGCCTGGCCCGAGGGCGAGAAGTTCCGGGTGACGAAAAAAGCCACCTCGAAATCGGTGCGGGTGCAGATCCGGCGCGAGCGCGACTGGTTCGCGGCCAGCGGCGACGTCGTCATCGACGAAGGCCGCGTGATGGATCTGCGCACCCTGCTCGAGAAGCTGCGCGAAAGCGGCAGCCGCTTCGTGGCGCTGGGCGAGAACGAATACCTGGCCCTGTCCGACGAGCTGCACCGGCGCCTGACGGAGCTCGGTGCGTATGGCGAACTGCATGGTGACGGTATCCGCACCCACGCGCTGGCCAGCTTCGCGCTCGACGAGCTGGCGCGCGAAGCCGGCAGCGTCGACGCCGACAAGGCCTGGCAAACGCACCTGAAGCGGATGGCGGACAACGCCGCCTACACACCCGCGCTGCCCTCCACCCTGCAGGCCGAGCTGCGCGACTACCAGCTCGAAGGCTTCCAGTGGCTGTCGCGCCTGGCCCACTGGGGCGTGGGCGCCTGCCTGGCCGACGACATGGGTCTCGGCAAGACGCTGCAGGCGCTGGCGCTGCTGCTCCAGCGCGCCAAGGACGGGCCGGCGCTGGTGGTGGCGCCGACCACGGTGTGCCTGAACTGGATCGACGAGGCGGCGCGCTTCGCCCCGACATTGAACCTGAAGCTGTTCGGTCCGGGCGATCGCGCCGCCACGATCGACGGCGCCGCAGCGTTCGACGTGGTCGTGGTCAGCTACGGCCTGCTGCAGCTGGCGGCGCCGCTGTTCAAGGGCCGCCGCTGGCACAGCATCGTGCTGGACGAGGCGCAGGCCATCAAGAACATGCACACCAAGCGTTCGCAGGCGGTGATGGCGCTGCAGGGCGACTTCCGCATGGCGGCCACCGGCACGCCGCTCGAAAATCACCTGGGCGAATTGTGGAACCTGTTCCGCTTCATCAATCCGGGCCTGCTGGGCAGCGCCGAGCAGTTCCAGCTGCGCTTTGCCGGTCCGATCGAGAAGGCCCAGGACAAGCGCGCCGAGGCCGGCGCGCGCACCCGCCTGCGGCGCCTGACCGCGCCCTTCATCCTGCGCCGCACCAAGGCACAGGTATTGTCCGAGCTGCCGCCGCGCACCGAGATCGTGGTCCCGGTCGAATTGAGCAGCGAAGAGAGCGCGCTGTACGAATCGCTGCGGCGCCAGGCCCTCGACAAGCTGGCCGCGCTCGAAGCGCCCGAGGGCCAGAAGGCGATCGAGATCCTGGCCGAAATGATGCGGCTGCGCCGCGCCTGCTGCAATCCCGAACTGGTCGCGCCTGGCGCCGGCATCGCCAGCAGCAAGCTGGCCGCGTTCGCGCGCCTGAGCGCCGACCTGCTCGAGAACCGCCACAAGATCCTGGTGTTCAGCCAGTTCGTCGACCACCTAACCCTGATCCGCCACTACCTGGACCAGCAGGGCATCCATTACCAGTACCTCGACGGCGCGACCCCGATCCACGAACGCAAGAAGCGGGTCGACGCCTTCCAGGCCGGCGAAGGCGATGTCTTCCTCATCAGCCTCAAGGCGGGCGGCGTGGGCATCAACCTGACCGCGGCCGACTACGTGATCCACATGGACCCGTGGTGGAACCCGGCGGTCGAGGACCAGGCCTCCGACCGCGCGCACCGCATGGGGCAGCAGCGGCCGGTGACGATCTACCGCCTGGTGGCGCGCGGCACCATCGAGGAAGGCATCGTCGACCTGCACCGCCACAAGCGCGACCTGGCCGACAGCCTGCTGGAGGGTACTGAAGTGGCGGCGCGCATGTCGCCGGGCGATATGCTGGAGATGCTGCGCACGGGCCTGGGCCGCTGAGTTGTCGAATGTCCAAGGTTGACATTCCTGCGTGACGGAATGTTTCAGCTGCCCGCAAATAATGCATTTGATGCTAATCTGCACGACTTCGCGCCTCCGCGCGCCAGGATATTTCCTTAAGTAACAGGGCTGAATACGATGATGAAAACGAAGATTGCGCTGGCAGCCTTGCTGGCGTGTTTCGCACTGACGCCGGCCATCGCCGCCACTTCCAAACCAGCCAAGGGCAAGGCCAAGTCGTCGAAGGTCGTCAAGCAGACTTCGAGTAAGGGCAAGGCCAAGAAGGCCGTCGCCGGCGCCGCCGCGGTGGGCGCCAGCGCTGCCGCGGCAAGCGCTGTCGGCGCCAGCGCCGCCGACATGCGCCTCGACCGCCGCATGTCGACCCTGAGCATGCAGTACCTGACCGCCCTGTGGCGCGTCGATCCGGAAGGCGGCATCTACGTCGGCAAGTTCGACCAGGCCGCCAACCTGACCATCCCGAACGCCGAGACGCGCGCGAAAAAGCTCGCGTTCGCCAACGAGTGGCTGGAAAAATTCGGCAAGCTCGATCCCAAGCAGCTGTCGCCGCGCTACCGCACCGACCTCGCGCTGCTGGTCAACAAACTGGAAAAGGACCGCTGGTCCCTGACCACCTGGCGCGAATTCGAGTGGAACCCGTCGGTCCATAACGTCGCCGCGCCGCTCGACCTGATCATGAACACCGACTATGCGGCCAAGCCGCAGCGCCTGCGCACCATCCTCAAGCGCCTGGCCGACGTGCCGGCGTATTACGAGGCGGCGCAAGCGTCGATCATCAACCCGACCCGCGAGCACACCCAGCTCGCGATCGGCCAGGCGCCGGGCACGATGGCGGTGCTCGCCGACCTGGGCAAGGCGGCCCAGGATTCGATGTTGACCGCGCAGGAAAAAGCGATTTTCGCCCAGCGCATCGCCAACGCCGGCACTGCGGTGCTGGGCTATGTCGACTTCCTGAACGACGTCGAGAAGCGCCAGGCGGCCAGCGGCCAGGCACGTCCTTTCCGCGCCGGCAAGGCGCTGTACGAGCAGAAGTTCGCGCTCGACATCCAGTCGTCGAGCAGCGCCGAACAGACCTTCCGCAAGGCCTTGGTCACGCGCGAGGAGCTGCTGTCGCACATGGACAAGATCTCGGACGAGCTGTGGCCGCGCTATATGGCGGGCGTGAACAAGCCGAATGACCGCTTCCAGAAGATCGGCATGATGATCGACAAGCTGTCGAGCCGCCACGTCGCGCGCGAGAACTTCTTCGCCGAGATCCGGCGCCAGATCCCGCTGCTGCAGGACTGGGTGATCAAGCATGACCTCCTGACCCTGGACCCGAGCAAGCCGCTGGAAGTGCGCGAGACCCCGATGTACCAGCGCGGCGTGGCCGGCGCCAGCATCGACGCGCCGGGCCCGTACCGCGCCAAGGACAAGACCCATTACAACGTCACGCCGATGGACAGCCTCACGGCGGAGCAGGCCGAGAGCAGCCTGCGCGAGTACAACGAGTGGATCCTGCAGATCCTGAACATCCACGAGGCGATTCCCGGCCACTATGCGCAGCTGGTGCACGCGAACCGCTCGCCTTCGCTGATCAAGTCGTTGTTCGGCAATGGCGCGATGGTCGAGGGCTGGGCGGTGTATGGCGAGCGCATGATGCTCGAATCGGGCTATGGCGACAATGCGCCCGAGATGTGGCTGATGTACTCGAAGTGGAACCTGCGCAGCGTCACCAACACCATCCTCGACTACAGCGTGCACGTGAACGGCATGGGCCAGGAAGCGGCGCTCGACCTGCTGACCCGCCAGGCCTTCCAGACGCGCCAGGAAGCCGAGGAAAAATGGCGCCGCGTGAGCCTGACCTCGGTGCAGCTGACCAGCTACTTCAGCGGCTACCACCAGATCATGGAATTGCGCGAACGCCGCAAGCAGCAGCTGGGCGAGCGTTTCAATCTGAAGGAGTTCAACGACCAGTTCCTCAGCTACGGCAATGCGCCGGTGAAGATGATCGCGGAGCTGATGCAGTAATCGCCCTCGCACGGCCGCCCTGGCTGTGCAAAAGCGCACAAGCAGCGTGCTCGCACGCGCGCTTGTGCGTGCCGTCTCCCCGTCTATGATGAAACTGCAGGCCGTCCAGGCCGGCCCACGACAACCATCGCCGGAGACACCGCAATGCACCCCTTCCATCGACAGGCGGCGCAAGCCGCGCTCTGCCTGGCGCTATCCGCGCCCCTCTTCCACGCAGCCGCGCAAACCCCGATCCAGGCCGGCCCCGGCGCCTGGAGCGCCAACCAGGTCTGGGCCAGCGACGCCACCTATGGCGGCGCCCTGAACGGCTACTACTACTGGCCGGCCACCGCTCCCGTTCTCGACAACAAGCGCGCGCTGGTGCTGGTGCTGCACGGCTGCGGCCAGACCGCGGGCGGCGACGTGATCAACGGCAGCGGCGACGGCGGCTACAACTGGAAGGCGGTCGCCGACCAGTATGGCGCCGTGATCCTGGCGCCGAACGCCACCGGCAATCTCTACGGCACCCATTGCTGGGACTGGGCTGCCACCAACCGCAGCCGCAGCTACGGCCACAATGCAGTGCTGCTCGACCTGATCAACCGCTTCGTCGCCAATCCGCAGTATGCGATCGATCCAAAGCAGATCTATGTCGCCGGCCTGTCCTCGGGCGGCGCCAAGGCGATGGTGCTCGGCTGCACCGCGCCCGACATCTTCGCCGGCCTGGGCCTGTCGGCCGCGCCGCCGCCGGGCGTGAGCACGGGCCAGATCTCGCTGGTCCCGGCCGGCTACAGCGCGACCAGCGCCGCCAACGCCTGCAGCGCCATGGCCGGCAGCGCGACCGGCGCGTTCGCGACCCAGGTCACCGGCGTGGTCTGGGGCACGAGCGACTACACGGTGGCCCAGGCCTATGGCCCGCTGGACGCGGCCGCCATGCGCCAGGTCTACGGCGGCACGTATACGCAAGGCGCAACCGTGACGGTGCCCGGTGGCGGCAGCAACGTCCAGTACACGGACGCTGGCGGCAAGGTGCGCACCTCGCAGATCACGGTTACCGGGCTCGGCCACGCCTGGCCCGCCGGCAGCGGCGGCCAGAACGCCAACTTCGTCAATGCGATCAAGGTCAACTACCCGGCCTTCATCATGGATTTCTGGTTCGACAACAACCTGCGGGTGGCGCAGCTGCCGGCGCCTGGCATGACGGCGTGCAGCGCCAGCGTGTCGGGATCGACCATCACGGTGAGTGGCGCGGCAAGCTTCTCCGAAGGCGCCATTGCCAGTTACTGGGTCGTGCTGAACGGCCCGTCGCCGGTCGACGACAGCGCCGCCGGCAGCGGCGCCAGCTTCGGCAAGGCCTATGCGGGCCGGGCCGACGGCAGCTACAGCGGCAGCGTGACGGCGACCGGCGCCAATGGGCAGGTGTCGAACGCCTGCAGCATCCCCGCCTTCCAGGTCGGCGCCGGCACCCAGCCGCCGGTATTCAGCTGCACCACGTCCACCGCAAGCAATTACGCGCACGTGCAGGCGGGCCGCGCACACGTCGGCAGCGGCTATGCGCTTGCCAACGGCTCGAACCAGAACATGGGTTTGTACAACATCTTCTTCACCAGCACGCTGGCGCAGACGGCGCAGGGCTATTACGTCGTGGGGAGTTGTCCGTAAGCCCGGGGCAGCGCCACCTG
>Ga0308160_10006821_pt1 | contig 11505 bp, 9 predicted proteins | sample PhyFR1_FD_201036 | JGI IMG/M metagenome (GOLD analysis project Ga0308160, IMG submission 201036) | Phyllosphere microbial communities from UC Gill Tract Community Farm, Albany, California, United States - DLSLF.R1 | ecosystem: Host-associated > Plants > Phyllosphere > Unclassified | place: USA... | reverse complement strand
GGGTACGAGCGCTTGCCCGGCGTGAACGACTGCTTGACGAGGATCTTCATGGCGCAAGTCATGCAGAAGCCCTTCTTCTGCACCATGACGCCTGTCGACCGAGGAAGGTACCAGAGTCAGCTCGAGCTGCGAGGCGCTGCAGATGAGAGACGAGCGAGAGGAGCAGTAGACGCACAGTTGGCGGTCGAGTGGCCCTGGCCCTCGAGGAAGCGGACGAGCGGCGGCGTGTGGAGGAGGACCTGGAGGGCCGAGTTGAGGAAGCACGTGTTGCCAAGGTTCTGGAGGCCGGCGCCGACCGGGTGCTTGCGAGCCCAGCCGACCGACGTATCGACGGCGGGGAAGGCGGCCGACGCGCGCGCCGGCGTCGGCGAGTCGGTCGAGGTGGCTGCGCCTGCTGGAGGTGCAAGGGGAGCTCGCGAGGTCGAGGCGACGGGCGAGCCGTTGGTCGAGCCGTTTGCGAGCTTGGCGGCCGGAGTTGCGGCGGGCTGCGAGCGGGTGCAACAGGAGGAGGGAGTGGAGCGAGGGGTCAGCAGCCGGTCAGAGCGAGCGCGACGACGGGCGGACGAGAAGAGGGGGAGGAGGAGGAGGGGAGCTCGCTCACCTTGGGCAAGTTGATGGGCTCGTACGGGACGACGTCGTCGCGGGTCTTTGAGGTCGCATGGACGAACTTGACCGGGTGCTCGAGGAGGCTGGCGAGGGTGATGGGCCTCGCGGCGGAGAGCGAGGGGAGGGCGGCGCGCGAGTCGGGGTCCGAGGGGCGCTTTGGCTTTGCGTGGTGCTTTGGCGAGTCGCGCAGGTGGTCGGTGTGCAGAGTGCGCACAGGCTGGTGGGCTGCGACGGCCATCTCGGGGGGTGGGCGGTGCTGGTGGTGCGGCGGTGCTGAGCTTGGCGCGAGGGCGACGAGGCGCACGCGAGGGGTCGCTCGACGGACGAGGCGAGTCGGTGGGGCGGTCGAGGGGCGCACGGTGCGCGTAGCTGAGCGTGCGCTGGTCCAGTCCGAGCAGAGGGACGGGCGCGGGCCGAGTTGGACGAGGACGGCGACGAGCTCGAGAGAGACGAGGCGGAGACGACGGCCCAGCTGATGACGGCCGCCCTCGCTCTCGCACCACGCCAGGAGCCATGAGCGTCTCGCCAGCTCGCACTGTCCTCCTCACAGGCGCGTCCCCGTCCTCGTCCCGCCGTCCCAGGTGCTCTCGCTCACCTCGCTCCCCTCCTCCCCCACCCCGCCTCGTGCCGGCCGACCCTCGCTCGCTCTCTCAACTCGCAGGCGGCTCTGCCGGACTCGGACTCGCCACTCTGTGAGCCCCGTCGACGCTGGACCTGTCCACATGCGCGTCGAGCTGACTCTACCGCGCCCGCCCGCCCGCAGCGAGGTCCTCCTGAACGAGGGCTGCAACGTCGTCACCCTCCAGCGCTCCGAGACGCCAGTGCTCACAGCGCTCGCCGGCAAGTACCAGGGCGCGCTCATCCTCAGCAAGGGCGACGTCTCAGTCGAGGACGACAACAAGGTCCGTCGCCCTCCTTCGCCCTCGTCGTCCCGCTCCCTCGTGCTGACCCGGTTGCCCCGACAGGCCGCCGTCGACGTCGCGCTCCAGTCCTTTGGTCGTCTCGATGCTCTCATCCGTGCGTCCCGTCTCGCTCGACCATCTTGTTCGCTCCAGGCGTCCTCACGTTCAGGACCCTCGCAGTCAACGCCGGCACGCTCCACCCGCTCGGCGCCGTCTCGTCCCTCTCGGGCCCGCGGCTCGACGAGCTCAAGCAGCTCTTCGACGTCAACTTCTTCTCGCTCGTCGCCATCCTCGCCCACGCCATCCCGCATCTGCGCACCCGCGACGGCAAGGACGGCCTCGCCGAGGGCGAGCCGGCCGGCAGGGTCATCCTCGTCAGCTCGGGCGCCGCGACCGGCGGCACGACGGGCTGGTCGGCCTACAAGTGCGTCCCAAGTGCACCACTTACTCGCTGTCGAGTCTGCAACGTCGTCTCGCGCCAGCTGACCGTGCCGTCGTCGTTCCTCCTTGCCCGCAGCGCCTCGAAGGCCGCCATGAACTCGCTCGGGCGGACCCTCGGCAGCGAGGAGCCCGACATCGTCACCGTCGCCGTCCGGCCTGGCACGCCCGACACGGTCATGCAGCAGAAGATCCGCGAGCTCGGTACGTGCTCGTTCCCCTTGACCGCTCAACCGGCGAAGGCTCGCCCTCGTCGCGCCGCCGCTGACCTTTGCGCTACCTCTGATGCATCCTTTTTCGCTCGCAGGTGCAGCGCACATGTCGCCGACCGACCACGCCCGCTTCACCGGCCTGCACGAGCGCGGCGAGCTCCTCCCGCCGCACGAGCCGGGCGGCGTCCTCGCCGGCCTCGCGCTCGACGCCCCTCGCGACCTGAGCGGCGACTTTGTCAACTGGAACGACGAGGGCAAGGCGCTCAAATGGCAGCGCAAGCTGTAGAGCAGCGACGAGGACAAGGACCGCGACCGAAGAGTCGGGTCGCTGAGCAGGAGGAGGAGCTTGTGAATAGACGTTCCTTTAACGGCTCTTGACTCTGCGCGCTTTCGAGAGAGAGCAACGCTCATGTCGGCCATGCAGCGACTGCTGGCAAAGAGGCATGAGCTGAGAGAGCGCTTCCCCACCTCGTCCCTCGCACGGCGAGTCGAGCCTCGCTGCCGGCCTCCGTCGCCCGCACCTCTGGAGCAAGCCTGCACCGCCTCGCATAGCTGCGCATCGCACACGAGAAGCGCCTGCCCGACCCGCGCCCTGGGCCGTGCATGCCCCACGCCTATCCGCCCTCGCCCATGCACCGACCATCGCCGTCCTCCCCGCCTTTGCGCGTTCGCTGGACGTTCGCCTTCGCCTTCTTCCTATTTGGAACACTGAACAACATCGTGCGTGGCTCCCTCCCGCTCAGAGCGAGTGCGAAGCGGCTCACCTCTCCATCAGCCGGTCGAGCTGACTCTCTTCCCCCTCCCTGCCCTCTTGCCTGTGCACGCTGCGCAGATCTATGTCGTCATTCTGAGTGCTGCTCTGGACCTGGTCGACAAGGCTTCCACGCCCAAGGTGTGTCCCCTGCTCCTTCGACCTCCCCCACTGTCCCCCTCCCCGACGCGAGCGCGGCTGAACTCTGCCGCGGCTGCGCACAGGGCCTCATCCTCTTCGTCAACATCGCACCGGCCCTCCTCGTCAAGGTCGGCTGGCCGTACTTTGTGCCCGGGCCCGCGAGGTACGCCCGGCGAGTCGGCTGGTGCACGGCGCTCAGCTTCAGCGGCATCCTCGTACGCTCCCTCTCCCTCTCCTCGAACGCCCTGCGCCGAAAGGCCCTGCGCTCATGGCTGACCCAATTCGCTGCGTGTACGCAGGTCGTCGCTGCATCGACCGGCCTCGCCCCGCGCCTCTTCGGCATCGCCGTCGCCTCGTTCTCGTCCGGCCTTGGCGAGATGACCTTCCTCCAGCTCGCCACCGTCTACGGCTCGCTCGACCCGTCGCGAGGACAAGCAGGCTTGGACGGACAAGGTGCCGGCGAGGGCAAGAGCGCCGACCTGGGAGGGATCGCAGTCGGGTGGTTCGCGAGCGGGACAGGCGCGGCGGGTATCGGCGGCGCCGGTCTGTGGTGGATCGTGCGAGGGTTGGGCGTGCGAGGTGGCCTCGGGGTCTGTATGGTGCGTCGGATGTTTCTTCTCCCCGAGTCGCAGCCCTCGTCCAGGCCGAAGCTGATGGGCTGTCGACCTGCTCCACAGGTCCTCCCGCTCTGCATGGCCGCGAGCTTCTTCCTCCTCCTACCGCCGCTCTCCGCCCTCGCACCCGGGACACCCTTCTCCGTCGGCTCCTCCTCGCCCTATGCGCCGCTTCGACGAGGCGATGGCGACACGGACGTCGACGATCTCGACGAGGACGATGACTTGGCCGACGAGGCGCTCCTCGAGCAAGCAGATGCGGCGCTGCCGAGCTTGACGACGAGGGAGAAGATTGCGCTTGCGCGCCCGCTCGCTGTGCGATACATGCTCCCGCTCTTCCTCGTCTACCTCGCCGGTGCGTCCCCCCAGACTCTCTTCTCGCACGTGCGCGAGGCGCAGCGTCTGCCTCTCTAGGTCCGGGCGCTCACATCCCTCCTCGCTCGCTCGCAGAGTACACGATCAACTCGGGCGTGGCACCAACGCTGCTGTACGAGGTGCCGACGAGCGAGAGCGCACCCGTCCTCGCCCTCATGATCAAGTCCCTGCGCGACTACTACCCGTGCGCCTCCCTCTCTCTCTCTCTCTCTCTCGCCTCGTGTCACGGCATGAGCTGACGATGTCCGTCTACAGGCTTTGGGCGCTGCTCTACCAGACTTTCGTCTTCATCTCGCGCTCGTCCCTCTCGATCCTCCGCCTCCCGCCCCTCCCTCTCGCGCTCCTTCCCCTCCCGACCATCCTCCAGCTCGTCGTCCTCTTCGTCGCCTTCCTCGAGGCGCGCACGGGCTTTATCGTCAACAGCCTGGGCGAGCACGGCGCGACATGGTGCGTCGCCGCCCTCGTGTGCGCCGAAGGGCTCTGCGGCGGGGCGGCGTACGTCAACGCCTTCCACCGCCTGGCGACCGAGATCGACGACGAGGTGGTGGACGAGGTCGGGCTCGGCAAGGACCGCAGGAGGCTCGACCAGGAGCGAGAGTTTGTGCGTCCACCCTCTCTTCTTGTCCTCGGCCCCCGAGCCCGCCGACTCGCGCCGCCGCACCAAGCTGACCGCCTTCTCGCACATGCTCCTTCTCGCTCGCTTGCCCGCAGTGCATCGCGAGCGTCGGGTTCGCCGACACGAGCGGCATCCTCGCGGCAGCCATGCTGTCGATGGCGGTCGAGCCCTACTTGTGCGCGTCGCAGGTTGCCCGAGGACGGATGTACTGCCGCGAGCTGTAACGTGGAGGGTGCGACTCGGTGTACGTCTGCTCGAGCAAGAGAGCCGGGCTGGTCGTTGAGAGAGTTTGGCTTCGAGAGCGAGCAGGAGCGGCGAAGAGGTGAAGCTGGTCGCTGCTTTACCTCGTCGGGTTGCACCTTGTTCGAAAGCTGTCTGGGCAGGGGGACAGAGAGAGAGAGCAGAGGCGAGGTCGACGTTGCCGTCGCTGTGCGAGGTTTCACGCGCAAGTGCGAGATCGAGAGGCTGCGCTGTCGTCGAGGCGGCGCGGGGCAGCAGCTCTGCTCGGGGGAGGCGGCCGTTTGTCCCGCCCGCTCCTCGCTCCCTCGCTCCCTCGTCGCCCCCTCTCGCGCTCTCCCGACAGCGTGCAGAGTGCACCGTGCACCCGTTCGAGGCAGCCATGCCCGCCGCAACAGCGTGCAGCACCCTCGCCGCCCGCACCAGCTCATCGCCCGCCGCCGACCCCACCACGGCCGCCGAACTTGGGCCATCCTCCCTCCCGCTCGCCGTCATCCAGCACGCCGTGCACGCACAGCTCCCGCAGTCCCTCGTCCGGTCCCGCATCAGCTCAAGCCCGACCCTCCTCCCGACCCACCTCGCCCAACTCGTGACGGCCCTCTCGCTGTGCGCCCGCGTCTCGCTCCGCGCGAGCGCCCTCTTCATCGAGGCCATCGTCGAGGGCCTCCAGTGCGGCACCGTGACGGGCCTCGGCCTCACCCGGCGCGCCCTCATCGCCGCCGTCGGCAGCGCGCGCGCCATGCACCACGTCAAGGAGGGGCTCGACTGGAGCGGGCGCGACAAGGACGGCGGCAAGAGCGAGTGCGTCCCTCCCTGCTCCTTTCCAGTGCGCCCTCGGACTTGCGCTGACGTCGCCTCGTAACGCAGCGACGCCTTCCTCCAGGTCCTCGACAAGTACACCAACCTCGGCATCTACCTCGTGCGTCGCTCCTCCTCGTGCTCTCCTCCTTGCGGCTCTCGCCGGCAGCGCTGATCCGCCAGAGCGCGCCTGCAGATCCACCACACGTTCACCCTCGCCGAGCTCTTCACCATGTCGGGCTTCTACCTCACCCTCAACACGATCTCGACCGGGTTCTCGGCCGCCGAGGAGTCGGTCCGCATCCTCGACTCGATCCTCGGCTCGAACGAGTCGTCGCGCGCCCTCAGCTCGATCATCACCCTCGTCCGCAACGAGATCACGCGCGACGACCCGCGGTTCCGGCCCGTCGGCCTCCTCGCCGACCAGGACGAGGACCACGACGAGCAGCAGCGCAAGGCCGGCGCGCTCAGCAACATCACGGCCCTCACCAAGGCCCTGACAGCCTTTGCGTGCCTCCAGACAGCGACGCACCGCCGCACGCTGCGCGAGCTCAAGATGCGCGTCGTCTACGACTGCACCGTCGTCGTCGAGGGTCAGGCGTCCTTTTCCTCGTCGGCGTCGACACCGGCGTCGCCCGACGGCTCGCCCGCGGCAGCGAGCGGCTTCGACGTCACGCTCGACTCGGCGGGCAAGTACGCCGGCCCGCCGGCTCCGCCACGAGTGCCCCGCCTGTCGCGCAAGTCGTCGCGCTCGACCGTCTCGACCCGCACCCGCGAGTCGTCCTCTACGACGACGACGACCACGACGAGCGGCGCCGCGACCGGCAGCGAGATCCTCACGGACGTGCGAGGCGAGCTCGAGGCTCGAGCCGTCAAGGCGCTCGCGTCGCAGCCGGGCTCGGCGAGCCACTCGCGCCGCACGTCCGGCATGTTCGACCTCGGCGGCTCGGGCTTCACGAGCCTTTCGGTCGCAGCACAAGGGCCTGTCGAGCCGTCGCTCGCGGTCGACCCGATCGAGCTCCTCGACCGGCGCTCCGAGGAGGAGATCGTCAGCGAGCTCGAGAGCCTGTGCGGCGGGCCCGTCAAGCCGTCGCACCGCAGGGTCACGAGCCGAGACGTCGGATACGACGGCGACGGCGAGGCCATGCTCGTCACGGCCGACGAGCTCGACAGCGAGTCCGAGGGTGAGTACGGCGACGCCGACGAGCTCATGTCGGACGGCGCGCGCGGGCCCGAGGGCGAGATCCCGCCCGAGGTGCAGGCCGCCCTCCGCGAGATCGACGCTCGCTACGTCGCTCGGGACAAGGAGCGCGCGCCGTCCTTCTCGTCCGGCGCGTCGACCGTGCGCGGCGCACCTCCCGTTCGCGCCAAGCGCGGCAAGCACGCCGCCCGAGCAGGCGTCGCCGGCCCTTTCAGCTACGAGGTCGAGGTCGAGGAGACGACGACGACGACCACGACAACGGTGCGCACGGTCGAGGCGATGTCGGCGGGCGGCGAGGCGGACGAGGAGCAGGCCCGAGCGCGTCCCTTCCGGCGTGAAGGCAGCGTGCGCGTGCCGGGCACGCTCCTCCTCGAGCCGAACCCGTCAGGCGCGCCGACCGACGCCGAGTACACCGAGCAAGTGCGCGGCGAGAGCGATGGGCCGCCGTCGGGCGCGAGGTGGGACGAGGTCGGGGAGTGGGTCGAGGTCGGCGCCTCGGCCAGCCGCCAGGGCACGTTCGGCATCGGCAGCGACGCCGACATGTCGGACGAGGACGACGGCGCGGCGGCGGCGCGCATCCCGTCTGCGCCGAACGGTGACGGCAAGTCGGCCGTCTCGAGGTTGACGAGCCTCGCAGGCCTCTCGAGGCAGGAGGCGCTCGAGCACCCCGAGCAGAGCAAGCAGCGGCTTCAGGTGCGTCTGTATCTCGCTGCGTCTGCTCAACTAAGCGCGCGTCGCCGCGCTGACGGTCCGTCCCTCCCGCAGGTCGTCCTCTCCACCATGACCAAGAAGTTCATCCAGCGCCGCCGCACCATCCGCCGCGTCGTCTCGAGCTCGGGCTTCTCCTCTTCCACCTCGGCGAGCCGGTCAACGTCACGCTCGCCCGCCCTCGGCGTCAGCAAGAAGCGGCGGTGGCCGCGCAACGCGTCCCGCACGGCGTCCTTCTCCTCGACGATCCGGCCCGACGACGAGCTCCCTGTCGCCCCGCCCTCGCCCAGTCCATCCTCCGCCTCGTCGCCCAAAAGCAGGACCAAGAGCGTCTTCCGCACGCTCACGCGCGGCTGGCGGGGCGAGCGCGAGCCGTCGACCCCGCCCAATTCGGAGGCGACCACGGCAGCCTCGAGCGACGTCGAAGGAGCGCAGGCCGACGAGAGCGGCTACTTCGACGACGTACGCGCCGTCGAGCCCTCGCCCCGCCATGCATCGTGCGCCTCGCCCGACCCGCCGACACCTCGCTCGACCGCCGCGCCAATCCGACTTCCCCGCCCGCCGACGCCGACCTCCCCTCCGCCCGTGCCGCCTAAGCACGGCATGCGGCACGCCGCCTCGGTCCAGACGATGCGCTCGACGCTCACGACGACGTGCCGCACGGCGTCGTCCCCGACCGACGAGCCCGAGCCCAAGAGCGGCAACTTCCCGCACGCGCACCTCGTCAGCAACCTGCAGCACTTTGCGAGGTACTCGAGCGCGGCGTACGGCCAGAGCTTTCTCCGCATCCTCGGTATCGCCAAGCACGAGGTGCGTCGAGCCTCGAGCCCGCTCTCCTCCTCGCGAGCCCCGCTGACTCTTCCGCTCGTGCCGCCCGCAGTTCAAGTTCCCGCACACCGAGATCCGTACGTCCTCGTCCTCGTGCTAGGTCCTGACGGCTCACTGCTCACGCCGACTCTCGCGCAGACGCCAACAACCACGCTTTCGCCCACCACGTCGGCATCCACGTCGAGGACATCCTGCTCTCGTCCTTCACCGACCCGACGCCGACTTTCGACAGCGAGAAGATGTCGCCGATCGTCAACTACGGTGCGCTCGTCTCGTCCCTCCCCAAGCTTGTCTCGAGGAAGCTGCTGATGCCGAGCTGCACGTGACCTCTCGCAGTCGCCGTCGACCACTCGATCAAGGCCGTCGTCCTTGCGTGCCGCGGCTCCCTCGGCCTCTCCGACATCCTCACCGACCTGACGTGCTCGTACGAGCCGATCCCAGTCCCGGACGCCGACCCGTCGGGCTCGTACCTCGTGCACAGCGGCATGTTCTGCTCGGCGACGGTCCTCCAGCGCGGCACGGTGCACGACGTCGTTCGAGATGCGCTCAAGCAGTTCCCCGACTACGGCCTCGTCCTCTGCGGGCACAGGTGCGTCCCCCTCTCTCTTCCTGCGTCCGCTTCCTGCTCCCCTCGAGCTCGACTGACTCGACCCATCATGCAGCCTCGGCGGCGGCGTCGCTTCCCTCCTCGCCATCTTGTGGTCGACCCCCTCTGCGGCGTTTGAGCGCTACGCCGAGGCCGCCGAGGAGCAGTCGGGCAGCCGCATCGTCCGCCCGCCGCTCTCGACACCGTTCGTCACGAGCGCGTCCTCGGGCCTGCCGCCCGGTCGTCCCATCTCGTGCTACACCTACGGCGTCCCCTGCGTCGCCTCTCTCGACCTCGGCGCCTACTGCCACGGCCTCGTCGTCTCGACCGTCCACAACTACGACCTCGTCCCGACCCTCTCGCTCGGCGTCCTGCGCGACTTCAAGGCCATGGCCATGGGCTTCTACGCCGAGCAGGGCGTGTGCGAGGAGATCGTCGGGCGCGTCATCGGCCTGTGCCAGCGCCGCTTCATGGCTCGGCGCGCAGCGAGAAAAGCCGCCGGCTCGTCGTCGTCGTCGCCCGCGCCCGCGCCCGCGCCCCACCCGGGCGCCTCGGAGGACAGCTCCGAGTCGTGCGGGCCCGAGTCGCTCACGGATCCGGCCGAGGAGTCGCGCCTCGTGCCGCTCTCGAACGACGAGATCTCGGCCGGGCGGGGCTCGAACAAGGCGCTCGAGCCGGCGTACCAGGACCCGGGCCTGCTCGGGCACGACCTCGTCGCCGACGACCTCGAGCTGAGCAACTGGCTCTGGAGCTTGCGCACGACGATCCGGGCTAGCAGCGACAGCGAGAAGCTGTACCCTCCTGGTGCGTCCCCGCTCGCGCTCGCCCCTCCCTCTCTCGCTCCTCCTCGCCGAGTGCGGCACGCTGACTTGGCTCAACCTGCTCGCAGGCTCGGTCTACGTTATCGAGAGCTACACCGTCTTCATCTCGGGCGAGTCGTCGTCGTCTGGGCAATACTCCCGCCGCGAGGGACGCCGGGTCCTCCTCCGAGCTGTCGACGACGTCGAGCGCCGGTTCTCAGAGCCCATCTTCAGCCGCACAAGTGCGTCCATCTCTCTTGCTGTCGGTACGAGGTGGACGAGCACTGACGCTGCTCGACGTCGCAGTGCTGAGCGACCACTCGCCGCGCGAGTACGAGATGAACGCCGACTACCTCGCGAGCGCCGTTGTCTGAGCTCCCCTCCCCTGTACCCCTACCTTCTCCCTCTTCTATGTGTACCCCCTCGCTCTGACGTAGCTCACGACCCCCTCTATTTTCCCTCGCTCACGAGCCTGTCGTTGTCACCGTGTCCCTCACGCATCCCCTTTCTCGAGCGCGCGCCGCCTTCTCCAGCTTTCGCTCTTCCTCCTCTTCGTCTTGTTCGTACCCCCTATGCCCGCTCTTCGTATGTATACCCCTGCGCGAGCCCTTTTTCCGATCCTCTCCCTCTCGAGAACATGCAACTTCGCGCGCGCGCCGTGTGCTCTCTTCCCAGCGCGCGCCGTTCTCTCCTGCGCCCAGCGAGCTGTTCCCCTCGACGACCTGCTTCATCGGCGTGCGAGTAGAGAGTGACGCTCGCAGCTGCTGTCCATGGTCGACGCCTGCTCGCGGCGAGCTCGAGCCCACTGTTCCCTCGGACGGAGCAGCGGCCAGTGCGGGTTCGCCGCTTCCGCTTCCGCATTCGGCTCGTGCTCGGCTTGATCGGCGTGTGCAGCGCTGCCGCATGGCGATCTCACCGTCGCGAAGATCGCGTTCGACGGCGAGCCGACCTTCCCAAGTGAGGAGGGACGCGCCTCGCCCACGAATGAACCGGAGCCTCGGCTCATCATGAAGCTCTCTGCGCAAGAGTTGGCGTCCTCCTCGACGAGGCACCCATGCCGAGCGCGCGGCTGCCAGGCTTGGTCGTGCTCGCTCTCCTCGACGAGCGTGCTCTCCTCCCTCTCCCCGCCGCCTCGCCCTTCCTCCGCCCTCGCCGTTCGCTAGCGCTCGCTGCGCCCTCCAGCTCGAGCCGACCGAGTGCTCGTCGCCCAACACAGGCATCTGAAGCCCTCACGAGCCGGATCGCCGCCGGAACTCGTAGATCGCCTCGCCGTTCTCGCCAGCTCTCGCGCCCGCCCGCTCCTTTTCGCCGACGATGGACTCGATGGAGCATGCCAGTGCTGTCTGGCCAGAGGGGCAGGACTACCTGCGGCCTATCGTAGCCACTCGTGCGTCTGTTCAGCACCTTCTTCTCGAGCCGCAGTCGAGCGCCGAGGTTGACTGTGGTCCCGCCTTCCTCCCTCTGCCAGTCTACCTGCTCGTCGTCGGCCTCCTCTCGATCCTCCTGTCTCGTCGATGGGGCTCGTGGAACTACATGCGGCGGCTACCGCTCATTCAGCTCCTCGTCCTCATCCTTCTCGCCGCGTCGTGCGTCTTCTTCTTCATCCTCGCTTCCCTCCTCCTCGGCGACCCCCAGCACGAGCTGCGTCGAGAGTACCTCGTGCTGACGAGCTCCATCTGCAACGCAGGCTCG
>Ga0308160_10006820_pt1 | contig 11505 bp, 16 predicted proteins | sample PhyFR1_FD_201036 | JGI IMG/M metagenome (GOLD analysis project Ga0308160, IMG submission 201036) | Phyllosphere microbial communities from UC Gill Tract Community Farm, Albany, California, United States - DLSLF.R1 | ecosystem: Host-associated > Plants > Phyllosphere > Unclassified | place: USA... | reverse complement strand
TGGAGGGATAGGGGATGCTTCGTTTGTAGCGTCGTGGGAGAGCTCGGCGGAGGAAAGGGAGGTGTAGGATGGTGAGGAGGGGTAGAAGAAGCGGGAGAGACCGATGAGGAGTTCGGAAGGGAGGAGGGTACGTCCAAAGGGTTTCGGAGTTTGAGCGTATTCTTTCAGATTCGAATCCCACACCTGTCACACACACCGCTGCTCTCAGCATTCTCGAGTCAAGAACGGAGAGAACGGAGCAGTGAGCGTACCTGGAATCCAGTCAATCGCAAGCCCAATTCTCCGCTCGTAGAATTCAAACTAGCCAAGTTCATCCTCTCTTGCTTCTCGATATTCGCACTCTTTGGATCGTACAAGATCGTTCCTAGCTTGATATCGAGGATATTTGGACGTAGGAACCGATGTGTCAAGTTCTCGAGCACCAGCATCTGTGACCGACTCCTCCCTCTATCAGTCGCGCTTCTCAACGCACATAGCATCGAGTTGAGAGCTCACTTGTTCAGGTGCTTTCCCTTTGCCCTTCCCTGCCTCTCCCGCTCCTTCTTCTCCTATCGGTGCTTCATTCAACTCCTCATCTTTCCCCTCTTTTAATTGCCCCTGTAGCTGTAAAGTACCATAGAATCCAGGACACCATTCCTCCATGAATTTACCATCAGCGAGTGATGGACCTAGAGTAGTGTAGAAAGCGAGTTCGGTTGATGATGAAGGTTTGATCAACGTTGAGGAAGAGAGAGGGGACGAGAGGATCGTAGAGGCATGCCCTCCTACTTGATGTGTGAAGGTCGTGGTCATGAGCAGAAGCAAAGGTATGGAAAAGTGAGGAGAAGGAGAAAGAGAGGGAGCCGTGAAATTTCGCAAAGTTCGACTGGGAGAGGTCTCGCTTTTCGACAGTTTCTTCTCGACACTTTGGCGGAGCGAAACGAGTCGACGTAGAGACTAGCTTCGACAGGCGAGAGGCTCCTTGGGTGAACAGGAACGAAGACTCATAAAATTTCTCAATTTCGCATTCTCGATGCTCTCCAAGTTCTGCTCGATCTCGTTTATTCAGGCTTCACTAACTAATAACAACTACTCCCGCATATAACCTATTGCCGAGCTCCCTCCATTACAAGGCAGCTCCCTATTAACGCGATTCGACCTCCTCTCTCGCTTTCACCCGCTATTCCTCCTCTTCCCCTTGTTCCTTGCTCGACCCGAACCTTCTTACGAAGCGAGATCCTGACCGTCGCGAAAAGCTTGCCGCCGAGTGAGTCGATGCTTGACGAGCGAGTGCGAGCAGTGAGGAGGAAATTGGTTGAAGTCGAAAGCAGGGGGAGGAGCTTGGTTTGTAGAGGGAAGTGAGGAGTGAAGAATAGGGTTACCGAATAGCTGATGAAGGAGCTGTTGTTGAGGGTTAGGCCGAGACTGAGGGTAGTAGACAGAGAAGGGTTGAGGTTGGGCGATGCGGGAGGAAGATAGAATCCTTTCTTGGTCGAAAGTCGAATAGGGAAGAGTCAAGTCGCGAGCGTGATGTAGGGGAGGATATGGTGTGTCTGGACCGACGGAGTCCAAGTCGAGCGGTGGCTGCTGAGACACGTTGAGGTATCCGGAAGTCGGGAACGAGAGAGGTTGGTGCAGCGCATGATTTCCTTGATTGAACCATTCGTGGTGGAAAGATTCCAGCGGATGTTCGAGCTCGGTTATGTGATATCCTGGTTCGTTCCCGTCGTTGCGTGCAAGGGTACTGAGATCGAGATTGGCGGGAACTGAATCGTGAAAGTATTCTTGTGGTTGACCAGGGTAGGAGTTGTCAAGGTTTTCAGGTTGAGCTTCAGTGAGATCTCTTAGAACACTCCAATCTACGTCCGAGGGCCGGTTGTGCCAGGAAGGGGAACGACTCGTCGAGAGCGATTCGTCGCCAACACCAGGATCGTTCGTCTTGCGATGATCGGCACTGGTAGGCTCAGGGTGAGGCTTGTTCTAGTGGAGATGGAGATCGCTTGAGTATACGAGCGAGAGAATTATTGGAACTCGCGAACGAACGACTCACACCTCCCTTACACAAAAACCTTTTCTTCTCGGTGTCCCAGGGCCTTGCCTCTTCTCCTCGACCCGGGCGTACTGGGCAGTAGTTATCCTTATGCTGTGCGAGATGCCTATGACGCCGCTCGATGAGGTAAGCTCTATGTCTAATCTGAACCGGCAGACTGGGGCCACTCACTGGGGAGTGCTCAGCCAAGCAGCCTTGCATCCATTGTCGCCTCCACAAAGCATCTTGCCTGATCGATGCGTGTGAACCCGTCTGAGATGATCCGTGTAGTTCTGTCAATCTCCGCGATCCGCGATTGAGCAAAAACAGGGCAGAATGGAAAAGCAGCGATGTGGTGCTCACTCTGGAATTCAGATATTCATCACAGTAGTCGCATAGTCGATCGATCCTCTTTCTTCTCTGTTTCCTTCCAGTCTGTTGCGATAACGAAAGACAAGCGGCGCAACGTTAGAGCGGGAAAGCGACAGGGGACCATGACGAGAGAGACGTACCTTCTGGTTCGAATGGGGCTCCGCCGGATCCTTGAAGTGTTTGCTGTGACCAACCTCGTTGATGAAGATGCGCTGATTGCTGGTCGGGATTGAAATCGGCGGTTGAATGGGCGCTGCTGCCAATCGACCTAGAGCAACAGCGGGCCGAGCTTGTTGACGTGAAGCAAAGTTGTGAAATGACATCGTGTCTCCGTCTACGAATAAGAGAGGGAAGAGAAAGGCTGAATTGGGGAGGGAGGAAACGAGTCTTCAAGAACCGCGGTGCTCCGAGTTGAGCCGGTAACAGAATCAGGTCGCCACCTAGTCGGAAACTTTTGATCCAGAGCTGAGAGTGAGAATGGAGATCGACCGAGCGACGTAGGTCGGACAGGAGAGTTCGAGATCGAGAAACAGAGCAGTCGAGCGAAATCCTGAGGAGGCTATTGAGTAGAGTTGGGTGTACCATGCTGCCGAAGCTGGCGAGGCCCAAACGAAATCTTGACGCTCGCAGAAGCAGTACGGTGTCTGTCGAACACGGGCGGAACCTCTTGAATCGCGAGAAACGAAGAATCGGGTCGAGAGCGTAGTCTGCTACGAATCGGTCGGAGCAGCGCTCATTGTCGAGAGACGCTGAGCACGCTCTAGTGATGATACAAAGGAAAGGATCAGTTTCACACCTCATACAGCGAGAGATGTCGAAAGAGGGACGGAGAGGAGAACTCACATTGTCGATTGCTTCACCCTCACAATGATAGCTTTCGATGCGCTGATGCCCTTTATGAGCTTCATGTGGTCTCCCAACATCGTTTTTGATCTACAGCGGCTCCCACAGAGTTTGCCTATTCAACCTCCTTCAATCGATTTCTTAGCCCCTTTCAACTCCTCATGGTTGCTCGCTAACTGCGGTGAAAGGTAGCTGCAAATGTCATAAGTGATCTCGAGAGCTGTAATGAGCGATAGAGGCGATGTTGACGTTGTTCGAGTCGATTTGAGATGAGGAGGAGTGAGGAGAGGAAGTGATGGTGAGAGTCGAGCAGCGGTAGGGGAGGAGTTGTTCGTATTGGAGTCGGTCTGAGAGTGCAATCGAAGGCGATTGTGTCTGTTCCGAGCAAGTTCTGAGAGGTGTTGAAAAATCAGTCTTGTAGAAGAGAGCAAAGCAAGGAAAACGAGAAAGGAGCAGAGGGAACTCGTCTCGTTTTGCAATGTTCTTTTTCGCTAGACTAATCAGAGCGAAGTAGTCCGACGATACTGATCATCCGCAGTCTCGAACGATTCGAGAGGGAAAGATGAGAGTTGCTCGTTTCGAGGTTTCGTTTTCGACGAATCCTCGTTTCTCCGTTCTCGCTCTATGCCAACCGTACTCTTTCCAGCTATCGACAATGATCTGTGTTGCACTGTCCGAGTATCTCGTGTACAATTTGACTGTCCAATTTTGCGATTGATTCCGTCCTTCCCTCTCTCTCGCTTTCATCCCCTCTCCTTCCCCTCCTCTGTTCCTTCCTTGCCCCTGATCTCTCTGCACCGTCTTCAAAATACAAAGTATTGTCCGTAAAGAAGAGCTCGACGCCGCGAGAGTTGATGCTTCTGGAGCGAGTGGTAGCGATAATCGAAACTTTCTTCGAAGGGATGAGTGTTGGGGTCAGAGGGATGGGTCGAAGGGAGGAAGCATTGATCAGGGTGAAAGATAAAAGCGTTTGCAGAGACGTGAGAGAGATGACTCGGTCTAGCTTGAGGATGGTAGACGGATTGATTGAAACGAGAGTTTGGAAGAGGGATTTCGTTCGAGAGTGTTCCCCATTGTTGAAGATTCTCCTGAGTTGAAGATGGAGGGAAGTGATGAGAGTAGTCATGGTTTGTCGTGGGATGATATGCGTCGGTGATCGAGTTGTAGCTTTGATTCGGGAAGGAATTGGAGAATGAGAGCGGTAGCGTCGAATAGCTGAATTGATGTCCACCGTTGAGAGGAAATAGGTGAGCGAGGTGATCAGAATGAGGGTGTGGATGCGAGGGAAAAGGATCGGGAACTGGAGAGCGAGGCTGATGACGAGGGGGAAACGAAGTCGAGGGATTTCTGAAAAGCGCTGGATCCGTCGCATAATGATCAAATGAGGGGTCGAAGCTGTCATAGGCACTCGAGAGCTGTTGCTGGTGGCTACCGGAAGAGTACATAGGCCTTTCGTGGACGAGGGGCGGAGGGCAGAATTGGCGCGAGTGCTCCGAGTTCGTTTGACTTTCGGTATCGATAACATGAGTCTGCACGAGTCGGTCCAGATCAATGAATCAGCGCATGAGAATCAGGAGCAAAGTGGTTGACTTGCAGGTGGATCGTCAGTGTCCGTGAGTTCGACCTCATGTAGACCTTGCGGTTCACGTTCCGCACGCTCAGGACAGTAACGCTCTTGATGCTTCTTGAGACGACTGGTTGTTCCGAAGTGCGGGTCAGTGATTGTTCTGGGTGGAGTGAAAGCGAAAAGAAGCTTACTGTTCCTCGGAATACCATGCGATTTTACAGTCCTCGCAACGATGTTTAGCGTCATCACTCGTATGTACAGTCTGAGCGTGTTTTGCCAGGTCCTGCGCTGCAGCCGAATCAGTACAGGACTCGATGAAGGGGAGGAAGTGAGAACGTGCCGTTGTATCCCTAGCAGTTTGATCGCATTTCTCACACGTCACCTTCCCGACCTTGTTATGTACGCGACGATGATGTTCCAGGACGGCCTATCAAACCTATCAACGCTGAGTGCTTCTGACAAGAAAAGGAGTGAAAGTGACTCACACTCTTGGACTTCTTCGTATGCTTGCAGTTTGAAGAGGTACATTTCCACCAGTTTGGCTGACCGTTAGGACCTAGTGTCTCATCAGCAAGCGCTGGTTCAAGTTGAACTCTGTTGCCGCCGCGAGAGGGAGGTGCTGCTGAAGTCGAAGGGCGACTTCCTTGTGAGGCACTCGAATGAGATTGGCCTTCGAATTGGTATGTGCGTCGTTTTTTCGCACGTCGAGGCATTGATGAAGGACTTGAGATATGAAGAAAGAGAAAGGAAAGGACGGGTGAATGAAAGAGGAGAGAAACCGGGTGGCTCGTGTGATTCGAATCCACGAAAAAAAGGGAAGTCGAATCCACGATAGCCATAGGTGAAAGAGTCTAAGCTTTGACAGTCACAGACCTGAACCTACTATCTCCCAAATGGTGACGTGAGGAGATTGATCCCCGCCCAAATAGCCAACGAGCTCTCGAGCTTGATTTCGCATATCTCATCCCTGATTTCTACCTTAAACTCCCATCGCCTCCCTCTCCTTTCCTCCCCTCCAAGATCTCCTCCAACCTCCTCCTCTCCTCCCTCGTCTCTATCAGTTCCTCCCTTTTCGCCCCCAACGCACCTTCCAAACGTTCCTCGAAAACTCCCTCCTCAATCCTCTTCAATGGCATAACTCCCTTGACAGCTCTCTTAGTCCTCTCCCACGCACTCGAGATCAACGCGTCACTCCTCTCTGAAAAGGTCAAACTGGTTGGATCTGAGAAATGTTGTGCGTTTGAAGGAGCCGAGGGAGGTAGAGGGGAGAGTAAAGTTGGGCGAGCTTGCATAGGGGGTGAATCGGAGTGGGGGAGGGAAGGGGATGAGGGAGGTGCGGAGGGATGTAAGCGGCGCTCTTCGGAACGTTGCAGGAGCTTGATACGAAGGAGATCGGATTCGTTTGTGAGGGATTGGAGGATTAGACACCCGAGTCCGAGAGTTAGACCGCCTCGGGCGTGTTGGAGAGAGGGAGAGGTCGGACGTTGGAAGTAGGAGAAGAGGGTTCCTGAGATTATACCGGATAGGGTGGTGGGAAGGAAGTTTGAGGTGTGAGGAGAGGAATAAGAATCGGGAATGAGAGGTGAAGGGTGTAAGGAGAAATGAGTGAGGAGAGGAGTGAGAGCGTATTCACGGATACCTACAGTTAGTCGAGTTAGCTTGTGATAGGCTAGTAGAAGGAAAGGGAGAGAGTGTTTGTTACTGAAGAAAGTGAAAGAGAATACTCCTGTATTGATACTAGTTTTGAAAGATGCAGGAATCGCAGGTAACCCTCTCGCTACTCCTGATCCAGCTCCTACTATTCCTCCCAATGCAGCTACAACATACAGTGTGAACGAGGAGTTGGGGAAAGAGAGGGAAGAGAGGAAAGGACGAACTGAAAGTGAGAGTGCCGTAAATTACTTTTAATGGAGCAGTTCGGAGTGTATAATCCATTAGCGAGGTTGGTTTGTACTCTTTCTGTGGTGTAGTCATGCTGTCTAAGTTGAGTGAAGTGCGAGAGGAAGAGAGATTCTCGCTTGATCTTTTCCACTTCACTTCGATTCAATGGATCCATCTAAACCAAAGACTAAACTATCATTCGGTTTGAACAAAGCAGCACTACCACGACAACCCCTCAAAACTGCATTCAAAGGGAAATCCAAACCTCTCTCTTCATTCGGAGGCAACGATTCGGACGATGAACCCACAACTCCTCAACCACCTATCGCATCGACTAGTAGAGGGACTGGAATCTCTACTGCCAAACTGAGTAAACAACAGAGGTTGAAACAACAACAAGAATTGGAATTGGATAAATCAGCTTATGAATACGATGAAGTGTACGATCAAATGAAATCAGCAGAGAAATCGGCACAGGCTATCTTGAAAGAAGAATCAACAGATCGTAAAGTAATGTCCTCCCCCTCTATCTCTCCCTATTCGAATTTGAGCTGATTGAGGAAGGGGAAAGTAGCCGAAATACATTGCGAAATTGATGGAGAGTTCAGAATTGAGGAAACAAGATCGATTGAGAGCTGAGGATAAGATGATTGCGAAAGAGAGGGAGAGGGAGGGGGACGAATTCAAGGATAAAGATCAGTTTGTCACGCCCGGTTACTTGAAACAACAGGAGGAAATGAGGAGGGTCGAGGAAGAGGAGAAACGATTAGAAGGTACGCCTTCTCACTCTCATAACAGCTGAGGAATATGGCGCTGATTGACGAGGGAGTGTCGTACAGAAGCAAGCGCGGGAAAGAAAGGAGGAATGACTTCGTTTTATAAACAATACCTCGACAAGACATCAGCTACACACGAAGCAGCCGTCCTCGCCTCCCAACGACCCACTTCCTCTTCCTCCTCCTTCACCATCTCAGCTCCTCCGACCGAGAAAGAAAAGACCGACGTCGAATTAGCGAAAGAGTTCGAAGAGAAGAGCGGGAAAAAGGTCGAGATGAATGACGATGGAGAGATTATCGATAAACGGCAATTGATGAGTGGTGGATTGAACGTTGTCAAGAAGAAACTAGGTCCTCAATTACCTGGTTCGGGAGGAGGGTTCTCATTACCAATTTCAGCGAGGAAGGAGAGTGAGAGGAGGAAGGAGGAGAGTACGGGGAGCTTGTTACATCCTGGACAAAGTGCCGAGGAGAGGAGGAGGGCAATGAGGGAACGACAATCGAGGGAGATTGAGAGACAGATGGTCGAGTTGGAGAAGAAGAGGAAGAGGGAGGCGGAAGAGAGTGAGAAGGGACGAGTCGAGAAGGTTGCAAAGAGGAGGAACGATGAGACGAAGGTCGAGGAGTTGAAGAGGAAAGCGGAAGAGAGGAGGAAAAAGAGGGAGGAGGAAATGAAGAATGCGAAGGAGTGAAGTTTTCTGTACTCGTTTATACGCTTCGCTTCAGTTGCATTTTGACTTACACCGGTTGACCGTCTTTCCAGCATGCATCTTCTCTAACTATCGTGGATTCGACGTCAGCTTTCGGTTTTCGTGGATTCGAATCTCCTCTCCGCGGCCACTCTTCTCTGTTCTCTCCCTCTTCCTTATCTCTCTCCTTCATCACTCAAGTACTATATTGATGCCTCGACGCGCCAAACAACGACGCTCTCATCAGTCTCATTCGAGTGCCTCACGTAGAAATCGCCCTTCGACTCCAGCAGCTCCTCCCTCTCGCGGCGGCAACAGAGTACAATCTGAACCCGAATTTGCAGCTCCAACACGAGGCCCTGATGGCAGGTGGAATATGTGGAAATGTACTTATCCAAACTGCAGCCGCGAACCGACGAAGCACAAGAGTGTGAGCTGATTTCGCGTCACTCTCCTCTCTCACGCTCGCTCAACGTCGACGGGCTTCAGGTAATTAACAAACATTATCGCGAAGTACATCAAGAGGTGGAGCGAGTGAGGCACAAGCAACCTTGTCAAGCATGCGAATTCGCTGCGAACGACGTGACGGTTCGTTTCTCATTTCGCCTCTCTCCCGTCTTCGTTCTGAGCTGGACTGAACTGGATTTGGCGTAGGCTCTAGATAGACACGTTCAGACTGTGCATACTAGTGACGACACTAAATATCGTTGCGAGGACTGTAAGAATGCATGGTACATCAACCCATCGCAAGCTTGTTCCCACTTCCACTCCAGCCGGACAACTGACTGACTCGCTATTCAAATCAATATAGTCATCTTAAAACCCATCAATTGGAGTTCTGTTTTCAACGTGCGAAGCGCGCACCCGTTGATCGAGGTCGACACCGAGAGAAGTCACACGATCCACCTGCAAGTTGGTGATCGAGCTACCTAACTCGAAGTTCTCGTGTACTGACGCCTTCATGACACCTCTGATTGTGCAGCCTCTCCTTCTCGGTTCCGCTAGTCAACAGACCTCACAGCACTCGCACCAATTCCACCCTCCGCCCATCGTCCCCAATGATCACCTGTACCCTTCCACTAGTCAGCAATGGCTCTCAAATGCTCCCGACAACGATCTGCACCGATCGCTCATTCCCCACCCGACGAATCAAGCACTTTTCGCAAACCCCTCGACTTCGTTCCCCTCTCATCATCAGCCCCACTCTCCGGACCACGATCTCCATCCCTCGTACTTCAATCCTCCTTTCAATCACTTCCCTCTCCCGACTCCTCCACAAGTTGGAGGTCAATTCAGCTATTCGACCCACCCCTTCTCATTCTCCGATTCCTTCCCGAATCAAAGCTACAACTCGATCACCGACGCATATCATTCCTCGACAAACCATGACCACTCTCAACACTTCCCTCCATCCTCAACTCAGGAGAATCTTCAACAATGGGGAACACCCTCGAACGAAATTCCTTTTCGAAACTCTCGTTTCAATCAATCCGTCTACCATCCTCAAGCTAGACCGAGTCATCTCTCTCACGTCTCTGCAAACGCTTTCATCTTGCACCCTGATCAATGCTTCCTCCCTTCGACCCATCCCTCTGATGCCAACGCCCATCCTTTCGAAGAAAGTTTCGATCATCGCTACCACTCGCTCCAGAAGCATCGACTCTCGAAGCGAAAAGCTCTCCTTTACGGTCAGTCATATGTCCTGTGAAGACGGTGTGGAGATAGCACTGGCGAGGGAGTCACGATGGAGGCGAGGAAGGGGGGGATGAACGTGAGAGGGAAAGAACAAGATGAGTTGGTAGATTAGGGGAATAGTTGATCGAGCGAGGGGCCTGTATACCGGTATGTCTATGATGTACATTGCCAATAGCTCGTTAAACCTGGATGCTCGAGGATCAGGCGGAAGGAGAGAGACGAGGATTCGTCGGAAACGAATTTTGAAAGGAGCGACTCTGATCTTCCCTCCTCAAGTTCTCCTAGACTGCAAACAACGGTGTTCAGTGGTGATGTATTTTACCCCGGACACGAGCTGTGGAAGAAATCATAGCTCAGCGAGGAGATCTTTTCGCGGTTATAGAAATTCTTCACCGATTATTCGTGCTGAGAGAACAATGAGGCAGCCCTAGCTCACTGTTGCCCGTCACGAGCTGTAGTAGAGCTCACAAACCTGGAGCTACGCACATCGACGAAAGCGACATACACTGCAAACAGCTTTCTTCGATTGTCCTTCTCTCTCGCAATCGAGCGCCATCAGATACTCTGCAGATAGTAGATACTCACACGTCGAATATCAACCGTCTTCGATCTCCTCACTTCCTTATCTACCGCTCTCGCAAGGTGGGCGTGCGAGAGGAGGAGACTTGCGAAAATCTCAGGCTAAATCGGAAGTACAGTATTTACGCTTATCCCTCACTCCCATTGTCGCCGACGTCGAGACGAGACGCACGTGCTATGTGAGAATCGAAAAAAAGACGTTGAAAACGAGAAGATTCAACCGTTGCAATTTACTGCATGATTCGAAATAGTACGAAATCACCTGCTCTAGTTCTGCCTTCACCAAAGTCATCAGAGCTTCTCGCACTCATCTCATTTCGCTCCACGTATATCGGCTGGTGCTCCAAGAGAAAGCGACTTCACCCATCTCCTATTTCTCATCCAACAATCACCGGTACCTTCGGCAACTCTCAACTTCAGTATACACGACTATTCGAGCCTACGATCCTCCTCAGTAGCTCATCAGGATCTAGCGGGGGCAGAATCAACTCTCGGGAGTGACCTCTCACCAGGCGGGATCTCTAATCGGAGGAGAACGTTCGAATGCCCTCAACCTCCTCTAGATGCTTCGCTGAACAGCCCAAGTTCCCTCTCAGCCCAGTAGAACTACAGAGATGGATTCGGTTCAGCCTAAAAGGTGGTGTAGGGAAAGCAAAAGCTAAAGTTGATCGAGTGTCAGAGAGTGAAGACCAGTTGATGATGCTAGAGGGAGACGAGATCGTAGTGTTGATGGACTTGGGTGATGATACGTATCTCGTACGTAACCTCCTACAAAACGAAATCTGAGGGATGTGAGCTGATATCGATCATTTTATCCATTTTCCATCGTTTCTCAGGGACACTGTGAAGATGTTGTGGGACTCTTTCACGGACAGGATGTTCAGTTCTTGCAGGCGAAACTCAAGAGACCAGTCATGACCCCTCGCTCTTCCTCAATATCGAATCACTCGAAATCCACCTCAAATCCTGCAAACGTCGAAATCCCCTCCCGTCCTCCCCCTCTGTCCGACCCTCTCCCTCTGGCTTCAACTGCTGGATCAAACGGGAAAGGAAGAGTCTTAGAGAGCGACGGTATCGATAGGCGCATTTGGCAAG
>Ga0308160_10006819_pt1 | contig 11505 bp, 13 predicted proteins | sample PhyFR1_FD_201036 | JGI IMG/M metagenome (GOLD analysis project Ga0308160, IMG submission 201036) | Phyllosphere microbial communities from UC Gill Tract Community Farm, Albany, California, United States - DLSLF.R1 | ecosystem: Host-associated > Plants > Phyllosphere > Unclassified | place: USA... | reverse complement strand
ACATATCCCAAACGTCTTGAGCCATTGGCACGTCTGTGAGGTTCGAAGTGGATCGCTTCCGATATGACAAGGATGCTGTGTGGGAAGGTGCTCAGGGGTTCATTATCTTGTCTGGTAAAGCCATTTCAGCAGGTCTAGGAGGAGCGTGACCTTGAATTACAGCTATCCGAACCCGCTCCAGATCCTAGGTTTTGGTGACAGGCAGCGATTACGATCAGTCACTAACCTCGATCCTGTTAACTCTTAGCGTCGATCTTTCAGGTCCTGAAGTGAAATAAGCAGACGTAGTTCTTCGCTACACCTGTGAGTCGTCTGCCCCGGCTGCTACCCTTTTCTTTCGCGGGTGTTTCGAGACTTGTTCGCCGCAAATCTGTTCGGGACGGCTACACACAGGGAGGAACAGCCATGGAACCGGCTAGGCGGGATGTCAGTTGATCGCTCGACGTTCGATAGCAACCGATGGGATCCTCCCGTGCCCGATAAACGACATCCCCCTCCGACCTTATGGTTGGCACGCCTGGTATCCCTGTCGTTTCGCCGTCCGAAGCAAACAAAAACCGCAATCTGCAAGCCGGACGCGCGTCGGAAGTCGCCAGCAAAGCCAAAGCAGTCCAGCGAGCCAATGGGCTCAAAAAATTAGAAGGGGCATCGACCCGCTAGGGCAGCGCGAACGCGCATTCCCCGCGAGTGCATTCATTCGGCGTTTCTCGACCGAGAGCGATTCATCAGGGGTCGAGGACAAGGCCAGGCCAGGTCCGAAATATCTAGCAAATGAAGTAGACCCGTCGACACTAGGGAGAGATCCCCTATCCAAGCCACTTTAAAAAGCTAGGGCGGTTCCACAAACGCGAAGGCAGGAAAGTCAGAATGGCGTCGACAGGGGAGTTCTCTCCCTCTCCTTCTATCGGGGCATATGGAGCGTCGATCCTTTTTCGAGTTTGGGCGTGAGATCTGGGGGCAGATGTGACTGTTCGGAGGATGAAGAATTCGAGTGACCAACTCTCAATGGACGCGTCAGATTGTGGTTTCCGATGTCAGGGGGGCTTTGTGATATGAGCTAGGAAGAGTGTACCCGGTTCGTCTTGCGCTGGTGGATTATAGTTCAGGATACCGACACCGATAGAACCTCGGTACGGCAACGGGAGGGCAAGACGGGTTTTCCTGGGTGAGAGGGAAGTGGTGGATATAGATAGATATATCCTGGGTCGAAGGAGATACGAAACGAATGGAGCGATGGTTCTTCTCTGCGTCTTTTCCCGCTAGTCCCTCTTGGTCGCTTCTTCCACTTTCATTCTTACCTACTGGTCTTACAAAACGTTGCCGTTGAACAAACATCTGACCTTGATCTACCGGGATCTATATAGCGATAAACACGAACACGCAAATCCCACGGCTCTGACTCAGACTTGGAAAGCAGCGACCCTTTAAAGCAACAACGGAAGTGTGCTTGACTAAAGACAAAAACGAGGTGCGTTACCATTCTGTCTCTTCCATCTGCTGTGCTATCCCCCCTCCGTGCGTGCGTGAAAACCTGCCAACAAACCCAAGGAAGAGGGGTACTGCTGCGGACCTGGACTCGGAGTACCGATTAAAACCCCGATCGACGCAAGACGTTCCCATGCGACTATTCAACAAGCAACTGGAATAGCGTGCTTCTTGACCGGATCCACCACGAGACGACCGGACTCTCTAAACCAAAAGAACAAAGAGACAAATATACGCATCCATTAGAACGACGTCTAGTACGTTGCCGAAGAACTGCTTTCGCGCCCCGCGCATGGCAAGCCTTTATTCGCTCGCTCGCACATCCTCACTTTCTGGTTCACGCACGCCCGACTTGCTTGTCTTTATCCCGTGAACGAGATCGCTTACATCCAACCGAACGTTTCTCCCTTTCCTATTGTTCTATCATATCCAACGCTCGACCGCTATACGATAACCGGATACGTTTCGAACCTTTCGCCAAAACGCTGTTTGAACCCGTTCCTTCCACCTCGGCTTTCACTCTTTCGATCTGGCTCATCATCATCGCTCATCGACGACCATCGCTACCCACCGGCAATCCCACTTTGCATCTCATCACTGATTGATCGGTGCTTTTTTCATCCGAACCTTCTTTTTACGTCACTTTACGGGCCGGCGTTGATTTCCTTGTGGCGTCTCGCGCGCGTTCTGCCCTTTCGATCATCGGGGCGTGATCTTCCCTTTTTCCATCACAATCATCACAATCACACTCCCAACCGCGCGCGCGTGCTTTGTATCCTGGCTCGCGGCTCGGCTGCAACTCCCTCGTCCCCCTCGTCGTTCCCCTGCCCTGCTCACACCCGCGTCGGTTCTGATTTCATCATTCGCGCCGTCGCCCTGGCACCAAATCTCATCACCGCCCGGACATCATTCTCATCACAATCACACTCTCGACCACCCCTCGAACCTCGCAACTCCCCTGGTCTTGCTTCCGCCCGCGTCCCTCACTTTCCCTCTCCCCCCCTTCTCTCTCTCCCCCCTCCTTTGCCTTTGGCCCTCGTTCGCTCCATTCGACCGACCCCAACCGACAACCTCATATCGCCCATCCATCTGGTCTGGATCTCGTTTTTCAACAAAACCGGAACTCATTCCATTCCATTCCATTCACACTATCACCACCATTCCCTCCGTTATACCCGACCTGTGACGTCTACCTTCTTTTCTCCTCTTCTCCTCGCCTTGTCCTCTCTCCGCTTTATAAACTTTTGACGTGACCGTCAAGCAGAGCAGGACTCGAACGAGACTCGCCAGGGAAATTCAAATCGCCCTCTCTACTCCTCCAACCTACCTCGATATTACTACGACTTAGCCAAACCGGGCCATCCTTCTTTACGTTCTTTGACAATCAATCCTCTCGTCTCTTTTCACGAACTCAAACGGCAACCTCGTCTCACTATCACCACCATCATCTCCAATATTGAGTGAGTTTGTTCGGTTCGAATTTGCTTGCTCGCGCGCGCGGAAACTGATTCGTCGACCATCCATCCCTTCAACGACCCTCAATAGAACCGACTTCATCCCACTCGTCCAACTCTCATCACCTTCAGTCATACTACACATCAACCATCAATCATCATGCCTCCTGCACCACCTACCAAATCCACCCGACCGTCCATGTACGCGTCCTCGAGCTCGTCGGCGGTGAAGAAGCGATCTTCGGTCTCACCCGCCGAGGCTGCTGCTGGCTATCACCATCACCACCACCAGCACGGTCTTCATCATCAACAGCAACAACAACAGCAACATTTCCATCAACAACAGCAGCATCAGGTTGTGGGGGCTTCGTCCTCGAAGCTTTCGTCGGGGATGGGAGTCAAGCGAGAGATTTCTCCTTCGAAACAACGATTTCAAGCTCAGGCTCAGGCTCAGTCTCAAGCGATGAGGGCGTTGGCTGTTAGCCAAAGCAACAGCAACAGCAATGTTCAATTGAGTGCGACGATCATGAAGCCAACTGGGGTCTCGATGTCGCTCGCTGCTGGGTCGGGATCGGCCCGGGAGAACAGGTTGTTGTTCGAGGACGAGTACAGTCAAGAGGTCGAGGAGTACATGCACGAGATGGAGGTGAGAAGCCATGGAATTGTTGGACCCAGAACCGAATGGCTTGCTGACAGGCACCTCTGTCGCGTCACAGAACCAAACTCTCGCCTCGGCCGAGTTTATCGACATGCAACCCGAACTTCAGTGGTACATGCGCCCATATCTCGTCGATTTCCTCATTGAAATCCACCAGCAATTCAGACTCCGACCTGAAGTCCTCTACCTCGCCCTCAACATTGTCGATCGTTACGTCTCCAAGAGGGTCGTTTACAAGAAGCATTATCAGTTGGTTGGGTGTTCGGCTTTGTGGATCGCTAGCAAGTTTGAGGATGCCAAGGACAGGGTCCCGACTGTCAAGGAGTTGGCCGATATGTGCTGTTCCGCATACGATGTGACGGCGTTCTTGCAGAGTGAGTAGAGAGAGGTCATCCGATCCATGCCAAGGACCGGTTTCCTTATACGTTACCGCTCGTCTACAGTGGAAGGACACTTGCTCCAGACTATCGGATGGACCATCGGACACCCTACCGCCGAAGCTTGGATGCGATTGTACTGCCAAGGAACCCAAGAGTCTACCCAGGTCCAACACGTTGCTCGATTTATCATGGAGACCACCTTGTTCACCCGAGACTTTGTCGGTCTCAAGCCCAGCAACATTGCTCGAGGTTGTTTGCTCATGGCGAGGCATATCTGTGGACTCGGACCCCGGGTTGACCTTTGCCCAGCCGAGAAGGAGGTCAAGCATGTGACTACTTGTTTGGATATCTCGTTCAGCGAGAACGCCAAGCACGTGTCCAACATCTGCATCGAGAAGGTGAGCATGGTTGTCCCCATCTCTGCAGAGAAACCTAGACTAATCCCTTTTCTCTACGCAGTACGCTCCTCATTACTACAGCAAGGCCTCGACCGTCACCATGCAATACTATGCCATGGGTCGACGATACCGACCGGTTGAGCTTCCCATCACTCCTGCCAACGCCTTTCCCAGCGGTATCGTTTCGGCTTGGTCCCGCAGGGAGAGCGACTTCACCGACGGCAGCCCAAGCGGTCTCTACAGCACCAGCTCGAGTGAATGTGGTGACGAGACTCTTCCCAAGACCCCTTGCACTCCCGTGGGCACGGTCAGCTCGGTCGATCCTTTCGTCGTCCAGACCATGTCGATGAGCATGACCACCATCCCGGACGGATCTTCGAGCGCCATGTCCTCGAACATGAAGGAGAACATCATGCCCGCTGGATACGACGTTTTGGGACCGAAGAAGAGCGTTCCGACCGGGGCCATCGGTTCCGGGTACGGTTCGGTCTCCCAACAACATCAGCAGCAACGTGCCGCGTTGCAATCGGTTCAAGCACAGGGTCACCAGTTGCCCATGCTGCGTCGATTGAGCAACTAGACGAGTCACACCTGGACTCGACACATCCATTCCTTTGACGACCACCTTACGACAACTTTCTTCTTGGCTTTAAATTTTGGGCATTACCTATGTTTCATTTCAACCTTTCTCTTTTGGTCACGGAAGACTCTTCACGACCGACACATTCTCGGGGCCGGGCCAATAGCGCTGCCTCTGTTCAACGTCAACTTTTTATTACCTCTCACGACGACGACTTCATAACGGATCACGGTCTTTCCTCGCCTCAATAATGAAAATCGTCCCCCAACGCTGGTATACTCCAGGCGATCGACTCGTCTGAAATTCGAACGGGCTCAAATTTTCATGAGAGATCAAGCGCACTACGACATCTCCCGACAAAGTTTCTTTCATTTCTTTTTTAACGTGGACTCGATGGACATCCTTCTCTCGTCTTCCTACGCTCGATACACGCCCATCTCACCACAAACAGAGCGGACTTCTCTTTACGGGGGTACGCCATCATCATGTTCTCATACTTCCATCAACAAACGGATGACAACACAGCTCGGCAGAGCGGGACTTTATCCGATACAAGGATCGTTGTCACCTCATACCGCTCTGGCCGCTGTGCTCGCTCTGTGAGACGTCATCCGGAACCTCCCTGCCCGGATTCTACAACCATACTCAGCATTGCGACAACAAATTACGTGTATCGACCATATAGACAAAAGCTCTCCTTTCCCGGTTTCCGACTAGCTGTTTCTTCTTCTTGGTTCTTGACTTCTTGGTATATAGCTTGGGCTTTGTTTCTTTATCTGTGTGAAATGGGGGCCTGTAGTCAAAGTCTAGCTAGATAGGCAGACTAGAATAGCGATATCGATCGTATTATACAAATGTCAATTGACTTTGCCAAACCGAATTCGGGTATCCGTTTAAGCCTGGAACATCTCGCTCTCACAAAATCAACAAGTTTTTCGACGTGATCACCAGGGTTTTTAGGCTATCTTGGTTTGACGACCGCTGTCTTTATCTCGATCAATTCACACTGGCACTGCACTGGACGACACGTAACATGTTCAAATTCGACTTTTCCATCGTAAGTCTATGATGCCTGCCCTAGTGAGTTTCACAGCTCATTTGCGTGTTACAGGACGACGAAGCAGGCTCGGACGACGAGATTCAGATTTCTCAGTCTGCCGGAGCTGGCTCTTCGAAAGCACAAGGCGACCCCAAGCAAGGGGATGCCCCTTATCTATCTTCAAGCTTGGAGGAGCTCGTGAGTCACACAGGGCTGCTATGATATGGAATTCGTCATCTGAAATTGCTCCGTCCACGCAGATTACCCATCTTCCCAGCACCATCTCGTACTCCCCGTTGCGCCTATCAATTGCGGGAGAGGAACGAGAGATTCTCCGGAGAGATCTATACGATGCTCGTTTTCAAGTGATGGATCAAGGGGACGACCAGGAGCAGAACGATGAACATCAGGACGAGAAATACATTGATGCGGACACGGATCTCATTCCGGGGACGTACGAGGGCGGACTGAAGACGTGGGAAGGAGGGGTGGACCTGGTGGAAGTCTTGGCCGAATACGATCAGAAGACAAAGAAGCTACTCGAACGGATACGAGGCAAGCGAGTGATTGAGGTGAGTATGCGGAGGCTCCTATTCAGCTGCGTTGATGTGGGCTAAGCGGCTGGACTTTGCCGCCTACTAGGTGGGATGTGGTACAGCTCTCCCTATTCTGTATCTACTACAACGACTTTTAGAAGCTCCTACACCAGAGAACTCAGAGGTGACAACTCTACACTTGCAAGATTATAACCTCTCTGTTCTCCAACTAGTGACGCTTCCGAACCTGGTACTGGCCACGATCCCTCCCTCGCACTTTGATCAAGAACAGGACGACCTCGATATCAGTCCCGAGATCATCGAAATCTTCAAGACCCGGTTGCAAGAACACAAGATCCGGTTCGAGTTTTCTTATGGTCCTTGGGAAGGTCTCGCAGCCCGCCTGCAACGGGACAACATTCAGCACGACCTGATCTTGACGGCCGAGACCATCTACCGGGAGGACAGTGTAACGAGCTTGTTGGACGTTCTGAGACACGGTTCGACGTCGCATGGGCCCGCGCCTACAAGCGAGATTCGAGACTTGAACGACTTGGACAAGCTGGATCTGAGCGTCAAATGGCCGGAGAACGAGACGGTCATCTTGGTCGCTGCCAAGGTCAGTACCACGCAAAAGTTGTGCCACATCTTCGCAACCTGATTCTTCATCTTATGCTACTTGAAGATCCTCTACTTTGGAGTGGGTGGCGGTCTCGTCGATTTCTTGCGTCAAGTTGAGGCCCGAGGAGGAAAATCCGAAGACATCAAGTCCTGGCCAAAGGGAGTCGGTCGCAAGGTTGTCCGTATCTCCTGGCCCAGGCCGGCCGAGTAAGCGCAGGAAAGGCAACGTACTCTGGACGGTTTGGAATAGACAATGATAGATATTGCTGTTGTACTGGACAAGCCGTCGGGCATGGACATTATCTCATCTAGAATATCCTAATGACAGACATCCGAGCATCTATACCATCGTCTAGGCAAACTCGGTGAACTTGCCCTTGGCCTCTTCCTTGTCGGCAACGGTAGCGACCTTGGCCTTGATGGCCTCCTTGGCAGCGTCACCCTTTCCAGCCTTCTCGACCGACTCCTTCAACTCCCTGGTCTGCTCAGGCTCGAGGATTTCTACCAAAGCGTCAATCTCCGCCAACTGCTTCTCAATCGTCGAAGCCGAAGGAGAACCCGAAGCTTGGAAGTAGTTGGAATCGGCAACAATGGTAGTAATAGCCTTCTTCCACTTTTTCAAGTTCTTCTTGGCCGCCTCCCTAGCCTTCTTTGCCTGTTCCCTCTGAACCTTGTCCTCGGCCTCCTTGGCCTTGTTAGCCTCCTGCTCCTTCTGAAGCTCCTCCAATTTGGCCTGCTCCGCCGCTTTTCGCTGAGCCAACGTCAAGGGCTTTCCACCAGCCTGACCAGGCTTGCCCGTAGCCTTCTTCTTGGCATCCCTAGCGGCCTTTTCTTCCTGTCTGAATCGCTTGATTCGGGGGTCGGCAGCGAGGATCATGTCGACCATCTCACGAACACGGGTGTTGTCCTCCTTCTTGGCTCGAGCACGCTCGGCCTTGTTCTTCTTCTCCTGGTATCGCTTCTCGTCTCGGCTGCACAAGGGACCACAAATGTCAACACTCGGACCATCGGCGTGAACTACCCGCCTTTCACCGTCCCAAACTCACCTATCGCTACCTTCATTGACTTCCTTGTCCCACATCTCGAAAGTCCTCCAACTGTCAAAGTTGTACCAAAAGTCGTAAAACTTCTCAACGTCTTCCTTCTTGGCATCCATCTCGCCCAACGTGGGGACCGGTTGAGTCTTGCTGAATCGAGCTTCTCGGGCAAAGACGGGTCCGTAGGAGGCGACTACGAGTTTGGATGAAGCGAGGAAGGGTTCGGGTTAATGACCAGCGGTATGACCTTGTACAACCATGCTGAACGTACTGAAGTCCTCGGCGGAAACGTCCTTGGCACTAGGCACATGATCCTCAATAGCCGGATCGATCGAATCAAACTGTCTCCTCGTCTCCGGGTTCAAAAGCACATCGAACGCCTTGGCGATACACTTGAAGAAACTATCATCGTTGGGACCGGCGGAAGAACCGGCCTTCTTGTCCGGGTGATGACGGAGGACTTTTCGGCGGTGGGCTACTCGGATGTGGTCTTCAGTCGCTAGGTATCGGAGGTTGCCTAGACCGAGGACGGCGTAATGGTCTTGTTTCTACCGGGCGATAAGATATAGCGAGGGAGAGTGGAGTGAGATAAGCGAGAGTGACGAGCGGAGCTGTATTGACACCAAAATATCACCTACCTTCCACTCCTTGGGATCGTAAGCCAATACGTGCTTCTCCTCTTGTTCCTCACCCAAACCAGGGTAAAGCTCTTCTCCAGCCTCAATAGCCTTGGCCTGGAGTTTCTGGTGCAAGAGGTCGGCTTCGAGCTTGTCATCGTCCTCCCAAGAAAGGTTGAGATGTTGTCGACGAGCAGAGGCGATGAAGGAAGGTCCGGCGGGGTAGATGGAGAATTTGGTTGAGGGAGCTGAGATGAAAGAGGGATATGGAGGCGTGAGTTATACTTGTGTGGGTTACAGGGGTTGTTAAGAGATGCACTCACCAGTGACCTTGACCTTTTCCTCGGAAGTGGGCTTCCAGTCGGCAGGAGGAGGTCCAACGACAAAGGGCAACTTGACGATAGTGGGTGACATTTTGGGCAAGAGGTGGTATATGGTATAGAAACGACCTTGTCTGTTCGTTATCTTGGGTGTCAAAGCAAGTCGTGTTTTGCATGTTCACAAGGGTTTCCAAATCAAGAATTGACTTTTTTTCCCTTGTGAGACGATTCAGGACCCGGAAGAGCGGCACCAACGAGAAGTCTCGGGTCAAACAAATCAAATTACGTAATCGATTCTTGCACCCGGGAAAGCGTTCGAGCGTAACCGGAGTTGAGCAAAGCAAGTCGAGCAAAGGATTCAGATCAAAGTCGGTCTGCAGATAGGATAAGGGTGTGGTCTAGTCAGAGTTATACTCATCATTCGACAATCATCCTAGAAGCTAGAAGATAGTGTGCAGCGTAAACATCCCGGCGTAATGTCGCCAGACCCATCACGTTCGGATTTGATCCGCGACGCTATCGCATTTCTTCGGGATCCCAAAGTACGTCTCCCATTCCGCTCTACCCACTCGTTCGTTGCCCTGCCCCTGCTCATATACTGATCTCGGCCAATCCATCTCGCTTATCCGACAAATCTCAGGTAACAACCTCACCCTTGACCCAGAAGATCTCATTCCTCGAATCCAAAGGTCTCACATCCACCGAGATCGAGCGAGCCCTCGTTCAATCCGCCGCATCCACCTCGACCTCGACCTTGTCCACAACTGATAACCCTACAACCTCGGATGAACCCTACGATTCTTTCTCAACGAACAATCAAACTCGAGGGTTCGAAGCGGATGAAGGGATGAGGTATGATCCCAGAGCGGGGTATGGGTATGGGCAGGGGATGATGATGCGGGGAGGAGGTCAAGGTCGGGGTTTCCAACCCAAGCCAGAGGTACCGAGGAGGGATTGGAGGGATTATTTCGTGAGCATTCTTGCCCTTCATCCTCCAGCCCTCCGTCGAAGCTGAACACACACACCCCCGCTACCCTCACCGAAACAGATCATGGCCGTCATCTCCGGTGGAACAACCTACGCCCTCATCACCCTCCTCCGTAAATACCTTCTCCCTCACCTTCAACCCCCTACCCAATCCACCTTCTCCTCCACCTCTTCCTCCCTCCAAGCTCAATTCGATCAAGCTCAATCCATGCTCAATGATCTTCAGAGCCAGACGACCGAGCTGGAATCGAGCGTGGAGAAGGAGAAGGAAGAGGTTAGGGGGGTCGTGGAGGAGGTCAGGGGGGTGGTCAGGCGGGTTGAGGGGGAGGAGGAGAGATGGAGGTCCGAAATGAGGGAGATGAGGCAAGAGGTGGATGAGTTGAAAGCTTTGTTGCCTAGTGTGAGTGGGATCAATACGCACTGCCTGCGGGGTCCAGAAAGGCGGTTACTGGAGGACTAACCGTTCACGATCTCGGGGTTCGACAGTTGATTGAGAAACACGCGACGGCGCAATCCACCTCGTTGGCGGAATTACAGACGGATTTGAAATCACTCCGAACCCTCCTTCAAACTCGACGACCCTTGACCGAGACGTCTAGCAGCAACAACGCTACCTCGTCATCCACGCCCACCACGAATGGATCGACCAACATCCCCGCTCCGAGTCCTGAAGCGACCGCTCTCTTGGCCCCCCGACGGACGGGTTCGCCAGGGACAGGCTCTGCTGGTACGGGTACAACGACGACGATGACTTCCGCTTCCTCGACAGGGTCGAATTTGTTGGCCAATCTTGCTGGAGGGCGACCTAGTATTCCTGCTTGGCAGTTGGAGGCGGAGAAGAAGGAAAAGGAGGAGGAGGCGGAAAAAGCTAGCAAGGTGGATAAAGGCAAGGGCAAGGAGTAAGCGGTGGGAAGAGGAGCTTGGTAGGACGGTGGAAGATATTGAGGGATCTAGGTCGAGGGGATACGACTCGGGCTGGACGGGTCAATGCCGGTATCCCATTTTTCCCGGAAGCTATCATGACGCGGAAAAGCGACCTAGTTCGGACAGCTGTGAAGGTGTTCGATGATAGGGCGGGATGGAACCTCGAAGTATAGGAGTCATATAGGAAGGAGGATTTGCGGTCATCCGTACACTGGTAATCTGGTTGGTTGTATACGGGAATATTGAATACCCTCAGAAATGCATCTCATCGGATGTTTCAGGATGACCTCCATGACGACAAAGCAATTGTCAAGATCAAGGGCCGCTCGTTAGGCCAGATCTATGCCATGCCCTTGATCGCGTTTTGCTTAGTATCATCACTCGCGATTAGCCCTCCCGTGGCAATCTTCCTAGTCAACACGACATCAGACGACGTGGTCACACGAGCCTGGGCAGAACGGAGAGTCTT